>CEVA01051423.1_pt1 | contig 37944 bp, 29 predicted proteins | sample 361521 | NCBI WGS metagenome assembly CEVA01 (sample SAMEA2622823, study PRJEB7988) | marine metagenome | isolation source: saline water (ENVO:00002010), including | reverse complement strand
GCCCGCGGCCATGCCGCCGAACTTCAGAAAATCCCGCCGCGAATAGCCATCGCAATGGCTGCGACCGTGGTCACTCCTGCCAAACAGATCAATCATGACGGTATGATTATACCGTCTGGGCAGCTATATGGCGAGGTGAATTTGAGTGGGTCGAACAAGTGCGGATGTGTATTTTGCATTGCCGCTGGGGTGTGACTTGGGGCAGGGTGCGCGTGAATTTCTGGCGGGGAGGACCAGTCCCAAGGCAGGGGGAGATCACGAAAGGCAACCCATGGCGGATGAACCATTGGAACACACACCTGAGACCGGCGAGGAGCCGGATCGCCGACAGTTTATAAAGGGTGCTTCTTGCGCCATTGGAGGTGCGGTGGGCTTGGTGCCGGCCTTGGCGGCTGTGCGGGTGGCCTTGGATCCCATCGGGCGCGAGCGCGGCGATGGTGGGGGCTTCACGCGGCTGGCCAACTTGAAGGATTTGGAGCCGGGCAAGCCCGTTATGGTGCCGGTGGTGGCGGAAAAGCGCGACAAGTGGAGCCGATCTGAGGGTGTGGTGGGCGCAGTCTGGTTGCTGCGGGAGAAACTTGAGGGCGGCGCCAACTGGGCGTCGGACGAGGACGGCCCCGCGATGAAGGCGGCGGACCACGTCACCGCGTTCAGTACGATTTGTCCGCATCTTGGCTGCTTTGTGGATTTTCGCGAGAAGGAAAACGACTTTTACTGCCCCTGTCACAACAGCAATTTTAAACTGTCCGGCGAGGCGTTGAACACCACACCGCCGCGCCCGATGGACGAGCTGGAGGTGGACGCCGACAAGCTGGCCCAGTCCGGCGAGGTGTGGGTGAAGTACGTGCGTTTCAAGACCAATACATCCAAGAAAATTCCCGCCTGACCGGGGCCAAGACACGCGCATGAAAGCATTGATAGACTGGCTGGATCATCGCACGGGCATCCGCGATCTTATCAGGGAGGGGCTCTATGAGAACATTCCCGGTGGTTCGCGCTGGCGCTATGTCTGGGGCAGCACGCTCATGTTTGCACTGGGCATCCAGTTTATCACCGGCATCGCCCTGTGGATGGCCTACAGCCCCAGCACCCAGACCGCTTGGGAAAGCGTCTGGTACATCCAGCATGAGATGGCCGGCGGCTGGTTCCTGCGCGGCCTGCACCATTGGACGGCGCAGATCATGACCGTGCTGTTGGTGCTGCACCTCATGCAGGTGGTCATCGATGGCGCCTACAAGGCTCCCCGCGAGGTCAATTTCTGGTTTGGCATCATCCTGCTGCAATTGGTGCTGGCCCTGTCGCTCACCGGTTATCTCCTGCCGTGGGACCAGAAAGGCTACTGGGCCACCAGCGTGGCGACGGATATCATGGCTAGCACTCCGCTCATCGGCGAATGGCTCCGGCAGGTGGTCATTGGTGGGAACGACTACGGCCATCACACGCTTACGCGATTCTTTGCGCTGCACGCGGGTGTGCTGCCGGCCGCGGTCATTGCCCTCACCGCCGGCCACATTTACCTCTTCCGCCGGCACGGCGTGAAGGCCAAGGAACCCGCCCGTGGCAAGGATGAATTTTTCTGGCCGGAACAGGTGTTAAAGGATGGCGTTGCCTGTCTTGCCGTGTTGGCCGTCGTGCTTTTCTTCGTCATCCGAAATCACGGCGCGCACCTTGATGCCCCCGCCGATCCCGCCAGCGCCTACCAGGCCCGGCCGGACTGGTATTTCCTGTCTCTCTTCCAGTTGCTGAAGTATGTTCCGCAATTCGTCGGCGCCTTCCTCATTCCCGGCATGGTGATGGCCCTCGTGGTGCTTATGCCCGTCATTGGCAAATGGGAACTGGGTCACCGCTTTAACATCGGCCTGCTTGTGACCGTCTTGGTTGGCGCGGGCGCACTCACCTGGCTGGCGGTGGATCAGGATCGGAATGATCCCAAGTACCGCTCCGACATGGCCAAGGCCGAAGCCGATGCTGCGTTGGTCAAGAAGCTGGCCAAGGAACAGGGCATCCCGCCCTCGGGGGCACTGGCGTTGTTGCGTTCGCAGGATGAAACCGGACCCAAGCTCTTTGCCCAGCACTGCGCCAGTTGCCATGCCTATGGCGGGCATGACGGCTTGGGTGGCAAGCTGGCCAATGAACAGTCCGCGCCGGACCTCAAGGGCTTTGCCAGCCGCGAGTATATCGCTGAGCTGCTGAATCCCGACAGTTTTGACAGCCCGAAATTCTTCGGAAACACCGAGCATGCGGGCGGCAAAATGATGGGATTTCTGGAGGATGAATTCTCTGACCTCGATGAACTGGGCAAGGAGGACGTTCGGAAGATTGCCGCCGCTCTATCCGCCGAGGCCGCGTTGCCCGGCCAGACGGAGGTTGATGCCAAGGATGGTGCGTTGATTGAGGAAGGGCGCGAGTTGATCAAGGGCGATCTGGCATGCACCGACTGCCATACCCTCGGAAGGTCTGGCAAGCCCAAGGCGCCGGATCTCACCGGCTATGGTTCGCGTGAGTGGATGCTGGGCATTGTGCATGATCCCGGCCAAGCCCGCTTCTATGGCAAGGATAACGACCGCATGCCTGCCTTTGGCGCGGACGGCCAACTTTCCCGCCGGCAGATGGAGAAGATTGTCGACTGGATTCGCGGCGAATAGCCCTCAGTCGTTCGGGGTGTCGATGATGCCCGAGGGGGTTCCCTTGTAGTGTCCGCCGATCGCGGTGGCATGGGCCTTGATGTTTTGCACCAGACCGGCGTCGTTGGATTGCATGGCCGCGCCGTCGCTTGTGACAAGCTGCCCATAACCTGTGTCTAGTTGCGCTATGGCTCGAGGGTCAACCGGATGTTTGTCGGCTCCCTTCCAAGTGGCAAACTTCAATGCATTGATATTGCCGGGTTCGTTGTCCTTTTGGTCGCTCAGGCTGTCTTGTCCGTTGATGGGGCCGGAGATGTTGCGAGTCATGGCCAGGATGGTTGACGGCCTTAAGGCATCCGCGCCCTTTGCCGTGGGGTTGCCCACGGAGACGCCGTAGCTGTGGGCATCGTTCCTCATGGGATTGGCAACCGATACTTGCGCCCAGTTTTCTTGAAGAATCTCATTTCCGGGCGCGATGACGCCGTCCAGCGGGGAATGCAATATCTTTGGAGTTTGCAATTCCCTCTTGATCGCCGGATGTGAGAATAGCGTGGTGGTTTCGTAGGCGACGCCGTTGCCAAAGCCAGCTTCTTGTACTCGGCCCTCCGGTAACAGCCACGGATATCTTTCATTGTGATCAGAGGCAAAACCCAAAAAAGCCACCGCGATCTGCTTCATGTTGTTTGTGCACTTCACGCGGTTGGCCCTCATTTTGGCCTTGGACAGCGCAGGCAGAACCGTTGCACCCATGACGCCGATCAGACCAGCCAGCCCGACGGGGGGAAGGGCTTCCACCAAGGTAAAGGCCCAGTTGCGTTGTCTGTGTTTTTTGGGGGTGATTTTCATGAGGTTATTCTTCCACGATGTTTTCATCGTGTCGAGTCCCGATGGCATGCCCCGAAATGGGTTTAATCGGGCAGGGAATTCCCGTCCGCATCCTCTTCGATCGGATCCGGGGAGGCTGGGTTCATTATCAACTCGATGACTTGGCGGAGGACATTGGTTTTCCGGTCCTGCATCGTCAGGCGAAAGGTGAAACGAGAGGCGTCGGACTGGGTGTGGACGGTGGCGGTGAAGGTGCCCATTCGATCCAGCAGAGGGATGGCCGGGGCGGCTTCGGGAAATTTTTCCAGCACGCGGGCGAGGCGGGGAAAGTTCAATGCCATGGCCGCGCTGGGGGTGGTGAGCTGGTTGCGGGCCGATCCCGTGACGGGCTCGGGCACGGCCCCAGATTCTTCCAGCGACTCACGGAACTTGGGGGAGGCAAGGTAGATGCGATCATCCCCGGCAAAGGCCTCCAGTCCAACGGTTTCCCCAATCTTGAACTGCCGCGTCAACGCCTCCATGTCCGCGCCCTCGCGGGTCTTGAAGGCACCGGCCAAGTAAAGTCGGGGGAGGGGCACCTTGATGAAAAGGGCTTCCTTGAGTTCAAAGTCAGTCAGCGCTAGGGCGAGGTCGCCGGTGAGTTGTTCGTTCAGATCCAGCTCATCGCCGCCGGTGAGGTTTTCGATGAATTCCTGAACCTTCTCCAAGGGAATGTCCTCGGGTAGTATATCAGCAAGCCGGCTGCTGTCCTTTAAAAGACTGGAGACCTGCTTGTCCACCTCGGCGAGGTCAATGCCGCCGACGGCGGTCAACACGGCGTTGGCGGGTATGACATCAAGAAGGGAGGGATCCACGGGCCGCAGGGGAAGAGCGTCGCCGCCGATCACGACTTGTTCCATCAGCAGTTCACCCGGCTCAAAGCGCCAACTGATGGTTTGCTCGCCCTTGGGAAAATAGGGGGTGCTGCTGAACAGGGCTGCGAATTCCGAGGGGATCAGCTCGCCCGCGGCATCGAGGTCCATCCACAGGCCCAAGTCGTCGCCTTTCTCCATGAATTTTCGAAAGGCCGGTCGCGCCTCGGCCAGTCCGTTTTCCTGCGCGAATAGCTTGTGCACCCGCGGGCCCAGGTCATCGCCTCGGCTGTTTTCTTCCACGAGAATCAGCAGCGAGTTGTCGTCATACCCAAACGCGATGGGCTCGCGTCCACGAAAGATGCCGCGCAGGCCTTGTTCCTCGGTCATCTGCTTGATGATCTGGTCGCCCAATTCGCCCGGCAGGTTTTCCTGGATACCTTTCTCAAACGCATCGCGGTTGATGAGCGGAAAGACTAGGCCCATGACAAACCCCATGTCACCCGGTTGCATGAACAGGAGTACCGGCTTGTCGTCGCGGATGCCCAGCCGGGTGATGTCCGCGAACGAGGCGATCTGGTTGGGGTCAATCATCATGCCCGCGCCGCCCAGGAGGTCGATATTGTCCCGGAGCAAATCCGGCAGACCGGCCTTATTGATCAGTTTGCCGGGCTGAATGGAAAACACCATGACGGCATCGGCCGGAAGAATGGAGCCCGCCTCGCGATGGGGCCGGTGTTCCGGGCGCAGCAAGAGCCAGGCAATGATGCCGGCCAGCACCAGCACCGACAGGATGATGCCCGCGGCCATGCCAACACCACCACGCTGCCGCATCCATCGGCTTGTTCCCTTGGATTGCACGAGCCGCAGTCTGCCAGAACCAGCGCTGGATGGAGAAGCTTATTCCGGCGTGTCGATGGTGGGTGGCGCGGGTGCAGGCACGGCGGCGGAGGGCGCGGGCGAGGCCAAGGCGGCCAGTTCCGCGGCGAGATCCAGCGAGGCAGCCAAACTGCCTGCCTCGGGATCCGCCAGCTTGAAGGCGAGTTCCAGGCGGAGCCCGCCATCGCTGTTGGTGCCGGTGAAGCGTGCTTCCTTGAAGGCATCCATGGCTTCCAGCAGGGCCGGTGAAGCGCCGAGGGATTGCACGGCATTTCGGACGCTCGCCACGTCCAGCCAGCCGGCCAAGCCGCCGGCCTGAAGCATTTCCTTCCGCACGCCCGCCACGGGATTGGTCACCTTGCCCAGTTGCGCGGTCACTTGCTGCTCGAACGTGGTGAGGAACAACTGGTCGTCCTTTAAAATGAGTACGAGGTTTTGCGCGGACAACGCCTGAGTGACACCGGTGGATTCGAGTTGTTCCAGCAGGCGGCCGCCCAAGTTGGAACTGGCGAGGTTGACGGCCACAATCAACGCGGGCCGCAAGTCTCCTTCGGTGTCTTGGCGCAACTCGGGCACCACGGCCAGCGCATCGCCCGCGGGCAGGTCGAGCAGTTGTTTCCAAGTTAGACCGGTGGCGGCGTGCAGAATCTCGTCAATTCGTTCCGGCGTCAGGTCGAATTGTGCCCCGATTTGCGCGGGCAAGCCGGCAAGTCGTTCTCGAATGGCAGTCATGTCCAGTGAGAGTCCGCCGGCCAAGACGGCATTGGCCGAGACCAGGCCGGTCAACGACTCGGGCAGGCCGTTGGATTTCAGGATGGCCGGGCCGGGTTCCTGCTGGTGAAAGGAGAAGACCGCCTCGCCTTCATCAAAGAATACACCGGCGGAAAGCGTGGGCGCGGAGGTGAGGCCCGATATCAGTGCGTGCAGACTGGCATCGGTCTGGGTCAGCACGGCGCGGGTGCGGAGGGCATCCCACCACAAGGCGGCATCCGTCCATTCGGTCAGGTGCCGCTTGAAATCCAAGTGTGCGCCGGGCAGTCCCCCGTCAGATTCCAGGGCGGCCAGCAGCGGCTTCGCCAGTGATTCGCCGGGCCGCGGATTTTCCCGCAGCACAAGCACGAGGGCCTCATCATTGAAGGCAAAGGCCAAGGGCAGCCGGTTGGTGTTTAAAATGCGCCAACCGTTCTCGACCTTAAGCGAATCCATCATCTGCCGCCCGAAGCCGCCGAGGCGCAGTTCGATGACCTCGGCCATGGCACCCTCCACCGTGTTGGCGTCAGCCACGGCGGCCACCACGCCAAGAAGAGGTGAAAAGCCCGGGGCCTCCACACCCTCGGGTGGATGATGCTGGAGGAACAGGTGCAGCGGTTGTTTGAAATCAATGCCCGTGGACTCGGGATCGCGCAACAACCCGGACAGGAAAGGGCTCATTTCCGAAATGGCCTCCTTGTGTCCGGCCAGCAGGGGGATATCCAGTGGTTGTTCGTGTCCAGCCTTGCGCAGGAGATCCTCGGCATGAAGGGTCAACACGGCGAGGGCGTTGGTAGGAATGTGCCGCGAATGACCGGGCACGGATCGAGGGAGCCGCTCGGCCTTGGCGGTTTGGACACGGTTGGTGGCCGGCTTGGGCGGGGCGTTGGTCGTGTTGTCGGTTTGGGTGGCCGCCTTGGGCGGCGCGGGCACCGGCATGTGGGTTTCATCCCGCACAAGCCACCAGCCGGCCACAAGGCCACCAAGAATAACCGCCGCGCCAATGTAGGCGGGCAAAAGAGAAGGTCCGGCGGGTGCGGCTTCCGGCTCAGGCTGGGGCTTCGGGGAGGGCAGACAGGCAGCCACGGTGGACCAATCGGCGTGGTCGGCCCGCTTGCAGAAATCCGTGGGCAACAAATTTCCGGACGCCAGCCCGGCCTGCAACTGGTCGGCAGTGAATGGACCGTAATTTACCCCCTCGCGATGGACCCAAAAATCCACACGCGCACTAAAGCAACCCCTCATCCCCCGGGCCACTTTAAGATATTCCCAAGGCGGTGCCGATCAAGCCGGTATCCAGAAATCAGGCTTGGGCTTTGTTCCCGAATATCTCCCGGGCTTCGGCGAGGGTTTCGTGGGAGCCGATGTCGAGCCATTGGCCGGGGACGGGCCAGGCGTGGACGGGGCGCTGTGGGTACAGCCATTGGATAAGGCGGCCGGGTTGGTCGGGGTTGTTGTCTTCGGCCAGGTAACGGGTGATCTCGGGCAGGACGGCGCGGGGATAATGGTAAAGGGCGATGCCAATGAGGGTGCTTCTGGGGGCGGCGGGTTTTTCTTCGAAGCTGGTGATGCGGGCCTCGGCATTGGTGTCCACGACGCCGTACTTGGCGGCTTCCTCGAGCGATCCCACGTCATAGACGCCCAGACAGGGAGTGGCGTGGGTGGCGCAAAATTCGCCAAAGCCGGTGAGGGGTTGGGTGAACAGGTTGTCGCCGGCTAAAACGGTGATGTCTTCGTCGATGGCAAAATCTACCAGGGCCTTGTGAAGATCACCGATGGCACCGAGGCGGTCTTCATTGCTGGTGGTGCCGTCGTTCAGGATGGCGCAGGGGAAAGGGGATAGCGTGTTTTTTGCCCATGCTTCGAATTGGGGGGCGAAACGGTGGTTGGTGACGACGATGGCGCGCTGGATGCCGGGGATGGGCGCGGCGGCCTCGAGGACGTGCTCGAGCATGGGGCGGCCGTCCACGGGGAGAAGCGGCTTGGGGGTGTCACGGGTGAGAGGCAGGAGCCGGGTGGCGTAGCCGGCGGCGAGGATGATGAGCTGCATTTTTAAAGGCTGGCCATTTGGCTCTCGAGCAGGCCGGGGGCCACGCGCTGCACCAAGGCGCGCGAGCGGACGAGGATGTCCACGCTGGCCTCGGCTTCGAGTGCGGACCGGGCAAGTTCCTGGGCCTCGGTGGTTTTGAGGTGGCGGATGAGGTGTTTAATTTGCGGCAGCATGGGCGGGGCCACGCTGAGTTCGTCGACGCCCAAGCCAATGAGCAATGGGACGAGGGCGGGATCGCCGGCCATCTCGCCGCAGATGCCGGTCCAGATGCCGTGCTTTTTGCCGGCCTCGACGGAGAGGCGGATGAGCTTGAGCATGGCGGGGTGGGTGGGGTCGTACATGTGGGCGACGCGCTCGTTGAGGCGGTCGACGGCGAGGGTGTACTGGATGAGGTCGTTGGTGCCGAGGCTGAAGAACTTGGCGCGCTGGGCCAGAGCGTCGGCGATCATGACAGCGGAAGGAATTTCGATCATGACGCCGGCCTCGATGTTCTTGTCGAAAGAAAGACCTTCAGCGGTCAACTCGGCCTGGCATTCCTCGAGGAGCTTGTTGGCCTCGGTGAGTTCATCGACACTGGAGATCATGGGATACATGACCTTGACGTTGCCTTCCGTGCTGGCGCGGAGGATGGCGCGTAGCTGGGCCTTGAAGATGGCGGTTTCCTGAAGGCAAAAACGAATGGCGCGCCAGCCCAGGAAGGGGTTGGTTTCGCTGGTGCCGGTCCAAGCGCCGGCAAGCTTGTCGGCGCCGATGTCGAGTGTGCGGAAGATGACGGTCTGCGGGGCCACGGCCGTGGCAACTTTCTGGTAGGAGAGGTATTGCTCCTCCTCGGTAGGGGCCGTGTCGCGATCGAGGAAAAGGTACTCGGTGCGAAACAGTCCCACGCCCTCGGCACCGCAGTCGAGCACGGCAGCGGTGTCGCTGATTTGTTCGACGTTGGCGGAGAGGGTGATGTGCTGGCCGTCGAGGGTAATGGCGGGGCTGTCCTTGATCTCGGCCAAGCGTGTCTGGAGGTCCTCGCGCTTACGGGTGAGTTGGCCGTACTCGAAGAGGGTCTGATCGGTGGGGTTGACGATGATGAGGCCATTCAAGCCGTCAAGCAGGGCGTGGGCGCCGGTGGTGATTTCGCGCGAGGCATTGCGCAGGCCGACCACGGCGGGGATGCGCAGGCTGCCGGCCATGATGGCGGTGTGTGAGGTTTTGCCGCCCACGTCGGTCGCAAAGCCGAGCACCTTGGCGCGGTCCAGTTGCGCGGTGTGGCCGGGGGTCAACTCGTGGCTGATGATGATGCAGGGATCTTCGAGGTGTTCGAGGTCGATGGCGTGATCGCGGCCGGTCAGGTGGCCCAGCACACGATCGGCTACGTCCCGAATGTCCGCTACGCGTTCGCGCAGGTAATCATCCTGAACCTCGGAGAGGGCCTGAGTGTATTCGCCAATGAAGGTGTAAAAGGCATACTCCGCATTGATGGATTCATCGCGGATCATCTGCGTCACCTGATCTATGAGCACGGGATCGTCGAGCACCAGCAGGTGGGCGTCAAAAATCTGGGCGTCACTGGCGCCAAGGCGCGCGCGGACAGAGTCGCGAATGGTACGCAGCTCGCCGCGCGTCTTGGTAAGGGCGGCCTCCAGGCGATTCAGCTCCGACTCCACCTGTTTGGCGGGAATGGGCCGGCGCCGAGGGCGTTCCTCTTGACCCTTCTCAAGCACCAAGACTTTCCCCTGCGTCACGCCCGGCGACACGCCAATGCCGCGGAAGATAGTTTCCCCTGCCTCGATGGTGCTCGCCACGGGCTGATGATGGTTGGGGCGGTGTCCCGCAAACAAGCAAATTCAACAAACCGCGTGCCTTCCCCTGCTCGTTGGGCTATGCAATTGCGATGGACGCGGCGCGCGACATACGGAATCTGGCTCTCGTGGGGTTCATGGGCACGGGCAAGTCGACGGTCGGCCGGCAGGTGGCGCGGGATTTGCACTTTGAGTTCGTGGACACCGATGCACTGATTGAAGATCAGGCAGGGGTGTCCATTCCGGAGATTTTCAGCCAGTCTGGGGAGGAGGAATTTCGCCGGATGGAACGCGACGTGGTGGCCGGTCTGGCCCAGCGGGAGAAGCTGGTCATTGCCACCGGTGGCGGCTTGGTGGCGGATCCCGCCAACGTGGAAGCCTTGAGGGCTCACTCGCTGGTGGTCTGCCTTTGGGCCAATCCGGAAACCATCTGGCAAAGGTGCCGCGGCCAGACGCATCGCCCCCTCTTAAATGATCCTGATCCCCAAGCGCGCATTCGTGAACTGCTGGACGCGCGCGAGCCGTATTACCGGCAGGCGGACATTATCATCAGTACGGACATTCGGCCGCAGAGGGAAGTGGTATCGCAGGTGACACACCAGTTTCGGGAGACAGGGAGGGGGAGTCAAAAGTAGAAGGTAAAAAGGCAAAGCCACAGGTTAAAATTCAAAAGGTTCGTGACTGCGCATCAATTTTGACTTTTTACCTCCCGCTCTGCTGCTTCGGTCATCAGAGAAAACCCAGTAAAGAACCCCCAGATCCAAGATGCCATGGTCAGTGCAATTCCTCCCAGTGTCAGGCCGGCGTGTTTGCTCCAGACGGAGAGGAGGGTTTCCTGTAGTCCCTCCAGAGATTGTGGCACATCGCCGGTTCCAGTCTCAGCCATGTCGGCGATGCCTTTATACAGGCTCAAGAACTGGTTGATAGCCTCGAGCAGCATGGGGACGATCATCAGGGTGCCAATGACCAGCAACAACAATTGCCACGTGCCGGCCATGCGGCGGCCACCTTTCAGTGAACCCGCGCCGGGGAGGAGGAACAGGTTCATCAGCAGGCAGCGCGTCGCCTTGGCCTTGGTCAGTGCATCATTCATGCGGTCATGGATTACTTCTGGGGCAGGAGGCTCGCCACTGCGCCGATGGCAAGGATGAACAGCAGCAGGCTGGCCACCGACATGGCCAGCGATATCTTGGCCATGCCCGCGCCACGCTGGCCGGGATTGAGTTTGATTTGGTTCAAGGCCATGAGCGAGGTGGCAATGCCCAGTCCGGCGAACACTCCCCAGCACAGGGGATGCCCACAGCCACAAGTCATGGCCCCGATTGCAAAGGCCAGACTCACGCCCGCCCATGGGTTGCTGGTTGTGGGTGCCTCCACTTGTTGTCCGGGGGGAGGCTTGAGCTCGGCCGGTTTCCGCTTGGGGACGGGAAGGGACGGCAAGCCTGGGGTTTTCGGAGGGGCAATGCCAAGCAGTTCGGCGAATTCAGAAAGCTCGCCCAGGACCGTCCATTGCTGTGAACCCTCGGGGCGCACGCGGGTATTTTCATCCGCGCGCCCCTCGCGAATCCAGGCACGCACCTGATCGAGGCTGATGGGGCCGTATTCGCGGTCGTCGCTGCCAATGATGGTGTATCGCGGCATTACTTGGATGGGGCGACTTTTGCCACCGGTGGTGGCGCGAAGTTTTGGAATGGCCCGGGCAAGTTTCGCAGCAGGGCCGGCACGAAAAAGAGGATGAGCGCCATTTTTAACGCCCGATCATAGATCATTCGTGTCCGGAGCGTTTCCTCATCGTTTCGGACGCGGTGCCATATCCACACGGAGACCAGAGGCAGCAGGAAGGGCAGCGCCAGAACGAAGCCTGGATGGTTTTGGAACGCCTGCCCCAGCCGCCCGTTGGCGAGGTGGTGAGTGGAGCGCAGTCCGCCACAGCCGGGACAGAGCAGGCCGGTGGCCTTGTGAAAGCCGCAAGGGGGATAAATTTTTGTTTCCACCGGGTCATTCGCGCCGAGCAACCAGACGGCGAGGCCAACGGGAATCACCACCAGCGCCCACGCCCAGCGCCGCCAAGGCGAGGGTTTCAGCACGGGCGGTGCCGGGTTCATGCGGACAATTCCTCCAGCTTGGCGCGGGCGCGGCCGTCGTCGATGACTTCAGCGGCCAATTCCCAACCTTCGGTGATGGAACTGGCGGCGCCGGCGACGAACAGGGCTGCTCCTGCGTTCAAGAGCACGGCCTCGCGTCGCGGGCCGGTGTCTTCTCCGTTTAAAACCGCGCGGGTGAGGGTGGCGTTGGCCTCGGCATCGCCGCCGGCAAGATCGTTCAGGGTCATGGGGGAGAGAGTCAGGTTTGCGGGGGACCACACGGATTCAGCCATGGCACGGTCCTGATAAAACTCGGCGATGGCGGTTTCGCCCAGCGGCGAGAGTTCGTCCATGCGGCGTTCACCGGCGGCACCGCTGACAACCATGCCACGGCGAATTCCGAGATTCTTCAGGACAGAGGCCATGGGGACGCAGAGTTCCGCGCGAGGGACTCCAATGAGTTGTGCGGTGGGGCGGGCGGGGTTGAGCAGGGGGCCGAGGAAATTGAACAGGGTTCGTTGGCCGCGCTCGGCGCAGAGTTTGCGGGCGGGGGCGATGTGTTTAAAGGCAGGGTGATAGAGCGGAGCGAAGAGAAAGGCGAAATTCTTTTCCTGAATGGCAGTGGCGGCTTCGGCGGGCGAAAGGGTTGTGGGGATGCCGAGTGCGTCGAGGACATCGGCACTGCCACTCCTGCTGGTGATGGCGCGGTTGCCGTGCTTGGCTACGGGGACACCTGCGGCGGCACAGAGGAGGGCAACGGTGGTGGAGATGTTGAAGGTGTTCAGACCGTCGCCGCCAGTGCCGCAGACATCGAGCAGTTCCTGAGTGGTGGCTCCATCGAAGGGCACAGGCGTGGCTCTCCCGCGCAAATTGGTAGCGAAGGCGGCGAGTTCGCTGGCGGTCTCGCCCTTGGTGGCCAGGGCGGTGAGGAATTCGGCCTTGGACTCCGCGGGAATATCCTCGGTGGTGAGTTGCTCCACGGCGACCTCGCACTGTGCGGGGTCAAGGTCGGTGCCGGTGTTTAACTGGGCGGTCAATTCATCGAGCATGGAGGGAGCTTAGGGCAGGGAAGCGGTGGGTCCAATCCACTTTTTGCGTGCCATGGGTGCGCGAGTGCGGGCAGATTGCGCGCGTGAGTGAGGCGGAGATTTTGCCGGTCCATGAACCCGCGCTGTTTGAGGAGGCGGTGGAACGGGCGGCAGCGGTGTTGCGAGCCGGTGGCTTGGCGGCGTTGCCGACGGAGACGGTGTATGGTTTGGCGGGTAATGCACTGGAGAAGACGGTGGTGAAGGCCATTTTCGAGGCCAAGGGACGGCCTGCAGGAAACCCGGTGATTGTGCACGTGGATGGGGTGGGGATGGCGCGTGAGTGTGTGACGGATTGGCCGGAGGCAGCGGGACTGTTGGCGCGGGCGTTTTGGCCGGGCCCCTTGACGTTGGTGTTGGCGCGGGCGGATTGCATCCCGGACGTGGTGACGGCGGGTGGAGGGACGGTGGGAGTGCGTTGGCCAGGGCATCCGTTCATGCAGGCGGTGATTCGGGCGTGCCGTTTTCCCTTGGCGGCACCGAGCGCGAACTTGAGCAACCACTTGTCACCCACGAACGCGGAACATGTACGGACGCAACTGGGTGGGGTGGTGCCGTTGATCGTGGATGGGGGGCAATCGCAGGTGGGGATTGAATCGACGGTGGTGGAGGTGGGGACGGACGAGGTGAGGGTGTTGCGGCCGGGGATGATTTCGCGGGACTCGTTGGCGGCGGCCTTGCCGGGGACAACGGTGCGGTGGGCGGGGGAGGAGGATGTTTTAAAAAGCCCAGGGCGGTTGCCGCGGCATTATTCACCCACGGCACGGCTGCGGGTATTGGAATGGGCGGATGAGGAAGACTTGGAGGGCCAGATTGCGGCCTCGCGAACACCGGCAGACCGGGTGTATGTGATTGCACACACGGTGATTCCGCCGGGGACACGGTTTGGACGGGTGAGCGTGATTCCGCGCGATGCGGAGGCGTATGCGCGGGCGTTGTACGGGGAGTTGCATTGCTGTGACGCGGAGGGGGCGGAGTTAATTGTGGTGGAAAAGCCGCCGGAAACAGAGGAATGGGCAGCGATTGCGGACCGACTGGCGCGGGCGGAGGCGTGAATATCTTGTGATATCGCGGGGGATGGCTTGGGATTATGTTCGTTTGACGAGGGGTTGGCAGGTCGGCCACTCTCCAGTGGTTCATGATTCAGTATCTTGACTTGTTGCGGCACGTGATGGAGGACGGGCGGCCGAAAGAGGACCGCACGGGCACAGGCACGTTTTCGGTGTTTGGTGTGCAGGCGCGGTTTGACCTGCGAGAATCGTTCCCAGTGCTCACCACGAAGAAACTGCACTTGCGGTCAATCATCCATGAGTTGCTTTGGTTTTTGAAGGGAGACACGAATGTGGGGTATCTCAATGAGCATGGGGTGCGCATTTGGGATGAATGGGCGGATGAAAAGGGGGACTTGGGGCGGGTGTACGGGGCGCAGTGGTGTGATTGGCGGACGCCAGATGGTGGTTCACTGAACCAAATTGACGCGGTGGTGGAGCAGATCAAGACCAACCCGAACAGTCGGCGGCATATCGTGAGCGCGTGGAACGCGGGGGAGGTTGATCAGATGGCGCTGGCGCCCTGCCATGCGATGTTCCAGTTTTATGTGCGCGACGGGGAGTTGTCCTGCCAGTTGTACCAGCGTAGCGCAGACTTGTTTCTGGGGGTTCCGTTCAACATTGCGAGCTATTCGCTTTTAACCCTGATGGTGGCGCAGGTGTGCGGGTTGCGGCCGGGCGAATACATCCACACGTTCGGGGATTTGCACTTGTATAGCAACCATTTGGAACAGGCGCGGGAACAACTGGAGCGGGAGCCGCGGCGTTTGCCGACGATGCATCTGAATCCGGAAATCACGGATATTCACGGCTTCACGTTTGAGGACTTTGAGTTGCGGGACTATGATCCGCATCCGCATATCAAGGCGCCGGTGGCGGTGTAGAGGGTGATGGAGGCCATTCCCCGGTTCGCGGATTTTAATCCCCAGTTTCCATTCCAAGCCATCGCGGCGATGTCACTAAACCGGGTGATTGGGCAAGGAAGCGAAATCCCGTGGCATTTGCCGGAGGATTTTCGTTGGTTCAAAAAAATGACCACGGGACAGGTGGTCGTGATGGGGCGGAAGACATTCGAGTCCATTGGCCGGCCGTTGCCAGACCGCGAGATTGTGGTTCTGAGCCGATCGGGGTTTGTGCATGAAGGGGTGCGGACGATCACTGAGTTGGGGGAATTGGTGCCGATGGAGGATGGCCGGCAGATCTTTGTGGCCGGCGGGGGGCTGGTTTATGAATTAGCGCTGCCACGTTGCTCGGATTTGTTTTTAACGGTGGTTCAGCGTGAAGTGGAGGGGAATGTCCTGTTTCCGGCGTTTGAGGACCAGTTCGTTGAACGCGCGGTGATCCGGGAGACGCCTGAGTTCAAAATTTTGCATTTTGTGAATCGAGATTTGTAGGATGTCGCGAATGCTGAAATCGGCGGGGGCGATGGGGGTTGCGACCTTGGTGAGCCGGTTGTTGGGGATGGTGCGGGAGATTTGTTACGCGCGTTTCATGGGGGACGGATGGGTGGCGGGGGCCTTCATGCTGGCATTCATGATACCCAACCTGTTTCGACGCCTGTTGGGTGAAGGGGCGCTGACGCAGGTATTCATCCCCATCTTCAAGGCAAAGGAAAAAAAGGAAGGTGAAGTGGAGATGTGGCGGAGCGCCAACGCGGTGATGAGCGGGCTTCTGGTGGTCTCGGCTGTGCTGTTGGGCGTGGTGTTGGCGGGAGTGTCGGCGGTGTTGGCGTGGGGGGAGTTGGGCGACCGGGCGCGGCTGATGCTGGAACTGCTGCGGTGGATGTTCCCGTACATGGGCCTTGTCTGCATGGCGGCGGTGGCCATGGGTATCCTGAATGCGCGAGGGCATTTTTTTGTGCCGGCACTGGGGCCGGCGATCCTGAATGTGTTCCTGATTGCCGCCGTGTTGTTGTTTGCCCCCATGATCGAAGGGGGCGTGGAGGACAAGGTGTTTGCGGTGGCGGTGGCAGTGCTGGTGGCCGGTGTTGTGCAGTTGCTTTACCAATGGCCACTCATGAAGGAGGAGGGATTTTGCTGGCGATGGACGTCGCCGTGGAAGAACGAGACGGTGCGCGAAGTGGGGCGCAAACTGGCACCGGCGGCCATTGGCGCGGCCGCGTTCCAGATTAACGTCTTGGCGACGCAGTGCCTTGGCTTCTGGGCGGGAGACCACGTGGTGGCATCCTATACCTACGCGGTGCGGCTGATGGAATTGCCGCAGGGTTTGTTCGGGGTCTCGATGGCGGTGTTTTTGCTGCCGACCCTGGCAGGGTTGTCGGCGGAGGAAAAGGATGGGGAATTCCGGGCCACCTTGGGGGAGGGAATCCGGCACCTGTTGTTCATCAATGGCTTGATGATGTGGGTGTTGGTGTTGCTGGCGGAACCGATGGTGCGGCTGTTGTTCGAACGCGGCGAATTCACGGACAAGTCGACACTTCACGTCTCCTTCGCGCTGGTTTGCCTGGCACCGGCGCTCCTGTCGTATTCGCAGGTGGGGCTGCTGGTGCGGGCATTCAATGCGCGCGGGGATGTGCGGACTCCAATGAAAATAAGCGTTTTTTGTCTTTTTGTGAACTTGGGGTTGGCGATGGGGTTGGTGGCCAGCGGTTGGTTTGGAGAGGAAGAGGTGCAGGGGGCGTTTGGGGTGGCGAACTCATTGAGTGCGTTCCTGAACTGGCGGTTGTTAGCTCGAGCGCTGGGCCGTCGCGGTCTAGGGCCTGACCGGCTGGATGGCGGCGGCTGGGCGGCGGTGTTGGGCAGCCTGTGCCTTGCGATTGCTGTGGGGGCGGGGTTGCGGGTGATGTCCGGCGAATGGTGGGGCGCGGGGGACGGGTTTTGGGAGCGGTTGGGGCTGGTGTTTGTGCCTTTGGCGGGGATGATCGGAATGGCATTGGCGGCGGGGGTGTTTTGCGGGGTGCCCACGGCGCGGCAGATTTGGGACCTGATGTCCGGGAGACGGGCGGCGGAGTGAGTTCGGCACGGGGATTGCTTAGGTGAATTCAGGATTGAGATTGCGCCTTGGAGGGCGTTCAATGACGGTCTGCCAAAGCTGGGACCTGGGGTCTTGGTGAGGGTGGATGGGTTCGGGCAAAAATGCAGTTTTTCCCGGAAAAATCGCCCCGTATGGTTGCTGAAACGCGTTACAGCAGTTAGATTGACGATGAGGGAATGTCACCGGCCGGGTGCGAATCAGGGGTTTGATTCGCCGGTGGGCTGGCATTTTCTGCCAGCATGAAAACTTTTCTAGCCATCGATTTCGGCTCGGGCCACCTGAAAATGGCGGAGTTCGAGGCGCAGGCGAATGGTATGCTGAAGCTGCACCGGTACGTGCTGGAACCGATGCAGCAACCGCCGGAGCCCGAGGTGGAGGAAGTGGCCGAGGGAGAGGAACCCAAGGAGCCGGATCCGCCGGATCCGTTTGCGGGTATCAAGCTGACGCTACAAAAGGCGCTGGACGAGAACGAAATCCGCGCCAAGGGCAAGGAGGCAAATTTCTGCATGCCGAGCAGCGTGGTGTTCACCAAGCCGCTGCGCACGCCGCCGGTGGAGGGGTCCAAGGTCAGCCAAATTATCCAGTATGAGGCGCAGCAAAACGTGCCCTTCCCGCTGGACGAGGTGCAGTGGGATTACCAGGTGCTGGGCAGTGCGGACTCTGGTGAGCTGGAAGTGCTACTGGTGGCGCTGAAGACGGAAGTGGTGGAGGCCTATGCTGATTTAAGCCGGAGCTTTGGCATGAAGCTGCAGTTGATCGACGGCTCGGCGGCCACGCTGCGCAACGCCTTTGTGCACAACTACGGCGAGCCGGAAGAGTGCGCCCTGTTGCTGGACATTGGCGCGGCCACGACCAACGCGGTGTTCATCGAGGGGAGCATGTTTTATGCGCGCAGCATCAACATCGGCTCCAACAACATCACGCAGGAGTTCTCGGCCGAGGCGCAGTTGGACTTTCCCTCGGCGGACCAGTACAAACGCGACCACGGCTTTGTACACTTGGGTGGTGCGTATGAGGATCCGCAGGATCCCTATCAGGCCATCGTGGCCAAGGTGGCGCGCAATGTGATGACGCGGCTGCACCAGCAGGTGTCGCAAACCATTCAGTTCTACCGCAGCCAACAAGGCGGCACCATGCCCACCAAGCTATATTTGGCTGGCGGTGGCTCGCTGATGCCCTACACGGCCAACTTTTTTCAGCAGAAGCTGAACATCGAGGTGGAGTACTTCAACCCCTTCCGAAACATTGAGATTGCGCCGGAGGTGAATCGCGAGGAGTTGGCCGTGGTGGCGCATACCCTGGGCGAGGCGGCGGGTTTGGGTCTGCGCAACGTGACGGTGGGCATGACGGAGTTCAACTTGTTGCCCACGCGCGAGAAGGTGAGCCGGGAAATCGACCGGCGTGCACCCTACCTGATCGCGGTGGTTTTTTGCGCGGCACTGCTCTTCGCGGTCTTTGGCGCGTATGACATGAGCATGGCCAAGGTGAAGGAGGAGGCGGCAGAGAAGATCAAGGAAAACATGCCGGACGGTTTGGGGCCGATCAAGGCGAAGGTGAGCGAGATCGAGAGTCGAATTTCGGACTTCAGTTCCAAGAAAAGCCGTGCGGAGGCGATGCAGGTGTTTTTGCAAAGCCGATACGAATGGGTCCACCTGCTGACGGCCCTGCGGGAATCCATCTCACGGATCGAGCCTCATGTTAAAATTACCGCCTACTTTGACCCCGCGGACAAGAAGCAGATTCTGCCCATGGACGAGTATCCGGGTGAGGTGGGCGGGGAGAACATTCCGGTGTTGCCCTGGCGTGCGGTTCGGGTGGATGGCAACAGCACCTTGTCGCTGACTGGCAACATGTTTGAAGGTGGTGAACCGGTGCAGTTCCGGGGCCGTCTGCCGGCAGGGGTGGATGACGTCAACAAGATTTACTTTGTGGGCACGGCGGGTGTCGATGAACCCGGCTTTACGCTTCACGAAAAGGAGGAGGATGCGAACAACGGGGAGAACCCGGTGGTGTTCACTGAATTTGAGCAGTTGGTGGGCATTGACCCGAACACACACCTCATCTATTGGCGGGGCCATCCGCTGGTGCGCGGCAACGCGGTGCGGTTTGAGGGCAACTCGCCCACGGTGCCCCGGGAATTTGAAGGAGACGATTTGTTCTACGTGAAAAATGTGCCGGGCCAGCCAAGTTGGCTGGAATTGTACTCGGACCCGGAATTGGCGCCGGCGAGCCGTGTTCGTTTCGCGGATGCAGGTGTGCCGGGCAAGTTCGGATTGGAACCGGAAAACCCCGTGGAAGCGCCTGAGCCTGTTACCGATGACACCGCCGCCGATGAGCCCCCCGACTTGGAAGAGAATCCAGACGGCGAAGCAAAGCCCAAGCCCCCGGAACCGCCGAAGCCGCGCGTAAACCTTTCCAACCATCTGATCTTCTGGGCCAACCATGGCTTGGAAGACAAGGCTGCCATCCGCTTCAAAGGGTCGCCCAACCACTGGCCACGGGGATTGGAGTCCTTGGATTCGGACACCCTGTACTTTGTTGAGCCGCGCGATTCCAACTGGGTTCGCCTGCACACAGGCCGGGAACTGAATGAAACGACGCGAGTCATTTTCTCGGGCCTACCCTTGAACGTGGGGTTCAATCTCCGCGCTGTCCCTGGGGAATACACCCTGGACGCGCCACGTGGCGACGGGCAGGAGGTCAATCCGCAACTGGTCGGGCCGGTTGCCGCGGCTCTGGACAAAGTGGTGCAACTGGGCGGCTCCTACGCGTTGGACCCGGACACGGACGAAGTAATGTACGTGGGCTTGGTGGGGCCCGGGGTGCGGCGGGACTCCGTGCGCCAGCCGGAACTGGAACAACTGGCTGTTTTAAAGAACCTCAAGTATCTGGAGGTTTGGCGTGATCCCACCATTCCAGAAAAGGACTGGCCGGAATATCAAAAACTGCTTCTGGCGTTCAGTGAACGGGTCAAGGATTGTTCCATCAGCCTAGCCATCCCCACGACCCTTTGGGTGACCAGCTTTGGTCCGGGGGTTGCTCAGGAAGAGCCGATGGAGGCGGAACCGGGTGGCGCACCCGCGCCTGCGCCTGGGGAAGCCGCCGCGGCGCCGATGGATGAGGGGAATCCCGAGGAAATCTCCGGCCTGCGGCTGAAGATTAAGGCGATGAATTTTAAAAAATACTATACCATTGCCAACAGTGACTTTGTGGAAATGGTGATCAGGAGCATCAACGCGCACCCCTACTTTGGGGGGGATCCGGAATCAGGGAGCAGTACGCTTGTGAGCCCGCTGCCGGTGGACATGGCGACGACGGACATGTTTTTTGAATTTGAGGTCCACGTGCCGCTGCTAGAGCCCATTGTGCTAAAGGCGGACTTGGACGGGGCGGAAGCGTTGAACAATGGGGAAGAGGAGCCCGGTGCCGGGGAAGAGCAACCGGGTGCGGAGCCGGCCGAACCCGGAAAGGAATTTTAAGCCATGAACAACCCCATCGTACAAGCCATTGTCTACGGCCTGAAGCGCCACTGGATGCTGCTGGTGTTTCTACTGGTGGGTGTGGGGGCGTTGTTGTTTTCCCTGAAATGGAGCGGCGAAAAAAAACAGGCGCATGACGAGGCGGAATCCAGCTATGCCGGCGCACAATCCTCCTTCAAGGGAGCTGACTTCAGCCCGACATACAAGCCGGTTCAGGAGAACATCGATCTGGCGGATGCCAACGTGGCGAAGATTGATGAATTTTTCGATTCCGCCAAGGGGGTATTGAACCTGAACGTGAGCGTGGACAAGCCCACGGATTTCATGCGCAAGTTGCATCTGCAAATCGACCGGCTGAATGTCATGGCGTACACGAACAGGGTAAAGCTGCCCAATACCGCGACAGGTGCGGGCAATACCAACCAGAGGTTTGATTTTACATTTGAACAGGTGCGTACCAATACGCCGCCGCAGGATCAGATTTACGGTTTGGCGCTGGCCTTGCACGACATCAAGAACATCTCCGAGTTGCTGTTGACCAGCAGCATTCTTGAACTCCGAAGCATGCAGCGCACGCGCAGGGTGGGGCTGGAGGACGCGGGTGGCGGCATGGGTGGGAGTGGCAGGCCCATGACGAGTCCGTCTCCCTACAACAATATGGCGAGCGCGGGGATCAGCGAGGGTACGGGTCCCTATCTGGATGACTTGGAGGATTACACCAACTCGGATGAAACCTTGACCGGTATTCCTTACCGCGTGATTTTTACCTGTTATCCCGAGGGCTTGGCCGAGGTGCTCTGGAGGATTTCCACCCAACCTGCACCAGGCTATGGCATTTATGTCGCGCGCAGCTTGCGCATCGAGACGATCATGGATGATGCGGGCATGATCGGGGTCGGCCCACCGGGGACGGGGTTTGGGGCGCCGCCCGGCTCAGGCGGCGGACCGGGTTTTTCCCCGCCCGGCGCGGTTCCCGCGGTGGACACCTCCGCCGTGGCGATGTTGGGGGTTCCCTTGGCGGCCACGGGGTTGGGCAGTCGGGATGCCTCGCCGGTGATTCATATCAAAAAACTGAAGGTGGAACTGCACTTCGACATCATTCGAAACTACATAAAATACGGCAAGGGGCGGGAAGGCATGCCAGAAGATGGCGAGGGAGGCTTTGCTGGTGAGCCGCCCGGGGGATCTCCGCCGGGAAGTTTCTAGGCCCAGTCATGGAGCAACTGAAGCCATACTTGGACAAGGCCAAGGTCGTTCTGGATCATCTGGAGAAGATCATCCTGCTGGGAGCCTTGGGTGCCTTGGGGTATTTCGCCGTAACCAAAATGTTGGCTCGAAATACCGATGTGGAGGATATACTCAAGCAGGTTCCGACTGAGAAAAAAGTCATCCAGCCCGGCGGGCCCATGGTGCAGGAGGAGGAGGTCAGGGAATTGCACGCATCCATCAACGCGGCCACCAATACCAACAAGACGCCCCGCCTGAAACTGCTCAAGGGCATCAGCAACCATTTCCTGTTTTCGCCTGAGGAATGGCTGACCAATTCCAGCCTCGGCATATTTCGCGCGGATGACGGGGATCGCAAACGTGGAATTGAGGCCCTGTCGGTGGCGGGCCGTCCCTACTCGCTTAACATGCGCATCTGGGCCGAGGTGCGGCTCAACCCATCCGGCAGCATTATTGGTCATTATCTGACCGTTACGGACGAATATTTTCGCTACCAGACCACCAACGCCTTGCTCTATCAGGCGCCACAACTGCATCCCTTCCTGCCCACGACGAACATGATTGTGGTGGGACCTGGCCAGAGAGGACAGCCAACCCTTAGGGCAAGCAGTGTTCCAATGCACCCGGACTGGTTGAACGTGACCAACATTATGCGTGCCGGTGTGACCAACGTGCTGCACACGAATTATTTACAACGAACCTACGATCTGGTGCCGGACAAATTTGAGAACACGATTTTGAAACACATCAACGAGGCTTCCCTGGCCCAACGGGAAAACTGGGCCGCCCAGATCGGCGCTTCGGATCCGCCATACTACGCAACCATGACGGATCCTCTTTGCCACCCTGAGCGCATGGTGGCGCATTTTTACGAAGTCACCGGCCAGCGGGGGTCCCGCAATCATGCCTTCAAGCTGCGCCTGTATCTGTATCCCTCAAACCGGGTCATTCATTTTGGGGATGGCAAAATACCTCCGTTACCCGCTTATGTCCTACGGCCGGGCCAGAAGGAAGGGGCCTGTGTCAACTTCGCCCCGCAACTGGGCTATACGATTCCGCGGGGAGATTTTATTGACTTGGAGTACGGCCGTGGCACCAACCACCGGTTTCTTATCCCTGCCTGCAGACCGGGTCGGAAGCTGTTCATTGACGGGCAGGTTTACGTTGTTGAAGCCGTTACAACCACTCATGTGCATTTGGGCAAAGACCCCCTGCTGACCCCTCAAACCGATCCCACGCGCGAGCGGAAGTACCGTCTGCCCATTCCCGGCATGGGGGGTGGCTAGTGATGCTGTGAATAACTTTTAAACCCGTAAGCTTGCCATGCCCTTGCGTAACGCTACAGTGAAGCTGCTTTTGCAATACAAGGAGGGTATTGTGTATTCAGGACAGATAACACACTTGTGCCGTGTCTTAGCTTCACGGTTGATTATTTTTTGCGTGGCAATTTCCGGGGGGCTTCGACTACAGGCTGCGGCCGCACCGCCGCCGGTGCCCGCGCCCAATCTGGACATTCCCCGGATCATTCAGGAAGAGCGTCGCCGGTTGGAGGCCGCCCGTGCCGCCGCCAACAAGCCTCCCCAACCCGAGCCCATTGGCCCACCCTTTTTAGCGGAAGTAATTGAGGAAAACCGCAACCTTCTCAACACGTGGATCATGACCGCGCAGACCGCTGAAAAAGAGGGGCGCATCAAGGATGCCGTGGACATGTACATCTTCGCATTCAAGAAAATGCAGGATGATGAAGTAATGCCCTTCATGCCCGCCGCGGAAATCAAGCCCTTGGCGGAGGGTCTCACGCGTATTCAGCTGCAGAAGGCCCGCTCGGTCTTGCAAGACCAGCGCGACAATGGCCGATTCGACGAGGCCTTGATCGCCTTGGCTGAGTTGGGCGCGTGGATGCCCGAGGCGGAATCAACGCGGCTTTATCTCGCGCAGGCCGCCGATTTGGGGCGGCAGGTGGAGAGGATGAAGGCGGACTTCAAGCGGCGCAGCCCCTCGCGCGATGCCCTCACGCGGTTGGCGGAAATCAGGGGCAACCAGGCGGAGATTGAACGATTGCTGCGCGACGGGATGATTCTCTTCGACGCCAAGGATTACGACAACGCCTACAAATATTTCGAGCGCGTCATCTACCTCGACCCGTTGGAAGGACGCGCCGAGCATTACCTCAAGCAAATCCACAACGTTCGCATCAAGATCACCGACAAACGCCGCCAGCAGCAGTTTCGCGAGCGCGTCCACAAGGTCAACGAGATCTGGATTGATGACGACCGCCGGCACAACCTGCCCGTGCCCAACCCGTTCTACCGCGGACCCAAGGGCCTGAATATCCAGTCCTCGCCCATTGGAGGCGGTGGCGGGCCCATGGGCGGCCTGATGCCCAAGTTCCAGTCCAGCGTGCAGCAAAACCTTGGCGCGGCGCGCATTCACCAAAAGCTGCAGTCCATCCAAGTGCCGGAAATACGGGCCCTCAATGGCCTAACCTTGGATGAAGTGGTCACTCTTTTGGATCAAGCCGTGCGCGATGCTGACCCGGAGAAAAGGGGTATCAATTTCCGTATCAACACGACCATTCCGGAGAAAGCCCGGCAAGCCCAGCGTCCCGTCGGGCTGCCACTTGCCGGAGGTCCCCGCCCTCGCGTGGACGCCTTTGGCTTGCCACTGTTGCCGGATGTCCCGTCAGAGGGAAGTGCCTCGGCTGGGCAACCATCCGGTGCCAAGCCGGCGGTGCCTGTCGCGCCCGTGGCTCCCCAACCCAAGCCCGTCCAGCCAGCGCCATCACTGGCTGACGGAGAAACCTTTGACCCTCGTAACGTCCAAATCCGGGGCCTGACCACTCCCCTGCGTGGTCTGAATGTCGGCGAACTGATTGCGGCCATCAGTGAATCCTTCAATGTTCCCATTCATCATCAGGTATCAAGTTTTGGGGTTACGTTTGCCTATCGCGGGCCGGAAGAGGAGAAGATGTTCACCCGAAAATTTCAGATCAACGCCAGCGCAGTCATGAGTGGCTTTGGCTTGCCGGATCACAAGACCCGGCTGGACGAGTTGAAAAACGAGGGGGTCAAGCTCACCCCTGTCCGGGCCCATAATCTGCCCCAGCAGGTCTCACTCAATGGCAACACTGGCCGGCCGGCGGCGAGCGGCGATGGTTCCTATTACAAGCAGACAGGGAATGACCTGCAATTTGGCATTGCGCCCGGCCCCGGCCCTGGCGGTGGTGCGCCTGGCCCCGGTGGACCCGGGCCCGGCGGCGGTGCGCCTGGCGGTGGCCCCGGTGGCGGAGGCAACGCTTTGCTGGCGAATACAGCCGCCTCGCAGGCCATCGAGAATTTGTTTCGACAAACCTATGGCCTGAACGTCCGCGTATTCTTCAATGACCGGCGCGGCATCATGCTCGTGCGTGGCCCCTTGAGCGACTTGGAAATGGTGGAGCAGATTCTGGATGTGTTCAACGCCACCGCGCCGCTCGTGAAAATGCAGGCAAAGTTTGCCGAGATTGAGTATGACGACAACGATGCCCTCGGATTTGAGTGGTATCTGGGCAACCTCGGCATTGGTGGCGAGAAGTTGATCGTCGCGCCCGGTACGGCACCCACCTACATCGGCCAGCCCACGGCCAACAATCCGAGTGGATTTTTCCCATTCCCCGGCATCCTGCAGGGTAATCAGTTCGTGCCTTCACCCAACTCGATCCCGCCCAAGTCCACGGACAATCATCTCACATCCAATTTCAAACAGCATGGCAACCCCATGCTCACGCTTACGGGCATCCTGACCGACCCACAGTTCCGCATGGTGCTCAATGCTATGAGCGACAAGGAGGGCGTTGATGTGCTTTCCTCACCCGAGATCATCACAGTCAGTGGTCGGCCGGCCCAATTGAATGTGCAGGACCAACGCTACATTGTGACTGGCGTCACCCCCGCCTTTACGCCCGGCCAGTTTGGCGGCGGCGGTGCGGGGGCGATGATGCCCAACATTTCCTCCGGCAACTTCGGTCCGCAATTTGCCGCCGTTCCCTATGTGGGCTCTGACATGTTCACCATTGAAATGCAGGTGCAGCCGACGTTCACAGAGTTCCTCGGCTATGAGGATACCTCCTTTGAGGCCACCGCCTTTGCCGGCGGCAACGTGGTCACCCAGCCCATTGCGTTGCCGCGCTTTCGCACTCGCACCGTGAATGTTGACTGCGTGGTTTGGGATGGCTACACCATTTCCATTGGCGGTATGATTTCCGAGACGGTTATTTCCCACAAGGACAGCCTGCCGTTCCTCGGCGACATGCCTTTCATCGGCGGCTTGTTCCGCGGCGAGAGCACGCAGCGAAAGAAGAAGAACATGAACATTTACGTGACCAGCACCATCGTGGATCCTGCGGGCAACCCCGTGAATACCGAGGAAACACTGCCTTTCATGCGCCAGCCCGAAGGCGAGGTTCCCAATCACCTCGGCCTGCAGCCTTGAGGCCATGCCCGACCGTGAGACCCTGCTGCTGATCGACGGCCACGCCGCCGCCTATCGCGCTTTCTACGCCATTCGCAACCTGACGGGGCCGGATGGTGCGCCCACTAATGCGATCTTTGGGTTTCTGAAGGCGTTCCATCGTGATCGTGAGCGGGTGGAGCCCACTCAAATTGCTGTGGTTTGGGATGGCGGGCTGGACGAGGAACGTACGGAGTTATTGCCGGGCTACAAGTCCGAGCGTGACCCAATGCCCGATGCCATGGAGGTTCAACTGGATGGCATGGTGGAATGGCTTGAGGCATCTGGGATTGCTTCCATTTGTGAGGAAGGGGTGGAGGCGGATGACATTATCGCCACCCTCGCCCGGCGTGCCGAGGCTTCCGGTCAGGCAGTGGTCATTGCCAGTGCAGACAAGGATTTTTTTCAGCTCATCAATGATCGAATTGGCCTGCTGAACCCTAACGACAAGACAGGTGCCGTCTGGAGGGACGGCCAGGTCATCGACAAGACCGGAGTGCGGCCCGAGCAGATTGTTGACTGGCTCAGCCTCGTGGGTGATGCGGTGGATGATATTCCCGGTGTGCCTGGCGTCGGCCCCAAGACGGCGGCCAAGTGGCTTGCAGAATTTGAAACGCTGGATACATTGCTGGAGGGGATTGACGAGGTGACGCCAGAGCGCTTCCGGGAGCCGTTGCGCGAACTGGCGGATGACCTGCGACGCAATCAAGATCTTGTTCGGCTGCGTGAAGATCTTCCTGTTCCCACGGCACCTGCCAGTCTGGTTCCCAGTGACGGCGATTATGCCCGCCTTCACGCCCTGTACACGCGCTGGGGGTTCCGCGGGTTTTTGACCGAACTAGAGTCCGCGCGGCAACCGAATCTTTTATAATACATCCGTTTTCAATTTTGAGGAGGATGAAAAGTCTTTAAGCTTGACCCACGGACAATTATTTTCTTTAGTCGGTCAAGGAGGCAGGTTTTCGCCTGCGAAAAGGTACAAGGGAACAACAACAAGGGGGGTGGAAATGACAACTTATCTCGCCAAGCAAGGCGTGGTTTATACGGACCCGAGCACGGGTGAAGTTCTGTCGATTCTGGAGGAGCTTGAGACTCCAGGCACGGAATACCTCAACATCCAACTGCATGATGATGAGGGGTGGAAACTGGACGTTTACGAAAACGGATTCGTCGAGTTTTACAACGGTGAAGACGCGAAGCGGATGATCCGCAAGAACGTGACGCACGAGGAGGTCATCCAAATGTGGCGAATGCTGCAGGATGGCCAGCGCGATGGCATCAAGAAGATGATGCGCGCGCGTGCCAAGGCGGTTGCGACTGTCTAGGCTGGTTCGTCGAGAGATTTCAGCACACGCGCTGCCATGTCGGCAGTGCGGCCGGTGGCCCCTTGATTGGCGGCTACGACCGCTTGGGCGTTTTCGCCCAGAGCGGTTCTTTTTTCGGAATTCTTCAGGAGGTCGGCAATGGCGGGTTCCAATTCAGAGGCATTCTGTATCTGAACTGCGGCCGAGGCATCGAGGAAGTCGTGGGCCACGGCCCGGAAGTTCTGCATATGAGGGCCGAACACCATAGGTCGTCCCAGAGCGGCCGGTTCGATCGGGTTTTGCCCGCCACGCGCGGTAATGCTTTTGCCCACAAAGACCACGGTTGCTGTCTCATAGAAGGACATCAGTTCGCCCGTGCTGTCGACCACCAGGCAATCCGCTTCGGTGGGCTTGTTCAGTTCACTGCGGAGACAGTAGGCTTGGCCCAGCATTTGGAGTTGTTCGCCCACGGCGCGCGCGCGTTCAAAGTGCCGTGGCACAAGCACCAGCAACAGGCCGGGGCAGATCTTCTTTAATCGCGGAAACATTTCAGCGAGCAGACGTTCCTCGCCCTCGTGAGTGCTGCCGCCAACCAACACAGGCGGGTTGTCTTTGGTGCAGAGTTTGCGGAGCAACTTGGGCACGTCAACGGTGCTTTCTTTGGAAGCGGCTGCGCCGTCAAATTTCATGCTGCCGGTGATTTCGATCACATCGCTGTGGCAACCAATTTCACTGAGCCTACGGGCATCATTTTCATTCTGTGCCCCAACCGCAGCAAGGGCGGCGAAGAGTTCTCGAAAAAGGAAACCAAACCGGCGGTAGCCCTGCTGCGAGCGGTCGGACAGACGGGCGTTGGCGAGGATCACCGGGATGTTGTTGCGGCGGGCGCGCCAAAGGAAATTCGGCCAAATCTCCGCTTCAACCAGAATGATGGCATCGGGCTGAATGGTGTTGAAGGTGGCGGCGACGCAGGGAGCTAGATCGATTGGGAAATAGATCCGGTGAATTTCCGGCGGCAGTTGTTTTTCCAGTTCCCCCATCCCGGTGGTTGTGGTGGTGGAGACGACCAGCGCCCAGTCCTTGAATTCGTTCCGCAATACTTCAACCAGCCGCGCACAAAGCAGGGCTTCCCCGACACTGACGGCATGCAGCCAAAGGACGCGCTGGCCGGTAAGGGCTTGTTTCAACGTGTCATCGTGTCGGCCAAACCGCTGGCCAAAGCCTTGCCGCCAATTGCCTCTGCGGTGGAGTTTCCAAAAATAAAAGGGCGCGCTAAACAGGAAGAAGAGGGGGAACAGGATGTTGTAAAGCAACCGCATGCGCGGGCGGCTTTCTGCCACAAACGAGGCTGGGGGTCGAGCCGGTCCTTTCTAATCAGCTTCGGAAGTAGACCAGTGTTACCAGAATAAACGGCGGTATCAGAATAGCCACGCTCCATGCCATGTAGCCGAAGAAACTGGGCATCTTGACGCCGTTTTCCTCGGCGATGGCCTTGACCATGAAGTTGGGGGCGTTGCCGATGTAGGTGTTGGCGCCCATGAACACGGCGCCGCAACTGATGGCTAGAAGGGTCTGGGCCATGGGCCCCATCAGGGTGGTGGGATCACCGCCGGCAGTGTTGAAGAACACGACGTAGGTTGGCGCGTTGTCCAGAAAACTGGACAGCACGCCGGTGAGCCAGAAGTACATCATGTTGATGGGATCATTGGTCTCGGATTGCACGGCCAGCACCACACTCTTCAGTTCACCGTCCACCCCGGCCTGCAGGATTTTCAGAGCGGGAATCATGCAGATGAAGATAGCGATGAACAGTTTGGCCACCTCGAGAATGGGTTCCCAGGTGAAACCGTTGGCGGCGCGGATGTTGGTTTCCTCCTCGCCGGGCGCGGGCACTTCGTGGCCGTGATCATCCTTCTCGGTGCGGTACATGGGGGTGTACCACAGGCTAATCAGCGCGATGACGAGCATGAGTCCGTCACGGACAAGGTTGGAGTAGGGGACGATCACCCCGTAAATGTGCAGGCCTTTGGTCTCGTCGTGGGTTTTTTTGGCGCGGAGGGCATTGACGTCTGCCACGGCGTGCAGGTGCCCTTTGCGGAGGTCGAAGTATTCCGTGTTGGATTCGTCGAAAGGACCCTCGGGGTTTGCTTCCGTGTAGGATTTCAAATCATCCTTGGCCATTTTCATCTTCGCCTCGGCCTGCTCGATTTGAGGCGCCAATTTTTTGCCCACTTCAGGATCCTTGAACGTGCCGTCGGCGAGGGACTTGGAGAAAAGGATCGCGCCAATGATGCAGGCGATCATGACAAAATTAAATGTGCCCTCGAGCTTGAGGGGTTGTTTCTCGCCATCATCGGGCGGTGGCCCCTCGTCCTTGAACTTGATGGAGTCAAAGATAAAAAAGACAACCAGCAGCACAACGGCGAGAGGGGCCATGACGGGCAGGAGTTTCATGGTCCAGAAGAAATCGACGCCTTTTAAAAACCCAAGAAATAGCGGTGGATCGCCCAAGGGGGTGAGGGAGCCGCCGATGTTGGCGACGAGGAAAATGAAGAAGACCACCACATGAACCTGATGCTTGCGCCAGGCGTTGGCGCGAAGGATGGGGCGAATGAGGAGCATGGCTGCGCCGGTGGTGCCCATCCAGCTTGCCAGAACAGTGCCGATGAAAAGGATGAGTGTATTGACCGCCGGGGAACCGCGCAGGGAGCCCTTGAGACAAATTCCGCCGGCTGCGGTGAAGAGCGCGGTGAGCAGGATGATGAACGGTACGTAGTCGAGTAGGACGATGTGCAAAATTTCGTATAAAGCATCGCCCTTATAGGTGGCCAGGAACGGAATGCAAAACACGACGATCCAGCCAGCGGCCACTTTGCCGTAATTGCCATGCCAAAAATGAGGGGCCACAAGGGGGAAGATGGCGATGGAAAGCAGCATGCCGGCGAAGGGGATGATCCACAACGCGCTCAGCTTTTTGCCTTGGACGCCGTGGCGGTGATGGTCATCGGCGTGTTCGCCGTCGTCAGTTTTTGCTTGGGCTTTCGGTTCTTCCGGGGAGGCTGGCGCTGGTTCGACGGGCTCAGAGGTTTTGTTGTTTTCGGGGTCAGTTGCGGTCTCAGGAGTTGCTGGGGCGAGGGGTGTCTTGGGCTCAGTGTTGTCCTGCGGAGCGGTATTATTTGCCTCGGCGGTCTGGGGGGATGTGCCGGGAGCGGAAGTTGTTGCGTTGTCTTCGGGTAGGCTGGTGGCCGGGGCGGGGGGTGTTTCCGGCCCGGGCTGGGCGGTTTCCGGCTGTGTTGTATTGTCGGGAGTCGTGGCGGCCGGCGCCGTGGGCGCAGTGTCGGTGGTTAGGGGAGGAGGCAAAGTGGGCTTGGTGGGCGTGGGCGGCTCGGGTGGATCAACAACGGTCTCGGGTGGTCGGGGTTGCGCCGGGATGACTGGCGGTGCGACAGCTGTCTCTGGGGTGGCGGGCGGTTGGGCAAATTCAATCTCAAACCACGGATTGCCGTTGCGGGTACCAACACGTTTTATCTCTCGGCCGTTCTTGAATGTGCGCTCGATCTGGATCGTGCCATTCTCCAGTAGTTCGGTTGCGGAGATAAGGAGGCCCTTGGTGTAGGTCGCCGTGCGGGTGCGGCCATCCGGTTCATTGACAGTCAATGTTCCGCTGAAAGGCGGGTCTGTTTCGGCGGCGTGGCTGGCGGGCGCCCAGACGGCGGCCAGAAACCCGGCAGCAAGCAGAGTCAGCAGGAGGGATGAGGTCAGGCGCATGGGTCTTGTAGGTTGGGGAGGCCGGGTTTCGTAGGTAGGGATATTTGTACAAATGATCGCGCGCCGGGTCAATGTAATTCATTTAAAGCGGGACTAGGCACGCGGAGGCTTTTCGGGATTGCGCGGCCACCGGGTTTCTGTCAGAACGGGCCCAGAGGTTCCCCCAACGGATGACCGATACGGCCAGACAAGCCATGCAGATGGTTCCGTGCGATCGCTGTCGCACGCCCAACTTTGTGCCCGCCAGCCTGCCCAAGTTTCAGGCGGTGCCCTGCCAGAATTGTCGCCATCCGGTCATCACTCCCGTGCGCCTCAGGCAGTTTGAGCTGAGGTCGGTCATTGGGTCCGGCGGCATGGCCATGGTTTACCGTGCCATGGACACCATCCTCGAGCGGGAGGTGGCCGTGAAGCTCATGGCGGCGGACATCCAGCGCGACGAGCAGGCCATGGCCAACTTTTACCGCGAGGCACGTTTCCAAGCCTCGCTCAACCACACCAACATCATCAACATCTTCAACTATGACGAAGCCGAGGGCCGCAAATATCTCGTCATGGAGGTGGCCGACCGCGGCGATCTGGATGATCGCATTGAGCAGCATGGCCGCGTGGATGAACTTTATGTGTTGGACGTGGGTATCAAAATGAGTGGTGCCCTTGAGGTGCTCCGCAATAAGGAACTGATGCATTTGGATATCAAACCCAGCAACATTCTTTACAACGCCGATGGCGAGCCCAAGCTGACGGACTTTGGTATCGCCAAGAAGGTGGGCGATCGGCGCGACCGGGAGGGCCTCATGGGCACGCCGTTTTACATTGCTCCCGAGCGTGTCTCGGAGCATTGGCAGGATTGGCGCTCGGACATGTATAGCCTTGCGGCTACCATGTATCACGCTGCCACCGGCCAGGTGCCCTACGACATGCCCACCGTGGAGGAAACCGTTTGGGCCCACGTTAAGTCGCGCCTCAAGCCGCCGCACAAGGTTCAGCCCGAGATCAGCAAAGACACCAGCAACGCTATCTGCAACGCTATGGAGAAAGACCCCAACCGGCGATTCCAGAGCTACGATGATTTCAGCATGGCGCTGGAAGCCTCCCGGAGCCGGTTGCTGGTCAAGCGGTTTAATCGCTGAGCCGCCGCAGGGCCCGCCGAATCACCCACCCCTCCTGCTCCAAGGCCGATTGCGCAACAGCCGCCTCGACTCCGGACAGTTTCGAGACAATGCCAATGGCACGTGCGCGAAGCTTTTCGTTTCGCGGATCCAAGTCGATCATCAAGTTGCCAGCCACTTTGCCAAGGCGTACCATAGCCAGAGTGGTGATGCAGTTCAGGATCAGCTTGGTTGCCGTTCCCGCCTTCAATCGCGTTGAACCCGTCAAGACTTCCGGCCCCACCGCTGGTGCCATGATCATCTTGGGTACCCCCGCGCGACGCTTCACTGTTGGGTTGAAACACACCAGCGCCGTTCGCGCGCCTCGCCTCGCGGCTTCCTTCATCGCGCCCCAGACAAATGGGGTGCGGCCGCTTGCCGCGATGCCTACCACCAAGTCCCGCTTTCCCACTCCGCAAAATCCCACCGCTCGTCCGCCTGCTTCGGCGTCGTCTTCTGCTCCCTCGACCGCCCGTGTTAGTGCCTGTGTTCCGCCCGCGATGATTCCCTGTACCTGCCAAGGCTCGGACCGAAACGTGGGCGGGCACTCGCTTGCGTCCAGAACTCCCAGCCGGCCACTGGTTCCCGCCCCCACGTAAAACAAACGTCCACCTTTGCCCAAGGCTTGCGCTGCCCAGTCCGCAAGCCGGGCAATTTTTTTCGCTTCCGCGCGGACAGTCTTGCCTGCCTTGGACTCTTCCCCGAGCATCAACTCAACCGCTTGGGTCAACGGCAGCTTTTCCAGATTTGTGGAGCGCGGGTTGCACGCTTCAGTCGGAGAATCGGGCGTCGCGTTTGTGATTGCTGGGAGCGAGTCGATCTGTGCTGATTCCAGTGCCTTGGCCATTTCGACTGCTCCCCAAGCGCCTTCGCGTTTCTGGATTTTCACGATTGCACTGGGCCAAAGCGCGCGGATTTCCTCCTTCACTTTGCGTGCAAATCCCGGTTGGTTTTTCAGGACTCCACCCGCCAACAGGAATTCAACCGGTTCGCTGGTTGTGGCTAGCTTGCGCGCACAATGCAACGCATCCTTCGCTAGAGACGCAGCAGCTCCCTTCAGGATGTCGCGCGCAATTCGATCCCTACAGCGGGCGGCAGCAAACACTTCCACCGCCAACGCGGCCATGGTTGCCTTGTCCTGATCCGCCACCCAGTCAACCCACTCGTTTGGCTCATTGCAGCCAGTTGCGGCAAGCAATCGTTCGCCCAGCCGCGACCATGTTCCGTCCCGATCCAGATAAAACACAACCGCCTTCAGCGCTCTCAGGCCGATTTCAAAGCCGCTCCCCTTGTCTCCCAGTATATGGCCCCAGCCCCCCATCTTGGCGGTTTGCCCTTTTGGCCCTCTTCCAAAACAACAAGAGCCCGTTCCAGATAGCACCAATATCCGTGCCATGACGGGCTGCTTTATGCGTGTGTCGGCAATCAAGGCCAAATCCAAGTCGTGGGAAACCCCGCAGGGAATCTGTTTCCATGCCTTGGCTGCCGCCGCGCGAATGCGGTGTTGATCTTTTTTCGTTCGCGCTCCCGCCATTCCCAGCCCAATGGCGTTCGGTGTAGGAAACCGCCCGGCAATCTCCCGCAGCAAACCCGTCAATGCTCGGTCATTCAACAGGCGCACATTTCCCGGCCCGAAAATCTTTCGTTGGACTTCCTTTCCCCGCGCGTCCGCCAGCAACGCGGTTGTCCGGGTGCCTCCACCCTCAATGCCCAGAAAAAACGGTCGTTGAAAATCATCCACAACACCCACTCCCAAAGACCGGACTTTCGCCCAATCTGCCTTTGCCCATCATCCCAGTCCGCTGGCCTGTTTGGCCCGGTCTAATACCGTTTGCGCCAATTCGCGCGATTTTTCCGCGCCGTCTTTTAACACTTGATGCACGTGGTCCAAGTTGTTCTCCAGATCTGCCCGGCGTGCGCGTGCCTCGGCAAAATGCTCCCAGTAATGCTCGAACAGTGCCTTCTTCAAGTCTCCGTAGCCCAAGCCTCCCGCGCGCAGTCGATCCTCCCAGTCCACTGCTGCGTCAGTGGGTGCCACCAACTTTAAAAGTTGAACGGCGATGTTCTTGTCCGCGTCGGGCTTGGGTTCCTCGGGCGGCCGGCTGTCCATCACCAGTCGCATGATTTTTTTGCGGAGCGGTTTTTCCGCTCCAAAAATCTCGATGGTGTTGTTGTAGCTCTTGCTCATTTTTTGGCCGTCTGTACCGGGCACTACGGCCACCGCGTCACGAATCTGTGGCTCGGGCAGCACAAAGACCTCGCCATATTCCTGGTTGAATTTGATGGCAATGTCGCGCGTGACCTCCACGTGTTGCTTCTGATCCCGGCCCACGGGTACGATGTTGCTGTCGTAGGCCAGGATGTCCGCTGCCATCAGCACGGGATAGGCGAATAGACCAAAGTTGGGGGCAATGCCCTTGGCCATCTTGTCCTTGTAACTGTGACAGCGTTCCAGCAGGCCCATGGGCGTCACCGTGCCCAGCAGCCATGTCAGTTCAGTTACCTCCGGGACCTCGCTTTGGACAAAGAACACCGATTTGGCCGGGTCCAGTCCGCAAGCGAGAAAATCCAGTGCCACCCCCAGCGTATTGGCGCGGCGCTCGGCTGCGTCGGTGATGGTGGTCATCGAGTGGTAATCGGCGATGAAATAGTACGCCTCCCCTTGTTCCTGCAGCTCAATGGCTGGGCGCATCATGCCGAAGTAGTTCCCGACATGCAGCGTGCCCGATGGCTGGATGCCCGACAAGATTCGCATGGCTGGCGACGGTATCAGGTGAAGGCAGCCCGATTCAAGCGCCTGTGCTTCCCGAAAAAATCATCTGCGCCAAGGCAGGCTAATATAGATTTTTAAGTTCAACGTTTTACATGGCTGAGATACACTGTCCGTGATGAAAGGCATGGGGCTTGTTTTGGCGGCAATGTTGGCAGGATGTGCCAGTATTGATGATGGGAGGCAGGAGCGAGAGCAGGCTTCAGCACAAGCCGCCAATCAGCTGTTTGAGGCGGCCATGAAGGAGATCAGGCTGGGAGCTGGGTCGGGCAAGCTAGGTGCGGCCGCGGATCGTTACGCAAGGGCCTTGGAGGGGATTCGGCAGCTGGTCAAGCAGCACCCGGAATCCAACATTGCCCGGAAGGTGATGGCTCCTGAAAAACTGTTCTTGGGCATGACGCTCCATCAGCTTGAGGGCCATGTAATGGCGTTGCGCGAGCGTGAACGGGATGTCACCGTGACCTTGCCCCCGGCCTCGCCCGCGGTTCCCCTGAAGGGCAATCAACGGCCCCTTGTGATTAACATCCGGAAAGACGGCAGCTACGTGGCCAAGGGCCAGCCAATGGATCTTGGGCAGATCCAGCAGTTGCTCGAGGAAGCTGCCCGGGATGACCCCCGTCTGAAAGTGTTGGTCCGGGCGGATGGGGAGGTCCAATTCAAGTCTGTTGCCACGGTGCTGGGCGCAGCCAAGGCCGCGGGTTTTCCTCAGGCCAACATTGCCTTCATGCTGCGACCATGATGCCCGCCCCGGCTGGATCGCTTAACTCGGTGGATCGTGGCTGCCCGATGGGTTGAGCTGCCCCGCCTCGACTTGCCAACTGTTCAATTTCTCGCCCAGTTCGCGCGGCCAGTTTTCCTCGGTGCAGGTCATGAAGACTTGGCCGCGGCCGTCGCCGCTCCGCTGCAGCAGGGGCAGGAAGCCGGCGCGGCGGGAGGCGTCCAGCTCGCCCATTACGTCGTCGATCAACAGGACAGGCGGCGCGCCATGCGTCTCGGTGAGGTATTCGGCCTGTGCCATTTTCAATGCGATGGCGACTGTTCGTTTCTGACCTTCGCTGGCGTAGTCAGCGGCCGATCTTTCGTTTAGCTGCAATTTCAGGTCATCCCGATGCGGGCCGATCAAGGTGGTGCGTTGGGCCAGTTCACGGGTGTGCGCCTTGTCCAATTCTTCGGCAAAGTCCGCCTTGACCCTCGGTTGATATTCAATTCGCAATTCCTCGGCATCCGGCGCGATGCGGTCAAAGGCGCGCCCCGCCATGTCCGCCAATCGAGGAACCAAGGTGCGCCGGTGATGCATCAGGTCATTGCCCAGTTTCACCATCTCGGCGCTGAAACCGTCCAGTGAACCCGTGTCGGGCCGCGATTGCTTGAGGAGCGTGTTGCGGGATCGCACGGCGCGCATGTACCGTTGAAGTAACGGCAGGTAGCTGGGTTGAGCCTGGGAAAGCAGCAAGTCCATGAAGCGCCTACGGATGCGGCCGGCTCCCTTCACCAACTGTAAGTCCTCGGTACAGAAAACCACCGTGCGTAGCGTGCCCAGATAGTCAGTCAGCCGCTTGACGGGCTGCTGGTCAAGCCGCAGCCGCCGTTCCGTGCGCGACCATGCCATGCGGATGTCGTGCGTGCCTACGCCCACCACGCGGCCACCTACAAAGTAGCTCGCCTTGCCCTGCCGAACCAATTGCGCGCTGCCCACGCCGCGAAAGGATCGCAGTGTGCTCATGAGATAAACCGCCTCCAGCAGGTTGGTTTTGCCCTGGGCATTGCGGCCCAACAGCAGGTGGAAGCCGGGGGAAAAATCCGCGTCCAGCCGGTCGTAATTCCGGAAATCGCGAAGCCGCAAATGCGCCAAGTGCACGGGCGACTATGGCGTGTTTGCCCAGCTGCTGGCAACTCATGCCGAATGGGCGGTTCCGAATAACTTCTGCTTGTCCATACGGCCCGGCTTGCCTTGAGTGTCCCCATGAAGGGAGGCCGTGCTGTTTTTGTTGGGCTGGGATTCTTGGCCATGGGCGCATGGGCTGCCGAGCCATCCACCCTGAAGTATGGATGGAAACGTGGCGAGCCTCACGTCTACACCATTGAACTGAAAATTCAGGAGCCGGAGTACGTCGCCAGTGCGCGGGGTCAGATGGTGTTCACCGCGCGCGCGGCCAACATTCATGGCTTCACAATTCGCAGCCACAATTTCCTGTCGATTCAGCGGCATTCACTCACAGGGCGGTTGTTTCCGCCCTTCGGCGTCTTCAAGTTGGGCTGGCGTCATTTTGATGGTAACTCCGGTGGGCGACCTTTGCGCGCGCCCACGGATGTGGTCATCAATCCACGAGGCGGCCACATTGGCAGCCAAGTTCCAATCTTTGATCCCGTGGCTCCCTCTCGTCTGGTGCTGGAGACATTGCCGGATGAGCTCGCAGCCACATGGCAGGCCCGAAACAATGTGCTCGTTGTTCATGAACGACGTACCAAGCCCGAGCCTGGCTCGCGCCTTGTCAAGCTCACCAAGACCCATTTGCCCGCGGAGGAGACGATCACTTACACCCGCGGGGCCCACACCGGCCATCTCATCGCGATCAAGAAACAATACCAACTCACTACAACCGGGAACGGTGAGAATCAACCGACCATCACTGTCTCGGGTGATGCGGACCTGATGTTCAACACCCTCGCCGGGATTTTCGAAACGATGCAGTTCACCGGCAAACTGACTGTCACCGATGGTGCCGAGGTACGCATCGTTCCCATGACCCTCTCCTATGAACGCCTAACCGGTGACCGG
>CEVA01192078.1_pt1 | contig 38073 bp, 41 predicted proteins | sample 361521 | NCBI WGS metagenome assembly CEVA01 (sample SAMEA2622823, study PRJEB7988) | marine metagenome | isolation source: saline water (ENVO:00002010), including | reverse complement strand
TGCAGCGGGTTTTTTTATGCGTGCAGAAAAGCGCTCTCCCAAACCGCCCGTAGGCAAGGCTTCAGCCTTGCAGCATCTAGTCAGGGTAAACCCTGACCTACAACACAGCATCATCGGTCACCACACCTGTAGGCTAGGCTTCAGCCTTGCAACATCTAGTCAGGGTAAAACCCTGACCCACAACACAGCACCACCGGCCACCACACCTGTAGGCAAGGCTTTAGCCTTGCATCACCCCAGTCAGGGTAAACCCCTGACCCACAACACATCTAAACATCCATTACCAAACCTGTAGGCAAGATTTCAATCTTGCAAAAGCTGCGCTCAATGCCACTGTTGAGATCTCCAGCTAACAAAATCCTACAAACTAATGATTGCTTTTATGGCTTAAAAAACGATACATATAGTCTATCTGTTGTCTTTATAAAGCAGTTAAACTCTGCCGAGGAGGCATATGCGTATTTGCTTTGTAGTATTAATATTATTGAGTAGTTTACCGGTGAGTGCTGAGCAACCTCCTTATCGCGCTTATGATTGTACGGCGGTAGAGATTGAAGAGGTCGATCCGGCAACATTAACCAAGGAAGAGCGTATTAGCCTAATGGAAAATGCGTTACTTGATTCAGTTAACCGATACAGTACTTGCATGGATCAAGTGCAACAAAGCATGGCGGCACAGCAGACGGCCGAAGGCACTGGCGATAACAATGCCCAAGCTACACAGCAAGCACAGAACCAAGCTCAAGCGCAGAATGAAATGCTACAACAGCAAGCACAAAATAACACTGAGGTAGATGATAAAGAGCGTAAGGCAGGCCCTGGTCGAGAGCAGCAAGTGGTCGCGCCAAAAGACAACGACTCGATAATTTGCACTATGCTATACGAAGAGATTCAGAAGGAAACTAATGAGACAACACGCAGTGCTTTACTGCAGCAGTATAAAGACTATCGTTGTACTCAGTAAGGATGGGCAGTGACATGAAATATTTAGTTCAAATACATCTAATGAGTGCGTTGTTAATATCACTCTTATTGGTTAGTGGTTGTAAATCTACTACTACACGGACTGGGCCTATAGCAGTGGGGCCCGGCGCTACGCAATCACAAAGCCCGTCCCCTGAGGCGAAGCGCTATACGTATAACAGCGATATTTATTTAGATGTGGCTATTCCGGTTTTTAATCCCGGCTTCCCTATCGACGATGATACCGGTCACGTTGATTATCAAGAGCTTGATGAGTTAGATATATGGCCACAATTACGCCGTGCTGAGGCCAAGCGTTTTGCCGTAGAAACCAAGCAGGCTTTAGCCAAGACCAAAGCATTCGGTTCCGTATCCGTGGTGCCCAATGCTAACACCAGTGCCGATTTATACGTGCTAGGTACTGTCTTACATTCAGATTCAGAATTTATTCGTTTAGAAGTCACCGTGGTCGATAGTAGCGGTGAACCCATTGATACTGAAGACTTTGAACACCAGGTATCGGAAAGCTTCTTTCGCGATGCAATGAACCAAGATAAAGACCCTTACGAGCCGGTGTTTGTTGAGGTAGCCGATTATGTCTATGAGCTGTTAACGGATATGTCAGAGCAGCAAAAGCAACAACTTAAAAACACCACTCTAGTGCGTTATGCCCACTACTATGCCCCCGATGCTTTCGATGGGTATTTATCGCAACAGTTAGAAAGTAAAAGAGGGACGCAGTTCTACAAGTACGAGTTGAACGCCATGCCAGCAGAAAACGACCCTATGCTGCAGCGCATTGAGGTATTGCGTAACCAAGACATGCTTTTTGTCGACCGTCTACAGGATCAGTTTGCTGTTTTTCAGCAAACAACTAATGGCCCTTATCGTAAGTGGCAAAGAGAGACCTTACCGGAAGCAGTACGGGCGCGCGAAGCGCGGTCCGAGCGCAATACTAAAGCAGTTATTGGGGCATTAGGCTTTATTGCCGCCCTCGCCTTGGGTAATAACTCCACTTCCACATCCACAGCGGTAGCAAAAACTGCTGGAGCGTTGGGTAGCGCATGGCTATTGAAAGATGCATATCAGGCCAATGAAAATTTGCGAGTAGCGTCGGCGGTTATTGACGAAATGGGTCAAGGCTTAGACCTCACCCTAAGCCCTCAGGTGATGGAGTTCAATGAGCAAGAAGTTGAGCTGACAGGCACTGCGGCGGAACAATATGAGCAATGGAAAGCACACTTGCGCAAAATGTACCAGTTGGAAAGTAGTGCAAACTAATGCAGTAACCTAAGGCCATTGTTGTGCAACCAGAACAAAGCTCACTTGATGAGCAGTTAAAAAAGCAGACTCAGGTTCGCCAATCGCAAGTGGGTACTTATGTGGCGATTGCCCTGGCTAGCGTATTGTTGGTAGCTACTGGCATTGCGGCTTATTACTTCACCACCTTGGAGGTACAGCAGCAAGTCAGCACGCCGACAGAGGCGGCAGGCAGCGCTGTTGAGGCGAATGAACAACACCGTGAGCAAGCGCAGCAGGCGATACTTGCTTATGAGCAGCAATATCAACCACTATTAGCCCGAAGTCAGATTCAATCCTTTGCCCCAGCTAAGCACCAACAAGCAACGCAGGCCTATGAACTGGCCTTGCAAGCCTTTGCCCAAAGCCAATTCCGCGAGGTTGAAACGCACCTTAAGCATTCGATAGCCATGGCTGAAAAGTTACAGAAGCACTGGCTTGAGGCAGCTGATAGCTGGTATCAACAAGCTGAGCAGGCATTGACTCAGCAGCGCCCGCAGGAAGCGCAGTTATATGTGCAAAAGTTAACGGCGGTTAATGACCAAGATACGCGCATCAAGGAATTGCAACAGCGCATTGATGGTTTTGCGCAGCAACAGCACTGGTGGCGCGTGTATCAAGGAGCGTTAGCGGAGCGAGATGTACCTAAGCAAGTCACTGCATTGCAACAGCTCGTTCAAGTGCAACCCAACCGAGATGAGTTAAAACAAAAATTAGCAGCGGCTCAAGAATCATTGCGACAAAACCAATTGAGTGCAGCCGTAGAGCAGGCTCAGCAGGCGTTACAACAACAGCAGCTGCAACACGCTCAGCAAGCGATATCGCGTATTGCACAATTGCAAGGTGATAAGAATACTCTGGCGCTGCTAAAGGCTCAGTTAGCTAAACAGCAAAGGCAATTGAGCACCGAGCAAACGCGCGCTTTACTCCTACAAGCCAGCGAGCAGCAACAGTGGCAACAGGTTATTCAGTTGGCCGAGCAATATCTACAGCAGGCGCCAGGAGATAGCACCATTACTGCGCTAGCCGCACGAGGACGCGAGGTGTTAGCCGCCAAGCAAAAACTTAATGTGTATTTAACGCGGCCACAGCGCTTAAGCGATAGCAGCGTGCGTGCTCAAGCCGAACAAGCGCTCGCCCGCGCTCAACCACTCAAACCTTACTCCCGGGATTTAGCTCGTGGTATTGATACCTTACGTGCGCACCTAAAAGAGATGAGCACGCCTGTGCAGATCACTTTGCTATCAGATGGCGAGACCCAGGTACGAATTTTTGGTGTTGAGCGCCTTGGTGAGTTTACTGAAAAAACGCTTCCATTGTTGCCCGGCAGCTATACCATCGAGGGGCGACGCTCTGGCTATGTCACGGTAAAAGAGAAACTCATCGTGAACAGTGACAGCCACAGCGTATCGCTCACCATAGCCTGTACTAAAAGGATTTAAGATCTATGTCTGATTTAGACGCACAACTCAAGCAGCGACAAAAAAGCACTTTGTTGCCAATGCTTATTGGTGCTTTGCTAGCGCTGTTGTTAGCACTTACGGTTGTTGTCTATCTATTTGTAGTTAAAGGCCACACCATTAAGGTCTCACCTGAGCCTGCTGCGCAACAGGCACAGTTTAAGGTCACCTCAGGCATGGGGTGGTTGTCTGATAATGTGCTATATCGCTTAGCCAGTGATGTGAGCGTGCAAGTTTCTTCACCAACTTACTATGACCATGTACAACAAATAACAGCGACGACAGCCAGTGTGGTTGAGGTGGAGCTGAAGCCAAAGCCGGGCACGCTGGCAGCGAAAGTGTCCGTGCCCTTCGCCGAGCATACCTTGTGGGTCGTGGATGGGCGGTTACTGGGTAAAGGCGCGGCCATCAGTGAGCCCCTTGAGCAAGGGCAATACCAGTTGAGCATAGAGAACCCTTACTACCAGCACTGGCAAAAGCGCATTGAACTAGAGCGTGCACAAACATTAACCCTTGAGCCTTTACTTAAGCCTATTAAGGGCGTCTTGAACGTTGCTTCCGTCCCCAGTGGGGCGAATGTTTATGTCAATGACCAGCTTCAAGGGCAAACGCCATTCTCCCTCTCCGTTAGTGGGGGTATTTATCAACTCACCGTGCAAAAACAGGGCTACAGAGACAGTACCGAAGAGCTCGAGGTAACCGAACAGTTTCCCAGTGTGGAGCGTAACTATCAACTCAAGGCGCAACAAGCAACCCTCGCTTTTACCTTGCAGCCAAGTGGCGGCAGCTTATTTGTTAATGGTCAGTTGGTCAGCGAGACAGAGCTCTCGGTTGATGCCAATACCATGCACAGCGTGCGTTATGTCAAACCGGGATTTTACAGCTTTAATAGCAAGGTGATTTTACCGCCGCAGGCCCATAAGGCGTATCCTATTACTCTTAAGCCTGAGCAAGGCAAGGTGACTATTACCAGTAATGTCCAAGCTCAGGTGTATATTGATGAGCAACCTGTGGCTACCACCCCATTGACCACCACGTTGCCAGCGTTGGCCCATGATGTGAAGGTGGCAAAACCGGGCTATCGCGGGGTACACAAAAAGCTTACACCGAGCGCTGAGCACCCAACCACTATGCATGTTGAGCTATTAACCGAGTTTGACGCTCGGCGTAGGGAAGGGCGGCCTTTGTTTGTATCAACCTTAGGTATAGACATGAAGCGTTTCTCTATGGATGCCTTTACCATGGGCTCGCCGCAAAATGAAATAGGCCGTAAACGCAATGAGTTTCCGGTAAAGGTCGATTTTTCACGAACAGTGTGGGTGTCAGCGCATGAGATCAGCGAAGCGCAATTCAGTGCCTTCGCCAACGATGTCGCTCCATCCTCTTTACCCGTGAGCAATATCTCTTGGCTGCGCGCGCTGCAATACTGTAATTGGTTGAGTGAACAAGAGGCGCTGGCACCCTACTATCGCATTGCCAATAACCAATTGCTTGGTATCAACCCACAAGCACGAGGTTATCGGTTATTAACGGAGGCGGAGTGGGAATGGTTGGCGAAAAAAGCAAAGCGCGCTCGCGCCACTAAATATGTATGGGGCGATAGTGAGCATATTCCTCGTGATGCTGGTAACTTTGCTGATAGCAGTTTAAAGGGTCAGCAGCCTTTCTACTTTGCCAACTATCAAGATGGCTTTGCTAACAAAGCCCCAGTCGGTAGCTTTCGCGCTGATAAGGCGGGGCTGTATGATTTGGCAGGCAATGTCAGTGAGTGGGTGTTTGATAGCAGCTCTTATGTTACCCCAGATCTGAGTAAGGTGCATATCGACTACATCGGGCCGCGCTCCACTGGGAACCCCATTGCTAAAGGGGGCAATTATTTATCTGGGCGCATGCAATCGCTGCGCGGCGCCGTAAAGATCATCAGCGACGGGCCAAGTGCCACTATTGGCTTTCGCATAGCGCGTTATGAGAGGTAAAAATGAAACGTAAACTTATTGTCGGCTTAGTCAGTGTCATACTGGCATGCACGGTAGGGGGAGTGGCGGTGGCTGCAAAAATTAGCCTCGACTCGCCGGCTACTTTCCCCGTTGATATTTAAGGATGCACTATGAGTAGTGATAATACGCGCATGAATTTACCACTTTGGGTGTCGGTGAGTGTGTTTGTGCTCACCGTCGTTGTTGTGCACCTCTTGTATCAGGGCCTTATTCGTCCCGCCGCTGAGGCCGCTATTGCCGCTCATGGGGCCGGAGCCACAGCGAATGTGTGGGTAATACTCAAAGATGCCGAGCAACAGGCTTGTATCACCTTGGCTATATTCTGCTTGATTCTGATGGCGTATAAATATTATCGCATTGTCAGTAAAGAGGAGCCGGTGTTTACCTTCGATTATTTGCAAACCTTTGCCAAGGATAAACCTTTAGTTGTGGATGAGGCTTTGGCTTATCTGGAGCAAGGCGAAAGTGCGAAAAACAGCTCAGTTGCAACGTGGATCAACTGCTTACGTCGTTATAAAAACACGCAAAACGTGCAGCACGCTGCCGATGCGATTCGTGATAGCGTCGAGTCTCTTGCCGCGCAGTTAGAGGCAGGTAACGCCATGATCCGCTTTTTCATTTGGGCCATTCCCAGTATCGGCTTTGTCGGCACAGTGCGTGGTATCGGCTCGGCGCTGGCCAAGGCCGAAGAAGCCGTCGCTGGGGATATTGCTGGCATGGTCGATAAGCTTGGCGTGGCCTTTAATTCAACCTTAGTGTCACTGCTACTATCCATTGTCTTGATGTATGTGTTGTTCCACTTAAATAACCGCCAAGATGAAATGGTGCTGAAGACCAAAAACAACTGTGAAACCCACCTGTTGACGCATTTGCATAAGTAACTGCCGATGTTTAAACGCCGCGCTGAGCAAGGGGTTAACCTATCTTTTTTAGACGTCATGGCATGTGGCCTTGGCGCGGTATTGCTGATCTTAATTGTTATTAAGTTTCAAGCTTATACAGCAGTGCCCAGCACCGAAATAGAGCGCTTACAGCAGCAGTTGACGGCTGCAGAGCAGCGTGTTCAGAGAGCACAAGCACAGCTGGACGATATGAGCGCGCAAGTGAAGCAAGCGCAGGCGGATGGGCAGATCAGTAAAGCGCGGGTGGAGGCATTGCAAGTGATTCAACAAGCGGCGCAGCAGGCCTTAGCGCAGCAACAAGCGGTCGTCGCTCAGTTGCAGCAGTCAATTGCCGCAGCGGGGCCGGCCAAGGCTGATGATCCTATCGCCTTGAGTGGGAGTGGTGAAGAGCAATACTTGTTGGGCCTTAAGGTCGAGGGCCAGCGCATTGGTATCTTGATTGATACCAGTGCGTCAATGACCGATGAGCAGTTAATTCAGGTGATCCGGCGAAAAATCGGCTCGGTGCAGCAAAAACAGCAAGGACCTAAATGGCTGCGCACTAAGCGCGTAGCAAAATGGCTGTTAGCGCGCCTTCCTAACAATGCTCAAGTCAGCGTCATAAGCTTTAACTCCAGCACCCAAGTACTGGGTCTGCGCGCTATCAACTCGGCCAAAGTTGAGTCCAGCATGCAAGCCATCGTTGCCGATATTGATGCCTTGGTGCCAGAGCATGGCACAGACTTATATACCGCTTTAAAGACGATGCGCAGTACCTTGGAGAACCTTGATGCCCTGTATATCATTACCGATGGCTTACCCACCATGATGGCCGGTGCCCCCGGGTTTCGGGAAACTAAAAACTGCAAACCCCTGAGCGGCAATATGAAAACAATCGATGGTGACTGCCGTGCGCGTATTCATCAGTTTAGTGTTGCCGAGGCGGCCCCAAAGGTGCCCACCCATATTGTGTTGTTACCGCTTGAGGGCGACCCTTTAGCTCCGGCTCTTTATTGGAACTGGGCGAATGCCACCGGTGGCTTAATGATAAGCCCGGCAGGGAGTTGGCCATGAAAAGACGCGAGCCCATAGAGATATTCAGCCTGTCGTTTTTGGATATTATCTCCTGTGCCTTTGGGGCGGTTGTTATGCTTATTTTATTAGCAAAAAATGCCGATCAGGGCGAGTATAACGACGCCGGTCAAGTTGCTAATCTAGTGATTGCCCTCGATGGCGCCGAGCAGCAACTACAGCAATTACAGCAAGCGCTTAAGCAAAGTGAGCAAGCATTGGCGCAGGCGCAAGCACAAGGTGCCAGTAATGCCACCCAGCAACGCGCACTGGAAGCGCAAGTGGCCCGTGCCAAAAATAACGTGCAGCAACTGAGCGATGCCGCCTCTGGCCTCGAACAAAGCTTAATTGAACGCCAACGAGCAGCCATTAGTGCCGCTCAGGCCCCAGCTCGTGATGATGAAGTAGGCGGCATTCCGGTAGATAGTAATTATGTGGTGTTTATTATCGACACCTCAGGGTCAATGAAGACAATTTGGCCGCGTGTGTTAACAACGCTGGATGAGGTACTTAACAACCACCCTCAAGTTACCGGCTTTCAGGTATTATCCGATAACGGTGATGTGTTAGGTGGCAGTCAACTCGGTTCATGGCGTAGCGACAGTAAAGCGCAACGAGCCGGGGTATTACGGGGATTGCAGCATTGGAGTGGCAGCTCAAACAGTTCACCGGTTGAGGGGATTGCCGCCAGCTTAAAGGCTTATGCCCGTTACCAAGGTGATTTAGCCCTGTATGTGTTTGGTGATGATTATACCGGCACTAGCTATGATGCAGCATTAGCACAAATTAATCGCCTCAATCGAAACCATGGCAATCAACCCATTGCTCGGATTCATGGTATCGCCTTTAAACGCCATAGCGGGGCCTCGCGGGATATGATCAAGTTCTCCACGTTAATGCGCGAAGTGGCGCGACAAAACAACGGCACTTTTATGGGCTTATAGAGCCTTCTCCTGATGCTGCTCGCATGTTTAAATAGCGGCTATAGAGTCTATTGGTAAGTACGTTATGGAAACCTATCGCGCTATATACGAGCGTGCGCTTGAGCGAAAAGGCTCGTCAGCGCAGCTAGAAGCCTTATTGAGTCAACCCCTGAGCACCGCACAACTGCAGCGCCTTAGCGATGATGCCTGGTTAGAAGAATTTACTCGTAAGATATTTCAAAGTGGCTTTTATTGGTCGGTTATTAATGCCAAATGGTCAGGGTTTCGTGAGGTTTTTTGGGACTTCAATATCGACAAGCTGCTGATGATGTCGCCAGAAATACTCGAGCAAAAGGCCGCCGATGAGCGCATCGTGCGCAATTTTAAAAAGGTACAAACGGTGCCCGAAAATTGCTATATGATCTATGAAACAGCGCAGCAGCACGGCAGTTTTAGCAACTTCGTAGCGCAGTGGCCAAGCACCGACATTATTGGTCTGTGGCAGTATTTGAAAAAACAGGGAGCGCGCCTAGGTGGTAACACTGGGGCTTACGCGCTGCGCAGTATGGGCAAAGACACCTTTGTGTTATCGCGGGATGTGGAAGCCTATTGCCGCGCCCACGAGGTGATCGACGGTGGTTTGCACAGCAAACGCTCACTCACCGCTATTCAAGCTATGTTTAACGACTTGCAACAACAAAGCGGCCGCTCTTTACAAGAGCTCAGCTTACTTATCGCCTACAGTGTTGGCGACAACCGTGTTGGCATCGCCAGCTAAGGACAATTATGAAGCTTCACAACCCATATCAACATATTCCAGCTCTGAGTCATCAGGCCGAAGTTAAGCACTTCGAGCAAGCCCAAGTGTTGTTATGGAACGCCCCACTGGCTGAGCAATTAGGCTTCGGCGACGATGAGCAAAAGCGCTTGCTGCTGGGTCAAGGAGTGAAGAAAACCACGGCCTTAGCGTATGCTGGACATCAGTTTGGCAATTATGTGCCGTTATTGGGAGATGGGCGGGCACATTTGCTTGGCGCGTTAGTGGATGAGCAAGGTTTAAGCTGGGATATTCAACTGAAAGGCTCGGGAGCTACGCAATTTTCTCGTGGCGGCGATGGCCTCTGTGCCATAGGACCCGCAATTCGTGAGTTTATTATGAGTGAGGCGCTGGCAGGGTTGGGTGTGCCTACCAGCCGTTGTTTAGGCGTGGCCTTAACCGGCGAGACCCTTATGCGCCAGCAGCCAAGTGCCGGTGCCATCGTCAGCCGTCTTGCTAGTAGCCACATCCGCGTCGGCAGCTTTCAGTTTTTGGCGGCGCAGCAAGAAACGCAAGCCTTACAACAGCTGGTGGAGCTAACTATTGCTCGTCACTACCCGGAGTTGGCAGGTGAAACGGGGGACGCGCGTTTACTGGCTTTGTTTAATGCGGTGATGGCGAAGCAAATTGAGCTGGTGGTACAGTGGATGCGGGTTGGCTTTATTCATGGCGTTATGAATACCGACAATACCCTGGTGAGTGGTGAAACCATAGACTACGGTCCGTGTGCGATGATCAATCAATTTGATTTTAATCGTGCCTTTAGCTCGATAGATCGCCAAGGCCGCTATGCATATGGTAATCAGCCACAGATGGCCAACTGGAACTTAGCGCGCTTTGCTGAGACCTTAATTGACCTGTTTGCGGCGTCGCGAGAACAGGCGGTGGAAGCGCTGACGAATGCGCTAAACCAATTTGGTGACAAATTTAATTTGGCATTAAAACAGATGTGGATGAGTAAGCTGGGATTACTGGCAACGGACGGTGAGCAAGAGCCATTAATTAATGAGCTGTTGATGAGCATGCAGCAACAGCAATTGGATTTTACCAATACCTTTGCGCAACTCACTGACTATTGCCAAGGTAAACAAACGGGCTTGACTCAACTTGAAGCGGATTTAGGCCCGTGGTTAGAGCAATGGCAGAGCCTGGTGAACCAACACTTGCGCCAAAGTGCGACCTTGATGAGTAAGGCGAACCCCCAGGTGATCCCCCGTAATCATCAAGTCGAAGCGGTGATTGCGGACTTTGAACAGCAAGGCCACAGTGACAAGCTTGCGCCCTTGCTGGCGGCTTTAAAAGACCCTTATCAAGTGCAAGCACAACATCACTATCTACAGCACCCGCCCACTACGAGTGATGAGCAGTATCAAACTTTCTGCGGCACTTAAAACGCCTGCGTTCGGTAAAAAAGCCCGGCATGAGCCGGGCTTTATGAGTTAATGGGCTTTGGCGTAGCTTTCGGCTTGGCGCCATACTCGCAGCAGATTCTCGCCTAAAATCTTTTTAATGTCGGCGTCGCTATAGCCACGATCTAATAGCCCTTGTACTAGGTTAGGGTAAGTCGACACGTCTTTTAAACCCACCGGCAATGAATCGCCAACACCGTCGTAATCAGAGCCAATACCGACGTGTTCGATGCCAATAAGCTCAACTACGTGATCAATGTGATCCAGCACTTGCTCTAAACTGGCATAAGGGAAAGGGTTCTTTTTACGGAATGCGGCTTTAAAGTCGGTGGTGTCCTTACCAGACTGCTTGGCTTGCTGCTGCGCTTCATCACGGCGGTCGTACCAAGTGTTGGCTTGGTTAGTCACAAAGCTAGAGCCAAAGTTAATTTGAATCACTCCGCCATTTTTCTTCAGCGCGAGTAGCATGTCATCGTCCATATTGCGCTCAAAGCCGGGCGTGTATTTACGCAGCGATGAGTGCGAGGCAATAACCGGTACGTTGGAAATGTCCATGACCTGATAAAATGCATCGTCGGAAATATGCGAAACATCAATAAGCATGCCGACGTTATTCATTTCCTGTACTAACTCTTTGCCAAATGGGCTCAACCCCTTCCACTTGCGGCGAATATCGTAACTTGAGTCAGAAATATGGTTACTTTGCGAGTGCGCAAGAGTGATATAGCGCACACCACGCTCATAGAAGTGGTGCAGATTTTTCAGCTCGCCTTCAATGGGTGAGCCATTTTCCATCCCCATTGCCAGCGACATAACGCCATTTTTAAACTGCTGCTCAACATCGGCCACTGAATCAGCAATGGCAAATTTGTCTGGGGCACGGTACGCGAGCGCCTCCATCATATCAATAAGTTGGTTTGCTAACTCGTAGCTTTTCCCCTTACCTTCGAACTCTAAATGGGCGGGGATGTAAATAGACATAAACGGCGCGTTAAGGCCGCCTTCGATAGCACGTGGGTAATCAAAGTCACCGCGATCGGTCGCTTTACTGACATCATCCCATTTATTGTGAATGCGATAGGGCACATCGATATGGGTATCGATAAGAATATTGTCTTTTGCCAGTTGAATTGCTTTTTCTGATGCCTGGTAGTCATCCTGTGCTGCAACACTTGTGCTGCCTAGTGCGATTGCTAGCGCTGCGCCTAGGGTGGAAAGTTTCATATCTGCCGCTCTTTATTGTTATCGTAGTGAGTGAGCTATTGTCGCTAGAATTAGCCGGTAACTCAAGTGCAGCGCGGTGGTTGCCAAGCGAACAGCCGTGCATATAATGTAGACAGCAAGGAAGTTCGTTTTAGCAAGGAGTACGCAATGCCACCTGAAAATGCCATCTTATACAACAGTTCAACCGGTACCGCGAATCAAACTTATCCTGTCGAGAACATATAATGAAAAAGGCGATAATTGCGTTTATCTCGCTTCTTCCCCTGAGTTCTTTGGCGCAAAAAGAGCTAGCATCGGATCACTTCCTCGATATGTTTGAACAACAGTTTCCGAAGATGTTTTGTCAGCCCGAGCAATTTGCCCGTGTTTGTTTCTCTTATAATTTCAATCAATGTGTGCAGCATACTCAAACCCACCTTTTAGAGTGCATGGCGTCTATTGCTCCGCAAGTGCCAAATGCAATTACATCGCGTGCTCAAGCGACCGCATGGGGTGGCAAAATAGGGCGGTGCACAGGTAGTCGATTTGGTCGCAGGCAATTGATGGATGCCAGTATCACTACACAATGTTTAAACGTCGCTAGCGAGGCTTTTATCCAAGAGTTTATGAATAACTGAGCGCTTTTTATTTAGCCGATGCGGATCAGCGAGCCTTTGGAGAGTGCTTAAGCGACATGTGTGAGAGGTAAATAGTGTTACACCATATAGAGATGTATATTAGCCTTGCTTGTATAGTGCTATATATCTTCGCTGTGTTGCCGCTCCACTGGCTGATAAAGGGTAAGAGAATGCGAGAAATGGAAGACATTCTTGGTGATGGGCAGCGCATGTACTCGCTGAACTTTACCTTAGCGGGTTTAGGTGGTTTACACTTTGGAGGTTTTTACTGTTTAAGGTGGACCGCTAGGCGGTATGGCGTTGAAGATAAATTAGCTCAAGTATCAACAACTACTCGGCGTTTGTTTATAGCTTATTTTATACTTTTCATGCTGGCGTCTATACCTTTTTTATATATTGCGACAATTCACTACATGAGGGATACGTAAGCATATACGAGTCTTGCCGGGAGCGGGACAGGCCCATTCCATACTCGAGTTTTGTAAAGCGTTGCTGGATTCGCAGACGTTAGTGTCTTATTGAGTTTGTATCCTCTGGGGCGATGAGTTAAAACTCATCGCGATCGATTTGGTAATCACCTTCTTCGGCCTGCATTTGCTTAAACTGCTGTGCACTCATAATGTTCACTTCTTCATGAAGCTCAGAGTACACAATCAGTGCTTCGCCGTTTTTCAGTTGTGTCAGAACCTGCTCAATTTTAGTGTGGTTTCCTACTTCGGTTTCACCATAGTCGGTTCCTTCACGCAGGATAAACTGCTCTACAAGGTTGGTAAGTGCTTCTTTACTTAGTTCTTGATAGGGAATAATCATGATTGTCCTAGTTGCTTGGCAAAAAACTCAGGGACGGCTTTCTCGAGCCAAAACTCCACCCCAAATAGGCCTTTATTGCTAATAAAGCCAACATGGCCTCCGCGCTTGGATACGCGTAAGTCGACGGCGTGTGACACATCCTCAGGGCGTGGCACGGCTTCGGGTGCCAGCATCGGGTCATCCTCGGCATGAATTATTAATGTGGGGGTGGCTATGCGCTTTAAATAGGGCTTGGCACTGCTCTTTAGGTAATAGTCCTCAGCATCGGTAAAGCCATGTAGCGGCGCCGTCACCTGATTATCAAAGTCCCAGAGGTCATTAATATTGCGTAACTGTTGTTCATTGAGTGCTAGCGTGTCTTGCAGCTGAGGGAGTTTACGCGCCATAGACTTTTTCATTCTACCGAGTAGGTAGTGCTGATAAATCTTTCCTAGGCTCTTGCGGATCACCTGACATGAACTGGATAAATCATGGGGGGCACTGACCACTGCCGCAGCGCTGAGACCACTTTTTTCACCTTGCTCACCCAGGTATTTGGCCAGTACATTTCCCCCTAACGAAAAACCCACGGCCGCTAAGGGGCGTTGGCCAAAGCGTTGTTGCAAAGTGCGAATTAAAAATCCCAGATCCTCGGTTTCACCACTATGATAAGCGCGAGGTTGGCGGTTCACTTCGCCGGAGCAATTACGAAAATGCATTAATACGGCATCAAGTCCTGATTGCTGCAACGCCTTCATCATGCCTTTAGCATAAAAACTATCTATATTGCCTTCCAAGCCATGCAAAATAATCACCAACGGCTTATCGGGTTGTGCAGGCTGTGCCCAAGCAAGGTCGAGGAAGTCATCGTCTTCGGTGGTGATCACCTCGCGGTGATAAGCCACTTTAAAGCCGGGACGAAAATAGCGCGGTAAGATAGTTTGTAAGTGACGGCCTGGCATCCACCAAGCGGGAGTAAAATGTGTGCTCACAGCATGTTAACCAAGAATATCCAGAGCTCAATAGTATCAAACTTTCACTGCTGGCTATAGGCACAAAAATAAAGCCCCCGCTAATATCGAGATTAGAGGAGGCTTTGTGCGTCGTGCTTAATTTGGTTGGTTATCACCTCGCACAGCGAGGAGGTAATTGGTTGTTACTGTCCTTCAGGAACCTCAGCGTCCATTACTTTCTTGATAAAAAAGCCCACATAAAACAAGCAAAGTAGGATCACTACAGCGAGGAAGCCGAACGACAAAAACAATACTGGGTCTGAGAAAAAGTCGCGAAAAAATACTTGCATGGTGGCGTCTCCTGTTCCTTTGATGTGTTAAGTGTAGGGGACGCCAGGGGGATGAGATATGACCTAGATCAATATCGTGTTGGCCCTACGTAGGGCTTTGGTGTAGAGCTTGATCCAGATCAGCTTTTAATGGCAATAACGCATTAGGTAAATACAACGCGAGGTTAAAAGCCTGGGTATTATGGCGCAGAGTTAAGGTGTTGCAGGCGCTCACAAGTTGATGTTGCTGCAGCTTTTCCATGGCCAGCTCTAAGTCCAGTATCTGTGTGCGAATATTATTGTAGTTCACAACACTGCTCTGATTACGCTTGAGGTAACCGCGAATATCACGCAGTGGTTGCAGTGCATGCTCATTAAAGTCGCCAATACTGGCTATCAAGGAGTCTAATTGCTCTGCTTGAAGTGCCACATGTTGATAATCTAGGTAAGCCAAGAATAAACACAGATTGACGTTCAGACCATAATCATTTTGCCAATTAAGCAAGGTTTTTTGTACTTGCTCATTGTCATACACACTTAGGCTGAATTGCCAAAAATCGGCGGCATCAATTGCTTTCATAAAAGGCCTGCTCCTGTTGCTCAAGTTCATCCATATGCTCGAGCAATTGTTCTTCTGCAACCTCCTGTTGCTGAGCATAATCGCTCTGCTGAGCCAATAATTGTTTTAGTCTCTCTTTATGCTGCTCCTCGTAAACACTATTGTCGCTGAGCTGAGTTTCAATATCGGCCAGCTTGGGCGCGAGTGTGTCGAGTTGTTTTTCCAGCTTGTCGATGGCCTTTTTTAGTGGTTGCACGAGTTTGCGAAATTCCGCTTCTCTGCGCTTTTGCTCTTTTCTATTGGCGCTGGAGTTGGCTTTATCGGGCTCGACCTGAGTCTGTTTTTGCTCTTGGTTAGCCTTAGTTAGCCACTGATAGTAAGCATCCAAGTCATAGCCAAACTGGCGAACTTCACCGCTATCGACCAAGTAAAACTCATCGGCGGTATTTTTCAGTAGGTGGCGATCGTGGGACACGGTGACCATGGCGCCATCAAAACTTTGTAGCGCCATCACGAGGGCATGGCGCATCTCTAAATCAAGGTGGTTAGTGGGCTCATCCAGCAGCAGTAAATTGGGCTTTTGATACACTAACATGGCCAATACCAAACGTGCCTTTTCACCGCCTGAAAACGGCGCTACAGGGTCCAGGGCTTTATCGCCGATAAAGGCAAAGCCACCTAAAAAGTCGCGTAGCGATTGCTCGCTGGCCTGCGGGTTTAGGCGCTGTAAATGGGTCACCGGACTTGCTTGTAAATCAAGCGCTTCAAGCTGGTGCTGGGCAAAGTAGCCCACTTTGAGGCCTTGGTGGAAAAATACATCACCCGCTTGTGGTGCCAACTCTTGGGCTAGTAGCTTAATTAATGTCGATTTACCTGCGCCATTGCGCCCGAGTAGGGCAATGCGACTACCCGGGACTAGGTTTAACTTAATACTGTGTAAAATGGTGGTGTCACCATAGCCTGCCTGAGCGCCATCAAGAGCAATCAACGGGTTGGGCAGGGCATCCGGTTCTGCGAAGCTAAAATCAAACGGTGAGTCGACGTGTGCAGGCGCCAGTTTCTCCATGCGTTCTAGTGCTTTCACGCGACTTTGCGCCTGTTTGGCCTTGCTGGCTTTCGCTTTAAAGCGGGTGATAAACTTTTCTAGGTGAGCAATTTGTTCTTGTTGCTTGTCGAATTGCGCTTGTTGTTGCGCTAAACGCTCGGCTTTTTGTCGCTCAAATTGAGAGTAGTTACCTTTATAAACATTAATTTGCTGCTGATCGATATGCCAAATCTCACCGACTACTGCATCTAAGAACTCCCGGTCGTGAGAAATCAGAACCAAGGTCCCGGCATAACTGCGTAAAAATCGTTCGAGCCAATATACAGCGTCTAAATCTAGGTGGTTAGTAGGTTCATCCAGCAACAATAAATCGGCATCACGGATCAACGCTTGCGCCAAATTCAAGCGCATACGCCACCCACCAGAGAAGTCACTGACCGCATAGTCTATTTGGGTATTGGAAAAACCGAGACCATGCAGCAATTCGCCAGCTTTGGCCTCAATACTATAGCCCTTCATCAGCTCAAGCTGTTGGTGCACTTTAGCTTGTGTCTCGCCATCGCCTTGTTGCTCTGCTTGTTTTAGCTGACAGCGCAACGCGTAGTAATCCGGATTACCTTGTAGCACGTATTCCAAGGCAGTAATCGCCAATGCAGGCGTTTCCTGCTTTACCGAGGCTATAGACCACTCTTTTGGCACCTTAGCGTTGCCTGCATCGAGTTGTAGCTCACCTTTGAGTAGGGCAAACAGGCTTGATTTACCGCACCCGTTGCTGCCCACTAGGCCCACTTTATGCTGCGGGAACAAGGTGGCATTGGCATTTTTTAACAAGCATTTAGGGCCGCGTAAAAGCTCGATATCGGTAATCTGAATCATAGTTACTGCACGCTAATTAGTAATGTGCGAATGATAACACGGCCAGCACACTCAAGCGGGAAAGTTTTTGTGATACACTAGCGGCAGTTGCTGCACCGAGCCACATGCGGCGATGGCCAAAGAGGTAATGATAATGAAACAGAAAAAGCGCTTTATCGCAGGGGCTAGCTGCCCTGAATGTCAGCAAATGGACACCATGATGCTATATAAAGAGCACGACGTAGAAAAAGTGCAGTGCGTGCAATGTGGCCATATTATGACCCAGCCCGAAAACGCCGTGCAGGCGTCCACGCGTCAGTTTGAACAAGTGATTGGCGTTTTCAAGCCGGAATAATTAATAATGCGGCGGTGGTGGCTCAAGTTCTTGCGTGCCACCGGAGTTACTTTGCACTTCTCTTAGCTTTTCACCCAGCAATTCCATTTGTCGGCGCATTTTAGCGAGTTGCTGCTGGTGGGCCTTGATTTCATCATTGAGCACATCAATCGTCTCGTCTTGAAACGCTACCTTGGCTTCAAGGTTCTCTATACGTGTTTCTAATTGGTTCATGGCATGCCCTTTATATTGAAATATTCACTCAAGCCGCTGGAGCTCTCCGTGAGTAATTGATTGTTGTTGGTAAAGGCGACGGCAAACACCACCGCAGATTTTGGCTGACTATTTGCTCTGGCTGCCACTTGGTAGTCCAATACTCGCTTACCCGAGTGAGTCTCCCATAGCGCTAGCTCACGGCTAGGCGAACCTGTAGCCAGCCACTGACCATCATTTGAAAAGCGCACCGCGCTGAAAATCTTTTGTCGCGCAATATACTGCAATTGACTGTGTTGTGCACCTGTGCGCAAATCCCAAATACTCGCTTGGCGTTTGCTCCCAGCACTAAAAGCGAAGCGCCCTTGAGGGTCGAGTGCAACTTGGGTGACACGACTAGCATGGTTAAAGCGATAGACCACTTGGCCACTTCGCGTATCCCACAGATAAGCTGCGTAGTCATTGGCACCGCTTAGCGCGTAGCGGCCGTTAGGTGATAAGGCGACGGCGTTAATTTTCTCTTGGTGGCCTAAAAACTCAATGCGCCGCCCGGTTTGTAAATCTACATGCACAGCGACCCCATCAGCACGGCCATAAAGCACATAACGGCCTTGATTTGCTATGGCGATGTCACGAATGTGAGACGCTTTGATGCTGTAAAAGCCGAGGTTCTCACCGCTTTGCATATCCCACACTGCAAACTCTGTTTTAGTTGCCGTGACAGCGGTGCTATTGTCGTCGGCAATAGCTAGTGCGATAACAAGATTCTGTTCATCTTCTTTAAGGTACCATTGAAATTTTAACGCATTGGCTTGATTGTCCCAGACTGCGACACCATGTTCTATGGTGGAGACCAAGCTGTATTGGCCATCGGCAGAAATGGCGGCATCAAAAGCCCCTGCGCTGGCGTGTTGATACTGTTTTATGGCATCCGAATGTTGTGGCTGGCAAGCAATTAAGAGCGCTAAGCAGATAACAATGGAGAGTGAGCGAATTATTAACATAAATTTACCAGCGTCCCTTAACTCTGCTGTCGCAAGCAGTTAGACTAGAAGTCACAACTCTAGGTTGTTTTCCTAATTATTTCATTAAAGTAATTAGAAAAACAGCCTCATGCTGGAGTTGAAAGCCAGAGCTAGCTTTATGCTAACTCTAATCAAAATTTAGTTTTGTAACCTTAAAATGGCAACACCAAGTTGCTGGAGACTATGTATGAAAAAAACAATTAAGCTATCGCTCGTTGCAGCGTCTGTACTAGCACTTACGGCGTGTAATCAAGAAGCGGCTAAGCCAGAGGTAAAAGAAGTAAAACTAGAAACCGAAGCTCAGCAGCAATCTTATGGCATTGGTGCGTCTGTTGGTAACTTCTTAAACAAAGATTTAGCGGATAAAAAAGAACTGGGTATCGAGCTTGATCAAGAGCTTATGTTACGTGGTTTTAAAGATGCACTTGCAGGTGATGCAAAAATCGAAGAAGAAAAAATCCGTGAAGTACTGACTGCACTAGACGAGTCTGTTCGCGCTAAGCAACAAGAGCAAGCGAAAGCGGCAGCACAAGAAAACCTAGCAGAAGGTGAGAAGTACCTTGCTGAGAATGCAAAAAAAGAAGGCGTAGAAGTTACTGAGTCAGGCCTGCAGTACGAAGTACTTGAGCAAGGTGATGGCGAAAAACCAGCTGAAACAGATACGGTAAAAGTGCACTATAAAGGTACTTTACTTGATGGCACTGAGTTCGACAGCTCATATTCACGTAACGAACCGACTACTTTCCCACTTAATCGTGTGATTCCTGGTTGGACCGAAGGTCTGCAACTAATGCCTGTGGGTGCAAAATATAAGTTTACCATCCCATCAGAACTTGCTTACGGTGAGCGTGATCTTGGTAAGATCCCAGCTAACTCTACTCTAGTATTCGAAGTTGAGTTGCTTGAGATTGTTAAGCCTAAAGAAGAAGCTGCAGCTGAATAAGTAGCTAGATAAAAAAGAGAGCTTAGGCTCTCTTTTTTTGTGCCTGTAAAGCACTAAAAATAAAGCCTCCTTTTCGCAGAGGCTTTATTTTTCTATGTATGATTGGTGTAGAGGTTGTGAATTAGTTCATCCTCTAATTCAAAGCGGATGCTAAGTGCTTCCCCTAATGCTGACAAGTCGTTGTCGAAGTTTTCCATCAGGTCATCACCTTTAACCTCGGCGTAGCTGTCGTTAAAGTCTAAAGCCACATCTGTAGTTGCAGAAATTTGAGGGTAAAGGGACTGAGCCAGCTCTAAGCTCTCTGGTCCACGACTTTCACATTGCTTAACGATATCATCATAGATTTCAAAGTGTCCGGCAGATAAGTAATCCATTAACAACTGACAAAATTGTTGGATAGTCGCCGGCTCGGGCAATGCTTTATCATGCTTCGCGTTGTGCGAATTGCCCGCCATATTGCAGTACTGCACAAGCAGCTCTTGGCGCTCTGCTAACCATTTATCAATAACTGTGTGGCTGCCGCCCCATTTCTGTTGTGCTTTTTCCAACCGCGATAACATCGTTGCTCTCCTAACCTGCGTTGGTCATACCCCTATAAAAAGGAAATCTGCGTCAAAGGTCAACCTATTTTTGCGAATTAATCGATCTATAAGTGTATGGAATCAGCATAAAACTTGGCTATACAAGGCGTATTGCGGGGGAAGGCGTTAGAAAAGAAAAAGCCACCGCAAGGGTGGCCGAATTTCTTTAGCAGTCTCGTTAATCGAGCTTCTTTTTATTTAATGTGTTTCTAGCTTTTTATTATTGTTCTCTAGCAACGGATATAGTTATACCAAGGTCGTATGTGTGTTGCAAGTTCTTTAACAGAAAAATTTACTTTTTTTTATCAAAAATCACTAAAAGCTGAACAGTGAATCTTTTTAAAAGCGCAAGATTTTGTCTGATTCAATGATCTAATTCATAGTGCCACAGTGCGGTTGTGTTAGAATAATCGCAGTTTATTTTCAGTAAAAAAGAGTCACGCCATGAGCGAATTGAAAAATGATCGTTATCTTCGCGCCCTAGCAAAACAGCCAGTGGACCAAACTCCGGTCTGGATGATGCGTCAAGCTGGACGTTACCTTCCTGAGTATCGCGCTACACGAGCTCAAGCGGGTGACTTTATGAGCTTATGTAAGAACGCGGAACTGGCCTGTGAAGTGACTCTGCAACCACTGCGCCGGTACCCTTTAGATGCCGCCATACTCTTCAGTGATATTCTTACTATTCCTGACGCGATGGGTCTTGGGCTTTACTTCGAAACCGGAGAAGGGCCTAAGTTTGAGCGCCCATTAAGTAGCTATCAGGAAGTTGCCAATCTTGCTATTCCTGACCCTGAAGACGAGCTTGGCTATGTGATGAATGCAGTGCGTACTATTCGCCGTGAATTAAAAGGTGAGGTGCCACTGATAGGCTTTTCGGGCTCGCCTTGGACACTTGCTACTTATATGGTTGAAGGCGGTAGCAGTAAGACGTTCGGCAAAATTAAGAAAATGGCATTTGCTGAACCTAAAACTTTACATTTGCTATTGGATAAGCTCGCAGACTCGGTTACTAGCTATTTGAATGCCCAAGTAAAGGCCGGTGCGCAATCACTCATGGTATTCGATTCTTGGGGTGGAGTGTTAAGCCCGCGTGATTACGAAGAGTTTTCTTTGCGTTACATGCAAAAGATCGTTGATGGTTTAATCAGGGAGCATGATGGTCGTAAAGTGCCCGTCACCTTGTTCACTAAAAATGGCGGCCAATGGATTGAAAAAATCGCGGCTACTGGTTGTGATGCAATCGGTTTGGATTGGACCATTGATATTGCCGATGCTAAGCGCCGAGTGGGAGACCAAGTCGCTCTGCAAGGAAATATGGACCCGTCTATGCTGCATGCTTCGCCTGAGCGCATCCGCTCAGAGGTTGAAACTATTCTTGCAGGCTTTGGCGAGGGCACAGGACATATCTTTAACCTGGGCCACGGTATTACTCCGGATGTTAACCCTGAGCACGCTGGTGCGTTTATTAATGCCGTAGGTGAGTTAAGCCGTAAATACCACAAGTAACGACTTACTAAGCAATAAAAAGCCCGCTTTCGCGGGCTTTTTTGTATTTGTAATGAAGAGGTTATATCAGGCGTTAATATATTAAGCTGGTGCCATTGGCCATCATTGATGCGCGGCCTTCCATCAGCTCTAAGTAGTTTTGTGTTGGCCAATTACGACGTTTAGCTTCGTCATAGGCTTGGCGCAGGTACTTTTCGCCCTGTTGCATGCGACCCAGCTCGCTATAAGCCACTCCCAGTACTGACAGTAACACTGGGTTGTCAGGCGCATCTGAGCGCGCTAGCTCGGCATATTTTACCGCTTCTTCGTAATTACGAATTGACTCTTTGTCTGCGAAAGCGAGCAACTTTGCGTATGCGATCATGGCTGGTAAATACTGGTTATGAGTCGCTTTTCTGAGGATATCTGCAGCTCTATCTAAGTCATAATGAATGGTTTCATAATCAAGTAGCTTAGTTGCTAGTTGATACTGTGCCCGCTCATTACCACTGTTACTTGCAAGCTCTAACCATGAAAAGGCTTTATCTTTATCGGCTTTACACGCGGTGCCGTACTCAAAACAGCGTACCATCCACAATTGCGCGTCATAGTTACCATTGCGGGCAGCACGGTAATACCAATCTAGGTAGTGATCTTTTGACTGTTCAATCAGATCGCTCTCTAGCATCATGGCATAGCGAGCCTGAGCATAGTTATTGCCATCTTCGGCCAATGCTTTTAGCTTTTGTGCATACTCAGCTAACTGCGATTCATACTCGCGACGATGGCTCTTTTTAGAAGCTTCTAACTTGAAGGTATGGGTTAGGTCATAAACGGCTTGCGGTTCACCACTGTAGTCGTTGGGCACCTTATATTGCCATTGGCTAATGGCCTCTAGGGCGGCGTCATCAATGACATCTTTAGGGAATGAAGCAATAACACGGTGGTTAACAACCTGGCCTTGTTGATTAACGTCAAAGCCCACGGTAGCCCAAGCACTTTGTACTTCAGATAAGCTACTTCCATACTCCGGCTCAACTTTGCTTTTGACGGTGATATAGCGGGCATCATGTCCAGATTTATCTTTTACTGGAGCCAAGACGCGCTGGTGAACATCAAAACCAAAATCACGAGCGAGCGCTTTGTAGTGATCTTTGCCTTCTTTGCGCGAAGGGACCAAACGACGGATCTTACGATAGCGATCTTTGGCATCATCGTTGCCAAAGTCCAAAGCAATCATGTACCACGAGAATGCACTGTAAATATCTTCCTCGGTACCGAGCCCAAGTTCATACATACGTGCCAGCTCGTACATTGCCTTAGCGTGGCCTTGTTGTGCTAGCTGTTTAAATTCGTTAAACGCAGCAGTGTAATCTTCATTTTTGAGATCTTTTGTTGCACTGGAGTAGTCAGCGAAAGCGGTGAAGCTAGCAAGACCGAGCGCGGCACAAAGCCCTAATGCACGTATACCCATTCCCTCATTACCTGTCTTTTTTTTCTTATATGTTTAAGAGTTTACAATAATTTTACAGGCGAACAAGAGCTCTTATAGAAAAAATGGGCACAATGCCCATTTTTTCAGTTATATATGATGTGTATCAAACCAAACGGTTTAGCCCATTAAGCGCTGCGACACGGTAGGCCTCGGCCATCGTAGGATAGTTGAAGGTGGTGTTAACAAAGTATTCGACATTATTGCCACTGCCTTTTTGCTCCATAATGGCTTGGCCGATGTGGACAATTTCCGAGGCGCGTTCGCCGAAGCAATGCACACCCAGTACTTCTTTAGTCTCACTATGGAAAAGAATTTTTAAACTACCGACGTCGGTACCAGCGATTTGCGCTCGAGCTAGGTGTTTAAATTGGGCGCGACCCACCTCATAAGGAATTTTTGCGGCGGTAAGTTGTTGCTCTGTTTTACCCACTGAGCTCATCTCTGGGATGGTATAAATCCCGGCAGGAATATCAATAATCAGCTTTTCTTTGCACTCACCTTGAACAATGGCATCGGCGCAAATACGGCCTTGATCAAAAGCCGCACTGGCTAGACTTGGATAACCAATCACATCACCTACGGCATAAACATTATCGACTTCGGTTTGGTAGCTCTCGTTGACTTTCAGCTGACCACGACCGTCGGCTTTAAGGCCAATGGCTTGCAAGTTTAGGGTATCAGTATTACCAGTTCGGCCGTTGGCAAATAATAAGCAGTCGGCTTTGACGCGTTTGCCTGATTTCATATGCATGATAATGCCATCGTCTTTGGTTTCGACGTGGTCGAACTCCTCATTATGGCGAATGAAGATGCCACTGTTCCAAAAGTGATAACTTAAAGCGTCGGATATTTCATCATCCATAAAGGCCAGCAAACGGTCGCGAGTGTTGACCAAGTCTACCTTCATGCCCAAACCCTTAAAAATAGATGCGTACTCACAGCCAATCACGCCAGCACCGTAAATAAGAATGCGCTGAGGATCATCTTTGAGGCTTAAAATGGTGTCGCTGTCGAATACCCGAGGGTGGTTAAAATCAATTTCTTTAGGGCGGTAAGGGCGTGAGCCCGTGGCGATTACAATAATAGGCGCGCTCAAGCGTTCAAACGAACCATCTTGATGCTGCACGTTCACCGTTGTTTTATCAACGAAACTGGCTTCCCCTTGAAACAAGTCAATGCGGTTACGCTCGTAAAAGCTGCTGCGTAAACTTGACTGTTTAGAGATCACTGAACTGGTATGATTCAAGATGTCGGCAAAGGTAATACGCCCAGGGCGCTCGGTGATATTGAATAGCGGATTTGCTTTGTACTCAATATAGCGACTCACTGAGTGTCGTAAGGCCTTTGAAGGAATGGTTCCCCAGTGCACGCAGCCACCGCCTACGGCTTGCTGACGTTCAATGACAGCAACCTTCTTATGGCTTTTCGCAAGGTTCATGGCGGTTCCTTCACCGCCAGGACCTGTGCCAATGATAATGGCATCGTACTGATACGATGCCTCTGCTTTAGGTTGCTGTTTTTTGCTTGCTGTTTGCTTTGCCACGGTGACTCCTTAGGGCATTAACAATGAGCCTTAAGCAAGCGGGCGTTGAGGGCTAACCAAGCTTGTTTTTGCGCTTGCCAGGCATCTTCTAATTCATGGTATTGCTTCATTAAAGCGGATTTTTCGCATTGTTGCAGCACTGAATCGCGCTTTGCTTCAAGTACTTGCTTTTGCACTTGGCAAAAATGCTGAAGTTTCTTCAACAGTACATCATACTCGCTTTGAAGCAAAACCAGTTTTTCCTGAGCACTTTCAATGGCTGCCAGTTTACCTTGGGTACGGCTCATTAAGGTTTGTGCTTTTGCGCGCTCAATGCGCTCTACCGGCGTGCGCTTTAGCTTTTTCGCTAAGCCGACCCATGAGCAGGCGCGGATCAGCCACTTGGTCGGGTCATAATGCCACCAACGAATGCCATTGCGATAGTCGCTGGCGAAAATATGGTGAAAATTATGATAGCCCTCACCATAAGTTAACAGCGCCAAGAAACCATTATCACGGGCGGTGTTTTTTTCGGTGTACGGGCGTGAACCCCAAATATGCGCCAAAGAATTAATAAAAAACGTAAAGTGTTGTGATAGTACCAGGCGCAGTAAGCCCGCAAGTAACATCATGCCTAGCACGTTACCAAAGATCAGCCCTAATAGCAGTGGCAGGCCGAGGTTCATCGCCCATACCAACTTCATATAATGGCGATGCTGCCACATCACTATTTTATTACGCTGTAAGTCACGGGCGTTGTTGTAGTTACTGTATTGTTCACCCTGATAGTCTCTGAGCATCCAGCCGATATGGCTGTACCAGAATCCGCGCGTGGCGGCGTAGGGGTCTTTTACAGGATCGTCGACTTGGCCGTGGTGTACGCGGTGATCGCTACTCCAATGCAACGCACTGTTTTGTAGTGCGAAGGCTCCGCCGAGTGCGAAAATCACTTCGATAACAGGGTGCGCCTCATAGGCTTTGTGCGCCCATAAGCGATGATATCCAGCCGTGATTGACAGCCCGGCATAAAACATACAGGCAATAAAGGCAATCCAGTGCGCGCTTGTGTATCCGTAGGTGATTCCATACCAAGGAACTAACGTAATGGCGGCCAAAAATGACAGGCTAAAAAACAGCACATTGACCCACAAAATAGGTGGTTTTTTCATTCTATAACTATTCTATAAATAATCTCAGCGTACAACTGTACGCTAAAATAGAGGTTCAATCCTTTAGCGTCAAGTATTAGACTTAAGTTTTTAACTGCTTAGGTGGCAAAGATGGCCGGAGTTCGCGCCCAGCAAAAACTAAAAACTCGTCAAGCTCTGATAGAAGCAGCATTCAATCAGCTCAGTGCTGAACATAGCTTTTCCAACTTGAGCTTGCGTGAAGTCGCGCGCGAGGCGGGGATTGCTCCCACTTCTTTCTACCGCCACTTTAAAGATATGAATGAGCTGGGCTTAACTATGGTCGACGAGGCAGGCCTGACTTTGCGTCAGCTTATGCGCCAAGCTCGGCGACGAATAGCCAGTGGTGGCAGCGTCATTTCCACATCGGTACTGACTTTTTTGGAGTTTATTGATAATCAACCGAATCAGTTTCGACTGTTGTTACGCGAGCGCTCAGGCACCTCAAAAGCGTTTCGTGCCGCCGTGGCCCGAGAAATTAAGCATTTTATCCTCGAATTAGCGCATTATCTGGAAAGCGAGACGCGCTGTGATGCCTCGCACGCCCACATGCAAGCAGAAGCCATGGTCACCATAGTGTTCACATCTGGCGCTGAAGCGCTTGACCTAGAAGGGCAGTCGCGTGAGGAGTTAATAGAGCGGTTGATTTGGCAGCTGCGTTATATTTCTCATGGCGGCAACCACTATGCACAAAAAGCGAACAAATAAACGCTTTTGGAAAATAAAATAACCTTGGCGCCATTTCTGTTTTTTTGAGCGCCTTCTTTGTCCTCTTAGTATCTAATTGGCTATTTTAATTCGCTTTATCTCTATTTGTTGAATTTTAATTCCTTTATCTGCGGGTTTGTGCAGCGAGTTTTGGAATTTTTATGCTTGCCCCGTTGTTCTCTTAGTGTTAAAAAATAGCCATCTTACTAACAGCGATGCTCAATTATGCGCACCAATCAATTCATTACATTGCTCCTAAACCTGCTACTCCTTGTGAGCTATAGCGGGGCGTGATGTATTGATTGTTAGTAATACGAAGCGAACACAACCCCGCCCTCCCGAGCGGGGTTTTTTATTTCTGGCGGTAATCTTTTAGAGGACTGAGTATGCAAGACAAGGTATGGATATTTGACACCACCCTTCGCGATGGTGAGCAAGCATTGAAAGCAAGTTTGACGGAAGACGACAAACTGCAACTGGCTCATGCAATCAGTCGCCTTAACGTGGATGTGATGGAAGTTGGTTTCCCGGTGTCCAGCCCCGCTGATTTCCGTGCCGTCCAGCGTATTGCTAATGAGGTGCAAGGGCCCATTATTTGTGGCTTAGCACGAGCAGTGAGCAAAGACATTGAAGCATGCGGGGAGGCGCTGAAGGGCGCGCAGCGAGCCCGCATACATACCTTCATCGCCACCAGTCCACTGCACCTAGAACATAAGTTACGCATGACGCTCGCCGAGGCCACCGACATGGCGGTGCAGGCAATTAGCCAAGCCCGTCAATACACTGATGACGTTGAGTTTTCCTGCGAAGATGCCGGGCGCACACCCCATGATGATTTATGTTATGTCGTCGAGCGCGCCATTGCCGCAGGCGCCAGCACTATCAATCTGCCTGACACGGTCGGCTATGTTACTCCAGATGAATACGCTGCCATGATCCGTTATCTCAAAACGCATGTCAGCAATATTGATCAAGCACGCTTAAGTGTGCATTGCCATAATGATTTAGGCTTAGCGGTAGCCAACTCTATTGCCGCTGTGCAAGCGGGAGCACGACAAATCGAATGCACCATTAATGGCATTGGTGAGCGCGCTGGAAATTGCTCGTTAGAGGAAGTGGCGATGATCATGAAAATGCGCCAAGACCATTTGCAAGTGCACAGCGATATTCGCAGTGAAGAGATATATCGGGCGTCGCGTCAGGTCGCTAAGATCTGCAATATGCCAGTGCAGCCGAACAAGGCCATTGTCGGCGAAAATGCCTTTGCCCACAGCTCAGGTATTCACCAAGACGGTGTACTCAAGGCGCAGAATACTTATGAAATCATGTCGCCAGAGAGTGTTGGAGTGCCCAATAATCAACTGAATATGACCTCGCGCTCGGGCCGTCATGTTATTGAACATCGCTTGAGTGAACTAGGTTATCAAGGCGGTGACTACGATATGGATAGCTTATACGCCAGCTTTTTGGAGCTAGCCGATCAAAAAGGCACGGTATACGACTACGACCTTGAAGCCATTATTTATTTCAATCAAATCACCGATAAAGACGATTATTACCAGTTGCAGTTTGTTAATTCCGCGTCGAACTCACAATCAGTCGCCAGTTCGACCATCGGCTTGAGCATTGCCGGTGAACAGCGTCAAGAAGCGGCCACGGGCAACGGCCCGGTAGAAGCGTCTTTTGCTGCCATAGCCCGACTAACCGGCATGGCGGTGGAGGTGATTGAATACAACTTAGATGCCACCGGGCAAGGAGCTAGCTCCTTGGGTCAGGTTGACATTATTGCCCAATATCAGGGGCGTACTTACCACGGCGCGGGGCTTGCCGCCGACATCGTCGAAGCGTCGGTACGTGCCATGATCCGCGTTTACAACATTATTCATCGAGCACAGCAAGTGTCGAGCTTAAAGCAGCAACAAAGGAAAGCAGGATGAGTCAAAACAGTTACAGTATCGCCGTATTACCCGGCGATGGCATTGGTCCAGAAGTGATGGCCGCAGCAGAAATGGTACTAGCGGCATGCAGTCGCGAATTTGGCTTTAGCCTTAACCTGCATCATCACGCCGTTGGCGGCGGCGCCATTGATGAGTTTGGTGTTGCGCTGCCGGAGCAAACGCTGGCGGCATGTGAAACCGCTGACGCGATACTGTTTGGCGCCGTAGGGGGACCAAAATGGGAAAACCTCCCCCCGGAGCAACAGCCGGAGCGGGCGTCATTATTGCCGCTACGCAAACACTTTGGGTTATTTTGTAATTTACGCCCGGCGCAATTATTACCTGCACTGAGCACCTCCTCTCCGCTACGCCAAGATATTAGCGCTCATGGTTTCGATATACTCTGTGTACGCGAGTTAACAGGCGGAATTTATTTCGGAGAGAAAGGACGCAGTGGTGAAGGGCAGCACGAAGCTGCGTTTGATACGCAAACCTATGCTCGTAGTGAAATTGAGCGCATTGCTCGGTTTGCTTTTGAAGCGGCGCGGTTGCGCCATAATCATGTTACCTCGGTGGATAAGGCCAATGTCTTGGCTACCAGTGTGTTGTGGCGAGAGGTAGTGAATGACATAAGTAAGGATTACCCCGATGTCACGCTTGATCACATCTATATTGATAATGCCGCGATGCAACTCGTGAAGCAGCCGAGCCAGTTTGACGTGCTACTGTGTGACAATTTGTTTGGCGATATTTTGTCCGATGAGTGCGCCATGATCACCGGCTCTATGGGGCTGTTGCCCTCGGCTAGTCTTAATCAATCCGGCTTCGGTTTATATGAACCTGCCGGCGGCTCGGCGCCAGATATTGCCGGTAAAGGGGTCGCTAATCCCATTGCGCAAATACTCAGTGCGGCATTGATGTTGCGCTACTCATTGGCGCAAGACGAGGCCGCACGGCGTATTGAGAAAGCCGTAGCCGAAGCCGTAGCTGCAGGGGTTGGCACGCCAGATATCTTTCCCGATGCAGGCTATACCACGCGCGATGTAGCGGCAGCCATCGTCGAGCGCATTTAACAAGTAAAAGGATGTAGCAAGTGGCATACACGTTATACGATAAAATTTGGCAGGCTCATTGCGTCGCCAGCCTAAATGAACAAACCGACTTACTGTACATAGACCGTCATCTTGTGCATGAGGTCACCTCACCCCAAGCCTTTGCCGGATTGCGCGAGAAAAATCGCACCGTACGTTGTCCAGAGAAAACCTTCGCAACCATGGATCACAACGTCTCGACCAAATCTCGCTCTTTGGATGCCGCAAGTACTGTCTCGCGTAACCAGTTACTGGCATTGCAGGCAAATTGTGATGAATTCGGCATTAGATTGTACGACCTCAACTCCATTAATCAGGGCATTGTGCATGTGATGGGTCCCGAGCAGGGGATCACGCTGCCCGGGACCACCATTGTTTGTGGTGATAGCCATACTTCCACGCATGGTGCGTTTGGGGCATTGGCTCACGGTATTGGCACGTCCGAGGTTGAGCACGTGCTTGCCACCCAGACATTGCAGCAAAAAAAGGCGAAGTCGTTAAAAATTCATGTTCATGGCAAACTGCGAAGCACGGCAACAGCGAAAGACTTAATTATGGCCATAATCGGCCGCTTAGGAACGGCGGGTGGCACCGGTTACGTTGCCGAGTTCTGTGGCGAGGCAATTAGCGCTTTGTCGATGGAATCGCGTATGACGCTGTGCAATATGAGCATTGAAATGGGGGCCAAAGCAGGACTTATAGCCCCCGATGAAACCACCTATGAGTATATTAAGGGGCGGCCTTTTGCCCCGCAAGGTGAAGACTTTGACAAGGCCGTTGCCTATTGGCGCACATTGCACTCGGATGCTAATGCGCACTTCGATAAGATCATCGACATTGATGCTCAGCAGGTGCAGCCACAAGTCACCTGGGGTACCAGTCCAGAGCAAGTGCTGGGTGTGGATGAGGTTATTCCCGATCCGGATAAAGAAACAGATTTGATAAAGGCTGATGCTATTCGCAGTGCCTTAAAGTATATGGATTTGCGACCTGGGCAAAAGATCAGTGATATCTGTGTCGATACGGTGTTTATTGGCTCATGTACCAACAGCCGCATCGAGGACTTGCGTGCGGCCGCTGCGGTGGTCGCCGGTCAGCAGGTAGCCAAAGACATAGAAGCATTAATTGTGCCCGGCTCAGGACTGGTAAAACAGCAGGCTGAGGAAGAAGGCTTGGCGGATATTTTCAAAGCCGCAGGCTTTGAGTGGCGAGAGCCTGGATGCTCCATGTGTTTAGCTATGAATGATGACCGACTCGCTCCGGGCAAGCGTTGTGCGTCGACCTCCAACCGCAATTTTGAAGGACGCCAAGGACGGGGCGGGCGCACCCACTTGGTGAGTCCGGCGATGGCCGCTGCGGCCGCAATAACTGGGCGCTTTACTGATATTCAAGGAGAGGCACAATGAGCTGTTTTCATCAGGGGCTAGTGGCCCCGTTGGATAAGAATAATGTCGACACCGACCAGATTATCCCCAAGCAATTTTTAACCTCCACCAGTCGAGATGGGTTCGATAAAGCCCTGTTTTACGATTGGCGTTACCTTGGCGATGGCCAACCCGATCCAGAGTTTGTGCTTAATTACCCGCAATACCAAGGGGCCAGTATTCTTCTTAGCCGTGATAATTTTGGCTGTGGTTCGTCACGGGAGCACGCACCCTGGGCACTGAAGCAATATGGGTTTTCGGTGATCATTGCCGAGAGCTTTGCTGATATCTTCTTTAATAACTGTGCTAATAACCAAATGTTGACTATCGCCTTGGCGAGCGCGCAGCTGGATGCCTTATTTGCACTGTGTGAGTCTGAGCAAGCACTGCATATTGAGGTGGACTTGGCGAATCAGCAACTGCGCAGCTCGCGCTTTGCGCCGATTACATTCTCGGTGCGGGCAGACGTTAAAGAGCGGTTGTTAAGTGGTCTGGATTTTATCGGTGTGACTGAGCAATACAATGCCCAAATTGAAGCCTTTGAGCAGCAGCTAAAGGCGCAGCGCCCCTGGCAGTGAATGGCCTCTAGTACTTCAACGTAAAAAGTAGGAAAGCAACAGTGAAAGCGCTATATTGGCGCTTTTACTTTACTTGGAACTCAGCATGAAATTAGCGATTACGTGTGCGGCGGTATCTGTGATGGGCGCTGTTGCCACTGGTGCGCAAGCGCGCCCTGCGCCTTTGGTCTCAATCCCTTCCCACGATGCATTTTTTAATAATATCAAAGCCCATTGTGGTAAAGCCTATCAAGGAAAGGTGACGGTTGATAACGCTGGACCAAGTAGCTTCAGCGAGGCAAAGCTGGTCATGCACGTACGCCGTTGTACAGAGCGCGAGTTACAAGTGCCGTTTCATGTCGGTGATGATGCCTCGCGCACCTGGATTATTACTAAAACGGGCAGTGGCTTAAGCTTAAAGCATGACCATCGCCATAAGGATGGCAGCGATGACGTTTCGACTATGTACGGCGGCCATACCGTGGATGCCGGTTATGCCACCATGCAGTCCTTCCCGGCCGATCAGTACTCCAAAGAGTTATTTGTACAGCAAGGGATCCCACAGTCAGTGGGTAATACTTGGCAAATGTATATTTACCCAGAGCAGTTTACTTATCGGCTAGTGCGCCAGGGACGAGAGTTTCGCGTTGATTTTGATTTGACCCAGCCCATTACCCCGCCAAAGGCCCCTTGGGGGTATAAAGACTAATTGCGCAGGGCTACTCACAAATGAGCTCAGCAACCAAGTTGGGCTCATAACCTCGCGGGTGAGTAGGGAAGCGTTCATAGTCTTGCACACCTTGGGTGATGCGCAAAGAGAAGGTGGAATCATTACACAACTGAGCGCTGTGACGTAATAAAAACACACTCTGGTTGGTGAACTGTTGGTAGCCATCCTCAACCACTTCCAGACGATAGCGCTTTTTACTTAACCTAGTTTGGTAGTAATGCACTTTATTATCAAAGTCATAGAACTTTTCTTGCTCACCAATCGGCGCAGGAGTGTAGCTACATCCCCAGTTCATTGCGACCATGAAAAGCAAAAAAGCATAGCGATATGACGACATAAACAACCCTTGTTGTGTGTACTGGGAGTATCCTTTACAGTGAGTGTAACACCAAGCGGGAGGCGTGCCATGCTCAATAATTTAAAACGGTTCTTTAATTCTTTACAGTCACAGCCACAGCAAGATGACTCGCCTGATTTTAAAACCTCAGTCGCAGCGCTACTGGTTGAGGTTATGCGTGCCGATAACGAATTACAAGAAGATGAGCGCAAAGCCATGGTCGTGCTGTTACAGAAATACTTTGATTTAGGCGAGGAAGAAGTAAACAACTTAATCACAGCGGCCAGTCAAGACCTTGATGAAGCCATTGATTACTTCCGTTTTTCTAAGCAGATAAATGACAATACCAATGCACAGGAGCGTATTGAAATTATCGAGTTGTTATGGCGATTGGCCTATGCAGATGGTCAATTAGATAAGCATGAAGAGCATGTTATTCGCCGTGTAGCTGATTTACTCTATGTAACTCATAATGATTTTATTCAAGCAAAGTTGACAGCAACAAATGTGCAAAGTTAACCAGCTGCAAAGGCGTGTGTCTTGGCTTATCAGCAGTTAGGGCAGGCCAGTCAAGTTGTGAGTGAACAACTGCAACAGTTACTCGCTCACAGTAATGCCATAAAAAGCTTAGAGATGAACGCTCATGATGTATTACTCGAACAGCAACAACAGCAGCGTTACGCATACTTTGTACAATCCGGGGTGTTAGTTGCTGCGTATCTCGATGAGCAAGGACAACAACATTATAAAGAGTTCTATTTTCAGGGTGAATTGGCGTTTATATACAGTGCCTGGATCACTCAACAGCCTGCAAACTACAGCTTAGAGGTACTCAAACCCAGCCGTTTGTTGCGTGTGCCACTGGCCGAGCTGGCACAGCCTCGGTGGCACTCATTAACTATGGCTTTGCTGCAGCAACAAGTCTTATTTAAAGAGTCTAAAGAAGCCTTCCTGTTGCTGCAAAGTCCACAGCAGCGTTACCAGTTTTTATTGACCCACCGACCACACTGGTTGGCGCAATTATCGCTTACGCAAGTGGCCAAGTATTTAGGGATTAGTGCCGTGAGTCTGTCGCGGATACGCGCTCGTTTAGGATTGAATTAACAAAGGTTAAGGCGGCCCCAGCCCATACTCGGCATACTCTGGCTGTGGAGGGAGTATGGATTGGTTTTGGTTATCTCAACTGCTGGTTGCTATCGCTATTGTGTGCGATTTAGTATCGTTTCAATTACCACAAAGGCGCAGTGTCCTATTATGCCTGGTGCTATCTACGGCTCTGACCAGTGGCCATTATGTTTTATTAGCTCAGTACAGCGGCGCCACCCTGATGCTGCTGGCGTCTTTGCGCTTTGCGCTCAGCATTCATTATCAACAGCGACGGCTAATGGTGATATTTATAGCTCTGTCGATACTAACAACTTTATTTGTATGGCAATCGCCTATTTCGCTGTGGGCTTTGGCGGGAAGTTGTATACAAACCTGCGCGGCATTTCAGCGCCGGCAATTGACGATGCGTTTACTGATGCTCTTGGGTAGTGGTTGTTGGCTAGCGTATGGCGTTGCTGCAGGCTCCCCTATGGCTGCGTTACTTGAGGGCTTGTTTGTAAGCAGCAACGTCATTGCGTTATATCGCTATCGCAGGCAGCTTTTTAGCTTTTCAACTTAGACGTTACGTCGATAAGTTGTGATGTGAGCCCGGCTATTTTCTCGCTGGTGGCGCTGTCGGTCAGCTCTCCTTGGTCGTTGACAAAGCCGTGTATACCAGCAATTGCGAGTTGGTCACCAAGCACTAATGCGCCAATGCCACTGAGGATGTCACGCACGTGATTTAAGCCGCGTAGGCCACCGAGTCCGCCAGGAGACGCTGCGAATAACGCTACCACCTTGTTACGAAATGCGGGCGTCGCACCGGCTTCAGTACGTGATGCCCAGTCTATGGCGTTTTTTAATACCGCTGTGATTGAGCCATTGTATTCCGGGCTAGCAAGTAAAATAGCATCCGCTGAACGCAATTTATCTTTTAGTTGTTGCGCACTGCTTGGTACACCTTGCGCTTCAATGTCCTCATCAAACATGGGCAAGTTTAACTCCGCCAAAGAAATTACTTCTACTTCGCAGCCCTGCTGTTGCGCCAATTGTGCGGCATGATTGATCACTGCCTGATTGAAACTATTTTTACGAAGGCTGCCTGCGAGGGCGATAATTTTTGCTGTTGCCATAGTGAATATCCTAATGCTGTAAGTTGGTCTGTGTTAGTACGTACTTTAGCCAAAATCAGACTTGCAAAAAAGCGCAAAAAACGCAAAGCTTATGTGCGTATATACACAGAGAATGCGACTATGGCAATAGAATTTAACGACTGGCAGGATATCAAAGTAGCATTTGAAGTTGCCAGAAGAGGGACCCTCACCTCAGCGGCCGAAGCCTTAGGTGTGCACCATAGCACAGTGCTAAGACGCATTAATCATCTCGAGCAAAGTTTAAATGCGCGATTGTTTCACCGTCATGCTCGAGGTTACTCCATGACAGAAACCGGTGCCAAACTGTTTGCAAGTGCAGAGCAAATCAACGAGCAGTTAGAGTTATTACACAACGATATTATGGCTGCAGACACGACTTTGTCTGGCTCGTTACTGCTAACAACAGTAAGCGGCTTTATCGATGTGTTGGCACCGGTATGTGAGCAGTTTCAAACACTGCACCCCCAGGTGCAATTAGAAGTGCTGTTGGATCAAAAGCGCTTGCGCCTCGATCATGGCCAAGCCCACATTGCTGTGCGTGCTGGTCCGCGCCCGGATGAGGGCGATTATATTGCCCAACACCTCAGTACTATCGAGGCAGGGTTGTACGCTCATGAACGTTATTTGGCGCGCACCGGTGAACCACAGTCCATGTCCCAGTTGCAACAGCATCATTTCATATCTGGTGTGGCCGGGTTCAATAGTCGAGTCCCTTATTTTGCTTGGGTGGATGAGCATATACCGGGTGAGCAGATCACCTTGCGGGTGTCAGAAACGTCTGATGCCAATCGGGCGATTGCCAGCGGCCTAGGGATTGGCGGGATGCAAAGAGAAGTGGCAGCTTTATACCCACAGCTAAAGCCTGTGCTTGGCAGTGAGTTAAGCTGGCACAGTGATATTTGGTTGGTGACTCACCATCAAGTGCATCGCAGTGCTAAGGTCCAAGCCTTCGCGCAATTATTGAAGCAACACTTTCGTAAATAGCAATGGCGGTGTGCTCACCTTTGAGGCATCGCCCTTTAGACATTAGCTGCGCTTTTTCCGCCGTCGCCAAGGTGGGTTTTGCAGCAACAACACACCTCCTGTGATAGCAAATAACACAGAGGCAGCTGCAAAGCTTATCAGCAGCGGGTTGTTGAAATCTTTGCGCTCTTGGTAATCCATAATGTGCAGCATCCAGAAGAAATCGAAAATGCGCCAAATAGTTGAGCGAACAGTAATAAACTGGCCACTGTGCGCGTCTAAATATAGCGTTGTTGCACACCAGTCATCGAACTCAATACGCCACACATTTTGACGGTAGCCAATCTCCTGTGGCCCAGTGGCGAGGTGCTTCGCGTGGCTAACCTCACCCTCGCCAAGGTAGTGTTCATGGGCGATGCGTTTAGCCTGAGCCTGGTTTAGAGCTTCAGATAGCTGGCCTGTTTGGGCATTAAAGACACGCTTTTGTTTGTCATCTACCGCGATAATGATCGCTTGGTTGAGGCGGTGAGTAAATTGTAGCTGCCTCAATGAGGGCATCTGCATGCGAATGTTATCCAAGGAGGCGGTATAGTCGCTACTGGAAAAGGGGTTCCCTAGCGTGCGTTTTGCCAAATGCTTACCATGTACCTTGTCGAGCGGCAGTGCGCTCATTACAAGGCCACCCATGAGCCAAGCAAATAATTGCAACACAAGTGCGTATCCAGCCCATTTGTGTAATGTTCGGCTGTGCTTGAAAAGACGTTTATTCATATTGTTGTTGTCTTTGTGGCAGGTGTAACTCAGTTTACGCTCTTGTTATTGGCGGTCAATGTGACACAATGACGCAGTTAATAACTAGTGCGTGGATAATAGGAACGGTGCATGGCAGATATTCAATTTCTTAATGTGGATCTTGAGCTGGAGTCACAACATGATATTAGCGCGCTAGTCGCTGATTTAGACAAAAGCGCCATTGTTTTGCACTATGACAAAGACGAAACACGCCAGCTCGCGCGCATTGAGGCTAACGTCGATAGCCCGAGCCCAGATAAAGCCATCAATGAATTGTGTGAGCTGATTGAGTCATGTTCTAAAGCCGGACTTAAACAATGGCTGAGCTGCTCGCGTCGTACGTTTGATTTGGGCTTTAGCTCTGGTCACTCGCCTAAATGTTTTAATGAAGCCATTAGCGCCGATACTTTACTTCGTATTTCTGCTATTGGTGCAGGTATTGAGATTACGCTGTACGGCTTAGAACAAGATTAAAGTCATTTAAAGTGTAAAAAGGCGCCAATTGGCGCCTTTTTAGTTGTGAACGACTATTGCCAAATCAGGGCTGCAAACTCGGGATGATCGATATAAGGGTTACGATTGCCTTGATGGTTGTAAGCGCCGTTATTGCGGTCTATTTCCGCTTGAGAGACTGGGTCTTGTTGATGCCACTGCAATAACATCGTCAGTGCCCATGAGCTGAATACTTGATTGCTGCTGCCATCAAGCACGGCACTGCCATAGGTCGAATTGTTCTTCCAGCCGGCAATACGGTCTTGATAGCGTGTTGCCATGTAAAAATGGGCACGTGCAAAGTCGCCCTTGAATTCATCAATTGGCTCAAACACCGTGCCACTGTAACCTAGGCCACTGCGTGCGGCGCCTAATTTTGAACCATTGCTGGAAGTGTAGCTAGCACTGCCGACCTCGCCAAAAGGATAACTTCCACGTTTGGCATTTACATAGCCGTCAGATGCGAAAATATGGTGTACGTCTGAGTTCATGGGCTCAACCTTGCCACCGAACCAGCTCTTTGGAAAGCTATGCTCGCGATTGTAGCAATCACCCTCTCGACTGTAGCTGCCACATTGGTCGTTGATGCTAATGAAGCTATGTGAGTCAGTGCTTAAAGGACGCTCTGAGTAGCGATCGAGAATACTGTTGTCATTCTCATAGTAGCTGTCTCGAGCGTACTGATCATAGAAACCCCAAATGGCACCATAACCCTGATTGGCATGGTTACTGATGAGGTTATGTAGTTCGGTTTTTAAGGCATATCCGCTTAACCCTGAAGCTGAGCTATAGTAACCGTCGACTGGAGGGGGATCTACCGGGT
>CEVA01116207.1_pt1 | contig 38746 bp, 38 predicted proteins | sample 361521 | NCBI WGS metagenome assembly CEVA01 (sample SAMEA2622823, study PRJEB7988) | marine metagenome | isolation source: saline water (ENVO:00002010), including | reverse complement strand
GGGTTAATAGCCCATCTAGGGTTCGAATCCCTATCTCTCCGCCACCTCATTCCCAAAACCGCCTCATTGGCGGTTTTTTTCGTTTTGCTTCCCGTTATAATGGCGGCTATTAACCTATTAGGATTTACTCGCTCATGCATAATGTAATGCGTATTGTTGCTTGGGGCATTGTGGCATTTTTATATGCACAGGGCTTGGATGTGGTGTTAACTCTCGTTCGCGATGCCGAGCTAAACTGGATTATGACGTTAACTGCCATTGCCGGTTTTAACCTGCTTACCGCCCATTTAATCACAAAATACGATAACACCTTGGCTATTTTAAGCGCACTGATCATAAGCTGTTTGGGCATCATCGTATTTGGGGTCATGATCCAGCCATTATTTGTAGGGCTCCCTTATTGGCTATGGGTATTTAGCATTGTCTCTTTGCTGCTTTTCGTTTGGTTAATGCCTTGGATCAGCGCAAAAGTGGCCAATAGTTCGGCAAATGAGCGCTCATCGTCTTAGATTTTCTAGCCAGCACTGACGTGCGTTTTTCAGTGTGTTACCCTGTGCAGGCATTTATAGAAACAAAAGATGAACAACTTTATGTCTGATAAATTTAATACCGACGCGGAAAAGGCAAGCTACGGCATTGGCCTACAAATGGGTGAGCAACTAAAAGCAACCCCTTTCGAAGGAATGAACGTAAATTCCGTGTTTGAAGGAATGAAGGATGCCTTTACCGGTGAAAGCTTCCAAGTAGAAATCCCTGAAATCCAGGCAGCGTTTGAAAAAATTAACGCTGAGATTCAGCAACGCCGCGAAGAAGAAGCAAAAGTATTGGCTGCAGAAGGCGAAGCTTTTCTAGCTGACAACGCTAAGCGTGCAGAAGTAACAGTGACTGAATCGGGTCTACAGTACGAAGTAATCGAACAGGGCGAAGGTGACAAGCCTAGCGCTGATGCGACCGTTCGCACTCATTACCACGGTGCACTTATCAACGGTACTGTATTTGATAGCTCTTACGAGCGCGGCGAACCTGCAGAGTTCCCAGTAGGTGGTGTTATTAAAGGTTGGACCGAGGCGTTACAAATGATGCCTACGGGTTCAAAGTGGCGCTTGTATGTGCCGCATGACCTTGCTTACGGTGAGCGCGGTGCAGGTGCAGCTATTGCTCCTTATTCAACACTTATTTTCGATATCGAGCTTATCGATATCCTGTAAGTGTTATACGCATAAAAAAACCGCCAACTGGCGGTTTTTTTATGGCTTAAATTTAGCTGTCATGGTCAGAGTTTCGAGCTTGCCATGCTTTTTTAACACCGCGACACCACAAAAAATCAACTACTATAAAGCTAATAAGCGCGGCGACTGTGCCACACACCAGCGAACCTACTAAAAACGCAGGCCCAATGGTTGTGAGGCTGTCACTCAGCCATTGCCAACTTGCCTCAAAGTAAAAGGCTTGCTCTTGATGTCCTAAAATCCACGTACCAACCAAATAAGAAAAATAGAAAATCGGCGGCATAGTCAAAGGGTTGGTGATCCACACTAGGGCGATGGACAAAGGCAGGTTGACCCGCAGAGGTATTGCCACAGCAGCCGCTAAAATCATCTGGAAGGGAACCGGAATGAATGCGAAAAATAGGCCTACGGAAAAGGCACCTCGCGCCGATCGTCTGTTTAAATGCCACAGATTAGCGTCATGTAAAAATCGCCCAAATATGCGTAGCGACTTTTGCTGTTTAATCTTATTGTGATCGGGTAAAAACCGTTGAATGGTTTTCTTCGCCATGGGATAGGGCCCTGTACATCTATTGCGGTGTGCAGTGGATTCGCGTTCGGGTGTATTTTGTCACTTTTCACCCCGTCACTGCCAGTACTTTTTATCATAATACCTATAATGGCAATAATCAGGGTGTATTGTGGTGTATTTTTAGGCTTTATTCGCGGTGTGGTCTTCGCCATTGGCTATACCCTGGTTTACCACCAACTTATATTTACCTGGCATGGACCATCGTTGAGTGGTGCATACGTTGAGGTGCATGGCACAGTTCAACAAACACGGGTATTGGGGGCAACTCAATTTGTCACCTTGCGCCTCAATGATGTGGCTGATTACGCTGTTCCTTTTTATCAAAACCATTTACTCAGTGTAGCGGTGCATGCCAATCAGCCTGTCGCAATGGGTGCTAAGCTGAGCGCTGATATGCGCGTCAAATCGAAACGCTGGCGTGTTAACTACGATGTGCTCGATAGGCGAATTTATGGGTTTCTACATGGGTTCAGTTTCACAGCAAGCTCACCTAAAAACATAACGACTACTCACGCATCGCCGTCGATAAGGCAGCGTTACCTGACTTGGTTGAAAGCGCAGCTGCAACCGCTTGAGTTAAAAGGCGTATACTTAGCACTACTAAGCGCAGAACGCAGTGATATAGAGCCCAAGCACAATCAGTTCTTCAAACACAGCGGTATTATCCATTTATTAGCTATTTCGGGGTTGCATATCTCTTTGCTGTACGGGTTGTGCTTTATAGGTATTAAGTGCGGGCTTTGGTGTGTAGCGCATGGGGTGCGCTCAGGACAATGGCAACAGGCCCTTACAAACCGATTAGTGGCAGGTGTGGCGCTTTTGATATCCGGTATATTTGTGCTGTTATGCGCGCTGCCTATCAGTGCTCAACGAGCTTGGCTGATGTTAGCCGTTTTTGTTTGGCTGTATTTTTCACGACAACACTATTCGTTGTCGCGCTGCTTGCTTATCGCCTTGGCCTGCGTGTTGTTAGCGAATCCTTTTGCGTTACTTAATATCGGGCTGTGGTTTTCTTTTTTAGCTGTGGCGGCCATTGTTATTGCTTTGGTGCAGTCGCAACGATGGCACTGGCTTAGTCGTTATATGTTCATTCAGCTATGGTTGTTTATTGCCTTAGCGCCATTGAGTGCAGCGACGTTCGGTGGATTTTCATGGGCCAGTGCCCCGGTGAATCTGGTTGCCGTGCCTTTTGTCAGCTTTATTTTATTGCCTTTACTGATTGTCGTGGTATTAACTGGGTTCAGCGAACCAATGCTGTGGCTGTTGCGTCAGTTGGACTTGGCGCTATCCTCGACGTTAGAAGGGGTGATAGAGCTTGGTCCTGCACTTTGGTTTTCCACCGGTGAACTTGATACCACAGTGGTTATTATTTATTACCTTGCAGTTACGGCCATACTGATAAAACCCAGTTTATGGCCTGTGTGTTATGCAGGGGGATTGTTTGTTGGCTATTGTGCACAGCAATGGGTTTATCAACCCAGATGGCAACTTGATGTGCTTGATGTCGGCCATGGGCTGAGCATAGTGATCAGCCGCCAAGGCAAAGCCGTGGTTTATGATCTCGGACCTAATTATTTCTCGCGCTACTCGATAGTTAAAAATACCTTGCTACCTATCATTAACGCACGAGGCTTGCAGGTCGAGCATACCATTATTTCACACAGCGATAATGACCATGCTGGCGGGCTAGAGCACTGGCTACAAGCAGGGTATGGCCACACCTTAAAACTCTTTCATGATGGTAATCCTGGTATCTGTGAAATGAGCGAATTGAGCTGGCATGGTTTGACTGTTCGCTCTATTTGGCCGCACAGCAATCAGCAAAATGACAATGCTAACTCTTGTGTGGTGCACATCAGTGATGGCAAATACAATGTGCTACTAAGCGGTGATATCACCGAGCGAGAAGAGCAGCAGCTGTTAACGCAAGATAAAATAAGGCCAGTGGATGTCTTGGTCAGTGCCCATCATGGCAGTGACAGCTCTTCTAGTGCTGCGTTTATTAAACAAGCCAAGCCTAAGGTGGTGATTCACTCAAGTGGCGCCCGTCGCAATTGGCAGATGCCACACCCTGAGGTGTTCGCACGTTTTGCTGCGCACAATGCTGAGCAATACCAAACTAAATTGCAAGGTGGTATTCGGGTGCAGTTTTATGACACCGAAATGCAGATAAAAACAGCAAAAGCAGACAAAAGCTATTGGTTTATCAGTGATTGAGTTTTGTTTTTGCTTTGCTAAAGCTACAATACCCGCTATTGCGTTGATTCGAGAGTATTATGCAGCAAAGCGCCTCCCAAAGTTATAAGCGACTACTTGGTTATGTAAAGACTTATAAAGCCGCCGCCATTGTCGCCATTATTGGCATGCTAGGGTATTCAGCAATGGATGCCACCTTTGTGTGGCTAATGCAGCCATTTATCGATGAAGGTTTAACTGAGCGTAACAGCGCTGTTTTGACTTGGGCTCCTTTTGTTGTGATTGCGTTGGTATTAGGGCGCGGTGCATTTAACTTTGTGTCCAGTTATTGTTTAGCCTATGTCGGTTCGCAAGTGGTGCGCTCATTGCGCCAAGACTTATTCCAACACATGCTCAATCTACCGGTGAGTTTTCATGATAAGCACTCCAATGGTGAGCTTATCTCAAAGATCACTTTTGATACCGAGCAGGTGCAACAGGCCATTACCAAAGCCTTGTTGGTGCTGGTGCGCGAAGGGGCGTACGTGGCGTTTTTATTGGTGGTGATGTTTGCCGCCAGTTGGAAGCTGTCGCTGGTGTTTTTAGTGATCACGCCCATTGTTGCCATCATCGTGACTGTGGTGTCTAAGCGTTTTCGCCGTATTTCCAAAAATATTCAAAACGCCATGGGTGATGTTACCCGGTGCTCAGAGCAGATGCTTTCAGGACACAAAGTGATCCATGGTTTTAATGGCCAGCAACAGGAAACCGAGCGTTTTTCCCATGTTAACAATATCAACCGCCTACAACGGGTGAAAATGGATGCTACCAAAGCGCTGAGCGTATCGGTCATTCAAATTCTTGCGGCCTCATCTATGGCGGTGATCTTAGTGCTTATCTCCATGCCGAGCATGCTTAACTCAATTACCTCAGGAACCTTTGTCAGCCTGATCTCATCGATGATGCTGATGCTACGCCCGCTGAAACAGCTATCGAACGTAAACAGCGAGCTGCAACGTGGTATCGCCGCTGCGCAAAGTATCTTCACCGTGCTTGATACCGAACAGGAAAAAGACACCGGCACGCACGTATTGGAAAAAGCCAAAGGGCATATTCAAATTACCGACTTGACCTTCCATTACCCCGATATCGCAGAGCCGGTATTAAAGTCACTGTCACTGGATATTACCCCAGGGCAAAATATCGCCCTTGTTGGGCGTTCGGGCTCGGGTAAGTCGACGCTGTCGAATTTATTACCGCGCTACTATGACGTCGAGCCGGCATCGGCGATTAAACTCGATGGTATTGCCACCAATGAGCTGACTCTGGCGAGTCTGCGCCAACAGTTTGCTATTGTCTCGCAACAGGTGGTGCTATTTAACGATACTATCGCTAACAATATCATGTATGGCTTGGCGCAACCGCTGAGCGAACAAGCCCTTATCGAAGTGGCTAAAAAAGCACATGTGTGGGAGTTTGTTAAAGACTTGCCGCAAGGCTTAAATACCATGATTGGTGAAGACGGTGTCATGCTCTCTGGGGGCCAGCGCCAGCGTATTGCCATTGCCAGGGCTCTGGTTAAAGATGCACCGATACTGATTCTTGATGAGGCTACCTCAGCACTTGATACTGAGTCGGAAAAGTTAATCCAGCAAGCGCTTGAGTCGCTGATGAAAGATAAAACTGCGATTATTATCGCCCACCGTTTGTCGACCATAGAGCAAGCCGATTGCATTTATGTGCTCGACCATGGACAAATTATTGAACAGGGCACCCACAGCGAACTGTTAAATACCAACGGCACCTATGCGGCGCTGGCAAAAATGCAGCAAGGTGAGGGGCAGTGAGTCGCGCCGATAACGGCATCGGCGCTGCGATAGAGCGCTCTTGGTTTCGCCGACTGAGTCTGATTACGGTGCTGTTATTGCCGTTAACGGCCTTATACTGGCTGATTAGTCATGCTCGTCGCCTAGGCTATCGTTTGGGCCTATTCGCGGCCTACCGGGCGCCAGTGCCGGTGATAGTTGTGGGTAATATCAGTGTGGGTGGTAATGGTAAAACGCCCATGACACTCTATTTGGCCAAGCTGTTGCAGCAACACGGTAAGCGCGTTGGTATTATTTCCCGTGGCTATGGAAGCCACCCCCCAGAGACACCCTTTGTGGTCACAGCGGACACCAAACCCCATCAAGGTGGCGATGAGCCGGTGCTACTGGCTAAACGCAGCGGATGTGCGGTGGTGATTGGTGGCGATCGCAAGGCCAGCATAGAAAAACTGCTGGCGCTACAAAGTGTCGATGTCATTCTCAGCGATGATGGCCTGCAGCATTACGCGCTAGAGCGCGATATTGAATTATGTATAGTCGATGCCGCGCGGCGCTTTGGCAATGGCTTACTGCTCCCCGCAGGGCCGTTGCGTGAGGGTCAAGGGCGGCTAAAATCTGTCGATTTGGTGATCTACAATGGGGAACAAGCAGGACAAGCCAGTTATCAATTAGCCTCATCCGGGCTTTATGGGGTTGCTGATGAGCAACCGCTATCGCCCCCGTTTGCAAAGGGCGTGGCCATCAGCGCGATTGGTAATCCAGAGCGCTTTGAGCAGAGCCTGCAAGCAATTGGCGTGGCTATTAGTGAAGCTGTGCATTATCGCGACCATCACCATTATCAAGCATCGGATTTAACACAGTTTGGCGAACAGGCTGTCTATATGACAGAGAAAGATGCGGTAAAATGTCGTACTTTCGCCCACCGGCAGTGTTATTATTTACGCGTAGATGCCAAGGCCAATCAGGTTTTGGAAACTCAATTAACAACTATTTTAAAACGTAAAGGGGTGCTGTAAATGGCGTTCGATACTAAGCTCTTAGAAATTATTGCCTGCCCAGTTTGTAAGGGAAAGTTGCGCTACGATAAAGACAACCAAGAACTCATTAGTACCGCTGCTAAACTGGCTTACCCAATCCGTGATGACATTCCGGTACTGTTGGAAAACGAAGCGCGAGAGTTGAGCAGCGACGAGGTTGAGCAGTGGAATTCGTAGTTATTATTCCCGCACGCTATGCCTCTACACGCTTACCGGGCAAACCGCTGGCTGATATAGCCGGCAAACCAATGATTCAGCACGTCTATGAGCGTGCGGTGTTATCTGGCGCGACGGCGGTTTATGTGGCCACCGATCATGTTGATGTAGCGACCGTGTGCGAGGGCTTCGGTGCCCCCGTGGTGATGACCCGGGAAGACCACCAATCTGGCACAGAACGTTTAGCCGAGGTCGTAGCTAAGCTAGCGCTAGATGACGACACGCTGGTGGTCAATGTGCAAGGCGATGAGCCGTTACTAGCGCCAGAAAATGTCGCCCAAGTAGCGCAATTGCTCAGTGGTAACGATGCCCCGATGGCAACCCTGTCGACGGCGATTACAGACCGCGAAGAGGCGCTCAATCCTAATGCAGTGAAGGTTGTGAGTAATACCGCACAGCAAGCCCTTTATTTTTCCCGCGCGCCGATCCCTTATCATCGCGATGCATTACTAACAAAAAGCTGTGAGTTAGACATTCGCCACATGCAACGCCATATCGGTATCTATGCCTATCGCGCAGGTTTTATTAATGAGTATATTGGCTTGGCGCCATCACCTTTAGAGCAACTAGAGTCGCTGGAGCAATTACGCGTGCTTTATCATGGCTTCACCATTAACGTGGCCGAAGCCAAACAGGTGCCCGCTGCGGGAGTGGATACCGAAGAAGACCTAGCGCGAGTGATAAGCGCGCTTCAATGAGTACCCTCACGGTCATCAATGATGACAGCGATTTCACCGTTGTATATAAACCGGCGGGGATGGATTTTCACTCGCTGGATAACGAGCCGGGGCTGGTGGCCATAGCCCAGCAGCAATTGGACACTAAGTTCTACCCCGTACATCGCCTTGATAAGGTGACCTCAGGTTTAGTGCTGCTACCAAAAAGCAGCGCGGCAGCGGCGACATTCACGGCGATGTTCAGTGCCCACGAGGTAGATAAGTTTTATATGGCGCTCTGCACGGCAAAGCCGAAAAAGAAGCAGGGGTGGATCAAAGGTGATATGGGCAAAGCCCGGCGCGGCGCTTTCAAGCTACTTAAAACCCAGGAAAACCCGGCCATTACCCGATTTTATAGCTATTCACTGGCACCGGGACTAAGGGGCATGGTGTTAAAGCCTTTCAGTGGCAAAACTCATCAGCTCCGTGTTGCCATGAAGTCATTATCGGCACCGATTCTGGGCGATACCCTGTATGGCGCCGAGGCCAGCGATCGCACCTATTTACATGCGTACGCGCTGCGTTTTCAATACCGCGACCAGCATTATTGTTTTTGTGCGCCAATGCAAGAAGGACAGCATGCAGCGCAGTTAAATACACTTTTAAGCTTTTGTGACAACCAACCTTGGCAGTTAAATTGGTAGAGACAATGACACAAGATGATTATCAACTTCGCTTCGGTGGTATCAGCCGCCTATACGGACAACAGCAAACCCAATGGCTGCAGCAGGCGCATTTCTGTGTCATCGGCATTGGCGGGGTCGGCAGTTGGGTCGCCGAGGCGCTGGCGCGCACCGGAGTAGGGCAGCTCACCCTTATCGACCTCGATGATATATGCGTTACCAACAGTAACCGGCAAATTCATGCGCACTCGCAATCGGTGGGCGAAGCCAAAGTAGAAGCCATGAAAGCGCGTTGCCAGCTAATCAACCCACAGATCACCGTGCATGTGATAGATGATTTCATCACCTTGGATAATATCCGCGAGCACATTCAGGGCTTTGACTATGTCATCGATGCCATTGATGCGGTAAAGGAAAAAGCGGCTTTGATTGCCCATTGCAAACGCAATAAGTTACCTATTATCACCACCGGTGGCGCGGGAGGGCAAACCGACCCGAGTGAGATAAAATTTGGCGATGTTGCCAAAACCACCCACGATCCCTTATTGGCCAAGGTTCGCTATTTACTGCGCAAGCAATATAATTTTAGCAACAATCCGAAGCGAAAATTTGATGTCGATTGTGTGTATTCCACCGAGCAGTTGGTTTATCCCGATGGCCATGGACAGGTATGTCGAGCTAAGCAAGGGGCCGATTCAACGATGAATATGGACTGTGCCAATGGCTTTGGCTCGGCAACCATGGTGACTGGCAGCTTTGGCTTTTTCGCAGCGGCCAAAGCGGTGCGCAAATACTTAAATAAGCGCCAACGTTTGAGTGAGCAAAGCCAGGGTTAACAGTGGCTTTTGGCAAATTGGTTAATCGCGCTGACAATGGCGCGAATGCCATTACCGCGCGAGGGGCTAAGGTGGCGCATCAATCCTAACTCCTCGAACTCTTGCTCGGCGTCAAGAGCCGCTGCTTGTTGCGGGGTTTTACCGTTGTACATCATGAGAATCAACGCCAGTAATCCTTTAACAATGCGAGTGTCGGAATCGGCCACCACAACCAGCTTATCTTCTTGGGGAGTGAAGTCGATATACAACCAGACATTACTTTCACAACCGGAAACCTTCGCTTCATCGACCTTGAGCTCATTGGCAAGGACTGGCAAGCTTTTTCCCAACAGCATCAACTCACGATAACGTTGTTGCCAGCCGTGAAGGGCTTGAAAAGCCTGTTTTAGCTCAGGGTAATTGCGATAACTCATGGTGCCATCATCTCCAAGGTATTACGTAGTGCACTGATAAAGTGGTCGATTTCTGCAAAGGTATTATAAAACGCCAAGCTGACTCTCACCGTACCATTCACCCCTAATGCGTGCATTAAAGGCTGGGCGCAGTGGTGGCCATGGCGCAGGGCAATGCCTTCCATATCGAGCAAGGTGGCAATGTCATAGGGGTGCTCTGATTGTACATAAAAGCTGACGGTACCGACATTATGCTGCATGTCGCCAAGCAAGGACACCGACTCAATGTCGCTAAGTTGCGCCACTAAATACTGCATTAAGCTACGCTCGTGCGCTGCTAGGGCGGCGCTATCAAGGTTATTTAAATACTCAATGGCGGCAGCAAAGCCAAGCACCGCACTGATATTCGGCGTGCCGGTTTCAAACTTACTCGGGGGCGGGTTAAATTCGGTATGCTCAATACGTACTTTAGCCACCATTTCGCCGCCGGTTTGAAAAACATCGAGTTGCTGAAGACAACTAAAGCGCCCGAACAATCCGCCAAGGCCGGTAGGGCCGAGGCATTTATGCGCCGAAAACACGAAAAAGTCGCAGCCTAAGTCGGCCATTTGCGGGCGCAAATGTAGTAGCGACTGGGCGCCATCAACTAAGGTCCAGGCACCTTGTTGCTTGGCCTGCTTGAGTAGCGCTTTAACGGGGTTAATGTTGCCAAGAGCATTAGAAACATGGGCCAGGGCAAATACCTTGGGTCGATACTGGGCAATCATTTGCTCCGCTTGAGCGATATCGAGTAGACCTGCGGGGGTGACCGGTACGGCCATCAATGTTGCACCGGTGCGCTTCGCTAGCTGTTGCCAGGGCACGATGTTAGCGTGGTGCTCAAGCTCGGTAATTAAAATCACGTCTTTGGGTTGTAGCTGCGCCGTAAGCCCATAGGCGACCAAGTTAATAGCCTCGGTGGCCCCTTTAGTCCAAACCAATTCGTTATGCTGACAGCCGATAAATTCGGCCACTTGCTGGCGCGCGTGCTCATAGCGGCTGGTTGCTTGCTGGCTTAATTGGTGGGCGCCGCGATGCACATTGGCGTTTTCCTGGCTGTAAAAGCGCGTCAAGGTGTCAATCACGCAGCGTGGTTTGTGCGCCGTTGCGGCCGAGTCAAAATAAACACGTTCGGTGTTACCATGTTGAGTCAGGGCAGGGAAATCTTGGCGTATTGCATCTATATCAAACATGGTTGGTAAAGCTGGCTGTACAAATGCCGCCATTGTAGAGAACTAGACTGAAATGGCAATAAAAAAGGCCGCTGGGAGCGACCTTTTTCAACTCTAAGACGCGTTGCTTAGCGCTTGTCTTGAGCGACGTAATCGCGCTTCGTTGCGCCTTTGTATAGCTGACGTGGACGGCTGATCTTGTGACCAGGCTGAGACAGCATTTCATCCCAGTGCGAGATCCAACCGACAGTACGCGACATAGCGAAAATAACGGTGAACATGCTAGTTGGGATACCAATCGCCTTAAGAATGATACCTGAGTAGAAGTCTACGTTCGGGTATAGTTTCTTCTCAACGAAGTAAGGGTCTTCAAGGGCGATTTGCTCTAGGCGCATGGCAACATCTAGAAGTGGATCTTCGATGTTTAGCTCTTTCAGTACTTCGTGGCAGGTGTCACGCATTACCGTGGCACGTGGGTCGAAGTTTTTGTAAACACGGTGACCGAAGCCCATTAGGCGGAACGGGTCGTTCTTATCTTTCGCTTTAGCGATGTATTCGTCAATGCGATCAACTGAGCCGATCTCTTGTAGCATGTTCAAACATGCTTCGTTAGCACCACCGTGCGCAGGGCCCCAAAGTGATGCGATACCCGCTGCGATACATGCATAAGGGTTAGCACCAGATGAACCAGCAATACGTACCGTTGAAGTTGATGCGTTTTGCTCGTGGTCAGCGTGCAACATGAATATACGGTCCATGGCTTTAGCAAGCACAGGATTTACCTGGTAATCTTCAGAAGGCACTGAGAACATCATGTGTAAGAAGTTCTCTGCATAGCTCAGGTCGTTACGTGGGTAAACGAACGGTTGGCCAATGGTGTACTTGTACGCCATTGCTGCGATAGTCGGCAGCTTCGCAACTAGGCGAGTGGCACTGCGCTTACGCTGTGCTGGGTCTGAGATATCTAAGTCTTGGTGATAGAAAGAAGACATTGCACCAACCACACCACATAGCATCGCCATTGGGTGAGCATCAACGCGGAAACCTTGGAAGAAGGCCGCCACTTTCTCGTGCACCATGGTGCTTAGAGTGATTGACTTAGAGAATTCTTCAAGCTCTGCTTCTGACGGTAATTCGCCGTTAAGCAGTAAGTAGCAAAGTTCGACGTAGTTAGATTGTTCAGCAAGCTGATCAATGGGGTAACCACGGTGTAGCAATACGCCTTTACCACCATCGATGTAGGTGATAGATGAGTCACAAGAGCCAGTCGACATGAACCCTGGGTCGTAGGTGAAGTAGCCGTGTGCGCCTAAGGTACGGACGTCGATAACGTCTTGACCCGCAGTACCTTCGTAAATGGGAAGTTCAATCGGGTCTTGTCCATCGATATGGACAGTGGCTTTCTTATCTGCCATCTAATTATCTCCTATAAGAATAACAAGCTAAAGCTGTTATGCGTGATACTAATGTTAAGCAAATTCCGATCATTCTAACGTACAAGAGGGGTAGAAAGTCAATTTTAATGCATTTGTGTATAATAAATATTCTGCAAAGATTAAATATTATACCAATGGCTAATTCGCAAACCTCCGTGACTAAACAAGAATTGTAATATCCGCTGCAGACTTATATACTGTCAGGGGTTCAATACCGTAACGTCTTTGAGTAAACCGTTTATGACAAACACGTGAAATTTCGCTTTAAAATTGAACAAATAAAGTGATCTTTTTTCGCGTCTGTGGGTTTATTTATGTGAGCGCATTTATGCAGTGATTGCATAAATGGTTATAACAACAATGTAGATGGCTCTATTTATCAATGTGAGCAAGATGGGCAAGTAACTGTGAAAAAGCAAAGACCTGTAAATCTCGATCTAACGACCATCTCTATGCCAGCAACGGCCAAAGCATCAATTCTGCACCGCGTCACCGGTGTCGCAATGTTCTTTGCCTTGACCTTTGTTATCTGGGCATGGGCTGTGTCACTGTCTTCTCCGGAAGGATTTGAATTTGTCAAAAGCCTGTTAACCGGGTTTGTTGCCAAATTTATCGCCTGGGGTACCCTCACCGTTCTCTCGTATCACTTCATCGCAGGTGTACGCCACTTAATCCAAGACTTGGGTCCGTGGAAAGAATTAGATTCAGGCAATGCAACCGCTAAAATCGGCTTTGTATTGTGGGTGATTGTTGCCGTATTGGCGGGAGTTTGGCTATGGTCTTAAATCAAGCATCTTTAAAGCGTGATGGTGTTCAAGATTTCGTATCGCTGCGAGCGACGGCACTTATCATCAGCTCTTATGCACTATTTATTATTGGTTATCTGCTATGCACTCCAGCATTAACCTATGAAGCATGGTCGGGGTTATTCGGTAACTTCGCGATGAAGGTATACACCCTAATCGCCCTTGCGTGCATTATGGTGCACGCACGCATCGGCCTATGGCAGGTGCTAACCGACTATGTAAAGAACGCCAAACTACGCGCGTTTCTTGGCTTCGTATTAAACCTTATGGCCCTATCTTACGTAGTAGTTGGCCTGTTTGTTCTATGGGGTGTTTAAGTGAAATATTCAGTTCGCGAATTCGACGCAGTAGTGGTTGGCGCTGGCGGTGCAGGTATGCGCGCAGCGTTAGCAATCACTGAATCAGGCAAGTCTTGTGCGCTTATTTCCAAGGTGTTCCCAACCCGTTCACACACCGTGTCGGCACAGGGTGGTATTACCGTAGCACTAGGTAACTCGCACGAGGATAACTGGGAATGGCACATGTACGATACCGTTAAGGGCTCTGATTATATCGGTGACCAAGACGCCATCGAGTACATGTGTAAAACCGGCCCAGAGGCAATCACCGAGCTTGAAAACATGGGTTTGCCATTCTCACGCTTTGAGAACGGCCGCGTATATCAGCGCCCATTCGGTGGTCAGTCGAAAAACTTCGGTGGTGAGCAAGCAGCGCGTACAGCGGCTGCAGCGGACCGTACTGGTCACGCCTTGCTGCACTGCCTATATCAGCAAAACGTAAAGAACAAAACCAATGTATATTCTGAGTGGTATGCACTGGACCTTGTTAAAAACGACGACGGTGCGGTAGTGGGCTGTACAGCTATCGACATCGAGTCTGGTGAAGTGGTTTACTTCAAATCGAAAGTGGTTGTGCTTGCCACCGGCGGTGCAGGGCGTATTTATGCTTCCACCACTAACGCGCACATCAACACGGGTGACGGCGTAGGTATGGCCACACGTGCTGGCGTAGCCATGCAAGACATGGAAATGTGGCAGTTCCACCCAACCGGTATCGCCGGTGCTGGAACCCTGGTAACCGAAGGTTGCCGTGGTGAAGGGGGTTATCTTCTGAACAAAGATGGCGAGCGCTTCATGGAGCGTTATGCGCCTAATGCCAAAGACTTAGCGTCACGTGACGTAGTTGCCCGTTCAATGATGACCGAAATCCGTGAAGGCCGTGGTTGCGAAGGTCCATGGGGCCCGCACATTAAACTGAAACTGGATCACCTAGGTGAGGAAACGCTAAATCTACGTCTACCTGGCGTATGTGACCTAGCGAAAACCTTTGCTCACGTTGACCCAGCGAAAGAACCAATTCCAGTTATTCCAACCTGTCACTACATGATGGGTGGTGTTCCAACTAATGTGAACGGCCAAGTACTAAGCGTTGATGCCCAAGGCAACGACACGCTAGTAGAAGGTCTATTCGCAGTCGGTGAAATCGCTTGTGTATCTGTACACGGTGCTAACCGCCTAGGTGGTAACTCACTACTTGATTTGGTTGTATTTGGTCGTGCAGCAGGTAACTACCTAGGTGTTTACTTGAACGATTACCAAGCGCAACGTGATGCTTCAAGCGACAACATTGAAGGTGCATTGGCACGTTTCAATCGTTGGGAAACATCAAAAGAAGGCCAGGGCGAAGACCCAGTGCAAATCAAAAAAGACCTACAGCAATGTATGCAGCTTAACTTCTCGGTATTCCGTGAAGGTGATTCAATGGCAACGGGTCTTAAAGAGCTTAAAGAAATTCGCGAGCGTCTACAGCATGCCCGCTTGGACGACAAATCAAGCGAGTTCAACACTCAACGTATCGAGTGTTTAGAGCTTGATAACTTGATGGAAACAGCTTACTCAACAGCGGTTGCTGCGAATTTCCGTACTGAGAGCCGTGGTGCGCACTCGCGCTTCGACTACCCAGACCGTGATGACGAAAATTGGCTGTGCCACAGTGTTTACAACCCTGAGACGGAAGAAATGTCTAAGCGTGATGTAAACTATGCACCTAAGCTTCGTGAAGCGTTCCCACCTAAAGCTCGTACTTACTAGGAGAGATGACGATGGCAACTTTAGAATTATCTGTTTATCGTTACAATCCAGACGTGGATGATGCGCCATTCATGAAAGACTACACCCTTGAGGTGGAAGAAGGTCGTGACATGATGGTGCTTGACGCACTGCTAATGTTAAAAGAGCAAGATCCAAGCCTGGCATTTCGTCGTTCCTGCCGTGAAGGGGTATGTGGCTCCGATGGTGTGAACATGAATGGTAAAAATGGCCTTGCCTGTATTACGCCAATTTCTGCATTGCAGACAAACGGCAAGGGCAAGGTAGTGATTCGTCCACTACCGGGTTTACCGGTTATTCGTGACCTTGTAATCGACATGTCGCAATTCTACACTCAGTACGAGAAAGTGAAGCCGTATCTCATTAATGATACGCCTCCAGCGGGTGAGCGTTTGCAGTCGATTGAAGATCGTGAAAAGCTAGATGGACTATACGAATGTATTCTTTGTGCATGTTGTTCAACATCATGCCCAAGCTTCTGGTGGAATCCAGATAAATTTATCGGCCCGGCCGGCCTATTACACGCTTACCGCTTCTTAGCGGATAGTCGAGATACCGCCACCGATGAGCGCTTGGCAGATTTAGACGATGCATTCAGCGTATTCCGTTGTCACAATATCATGAACTGTGTCAATGTATGTCCGAAAGGTTTGAATCCGACCAAAGCGATTGGGCAAATCAAATCAATGCTTCTTAATCGTTCCGTTTAAGGGCATAATAGAACTAAGAATGGCTGGACGTCTGTCTGGCCATTCTTCGATCACTTACTTGAGTTTTAAGTAAGTCAGACAATGTAAATTCTGCGCTAGATAAAAGGGCTTATAAATGCACGATGGTGTGATGAAGGCATGGCTAGAGTCTTCTCATCTGTACGGCGGTAACGTTGCCTATGTTGAGGAGCTTTATGAAGCATATCTTGATGATGTGACTTCAGTGCCAGAAGAATGGCGTGAAGTGTTCGAGCAACTTCCCAAAGTGGAAGGGGTGGATGTAGAAACTAAGCATTCACAAGTAAGAGCTGAATTCGCCAAGCTGGCAAAAAATAAACATCGCGAAGTAGTTGTTGCAGAAGGTGGTCAGGGTGACCCCAAACAGATCAAAGTATTGCAACTGATAAATGCTTTTCGATTCCGTGGTCACCAAAACGCGAATCTTGACCCACTCGGGATTTGGAAACGTGAACGCGTTCGCGATTTGGAGTTAGACTTCCACGGTCTTTCTGAAGACGATTTTGACACTGAGTTTTATGTAGGTTCGTTTGCCGCCGGCGGCGAAATGATGAAACTGGGTGACTTATACAAAGCATTGAAGGCAACTTATTGTGGTTCCATCGGTGCCGAGTACATGCACATCACATCTACCGAAGAAAAACGTTGGCTACAACAACGCTTAGAATCGGTTCAAGCACGCCCTCAATTCGATAGCAAAACCAAGCAGCGCATTCTTAAAGGCTTGATTGCGGCCGATGGTCTTGAAAAGTACCTAGGCTCGAAATTCCCAGGTGCCAAACGCTTCTCATTGGAAGGTGGCGACGCCTTAGTGCCAATGCTTAAAGAGCTGATTCACCGCGCCGGTGAAAGTGGTCAACAAGAAGCGGTTATTGGTATGGCCCACCGTGGTCGTCTAAATGTGTTAGTGAACGTACTAGGTAAAAACCCATCGGCGCTGTTCGATGAGTTTGCTGGTAAACACGATGACACGCTGGGCTCTGGTGATGTGAAATACCATATGGGTTACTCATCAGACTTCGCCACTGAAGGCGGCAGCGTACACATGGCCTTGGCATTTAACCCCTCGCACCTAGAGATTGTTAATCCAGTGGTGATGGGCTCGGTACGCGCTCGTCTTGACCGTTTAGAATGTGAAAGTGGTTCAAAAGCACTGCCTATCACCATCCACGGTGACTCGGCCATCGCCGGTCAGGGGTGTGTGCAAGAAACCTTCAACATGTCGCAAACTAACGCCTTTAAAGTAGGCGGCAGTGTGCGCATCGTGGTCAATAACCAAGTTGGTTTCACCACGTCTAAGCAAGACGACACACGTTCTACCGATTACTGTACCGACATTGCTAAAATGGTGCAGTCACCGATTTTCCACGTTAACTCCGACGACCCTGAAGCGGTTGCCTTAGTGACGCAAATTGCACTTGATTTCCGTAATCAGTTCAAACGCGACGTGGTTATTGATTTAGTGTGTTACCGCCGTCATGGACACAACGAAGCGGATGAGCCAAGCGCCACGCAACCGTTGATGTACAAAAAGATCAAAAAGCACCCAGTGCCGCGCCAAATCTATGCTGATCAGCTGGTTAGCGAAGGTGTCTTGAGTGAAAAAGAGATTAAGAAACTTGCTGATGATTACCGCAATGGCCTAGACGAAGGCAACTGCGTGGTTGAAGAAATCGAGCCAGAAACTAAGCACTCTTCTGATTGGTCGAAATTCGTCGGTCACGATTGGGATACCGAGTATGAAACTCATATTCCTGTTGAAAAGCTTAAAGAGCTTGGCGAAAAGGTGGCTTCTTATCCAGAAGAGCACAAGGCACAATCACGGGTTAAAAAGATTTACGACGACCGTAAAGCAATGGCCGCCGGCGAGAAAAAACTCGACTGGGGTATGGCCGAGACTCTTGCATATGCCACTATGGTTGAGCAGGGCACAGACATTCGTCTAACCGGCCAAGATTCAGGCCGTGGTACCTTCTTCCACCGTCATGCTGTGGTGCATAATCAAGAAGATGCATCCACCTATTTACCGCTGCAACACATCAAAGAAGACCAGGGTAAATTTGAAGTGTACGACTCGGTGCTTTCAGAAGAAGCCGTGCTTGCATTTGAATATGGTTACGCCACAGCCGAGCCAACATCATTGGTGATGTGGGAAGCGCAGTTTGGTGATTTCGCCAATGGCGCGCAGGTGGTATTCGACCAATTCCTAAGCTCCGGCGAACAAAAATGGGGCCGTTTATGTGGCTTAACCTGTTTGCTACCCCATGGCTACGAAGGTCAAGGCCCCGAGCACAGCTCAGCGCGGCTAGAGCGTTTCTTGCAGCTATGTGCAGACCACAACATGCAAGTGTGTGTGCCGTCAACGCCAGCGCAGGTCTACGCTATGTTGCGTCGTCAATCAGTGCGTCCGCTGCGTCGTCCACTGATTGTTATGACCCCGAAATCATTGTTGCGTCACCCGTTAGCCGTTTCTACGCTAGAAGAGTTATCTGAAGGCGTATTCCACAATATGATCGATGAAATCGATGATATTGATGCTAAAAACGTTGAGCGCGTGGTGTTCTGTAGCGGTAAAGTCTACTACGAGCTGCTGCAAGAGCGTCGTAAGCAAGAGCTGGATAACATCGCCATCGTGCGTGTTGAGCAGCTTTACCCATTCCCGCATCAGGAAATGGCTGACATTATCGAACGCTACAGCCATGTGAAAGATTTCGTATGGTGTCAGGAAGAGCCACAAAACCAGGGTGCATGGTACTGTTCGCAGCACCACTTCTGGCAGGCAATTCCACAAGGTGCAAACCTAACTTATGCAGGACGTAACGCGTCCGCGTCACCGGCATGTGGTTACATGTCAGTACATACTAAAGAACAACAAGCGTTAGTCGCTGACGCGCTTACCATTAAAAAATAAGGGATAAGAGATGACCACAGAAATCAAGGTTCCTGTTCTTCCTGAGTCAGTTGCAGACGCCACCGTTGCAACTTGGCATGTCAGTGTTGGCGACAAAGTAAGTCGTGACCAGAACCTCGTAGACATCGAAACCGATAAAGTCGTACTTGAAGTAGCGGCGCCGGCAGACGGTGTGATCAGCGAGATTAAAGAGCAAGAAGGCGCAACGGTACTTGCTGAGCAAGTGCTAGCCATTGTTGGCGAAGCCGACGATGCGCCTGCTGCTGATGAGAACAGCAGCGACGATAACGCTAAAAGTGAAGAAAAAGCTGATTCAGCACCAGCAAAAGACAGCGGTGCTTCAGAAGGTAAAGAAGTGGATATTAAAGTACCTGTACTTCCTGAATCTGTTGCCGATGCCACCATCGCAACATGGCATGTACAACCAGGTGAAGCGGTAAGCCGCGACCAGAACTTGGTTGATATCGAAACTGACAAAGTTGTACTTGAAGTGGTAGCCCCGGATGACGGTGTCATGGGCGAGCACGTTCACGGTGAAGGCGATACGGTCACAGCTGAGCAAGTTATCGGTAAAGTGAAAGTAGGCGCTAAAGCTGCTGGCGGTAGCAAAGAAGAGTCTGCTCCGGCTGCCGAGCAAAGTGGTGATGACAGTGCCAGTGATGCATTGACTCCTTCAGTACGCCGCCTCATTGCTGAAAAAGGCCTAGATGCGTCAAAAATCAAAGGTTCAGGCAAGAACGGTCGTGTTACTAAAGAAGACGTAGACAAGTTCCTTAAGCAAGCGCCGGCTAAGCAAGAAAGCAAAGCCGATGATGCTCAGTCAGCGCCTGTGGGTAACCGCACGCAAAAACGTGTTCCTATGACACGTTTGCGTAAGACCATCGCTAACCGCCTACTTGAAGCGAAAAACTCAACGGCGATGTTGACCACCTTTAACGAAGTGAACATGAAGCCAATCATGGACCTTCGTAAGCAATACAAAGACGCCTTTGAAGAGCGCCACGGCATCCGTTTAGGGTTCATGTCGTTCTACGTGAAAGCGGTTGTAGAAGCGCTTAAACGCTTCCCTGATGTGAACGCATCAATCGACGGCGACGACATCGTTTATCACAATTACTTTGATATCAGCATTGCGGTATCAACACCGCGTGGCTTGGTAACGCCAGTACTACGCGATTGTGACAAGCTGTCGGTTGCAGAAATCGAAGCCGGTATTCGCGAACTAGCGCTTAAAGGCCGTGATGGTAAGCTAACTGTTGAAGACATGACCGGTGGTAACTTTACTATCACCAACGGGGGTGTATTTGGCTCACTATTATCAACACCAATCATCAACTTGCCACAGTCTTCAATCTTGGGTATGCACAAAATCCAAGAACGCCCTATGGCGGTGAATGGCAAAGTTGAGATTCTACCTATGATGTATTTGGCCCTGTCTTATGACCACCGCCAAATCGATGGTAAAGAGTCTGTTGGCTTCTTAGTGACCATTAAAGAGATGTTAGAAGACCCAACTCGTCTTCTACTTGATGTATAAACATCGAGAATGAATAAAAATTAAGCTGTGGCCCGCGCCGCAGCTTTTTTTTGCCGCCTTTAGTCCCACTAGGGTTTTCAAGCATAGCCATGGGATCTATACTAGGTGCGCAATTTGGGATGGTTGGGTAAATTGCATATTTATTCAGCTCTTTTAGTACAAAAAATTGGATAAAGCATCATGAATTTGCATGAGTATCAGGCAAAACAACTTTTTGCCGAATATGGTTTACCAGTTTCTGAAGGTTACGCATGTGACACACCTCAAGAAGCTGCTGAAGCTGCTGATAAAATCGGCGGTGATAAATGGGTTGTTAAATGTCAGGTTCACGCCGGTGGCCGTGGTAAAGCGGGCGGTGTAAAACTTGCTGACAGCAAACAAGAAATCAAAGAGTTTGCACAGAACTGGCTAGGTAAAAACCTAGTAACTTTCCAAACTGACGAAAATGGTCAGCCTGTTGCAAAGATCCTTGTTGAAAGCTGCACTGACATTGCAAACGAACTCTACCTTGGTGCTGTTGTCGACCGCGCTTCACGTAAAGTTGTTTTCATGGCGTCTACCGAAGGCGGTGTTGAAATCGAAACTGTTGCTGAAGAAACGCCAGAGCTTATCCACAAAGCTGAGATCGACCCACTTGTAGGTCCTCAGGCTTACCAAGGCCGTGAGCTTGCTTTCAAACTTGGCTTGAACCCAACTCAACTTAAGCAGTTCGTTAAGATCTTCATGGGTCTTGGCAACATGTTTATCGATCACGATTTCGCGCTACTTGAAATCAACCCACTGGTTATCACTGACGAAGGCAACCTACATTGCCTAGACGGTAAAATCGGTGTTGATGGCAACGCACTATATCGTCAGCCTAAAATCCGCGCGATGCACGATCCTTCGCAAGAAGACGAGCGTGAAGCACACGCAGCACAGTGGGAACTAAACTACGTAGCGCTAGACGGTACTGTAGGCTGCATGGTAAATGGTGCGGGTCTTGCGATGGGCACTATGGACATCGTTAACCTACACGGCGGCAAGCCTGCTAACTTCCTAGATGTGGGCGGCGGTGCAACTAAAGAGCGCGTTGCTGAAGCATTTAAGATCATCCTTTCTGATGACAATGTTAAAGCAGTACTTGTTAACATTTTCGGCGGTATCGTACGTTGTGACATGATCGCAGAAGGTATTATCGGTGCGGTTAAAGAAGTTGGCGTAAACGTACCTGTAGTTGTACGTCTTGAAGGTACTAACGCTGAACTAGGCCGTGACGTTCTTGCTAACTCAGGTCTAGACATCATTGCTGCAGAATCTCTAACAGACGCAGCTGAGAAAGTTGTTGCTGCTGCGGAGGGCAAATAATGTCTGTACTAATTAATAAAGACACTAAGGTAATCTGCCAAGGTTTCACTGGTGGTCAGGGTACGTTCCACTCTGAGCAAGCAATCGAATACGGTACGCAGATGGTTGGTGGTGTATCACCAGGTAAAGGCGGCCAAACGCACCTAGGTCTGCCGGTATTTAACACTGTACGTGACGCTGTTGAAGAAACAGGCGCAACGGCTTCTGTTATTTACGTACCAGCGCCTTTCTGTAAAGATGCAATCCTTGAAGCGATCGATGCGGGCATCGAGCTAATCGTTTGTATCACTGAAGGTATCCCAACGCTAGACATGGTTGACGTTAAAGTTAAGCTTGATGAAACTGGCGTGCGTATGATTGGTCCTAACTGCCCAGGTGTTATCACTCCGGGTGAGTCTAAGATTGGTATCATGCCTGGTCATATCCACAAGCCTGGTAAAGTAGGCATCGTATCACGTTCTGGTACTTTGACTTATGAAGCTGTTAAGCAAACAACTGACGCTGGCTTTGGTCAATCTTCATGTGTTGGTATCGGTGGTGACCCAATTCCTGGTACTAACTTCATCGACGTATTAGAGATGTTCGAAAAAGATCCGCAAACTGAAGCTATCGTAATGATCGGTGAGATCGGCGGTACAGCTGAAGAAGAAGCGGCTGCGTACATCAAAGACAACGTCACTAAGCCTGTTGTTTCATACATCGCCGGTGTAACTGCACCTCCAGGCAAACGTATGGGCCACGCTGGTGCGATTATCGCAGGCGGTAAAGGTACTGCTGACGAGAAATTTGCAGCCTTAGAAGCAGCGGGCGTACAAACTGTACGTTCACTTGCTGAAATTGGCAATGCACTAAAAGAGAAAACCGGTTGGTAATCTCTGCTAGTGAGTGACATAAAAACCCGCCTTGAGCGGGTTTTTTTATGGCTGCACTGATGCCCAGTTGCAAGCGAGTAGGGCACATGCCAATGGGAGCGAGCACCGGATCTACGCTTTCTTTTTTTGCCATGCACTGTATTAACCTAGAGTGTGTTATGATGGCAGCGTGATCAGTAAAGAGCATACCTTGAGGCGCCATTGCGCCGACGCTCTTCACGCCTGTGTAGCAAGTCGCTACGCCTTTTTAATTTTTTGGTGATGCAATCGGGTTTAAGCTTGTTTCGCCATGTATACCGAGTTTATATGACCGAACAGCAAGTACCATCAGCAAACAACACCATCAAAACCGAAGACACCATCCAATTCAGTGACTTAAAACTACAACCTAAACTACTTCAAGCGATTGAACGCCAAGGCTACCAGCATCCTTCACCAATACAGGCGCAAGGTATTCCTGCCGTGTTATCCGGCCACGATGTCATGGCCGCTGCGCAAACCGGCACCGGTAAAACGGCGGGGTTTACCTTGCCGATGCTAGAAATATTAAGTAAAGGGCAGCGTGCTCGCGGTAATAACGTGCGAGCTTTAGTGCTTGCTCCCACCCGTGAGCTGGCCGCTCAGGTGGGTGCCAGTGTCGCCACGTATGGTAAAGAGTTAGCGCTGAGTTATTGCGTGGCCTTTGGCGGCGTTAAAATTAACCCGCAAATGATGCAACTGCGTCGCGGGGCCGATATTCTAGTGGCCACACCCGGGCGGTTAATGGATTTGTATCAGCAAAATGCCATTAAATTTGAGCAATTAGAAATGCTGGTGCTTGATGAAGCCGACCGTATGCTAGATATGGGCTTTATCCACGATATTCGCCGCATTATTAAGTTATTGCCGCCGAAACGACAAAACCTCCTGTACTCGGCGACTTTCTCTGATGAGATCCGTGATTTGGCGAAAACCATAGTCCACCAGCCGCTAGAGATTTCTGTGGTGCCTGCCAATACCACGGCAAAAACCATAGAGCAGTGGGTTTACCCAGTGGATAAATCGCGCAAAACAGCGCTGCTAAGTCATTTAATTAAAGAAAATGATTGGCAGCAGGTGTTGGTGTTTAGCCGCACCAAGCATGGCGCGAATCGTATTGCCACTAATTTGGAAAAGCGTGGTATTCACTCTGCCGCGATTCATGGCAACAAGAGCCAAGGCGCCAGAACCAAGGCGTTAGCCGGATTTAAAGACGGCAGTATTAAAGTTCTGGTGGCCACCGATATCGCCGCGCGCGGCATTGATATTGACCAGCTTCCTTGTGTGATCAACTTTGACTTGCCCAATGTTGCCGAAGACTATGTTCACCGTATCGGGCGAACCGGTCGGGCGGGGGCCTCAGGGTTGGCTATCTCATTTGTCACAGCCGATGAGGCAAAAGACTTAAACGGCATAGAAAACTTAATTCAAGAATTGTTGCCACGGCAAACTATCGCGGGTTTTGAGCCCACGAATGAGGTGGCACCTAGCACATTGCGGGCGCCGAAAAAGCCAAAAAAACCCAAAAAGCCGAAAGCAGCCAAAACTGAGCAGCAAGGCAACACTGCTAAGCAAGCAGTGAAAAAGAAGCCTTCGCACGCGAAAAAAGCGGCGAGTGCGCCGCAGCAGGGTAAAGCGCCGCAGCGGGGTAAAGAGCAGGGAGGTGCTAATAAACCCAAAGGGCGCGATGGCGACTCACCCCAAGCGAAAGGCCCGGCAAGAAGAAATAACCGCTGGAGAACACGACGCGCCAAAACCGGCAGCAGCTAGGCTCTAGCACTTATCATACTAAGCGAGCCCCTGAGAGGCTCGCTTTTTTGCTGTATTGCCAAGGCTAGTGTGAATTTTCGGCTCGTAGTGGCTAGCTGATGCGGCCACTACCGCCGCGCTCTGCGGAAAATTTGTCCGTCAGCAGCACCTTGTTAGTTGCTTTTGTTTTCAACGTGCTTTTTGAAGTTGTTGAGGATACTTTGCCAACCTTGTTTTTGCTGCTCAGCGGAATTCTCATCTTCCGCCTCAAAGGTTTCTACGACCTTAACGCCATTGATTGTTTCTATGAACTCAACTATCACAACACGATTATCATCAAGCTCAAAATGAATCGATTCGTTTGACTTAATTTTGGTAAATGTACCTTCAAAATCGAACCCCCTTCGAGCCGTCTTTTGCTTCCATCCTGTAATTGAAATTACCACCAACTATCAGGTTTACCTCTGCTCTAGGACAACACCACTCGTCTATAGCAAAGTGCCAGTTTGTCATATCATTGGGAGTGACCCAAGCATCCCAAACAGTGGCTAGTGGTGCTTGTACTTCTGTTTCAATAACAATTTTCATATCGACTCCATTGGTTGGCTAAAAACCAAACAGTCTGGACCATAATATGGTCCCAATGGATAGTCGATTAGACCAACCTAAATTCGACAATATGGTGAAATATTTTCGTAAACGCAGACAACTAATTACGCCCGCTTAAGCGGACAGAAATTATTGGTTATAATGTGGAGCGAAGCGGAACCTGACCAACTGTTTTTGTTACGTTAAAGCGCTTGTTATATATTTTTAGTGAAATGGCGTTCAATATCATAACCGATGGCTGTATTATGTTGATCGAACATTTTCACAAACTTTTTCATTTCCGGTTTCCCATTTGAACCAAAAATTAATTTATTCAGAGTTGCTCTAACACCAAACTGATTTTTGAGAGCATTGATTGGATTAGCTTGAGTTGCAATCTTAAAAATCCCCATGCCAGCTTCCATTGTCACTGGCTTACCTGTTGCCCCTAACCCAATTTTTGCACTCACATGTTGTGATACCGAATCCAATTGTTTTCGGTAACTATTAATTTCATTGATATCATCATTTGATAGCGCATTTTGAAATTGCTTAAGCCATTCTCGAAGATTTAAGAAATCACTTCTCATTTCTAAAGCTACTTCAATAAGTTGAGGTATTGACGATGAGTCTTGTATCACTCGGAGCGGGATCGCAGGCATATTTATAAACAAAGAATACAAAGAATCTGTTCCATAAATTTTCTTAGAAACTTTCATCTGCTCATCATTCAAAAATGACGTCACCTGATGAAGTGCATCACCAGCAGGCAACATGAAACCTGAATTAACAAAAAATCTTTTTCTCAAAGGGTGTGGTGTATAACTCTTTTCATAAACAAAACTTCTTGCACACATTCCAGCTCCGCCCCACATAGTTGCAGAGAGTAACCCATGCTTAACTTGTTGGGTCTCTTTCCAACTAGTTACGTTTTCTTGATGTGATTTTTTTAGAGACTCATTTGAGCACATATGCTCAATTATCCGACTTTTTGGTAAGGCTAATTTTTCAGGTTCATTTAAAAATGGATAGCTTCTAACAACGCCTAGCTCTTTCGCTTTTAAAATCGGACTAATTGAAGAAGTCCAAGCATGTGTGAACCTCTCCTCGACCAAAATCTCATCGCGAAGGACTAAGTCGGTAATAAAATCAAAAAGAGCTTCTGTTTGAACAGAAGCAAAAGAAATTGGATTATATGAATGACTTTTATCTTTAACTATGATCTCATCTGCTGAGCTATCATCCATACCTGATACTAAAAGGCTTGAAATATCCTGAAGTGACCAATTGTCTGAAACTACACCTTGTGCCATTGAATCTCCGTATAATGATTGAATACATAACGCCGTTGTAAACGGCACGAAATAGCAGGTTAAAATCAGAGGGAAGCGAACACAGCCTGCTATTTTGTGTCCGCTTTGGCAACTTTGTTAGATGACGCTTTCAATAATTTTATCAATCATTTAACGCTTTGATCCATTCGACAAAACTTCCTGAAAATGGAACGCACTTGAGACCTCTTTCTTCATCACTGTGAGGGAATACACTGGAGATCCTAGACCTTTGTTCATCCTCAGAAGCTAAATCAATATAAAAAATAAACTTATTGTCTCCATCAGCACGATCTTCAGCAAACTGTTTTATAAGAAAACGAAGTAATGCATCTTCCTCTGGTAAGCTATACCCTACAACCACCAGTATCTTAGACTCCTGCAACAATCTAATTGCTTTTGGGAAGATAGCTTTGAAGTAGTTCTGGGTATAATCTTGCTCATTAGACGGAAGCATAATTTGTGGTGGATTAGTCCTGATATTTGATATTTCCTTTTCGGTATAATCAAACTCAAATCCATCTGAGTTTTCATACACCTCAAATCCGCCGTTTATCTTAAACAAGCTATTTACCAGCCAGTTATCATGTACCACACCTGGATTTTCCTGACCGCAAACTATATTTGCCGTAATCCCCCTGTAAGTGTAAAGAAAAAAGGAGTCATCAGGTGCACAGCTAGCATCAAGAATAGCTTCAGGAATATAATCGTAATTAGTGGTTATTATATGAGTTCTAATGCCTTCAGATACGCCTTGTGAACCATCACCTTCACGCATTAATTTTGAGAAAAACTCAATAATTAGCCTTTGATCATCACTAATATCGTTTGGAATTAATATTTTTTGATTATCTTCGTCAAAATAATAAAGTGGCGCTGTAGTTTTGAATCTTTCATAAACTAAAGCCCTTAGCTCTGCTTCTACCATTTTAATGTTTCCATCATCGATGTAGCGCGGCCTAATTTCTGGATATTTTTTATACATCCCTAGCTGATATATAAGCTCTTTAAATAGCTCAGGGGTTATATCATCAAGATCATCATATCCATGAGTTCTTAAATAGGCCTCAAGATAATTAGAAGATTCACTCCACTCATCATATTCAAAGCTAAATAATTCATTTCCTGTAGGAAAACGAGAGTCCCACGACTTAGAAAATCCAGCTCCTAAAAAAAAGGAGATATTACACAGAGGGGCTCGATCTTTACCTTTGTAAGTAAAAGCTTTGATCAACTCAGAAAATATAGTTGGAGAAGTCATTTATTACTCCTAAAGTCATCTAACAATTTAATATCGAGCGATTGGGTCGTCTTTCTGCCGCGATCAGTCTCGTTTTTGTCCCAAGACCATTGATAGCAAATTAAACAAGTACTTACCAGCATTGAAGTTACCCTATATTGCTCTAAACGTGGACACAACAAAATCGACCCAATGGGTCGTTTTCCTGACTATAGGAGAAACCCAAGGAATATGGTGTATAAATAGTTATTTCCGTGGGGTGAAATAGGGCATACCGCCCATGGCCGATAGCTCGTTTAATCCCATGGACGATATAGTTCGTTTCTAGATGGCAGTTATACAAGTTAAATATCGATTTGCATCTGAACCCCTGATTCACGAACGAAGTCCTTATCATGGCTAACGAGAATAAAGCCTCCAGGGTATTGATTAAGCGCTTGGGCCAGCATAAGTTTTGACTCAAGGTCGAGGTGGTTATCAGGCTCATCGAGCAGTAAAAAAGGGTGCGCCGCCTGGTGACTAACAATAAGCATGGCTAACTTCATCTTCTCACCGCCACTAAGCATGTGGCCAAGACGAAATATATTATCGCGACTAAAACCAACGCCTGCTAGTAATGTTCTGGCATCACTCTCCTTAAGGCCACCGCAAAGTGTTAAAAGGTTATCGAGTAGTGATAAATCCCCTCGAATAACCCCAAAATGTTGGTCAAGGTAATATAACGGGGTATTGAGTTGCAGCTCGCCTTGCTGGAGAGAAATTTCACCTAATAGCGTTTTCAGGAGCGTTGATTTACCACTGCCGTTTTTGCCTGTCAGATAAATCTTATCATGAGCGTATGCTTGAAATGAGATAGGCTCGGTGCGACCAAACGGCAATACGCCTTGATGAATCGAAATGACTTTACGTGAGCGAATAGAGGTATGCGCTAAATAGAGTTTTTGGCCTTTCAGTGACTCTTTGTGTGCCTTGAGTGAGCGCTCTGTATTAGCTAAATGCGCTCGACGAAGTTGCTCATTTTTAATTCGATTAGCTGCCTGTGCCGTTGCTTTGTCTTTTTTAGCATCAAGCAACACTTTGGGCTGACTGCCATTCTTTCGTAACTGGGTACCTTGAGCCGCTCTTTGCTCTGCCTTTTCACGGTTTTTCTGCGTTTGTACTTGTAACTGCTTTTTTTGTTTATCAACGCTTGCCAGTTTTCGTCCAAGCGCTTGTAACTCGGCCGTTTTTTGTTCGGCGTACAGAGTATAGTTGCCGCCAAATACCTGTAACCCAAGCTCTGAAAGCTGCCAAATTTCGCCCATTTCGTGCAGTAACTTTCGCTCATGACTGACAAGTAAAATTGCCCCTTTGAAGGCGCGCATAGACTGAATTAACCAGTGTTTAGCCTGCACATCAAGGTGATTGGAAGGCTCATCAAGTATGAGTAATTCAACATTGCTTGCAAACAACTGCCAAAGCTTTAAACGGGCTAATTGCCCACCACTGAGTTGAGCGCATGGAAAATCTAGAACTGTTGGTAAGCCTTGCTCTTTTAATTGTTGAGTGAGTTTTAAGGGCAAGTCCCATTGTTCCTTTATTATATCAAACCAATGCTGTGAACAATCACCCGACTCAACCTGCTTTATCGCTTTAAGCACCTGATCTTTACCCAAGAACTGAGCAATCGTCAGCTCGCAAGATAATAACGGGGGTGGCTGCTGATGATACACAGCCACTGATTGAGGCAAAGCAACAGCCCACTTGATGGTTGTTGTTCACCACTTAAAATTGACGCGAGTATTGATTTACCAACACCGTTACGCCCGACTAAGCCAACACGCTTGTTAGACAGTGAACATGACAGTTGTTGAAAGAGAAAATCGCCGTTATCCAATTGATAACTTATATTGTAAGCCTGTAGTAATGGCATAAAGTGCCTCCTGTGAGAGGGGCAACAGTCGCAGCTAGCTATCTTTGAGAGGTGATTAATACCACTATACGCTTTTGCCAATGGGCAAAATACACAATGCGCTTGTAAAGACATATCGGAATGTGAGCTACGCCTACTAACCCTGTAAATCCAAAAAGAAAATAAGAAATGGATGACAGGTTTAGTTGTTCATGTTGGCGTAATCTCCTTAGAAGTGATAAACCAAGGTTACAGTATCCTTTTCGGCCTGGTCAAGATGTATCCTGCAGGCAAAACTATGATGCGCACCAACTCTGGTTGGGGAAGTGCGCACTACCAGAATGCTCAAAAGGCTCACCGCTTAAGCATTCCACGCGAGTGTACTACCGAGAATAGTGAATTATCTTCGCGCTTTTGGTGCATGCCACTTTAGTTGGTTTCAATTTACTCCACAGGTTTATTTTGAACTTCGCTGACGTGCTACAACCGAACGTCGATAACAAGCACATTGCACGATGCAAGACCTGACACAATCACTTGTTATTACTGCTGTTTTATAGGGCAAAAAATGCTTTCATTAAACGGGAGCGAATCGTGGGTAAGGCAAAAGGATGGGTATCAAATCGCTCTGATACCCATACTAGGAGCTTAAGTTTGGCTAACCTGTTCAAAGGCTGGCATGATGCTTTGTGTGGCTTGTTTTTGCTGCTGATGTTTCGACATTTTAAAGAAAATAACAGCAAAAATAGCGGCGACGATATCAACCATATAGCTTGAGTAAAAGAGCGTATTCCCGTCACTTAGCGCAAGTTTCACCAGCGTTGATAACACCATTAATGCACACAAACTCGCGAGTAAATAAAGGCCAACCGTCGTTGCCTTTTGCACAGGTTTTAAAAAGCTATATATCACAAAAGCAAAAAAGGCGGCGTAGTAACTGTATAGGGTGGCGTAGTTTGCGTTAGCAACAAATGTAGGTAGCCATTTAGCTGCAACTAACGTGAAAGCAACGGCTATCATCGACCCTAAACAAACACCAATAGTGAGTTTTGCCATAAACAACGTACTGCGTTTGTTGGGATCTTTTTTGAAGCGCTTATCTATCCATAATAAATTGCCTGAATAGAACAAAAATGCCCCAAGTAAACCCATTATAAAGTAACCCCAGCGCCCCCATTCTCCACCATAGGTGCCAAAATGGAGTGAGAAAATACTGGCCACCATATTACCCCACACTGCATCTTCGCCTTGTGGATAGCTCGAGTTAACGACCTCTAAGGTGTACGGGTTCATAAATAAATAGTCAGTATCTGGGCCGCGCACAACCGCATTGTTGTTACTCATCATAAACACCGCAGAGGGCGAAGCGGAATTTAAATTACTGTAGCGAATGTGGATAGGCTCATAGCCAGGCGCATAGCTTTTAGCTGCAAGCACTTGCTCGTCGATACTAGGTAAGTTGTCAATGTGAAAACTTTGCGCAGCGGGAGTAGGGCGCTGGAAAAGCGGTTTATCATCATAAAATTGCGCTAAGCCGCCGTAAATAAAATCATGAAATGCAAACACCACCACAGTGAAGGCTATGACTAAATGAAACGGTAAGCTGGCAATCCCCACAAGGTTATGACTGTCGAGCCAAAACCGGCTTGGCCCTTTTTCTTTACGCAATGCAAAAAAGGTTTTAACGAGTGTTGGCAGTAAAATAATGACCCCAGAGACCAAAGCTAAAAAATACAACACACTGGCAATACCAAGGATATAAACCCCTGATTGGTCATGGCCAATTTCACCAATAAAGCCTGCTGTGCGATGTAAGTAATCAATTAAATCGCCAAGTTCGTTTTCAGTTTGCGCGTTGACGTTTAATGTGCCATCAGCATTGAGGTGGGCATAGTTGAGCTGTTTATCAAGCTCCATGCCACGGGCACTGCCTTTGATATACCAAGAAAGAGGCGCGTCTTGGGTATGTAAGTCTAGGTTAAAGCCTTTAGCAAGTTGTTCACCACGCACACTTAATACCGTATCTACCAGTTTTTGGTAGTCATAATCAGAACTGGTTACTTTAGGCGCGGTAACCGGTGCAGCCCACCGTTGTATTTCGTGTTTAAACATGGTCAGGCTGCCAGCATAAAAACCAATAAACAGCACTAAGCCAGCAATAATGCCCGTCCATGTATGTACACCTTGATAGGTGCGTAAAATATCCGATCTTACTTTCATAGTGCGTTCCTTAGCATGAAAAATACGCCATAAAGCAGCACAGTTAAGCTGCCAAGGACAAGCCAAGCTTGCTTTGCAGAGTTGAACAAATAGCTAAAACTAAAAATGGTTAGCCAAATAGGGGTGATCATCCACATGTTAAATTGCACTTTATCTCGAGCTTCAATGCCTCCAGGGCCATACCAAGCAAAAAAAGCAATGAATATAAATGACAGTGCCAGCCCTAAAAAGGCACCGGCTAAGGTTTTACCTAACCACGTTGGTTGGCGCTTTGATGAGTTTTTCATGAATTACCCCTTTGTTTTTAGCAGGCTAATAAAAGGGGTCAGCATTAACATAAGCATCATGCTAAAGATTATGTAGAACACAGCTGCTGTGGCTGATAGCTGCACAAAGGCAAGTGTTAATGCACAGGCTATTAATGCAAGCGATAGTAATCGCCAATGTTTTTTTATCGGTTTTTTTAAAAATCGCTGTTGTTTTCTGGTGCAGTAAAAAGTGCTGACAGCGAAAACGATGAGTAAAGTAACGGTGAAAATGAGCATAAAATGAGAGTTGGAATATATGCTATATCGAATTGTAAATGATAACTAAACTCAATTGCAATATTATTAAGCTTGTGTTAATTTCCTAGCGCTTTTTTATCAAACTCAATTTGTTTAATTCTAATAATCTCTTACGGGGAAAGGACATTGGCTACTGCATTAAAACTCAACACAATAACCAAGGTTATTTTTGCATCGTTACTTGTTGCTCAAGGCTCGGCTTGGGCTGACGACGAGCAAAGCAGTCGAGAATCAATGGACACTATTGTTGTTACCGGTGAAAAAACGGAAAAGTCTCTTAAAGAAACCATGTCGTCGGTGGCGGTTGTTGATAAGACGCTACTAGAAAATGGCCAGCTTGCGTCTATATCCGAAGCGCTTTCAGAAATGGCAAACGTGGTGGTGTTAACGGGTTCGGTGCCTGATATGCGAGGGGTGTCTGGTAATGGTGGGGCAACCGGTTTTAACTCATTTAGCGGGGGTTCAAAAGCCCGTGTTTCAACGTTAATTGATGGTGTAAGCCAACCTTTTGTTGCTGACTTAACGGGTGATACCGGCCTTTGGGATGTAGAACAAATTGAGGTGTACCGGGGGCCGCAATCAACTAGCAATGGTCGTAATAGCATCGCAGGTGCGGTGTACATGACAACGAAAGCGCCAACTCAGGATTTTGAAGGGGCAGTGCGCGTAGGTTATCGCAATCAAGATAGCTACCTTGATACTGCCGCAGTGGTATCGGGAGCATTAGTTGAGGATGTATTAGCATTTCGCTTATCAACTCAGTATGTCGATGGCGAAACATTTTCAAACCCGTCGGTATACGAAACAAACCCAACTGATCGTGAATTAAACAAGTTAAATACCAGCAGTACGCGCGCTAAATTACTTTACACGCCAAGCAAAGACCTTGCCGTACAGCTGACTTACTCAACTTACAGTGAAGAGGGTAATTCTGGTCGTAAATACTTTGTTGCGGACGAACCATTAGACTATAAGCCGCTATATCAACGTATTGTGGATACAGACTCTGATACTACGCAAATAAATATTGATTACAGTATTAATGATGATTTTTCGTTAGACGTATTGGTTGCTTACATGGATTATCAATGGAGCTTTGACGCATACGAGCCAGTTGAAAGCGCCGAATCTGACGTATCAATGGACGAGAGCAATATCACCGTCGATACCAAGCTCAACTTTGGGCTAAACAACCGCTTTTACTCGGGTTTTATCGGCCTTGCTTACTTTGATCGCGACCAAGAATTTGAAAGTGTGGGGGCAACTAACTACTACGGTGACGATAGCAGTAAATCGACCGCAGTTTATGGCGAAGCAAGCTTTAACTTAAGCCGCGAATTAACGCTAACTGCGGGCCTTCGTATTGAGCGTGAAGAACAATTACGTAATTTCAATATGGCGTTTCGTGGCGATCAGCTCGTTGAACAGCTTGATAATTCACACACAGTGCGTTTACCAAAGTTAGCGATTCAATATGATGTTAGCGAAGAAACGACTTTATTTGCCAGTGCTCGCCGTGGCTATAACGCAGGGGGCGGTGCGCTCGATTTTACCGCTGAAGATTACTACTACTACGACGAAGAAACGGTTAATACCTATGAAATAGGTTCACGCAGCGTAATAGATAATGGCGACATCAATATTAGCGCTAATGTGTTTTACAACAATTTTAACGGGTATCAAGCATTAAGTTCAGCGCGCAGAATCACGAATTTAGAAGATGCTCATAGCTACGGTTTAGAGGTCGATGCTTACAGTATGCTTGGAGAGCAGTGGCAGCTACATGGCGGTTTGGGTTTATTAAAAACTAACATTGATGAATCATCAGCCTTTCCAGATGCCGTTGGCAGTGATTTAAACTCTGCACCCGAACTAACGGCGAGTTTAGGTCTTTCACACTGGTTTACCGATAGCCTAAAAGTAAATTTAAGCGCCAACTATGTAGGTGAGTATTATGGTGACTTAACAAACACAGAAGAGCGCATTGCAGGTGATTACACTATTACTCGTTTATCGATGACCTACGACACCGAGCAATGGTTGGTCAGTGCCTTCATCAATAACGCCCTAGATGAAGAGGCATATACTTCACAAGAGCCAGAAAGTGGCCGTTACCCACAAGGTTATGCGGCCGTTGTGAACCCTCAAACAGTCGGTGCATCAGTTACTTACCGATTCTAATCTAACAAGATAGCTAGTCGCTGATGAACCAGCGACTAGCTTAATTTAAACCGCTTCAGTACATTTATCCTGCAATTAAGTAATATCGCTTTTTCATACACGACATTATTTCTTTGACTTATTCTCGTGTCAGAAGAACGGAAAAATAGGCTAGTTGAATACCTAAGCTACCAAGATCAGTATTGGGGTATGTTGTTTGGTAACCCTAAAAATTTCCCCTGTACCATGAAGGTTTAGACAGTCATATTAAAAGGGTACGTATTTCATTGTCGTAGCATTAGGATTGTTTTTCGGCTTATTCATATATCTCATTGTTGCAAACGGCTTATAACAAGTTACTAAAAAGGACGCAAAACGCTTGGCTTGCGTTCCTTTGTCGCTAATTATAGCCAAGCATTTTTGCGCCCATTAGTAAGGCGCTATATGGCTGGGGAAAGTATGCAGAAAATTTTAGTCTTATTAGCATTTTTTGTTTCTAGTTTTGTGAGAGCTGAAACAGATCCTTGTGAGTCAAATCAATACCCAATTAAATGGAAATCCAGTTTAAGCCACCCCGAATCTTATGAACTACCTGCTATTTTCTATAAAACTAACAACTCAAAAGTTATTGTCTCTGTTTCAAAAGCAATAAACTTTGTTGAAAGAAATATGGCAACTCATAAGCCTTATTTAAAAAATGCAAAAGCATTCATAATTAGTAGCTTGTCTGAACTGCCCAAAAACAAACTTGTCAACCATTCAAGCCTTTGGATACCGACAGAAAGGTTGCAAGGGCAAGAATTAAATAAAGCAATTCATGTGATGGCAGGTTACCAAGGGTTGTTTGAAGGTGTATTATTAAACAACGAGGCATCAGTAAGTATTAATGAAAAATTGATTTCCTCATCTAATACTGTGTATATGGTTGGTAAAGATCCAAAACCAGCTCATGGTTTAAATTATGTGCATAAAATTGTTGTTTCAAGCTCTGACAACGTAGTATTTTCTAAATGTTGGCTAGATAGCAAATAGCCATATAACAAACGCATTAATGAATGGGCGTTAGCGGTACAAGATGAACTTTTTCTGGAACCTGGTATTAAAACGAAAAATTAGCCGAGCTAATATGCTTCCATTGACTCAAATATGGGAAGAAGTTTTAACGTACCTCGCTAAGTCGGAAGACTCTATATGGTCAGATATGGAAGTCGAAGACACAGTAAAATTGATAAAGAAGCAATTACATTTGCTAAAAATTTCCGGCAAGGTGAATGTAAGTAAACTCAATTACTTGTTCTTACCAACCGCACCGTTACAAGAAATCGCAATGGAAAATGGCTAGGTTAATGAGTATTTAAGGCTAGCAGCGCAATTTGACTGTTATATGGCAAGGTACTGCTAACAAGCCGTTACAGGCAGGCAATTAACAACTGGTTGGTGTTATTGTCGCTAGCTCCAATTTTAACACCAACCAAACATTGCGCCTGGACGGAGCGTTAGGCATACAAGGTTATTTTTAGCTTACAGGTCAAGCTTATGAGATGGGCAAAATTAAAAACGGGTATTATTATAGTTTTAGCCATCCTAATTTCTGAGGCAATTAGGCTACACACTGGGCTACCTATAACAATAATTGATATTGTGATGCTGCCTATCACATGTTTATTAATTTATTGTATGAAATATTATAGGTCTCCTTTTAGTAAAACATATAAAGGTACGGATAATCACCTACAACAAACGCCTTTGCAGCTGATTGGTTTCTTACTTTTTACAATTAGCTTAGCAGCAATGGGTAGCTGGATAGCCTGGCTTGGAATTCAAGCTCCTCTACAGTACTTCTCGGGTGTTAAAGGAGACGCCCATGGATATACATTAATTCAACTTGGTGGTTTAATTGCTTTATACAGTACGTGGGGAGCACTTGTTTTTCTATTTAGGCTAGTTAGCTTACGTAATAAATCTGCCTAACAAACTGTTTAAGAGGGGTTCGCAACGCGTGGCATTTTTTCTATGCGTGAAGTTTCATGGAGAGCTCGGTGAATAAAGTCGCTATCGGAATTTCAAGTGCGCTATTGCTAGTTATTGTTGTTGGAATATTTTTTCGAAGATATGCAATAGCTTGTGAATTTTCTCATATGCTAGATTTTCGAGAAATAAACAATCAGTTCTATATTGGAAGCGATATACCACCAGAGCGCATCGAAGATTTGTCTCAGATTGTCTCTTCCGCATTAAAGAGGATTGATGGAGTCTACGGGAGGCCTGAATCAACACCAAAAATATTGTTTACATCAGACTCTGCCACGGCAAATATTTTTGGAGCCAATGAAACGGCCACCATGCATCGAACGCCTTGGCGATCATGTATTATTGTTGGTCCTAAAGGCCAAAATGTGGACGTCATAGCTCATGAATGGTTGCATGCGGAAATCCAGCAACGTGTCGGCTTTTGGCGTTTTATTCAAGAAGTTCCAGTATGGTTTGATGAAGGTGTGGCACTCACGTTAGATCATAGAGAGCCTTTTTTGCCAGAAACCATCGACTTGTCAAAAGAGCGAGTTGAGGACGTCCGTAATTTAGTAACAGGAAAGGACTTCTTTTCTGGTAATATCATGGAGCATTATAAAGCTGCTAGGATGGCAGTAATACCTTTAATACAAGCTGACAGCTTTTACCAAAAGCTGGAACAAATTTCTGTTGGCGGCAGTTTTGATGCTGTATTTTTGAAAGCTAACAAGTCAATACAACCCATCGCTAACGCGTCGGCTGATTGAGGCGTTACATTGCAATAATATATTAAATATGAAGTATAAATGCCCAAGTTGCGATAAGACTATTTTCAATCGAAGGTTATCGCATTGTGAATTTTGTAGTTTTGAGTTACCACAAGAGCTATTGCTGAGTGATGCCGAAAAAATTAAGCTGAATAAAGAATATAAGGAAGCTCAATTAAATACATCTAGGCGAAGGTTAAGTAAAGATGTTGGCTATTCGGGGGTGACTGAAGCGAACGAAGTTAGCTTTCTGCTCGGAGCGCCGAGTCTTCGCACTAGAGCGCCCAGACAATGTATTAAATGTAGTTTACCTGTTTCAGAGGACTTTGAAGATTGCCCGTATTGTTTTGGCAAGAACGAAAGTGAAGTAAACAAAGCAAGGGTAGCTTACCAGCAAGAAATGAAATTGGTTCAGGGGTTAGGTAAATACTTTATTATGGCTTTTTTACTAGTCGCTTTGGTTATGGTTGGTGTATTTTACGCATAACAAGTTAGTTAAACTGTGGGCGTAAAACAATAGGCGTGCGCTCCTTGGTCGCTTGTTTTAGCCTGCTATTTTTTGCTTTTTATCAAGCATTATGAAAATAAGGATGGAACCCATTGAAAAGAGTATACCTGACGATATTGATTCTCTCTGTAGTAATGATCTTGGGAGCTTGGAATATAAGTAAATCAAGAACTTTTCAGGTTTTTGGAGAGGTAGTCGCAAAGGCCGAAACAAATGAAAAGGTTATCGCATTAACATTTGATGATGGTCCTTGGGGGGCGAAATATACTACTCAAGTGTTGAATATCCTCGAAGAGCATGATGTGAAGGGTACGTTCTTCCTCAATGGGTCGGGAATTCAACAAAACAAGCAATCGGCTATAGATCTGGTTAACGCAGGTCATCAGATAGGCAATCATTCGTACAACCATAAAAATATGACGTTAATGGGGCTTGACGAGGTGAGGGATGAAGTCGACTCCACTACAGCCTTAATTCGCCAGATTGGATTTGAGGGTGAGATATACTTTAGGCCTCCGTATGGTAAAAAGCTTTTTGTTTTGCCCTATTATTTGAAGTCGGAAGGAATAAAAACAATCACATGGAACGTTGAGCCTGAAACCTATCCTAAAGTTGCAGGAAGTTCTGCGTCTATCGCAGAGTATGTTGTTAACTCTTCTACTCCAGGTTCAATTATTCTTTTACACGTTTTGGGGTCTAAAAACAAAGAATCGCGAGACGCTATAGGGCCAATAATTAAGGGGCTGAGAGCAAAGGGCTACAAATTTGTTACGGTCTCACAGTTGCTAGGGGAAAATGCATAGCAAACGCAAGCAGCCGACTCGCTGCGCTCCCGGCTGTTGCGGGCGTTAGCCACAGGACTAACCCAACCAACTATCTAAGGAAGGATGAAATAATTAATGTCTGAAAACTCGGAAGCGATATAAATAGCGAGTAGAAAAATCAAGGGAAGGGTATTCAAATCTTTCCCATGATTTTCGTTCTACCAGCATTAAGCCTATGTTATTCCTCAATTAACGACCAATCATTGGGGAGCCTTTTGGGTGCAATTGGCTTTCCCCCTGGTAGGTGCATTAAGGTTTGGAATTGGTTTCTTTGCTCTTCGCTTCAAATCATGGTCT
>CEVA01241361.1_pt1 | contig 39149 bp, 34 predicted proteins | sample 361521 | NCBI WGS metagenome assembly CEVA01 (sample SAMEA2622823, study PRJEB7988) | marine metagenome | isolation source: saline water (ENVO:00002010), including | reverse complement strand
GTCTGATCCCTTTGGCCGCTCGGGAACCCCTCCTAAACAACGGCGGCGATAATAGCAAACTCAGAGTCCAAGTAAAGAAAAAAACTAAAGAAAGCTGAAAAAAGGCCGATAACTGCTTAGAAGTAATTCAGGTTGAATAAAGTTTATGCAAGTTAAGCCCGTCATTCGTAACGAACTACAAATGGACTCGCAATTATGTCGCAGTGTCCATGAGGCCCGTCGTGGAGACTTTGCTTGGCTGTTAGCATCATTATCAGCAGATGCACTCGATTTTGCCCAGTTTCACCTTCCCAAATCGGAACTAGAATCTCACCAAGTGGATGAGCAGCAGTTGCGATTACAGTTGGGCGCTGCGCCTGCAAAACCAACGGCATTACCGGATTACCACATAGATAGAGCTCAGCATGACAGGGCATTATTGGCGCAAAGCTCAATGACAACTCTGCGCTTAAAAGAGTGTCTAACCCCCGAGCCTTTGGCAGTGCGAGACGACAAAACCTATGTTCCACTACCTATAATTGACAATTGCGATCCGAGCGTACAGGCAAAACATCATCGCCAATATGAGCCACTGAACGAGCCGCAAATGGATAGTGCAGCCTTTTACGATCAACTTGTGGATATGAATAAGTCTTCCTCTTTAGCACACGCGTAGTGGCCTGCGCATAATGGCGTTTGGCCAGTCAGAGCGCGCTAATCAGGGTGCAATAGCAGGGGCGAGCCAAGGGTTCCTTGTACTAATTAAGCGAATACCTAAAGCTGCCACTGGGCGGCGGTATCACATCAAGACATACAGCATTTTTTGAATTTATTGCCACTTAAGCATGGGCAGAGATCGTTGCGTTTAAGCTTTACATCAGCGGCTTCAAACAACTGCCCGCTGTCGTATTTCCACTGGTGGTGGCGTTGAATGAACTGTGAGCGTTCATGAATACAGTGAAGGGTATCAGCAATGATGTAAAAAGCCTTAAATTCAACATAGGCCAAAGCATCGCCAGGCTCATAATCCATTATGTGTAAGCGTACAAAATGCGCAGCTTGGGCAAATTCAGCCACTTCCTCTCTGGGGTTTTGTTCTAGGGCTTTCTCTGAGCAGGTAAAACATAAGTAATCAATAGCTTGTTCACAAAATGCACTATAACGAGAGCGCATCAGGCTCTGGGCGTTGGGGGCATCAATAGCTCTACTTACAAACCGGCCGCAGCAATCAGCAAAAGGCTGCGGCAATCCACAATGGCACATCGCATTTTCTAACTACAAGGAATCACGCCACTATATTAGCAGACTTGTAACTGCGAGGGCACAGTTGTTTGTTCGCTGGCGTTATGCTCGGTAGTGAAACAGTAAAGCTGTGCTTTAGCTTGGTGGGTATTGAGTTGTAAGGCTTCGAGTTGTTGCTGTTTTAAAATATCCGTCCAGGTGATCACCGCCGCAAAACGGCCATTTTGCAGCGCACAATTAAGCATGTATTCCATATCAACAACATGTTTAGCCCGAATTACCAGCAATTTATTCGTGTCGATAGAGCACGCGTCCAATAGGTGGCGGCTAGGCACATTGTCAGGGGCGACTAATAGCGTCCAGCCATTATTTTGATTATAGCGATGAACGATTTTAAGCATCTCAAATGTTGCAGAGATCTCATCCTCAGTTTTTACGATATTGATCACATTAGGGTTATCTTGCTGATAGCTTTTAACATGACGAACACTTGCTGTATGTAACATAATTGCCTCGCTGTGGATTTTGTGAACCATATACAGTGTTTTATACAGTATGTGTATACAGTAGTTTATACAGTTATTCAGTGCAAGTTTTTTTTGTTTCTTTTTTAAACGTCTTGTTCGTTGTTTTAAACGCTTAGCGATACCGAAGAAGCTAAAGCCGTGTTTCGGTGCCAATATTGCTGTGTAAACATGCGGTCATTTGTCCGCATTTATGCTAGTATCCGCCGCTTCTATTTTACGTATCACTGTTTACTCCTATGTTCGAAAGACTGTTCAAAATAAAATCGCATGGAAGCTCCGTTAAGCGCGAGGTTATCGCAGGACTCACGACCTTTATCACCATGGTGTACATCGTGTTTGTCAACCCGGCAATGCTAGCAGAGGCGGGAATGGACCAAGGGGCAGCATTTGTAGCAACCTGTATTGCTGCTGCTATCGGTTGCTTCATTATGGGTTTTTGGGCGAATTATCCGTTGGCATTAGCGCCAGGCATGGGCTTAAATGCATTTTTTACCTACGGCGTAGTATTAGGCATGGGTTACACCTGGCAGGCGGCTTTAGCGGCGGTATTTATGTCGGGGTGTATCTTTTTAGCGTTGAGCCTATTTAAGGTCAGAGAGTGGATAATCAATGCCATTCCACTGGTACTTAAGCGCGCTATCGCCACGGGGATTGGCGCTTTTCTGGCGCTCATCGCACTGAAAAACGCGGGTATTGTTGTTGCCAGTCCAGCCACGCTCGTTCAGATGGGTGATATTACCAGCAGTGGGCCTTTGCTCGCTATCCTGAGCTTTTTCGTAATAGCGGCGTTGTTGTATCGTGATATCAAAAGCGGCGTATTGATCAGTATCATGTTGGTAACAGGCATTGCGTTATCTATGGGGCTGGTTGAATATCAAGGGGTGATCTCAGCGCCACCGTCCATCGCTCCTACCTTTATGCAATTAGATTTTGCCTCGGCGTTAGAGTTATCCATGCTCAGTGTCATTTTCGCATTCTTGTTTGTGGATTTGTTCGACACCTCAGGCACCTTAGTGGCGGTAACGCAAAAAGCTGGCCTAGCCGATGAGCAAGGGCGTATGCCACGTTTGGGTCGAGCATTGAGTGCCGATAGTACAGCGACAATAGCAGGCTCCATGCTTGGCACCTCTACGACTACTTCCTACATCGAGTCAGTATCCGGTGTGTCAGTGGGTGGGCGTACAGGCTTAACAGCTGTGGTGGTGGGCTGTTGCTTCCTACTGATGATGTTTTTTGCTCCTTTGGCAGCCATGGTTCCAGCTTATGCAACAGCGGGTGCGATTTTGTATGTCTCGGTGCTCATGCTGCAAAACCTCAAGCTGGTTGATTGGGATGATATGACAGATGCGATTCCAGTTGCCGTGGTGCTGTTGATGACGCCGTTAACTTTTTCCATTGCCCACGGCATTGCCCTTGGCTTTATCGCCTATACGGCGGTGAAATTAGTGTGTAATAAGGGGGCGGAGATAAGCTTGAGTGTGTGGATTCTAACAGTACTATTTTTGCTTAAGTTCATGTTTTTATCTTAGTAAGCAAGGTCATATATAACAGCTAAAAAGGCACAGCTATGACGCTGTGCCTTTATTTTTTGTATGAGCCAACGAGCTTCAAAAAACCAGCCTCTATTGTCACTTGTCGCTCCTTGACGCCGCACTTCGCAGCCGTACTTCAGCACACTCAGATCATGGCTAGCCCTGCGTACCGGCGCAGCATTATGGAGAGTTTGGTTTTGGGTGTTCGCACACACAGCTGGATGGTATGTATGGCTCAATGATTGAATGTAGTGGGCAGATTTTGCGTAAGGCATTTACCCTGCATGGCCCGGTACAGGCAGCAGATAGGCGATGTTTGATATCGGCCTATCTGTTATAGCTTGATTTGCGCTGTTACCACTTTTTCTTTGGCGCAAATAACACATCCAAATCGTCTTTTTCTTCCTCTTCGCGTTTTTTACGGGCGGAGGCGTTAGAGGCTTTCAACTCAGAGCTGATCTCGTTGAGATAATCCTCAAGCTGATTTTTCTTATTCGTGACATAGTCGTCGCTGTAATTCAGGGCGGTAATTGTGGCATACGCCTTTTCGAAATACTGCCGTGCCGAGCCAACCATATTGGCGTTTCTTGCAGCCACGCCGCGCTTAATTTGGCTTTCAATATTTATCTTTAATTGCAGGCGCTCAAAGGTTTTGTCCTCTTGCATAAACACAGGGGTATCGATTTTGCCCTTGCTGTGTTCAGAGCGCATGATGGTGCGCAGTTTCTTTATTCCCTGTATCAATGAAATAAGCTGTTTGTCATGATCGGGAAGAACAAAGTTTTCGCCCATATTGGCGCTCTCATCAACACCACTGGTTAAGCGAGTTTTTGCATCATTAAGCCGAGATTTAAGCTCTTTCGAGGAGGGTGACAACTCAACCATGGCGGCAAGCGCATCGTGAATTCGACGATAAAGAATCATCATCACATTATTAGATAACGGGATATTGACACTGTTGACCAGCACTTCTTCCGTCTCTTCAATTATTTTTTTCTGCTTTGCGAGCTCTTGGCGGCGCTGAGCTTCTTGCTTTTCTTTATGCTGTTGCACTGCACTTACCCAAACCGCAATAACGATAAGCGCGACAATTAACATAATAATGATAGAGACTATCATACCCCGATTCTCTTACTCATTGAGTTGCCCAATTACCACCCATCTTAACCGAAAGAACCTAGGTTGGGGTAGTAATACACGTTAAATTCATGAAATAACATTAAATAAAATAAGAGTATAGGAGAACATCGCAGCCTTGAACATAAATCAACAGTACCGAGACATAATTAAATGTGCTAGCCTAGCTAATTGCAATAGCTAAAATGTATAAGAAGATGGGCTCAAGGTGTTGATTTGCCTTCCCATTCACCAGGAAGATTAGGGTCTAGGCCACTGCGTATAACGCCTGGTGCAATCGCAAGTAAAATAATAATAGAAAGTAACAACGACCATGAAACTACAGCAGCTAAAGTATATTGTTGAGGTGCTTAATCATAACCTCAATGTATCCGCCACAGCGGAGAGTCTTTATACTTCGCAGCCCGGTATCTCCAAACAAGTACGTATGTTGGAAGACGAATTAGGGGTGCAAATTTTTGGACGCAGTGGCAAGCACCTGACGCACGTAACCAGTGCCGGTAAAGACATTATCAATATTGCTCGTGAGATTCTCTCCAAAGTCGAGGGAATTAAGGCTGTAGCCAATGAGCATACCTTGCCAGACCAAGGTAAACTTAATATTGCCACCACCCACACTCAAGCGCGTTATGCTTTGCCGGAAGTCATTCAAGGCTTTATGAAAAAGTACCCGGCGGTTTCATTGCATATGCATCAAGGTACGCCGCAGCAAATCTCTGATGCAGCGGCACGTGGAGATGCTGATTTTGCTATTGCAACAGAAGCCTTACACTTGTATTCCGACTTAGTGATGTTGCCTTGCTATCACTGGAATCGCAGTATTGTGGTGGCGAAAACTCACCCGCTGGCGCAAAAAGCCGATAACCTTAGTATTGCTGATGTTGCTGAGTTTCCGCTGATCACTTATGTGTTTGGCTTTACGGGTCGCTCAGAACTAGACAAAGCGTTCAATGCTCAGGGGTTAGAGCCCCATATAGTCTTCACCGCCACCGATGCGGACGTTATAAAAACCTATGTACGTTTAGGTTTGGGCGTCGGGGTGGTCGCCTCGATGGCTGTTGATGAAATCACCGATAAAGATTTAGTGTGCATTGATGCCAGCCACTTATTTGAGGCTAGCACGACCAAAATCGGCTTCCGTAAAGGAACGTTTTTGCGTGGCTACATGTATGACTTCATTGAGCGTTTCGCGCCGCACTTGACCAAAGATCGGGTTGAAAAAGCCTGCTTATTACGTAATCAAGATGACGTCGATGCGATGTTTGAAAGCATTGAGTTGCCAGTGCGCTAAGTGATCAGTGATATGAAAAAGGCGCCTGTTGGCGCCTTTCTTTTGTGCGATTAACACTCAATGATGTTTACCGCCAGACCGCCTCGAGCGGTTTCTTTGTATTTGGTTTTCATATCATTGCCGGTGTCCCACATGGTTTTAATCACTTTATCCAAGGAGACCTTTTGCTCACCGCTGCCGCGCATGGCTAGGCGTGAGGCATTAATGGCTTTAATCGCACCCATGGCGTTGCGCTCTATGCAAGGCACTTGCACAAGGCCGCCCACAGGATCGCAGGTGAGACCGAGGTTATGCTCCATGCCGATTTCAGCGGCATTTTCTACATGCACTACGTTACCGCCCATGATTTCCGTTAAGGCGCCCGCAGCCATTGAACAGGCCACGCCCACTTCGCCCTGACAACCCACTTCGGCCCCGGAGATAGAAGCATTTTTTTTATACAAGATACCAATTGCTGCTGCGGTCAGCAGGTAGCGTGTGGCGATATCGCGATCCACCTCTTTGATAAAGGTGTGGTAATACATGAGTACTGCCGGCAGGATACCTGCGGCGCCGTTGGTGGGGGCAGTGACTACTCGACCCCCAGCGGCGTTTTCTTCGTTCACGGCAAGAGCGAATAGGTCAACCCAATCCATTGCTCTAAGTGGGTCGTTATTGTTCTCAACATTTAACTTTAAATATAAGCTGGGTGCGCGACGGCGAACTTTTAGGCCACCGGGAAGAATGCCTTCGGTGCGCATACCGCGTTCAGTACAGGCTTTCATCACCTGCCAAATATGAAATAACTCATCTTTGATATCAGCTTCGTCGCGCAAGGTCTTCTCATTGGCCATCATTAGGCTTGAGACGCTCAGGCCGGATTCCTTACAAAGCTCTAGCAGTTGCTGTGCGTTATCGAACGGGTAGGGGGCAGGATTTTGCTCACGGATATCCAGCGCAGCCTGCTTTTCCTTATCAAAGTCCTCGTCGCTGACGATAAAGCCGCCACCAATAGAGTAATACACTTGCGAGGCAATGCGTTCATCACCCTTAAAGGCAATAATCTCCATGGCATTAGAGTGCTTGGGCAAGGTCTTGCGGCGATGAAATACAATCGCCCCTTGCTTTGGAAACTTAGCCTGGTGGGTTTTATTGAGATAAATAACCTGCTCTTGCTCGATTTTGGCCAAAATATCGGGCACGGCGTCGGCATCGACCGTCTCTGGGTCGTATCCGGCCAGCCCTAAAATAACAGCTTTTCCTGAGCCATGGCCAACACCGGTTTGACCCAAGGAACCAAACAGCTCTACTTTTACCTCGGTAACATCCTCAAGTGTGCCTTGCTCTTGCAGGGTTTGCACAAACAACCGAGATGCGCGCATTGGGCCTACGGTATGGGACGACGACGGCCCAATGCCAATGCTAAACATATCGAATGCACTGATCATAAAATCTATACTCACATTGCCTTTGAACGGGCGCCCATCATAACGTTAAACACCAGGGATGTAATCCTCTGTACACTAATTTTAGCTGATCGGACCAAGGCGCTTCGTAAAGCGCTCAATAATTCGCTCGGTCGCTCCCCACAGCAGACCATAAGGGGTTTTAAAAACGCGAAAGTGGAGGTTTTTTCGTTGCCGCTCTACCTGCAGAGACTGCCAGTTTTGGGTTGCTAACAGTTCAGCCAGAGGCACAAAAAATGCGGCTTCGACCTCATTTTGATCAATTTGCCAACGGGCACCGGCGCGTAGCTGTGCTAGATACGGCGTAATACTCATATCATTGAGGGTGCTCACCTCATCGAGACGGCCGATGATGGTGACATCTTTGCTGTCTATATTTAGCTCCTCGTGTAGCTCTCTGAGGGCGGTGTGAGCAAGCGTCTTATCTTCGCGCTCTTGCTTTCCTCCTGGAAAACACAGTTGGCTGGGATGATGGCGTAGATGGGCGCCGCGTTTACACAGCAACACTTGTGCTCCGTGCTCAGACTCTGAGAGCAACATAACCACAGCGCTACGACGCTTTGGGTGGGTTGGAACAAAGCTGGAGGGCGCGGCACTGAGATTAAACCGCGCAATAACCTGAGCGCATGAGAGCGCCGCATGGGGTGATTTTATCACGTCAATACCGGTAAGATTTTATTTACCTTATCGTAAGTCTCTTGGTACTCAGAGGCAACATCTGAGTCAGCAACAATGCCACCACCGGCCCAGCAATGTAGGGTGTTGTCTTTGGCCACTAAGGTACGAATGGTGATACTGGTGTCCATGTCACCGCAAGCGCTAATGTAGCCAATTGAACCACAATAAGCACTGCGCCGGTGTGGTTCGAGCTCTTCAATGATTTCCATCGCCCGGATTTTCGGGGCACCGGTAATAGAGCCGCCCGGGAATGCGGCCTTCAGTTGATCGAGCGCCGTTTTGCCCTCAGCCAATTGCGACTGCACGGTACTGACTAAATGATGGACAGCGGGGAAGCTCTCTATGGCAAAAAGTGAGGGCACATGCACCGAGCCCGGTTTCGCAACCTTGCCGAGGTCATTACGCAGTAAATCGACAATCATGACGTTCTCGGCGCGGTCTTTGGGGGAGCTTGCCAACTGCGCTGCCAAGGCTTGATCTTTTTTAGGGTCACTGCTGCGCGGCAGTGTGCCTTTAATCGGTTTGCTTTCGACCTGATTGTGGTGCACTTCGATAAAGCGCTCTGGCGAAATGGATAAAATGCAGCCTTGCGACAAGCGCATAAAAGCAGAAAAGGGGGCGCTGTTGTGGCTGCGTAAACGGCGATAGGCTTGCCATTCGCAGCCCTGATATGTGGCACTGAAGCGCTGTGCCAGGTTGATCTGATAGCAGTCGCCGCTGCGCAAGTAGTCCTGTATCTTTGCAAATTTATCGGCATATTGCGCTTGGCTCATATTGGAGGCCCAGTCACTGGTTAAGGCAAATTTACCTGCGTTTGCGGCGGTGGGTGGCTGCAGGTAACGCTGTAAACGGGCTTCGACATCCACCGTTGGCTGGGCAATATAATACCATTGACTGGCCGCTTTATCGTAAATTAAGGCATCAAGATAAAGGCCCAGTTGCATCTGCGCCAAGGCAATGTCATCCGTCGCTAAGCTGGGTAGGCGCTCTAAGGTGCGTCCTAAATCATAGCCAAAGTAGCCAAGCCAGCCGCCACTAAAAGGCAGATCATGCGCCGGGGATTGTGTGCACAGGCCAGCTAGACGTTGCTGCATATAGGCGAACACCTCCTGATGCAGCTCAACGCCGTCTAGGTATACCTTGTTGTGCTCGACGCTGAGCGTCGCTTCAGGCTCAATCACTAAGATATCGAAGCGGCTATTGACGTGCGCTGCACTAGCAGAGTCAAGAAAAACCGCTCCTTGGAGATGATGTAATTGTGCAAACACCTCACACGGCGAGGATGAAAGCGCCAATTTACGGCAATGTAATTGCGAATTTGTCATTATCTTCAACTCGAAGAACTAGCCCGAAACGGGCAGGGAGGTTATCATAAGTTACACTTTATCAGAAGACGCGGTCTAACCGTGCACACGTCACCGAGTCGTCGCACCGACTTATGTATTAACTGACGGTGTGACCCAGTAGGAAGGATTAATCATGAGCACTATTCGCCAGCAAGATTTTATCGACAGCATTGCCGATGCGCTGCAGTATATTTCTTTTTATCACCCGCTAGACTTTGTTCAAGCTTTAGAAAAAGCCTATAACAAAGAGCAAAGCAAGGCGGCCAAAGACGCCATTGCGCAGATCCTTATTAATTCTCGTATGTCTGCCGAGGGCAAACGCCCACTGTGCCAAGATACCGGCATTGTTACTTGTTTTGTTAAAGTTGGTATGGATGTGCGGTGGGATCAAACCGACATGACGGTGCAGCAAATGGTGGATGAGGGAACTCGTCGTGCCTACACCAATCCAGATAACCCGTTACGTGCATCGATTGTTGCCGACCCTGCTGGCAGTCGAAAAAATACCAAAGATAACACCCCGTCCGTGGTGCACATTGATATGGTGCCAGGCAATGAAGTAGAAGTGATGATTGCGGCCAAAGGCGGCGGCTCTGAGAACAAAACCAAGATGGTGATGTTGAACCCTTCCGATGATGTTGCCGAGTGGGTAGAAAAAACCTTACCAACAATGGGCGCTGGTTGGTGTCCACCGGGTATGTTAGGTATCGGTATTGGCGGCACTGCGGAAAAAGCAGCAGTATTGGCCAAAGAGTCGTTGATGGACCCTGTGGATATTCATGAACTGATCGAACGAGGGGCTGAAACGACCGAAGAGAAAATGCGCTTGGAGATTTTTGAGCGTGCTAACAAGCTCGGTATTGGTGCCCAGGGGCTCGGTGGTTTAACCACCGTCGTAGATGTAAAGGTGAAAACCGCGCCCACTCATGCGGCGTCAAAGCCTGTGGTGATGATCCCCAACTGCGCGGCAACTCGTCATGTGCACTTTACTCTTGATGGCTCGGGTCCCGCCGATTTACAGCCGCCGAAACTAGCAGACTGGCCAGAAGTGACCTGGGAAGTAGGTGAAGACACCCGTCGCGTTAATCTTGATACCCTTAACAAGGATGATATCCAAGACTGGAAAATGGGTGAAACCGTGCTGCTTAGCGGTAAAATTCTGACTGGTCGTGATGCGGCCCACAAGCGCTTGCAAGGAATGATTGAAAGTGGTGAAGGCTTGCCTGAGGGTGTTGATTTTACCAATAAATTTATTTACTACGTGGGCCCTGTGGATGCGGTGGGCGATGAAGTCGTCGGCCCCGCAGGACCCACTACCTCGACCCGTATGGATAAATTCACCGACGTGATGCTAGAGAAAACCGGCCTTATTGGCATGATTGGTAAGGCTGAACGCGGTCCAGCTACAGTTGCCTCAATAAAAGACAACAAGGCGGTATACTTAATGGCTGTTGGCGGCGCCGCTTACCTGGTCGCCAAAGCGATTAAAAAGGCCCGCGTGGTGGCGTTTGAGGACTTAGGTATGGAAGCTATCTACGAATTTGAAGTGGAAGATATGCCGGTTACTGTGGCCGTGGACAGCGAAGGAGCGAATGCTCACACCCAAGGTCCAGCAATTTGGAAAGCAAAAATTGAAGAATTGGATGGTGCGTTGAAGTAATGCATCGGTTCGGTTAAGAAGGGCGCCTTGGCGCTCTTTTTTATGGAGTGAAACAATGACAACAATAAATTCTATCCTCAGTGTGATGTTGCTTGGCGGCTCAGCGCTGAGCGCCCAGGCTGAAGTACTCAGCGTTGAAAAACTAACTCAGCTCAATAAAGTGCACAGTGTGGCGGTATCCAGTGATGGAAGGCAGCTCGTTTACGGTGTAAAAACGCCCGAGGGCAGCGATTTATATCTGCAGCCCTTATCAGCAATGAGCAGCAGTTATACTGGCTCGGCCAATTTAGCGAAAGCGACACGGTTAACCTATAATAGCAGCAGTGAAACAGCGGTACGCTTTTCTAGCGACGGCCAAGCTATCTACTTTTTATCATCCCGCTCGGGCTCCAATCAGCTGTGGCGACTGCCCCTTAGCGGCGGAGAAGCGCGCCCCGTCACCGACCTACCCATGGATATCGAGGGTTACACCTTAAGTTCTGACAACCAATCCGTGGTACTAAGCTTAGATGTGTATCCCGAGTGTGATACCTTGGCGTGCACTATCGAGCGCGATGCCAATCCACCGGCCCATAACGGCCAAGTCTATGACAGTTTAATGGTGCGGCATTGGGATCACTGGAATGACAATAAAGTGCGTCACCTGTTCAGCGCCAAACTTACCGATAAAGTGATCACCGACGCTAAAGACATCACCCCACAGTGGCAAACCGATGTTCCTGCTAAGCCTTTTTCCGGCATGGAAGAAGTGGCAATTAGCCCCGATGGCACCAAGGTGGTTTTCAGCGCTAAGGTTAAAGCCCCGGATAACGCTTGGAGCACAAACTTCGATTTATTTGAAGTGGCTATCGAAGGCGGCTCTATTCGCAACCTCACCGAAGCAAACAAAGCCTGGGATGCAGCGCCGCAGTTCTCCGCTGACGGCCGCTACCTCGCCTATAAAGCGACGACAAAACCTGGCTTTGAATCAGACAAGTTCACTTTGCAGTTGCTAGATTTGCGCACTGGTGAGAACAAAGCACTGGCACCGCAGTGGGATCGCAGTGTGGGCAGCTTCCAATTCGGTGCGAATGGCCGTGCTATTTATGCCACCGCCAAAGATTTAGGCCAGACCAGCTTATTTGAAATTAGCACCGGGTTTGGCGACATCCGTAGCGTGTTCAGCGATGGCTATGTCGGTGACGTGCAGGTCGTAGGCGAGCAAATCGTGTTTTCTCGCCATGCTCTGAATTCACCGAAAGAGCTCTATCGTATTAATCGCGATGGCAGCGGCTTAATGCAGTTAAGTGATGTTAATAAAGAAAAAATGGCTGATGTGACTTTAGGTGATGTAGAGCAGTTTAGCTTCAGTGGTGCCAACGATGAACAGGTATATGGTTATCTTGTTAAGCCGGCCCAGTTCGATGCCAACAAGCGCTATCCACTGGCATTTTTAGTCCATGGGGGGCCGCAAGGATCGTTCGGCAATATGTTCCACAGTCGTTGGAATGCTCAGCTTTGGGCGGCGCAAGGCTATGGCGTAGTGATGATCGATTTTCACGGCTCGGTGGGCTATGGCCAAGCGTTTACCAATTCTATTTCCCGCGATTGGGGAGGTAAGCCGCTGCTAGACCTACAAAAAGGTCTCGATTACGTGGGCGATAATTATGCCTGGTTAGACATTAACAACGGCTGTGCCCTCGGTGCCTCCTACGGTGGTTACATGATGAACTGGATTGCCGGAAATTGGCCTAAAGGCTTTAACTGTTTGGTTAATCATGCCGGCTTGTTTGATATGCCAAGCTTCCATCAAAGCACCGAAGAATTGTGGTTCGCTGAGCATGAGATGGGCGGCCCGTTTTGGGCGAAAGACGGGGATTACAGTAAGTTTAACCCGGCTAACTTCGTCGCCAATTGGCAAACACCGATGTTAGTGACTCAAGGCCTTAAAGACTACCGCGTACCATATGCGCAAAGTTTAGGGGCGTTTACCACCTTGCAACGCAAGGGCATCGACTCGCGGCTGGTGGTCTACCCTGAGGAAAATCATTGGATCCATAACCCTGATAATTTAATTCACTGGTATCAGCAAGTATTTGCGTGGATGGCAAAGTACACCCAGCCACAGAGCGAACAATAATAAGTTCTGCTCTGACCAGTTAAGGGCGTCGCCAGCGATTAGACTGGCAGCGCCCGTCCTCCTTGAAACTCGACATTCCCGCCCAGCGTATTAAAATATTTACATAGGTGTTGCCGTTAACGTAAACGTCAGATGTGCGTGGGTAAAGGTGGTACATGGGACGATTGGTTATAGTTTAAAGTTCGCTAATTTAACCATATTTTAAATTAAATATTCACTTACTGTTCTATGTGTGAATAGAAATTTAACCACAAAGGAAATGCGTGGTTTTATCATCTTATATAGTGGTAAGGCACAGCACTTAGTGATAGAGTCTGCGGCAATTTCAGCGCACCCAAGTAGGGTAACAAGTTCGGAGAATAACAGTGGCTGTTTTTAATCAAGTTGATTTCGATAACCACGAGCAAGTGGTTTTTTGTAGTGATAAAGAATCAGGCTTAAAGGCAATCATTGCCGTACACAACACTAACCTAGGCCCGGCTGTGGGCGGTTGCCGATTGTGGAACTATGCCAGTGATGAAGAAGCCGTTACCGACGTACTACGTCTTTCCAAGGGCATGACTTACAAGAACGCTGTGGCGCGTTTGCCTTTCGGTGGCGGTAAATCTGTGATCATCGGCGATGCAAAAAGCATTAAATCAGAAGCACTATTCCGTGCTTTTGGTAAGCAACTAGAGCGTTTAGGCGGAAGTTACTATTCTGCTGAAGATGTTAACATCACCACCGGTGATGTCATGATGATGCACCAAGAAACAAACTATGTAATGGGCTTGGAAGGCAAAAGTGGTAATCCGTCACCGTTTACTGCTTTAGGTACTTTCCTAGGCATTAAAGCGGCTTTTCAACACAAGCACGGTCATCAAAACCTCGAAGGTGTGAAAGTGGCGGTACAGGGCCTAGGCGCAGTGGCCTACGACCTATGTAAACATTTGCATAACGCTGGCGCAGAGCTATTCGTGACCGATATTAACGAGCAGTCGGTAGCGCGTGTAGTCAATGACTTCAATGCCACTGCTGTGGGCATTGACGACATCTATGACCTGGATGTGGATGTATACGCACCTTGTGCGCTAGGAGCGACCATTAATGACAACACCATCCCGCGTATTAAGGCTACCATCATTGCCGGTTGTGCTAACAACCAGTTAGCGGAGCCTCGTCATGGTGAGATCATTCGTGAAAAAGGCATGCTGTATGCGCCAGACTACGTTATTAATGCTGGCGGCATCATCAACGTCTATTACGAAACCAAGCCACAAGGCTATAATGCTGACGATGCGACCAAGCACGTTGAAGGCATCTTTGATACTTTGTTGGAGATTTTCCAACGCTCGGAAAAAGAGCAGGTATCAACGCATATTATCGCTGATAAACTGGCAGAAGAGATCATCGCTCAGGGTCTTTAGTACTCAGCGTTTAGGCGCATTTTATTGCTCCTAATACCAGATTAAGGCATGCTTTCGGGCATGCCTTTTTTGTTGTCGAGTAGATAATGCCTTATCCCGCCACGCAAGTGGACCTCCAGCAGTGGCCGCGTGCACAGCACTTTGCCTTTTTCAAAGATTTCCACCAACCCTACTTCAATGTGTGTGTGCGCCTAGACGCACGGCTGTTATTTGCATACTGCCAATCACAGGCTTTGTCCTTTTTTAGCGCTTACATTTATTTGGTGCACAAAAGCGCGCAGCAATATTGGCCAATGGGGCTACGTATTGTCGATGATCAGCCTGTGCATTATCAGCAAGTGACGATGAGTGTGGTGCAACTGGCCGAAGATGATAGCTTTCGTTTTAGTTATCTCGATGACACGCCTTGTTATGCCTCTTATGCCCAGCGTATGTGCGAAGAAAAAGCCCGTGCGGAAAGTGAGCCTTTGTTTAGTGAGGCCTTCGCGGACACCGAAGGGCGCGCCGATGTGCTGCATGTATCGGTATTGCCGTGGTTGCAATTTAGTGGCTTTTCTCATGCAACTTGTTTGGGTGCTACTCACGGTATTCCTAAAGTGGTATTGGGGCAATATGATAAAGTTTCAGGTTGTATGCCTTTAGCCCTGGATGTGCATCATGCACTGATGGATGGTCTGCATAGTGCAAAATATATTCAAGTATTGCAGGAGATGATGCATAATCCTTCGGATTATTTGTGATTCAAATGTAAATATTTAAACATTAAATTTACATTTGTTCCCCTTATGGATCTATAGTGAGTATTCCCACATACGGGACATGATAACGATAGAGGGAACAAAGATGAAATTGAACACCATACTCACCGGCATAGCCTGCGCCGGTGCAACAACACTATTGAGCTTTTCGGTGCATGCAGAGCATGCCCAGTTACCCGAGCGCATTGTTGCTAAGCAAGATATGGCGCTGATTGATTTACACAGCGAAGCGATTATTGCCGATGAACAGTTTGTTTTTAATAACGCCCTGGCAGCGCGGGATTGGACTAATTTCTTCGCTGGGCTCAATAGCGAATTACAAGCAAAGCAAGAAGCGATACTGCATTTCGCTGGCTACGCCAGTATCAACCCAGAGCTGTTGTTAGCATTAATGGAGCAGCAAAGCCAACTAGTCACGAACCCCACAGCCGAAGCAATGCAGAGGCCTTTCGCTGATTTGAGTGATGAAGTCGGTTTTGAAGCGCAGCTTCGCGATGTCACTAACCGGCTCAGCCACACCTTTTATGCCTATAAACGTTTCGCACAAAGCAGCCAGCAATTTAATCAAGATGTCGCCAGTTTTGCGCTGGTCGATATGTTTATTATGCGGCAAAAGCCGGTGGGTCCGCGCCGCCCGCGTAAGGGTAAGAAGATCACCGCGCTGATGAGTGCCTATGAGCTTGTGACCGGGAAACCATCAATACAACTGACGCAAAAGCAGGTATCAGCCCCACAGCGCCAAGCGCTCAGTGCGCAGCCTCAAGCTCAGGTAGCTTTTAGTATGAATCTTCCGTGGCCAAGTGGCTATGCATGGTTCAGTGGTGGTGCACATTCTAACACCGGCTCTGGGTATCCGTATTCCTCGTTAGACTTTAATAATGGCTCTGGAGGATGGGGCAGCAATACACCTTGGGTGCAAGCGGCCCATGAGGGCACTGTTACACGTTATTCGCAATGTAATATTCGTATCACTCATCCAAGTGGCTATGCGACCAACTACTACCATATGGATGCGTTACAATTTAACTCCGGTGATTATATTTCCGCAGGGAGTTGGATAGGGCGCTATGCTAACAATCAAAGTACTGCGTTGTGTCAGGGTGGTCAGTCAACGGGACCACATGTGCATTTTTCACTGCTGTATAATGGGCAATATGTGAGCCTACAAAATCGCTATATTAGTGGTTATCGTATTGATGTGGGTAATTACAACTATGACGATAATTGCTACAACTTTTACTTTGAGCGTAACGGTTATAAAACCTGCGCGTGGCAACGTTTGTATCGCTAGTGCGAACAGATAGCGCCGGTCTACGGCGCTATCTACAGTATCTCCACTAAAATTTTATATTTTAATTCAAAAGGTTAAGTTCTTATCGATGGGCGTTATAGTGCCTATTGTTATTAGTTGTAAGCGATTTGGCCCAAGCTAATTGTTATTTTATGTGTTTGAAGTAGAATAAAACTTAATAATAAAAAAGACGTAGGCGCGCTGCTGTGAAAACCATCCTTTATTTAGCTATTTCACTGTTAAGCCTAAGCAGCTTCGCCAATCAAGTCCCCAAAAATATTCCTAGTAATGTTCCCCTAAGTCACTATTTTGCAGAAACCTGGGATACTCGTGATGGTTTGCCTCACAACAGTGTCAATGCCCTAGCTCAAACTCCCGATGGTTATGTCTGGGTAGGTACATGGGAAGGTGTTGCCCGTTTTAATGGCCGCACTTTTAAGCTTTTTACTCGCGGCGTTCTCACCGGGTTGCCCGATTCAGGGATCCGCAGCCTCAATGTCGATAAAGCGACTCAGCAGCTCTATGTAGCTGGCTCTCGGGGTGGGATCAGTGTGGTCGAGCGCGAGCGTTGGCAAGCACTTAAACCGGCACAAACGATGGTGAATTTTGCCGTGCGCAGTGATGATGGCGCCTTATGGTTGGCGCTAGAAGATGGCGGCTTGGTGCGCAGAACACCACAGAGCGACGAGCAGAATTTGCTGCCTAACGTCAGTGCCTATCAAGTCTTCGAGCAACAAGATGGACGAATTTGGGCAGCAACAAATAACGGCCTTTATTACTATAAAGACGGAGCCATGCATATTGCAGAGGGCGATAATAGCGCTATTACCGGCGCCATTTACTCGTTGGCTGAAGACCGTGATGGGGCGTTATTGGTTGGCACCGAGCAGGGTGTATGGCGTTATGTGAATAATGAATTTACGCTGCTACATAACGCTCTGGCAGACGATTCTGTGTCGAGTATTTTGGTTGATTTTCGTGGTGACATTTGGCTTGGCACCATTAACCAAGGGGTGTTTCGTTTCAGCGAGTATGGGCTGGAAAAGTTGGATGCCAATGTTGGCCTACCAAGCAATCGCATTTTATCGCTGCTTGAAGATAATGAACACAGTATTTGGATTGGCACCAATGGGGGGCTTTTTCGCCTGCGCCAAGCACCTTTTACCACCGTTAATACCGCACGCGGGCTCTCAGGAGATTATGTGCGTAGTGTGCTCTCGCACACCGATGGAGCGCTGTACATTGGTACCAGTAACGGCTTAAACCGCTACACTCAAGGACAGGTGGAACAAATTTCATCTCCCCTGGATGCGCCCATTTCTGTACTTTCACTCACGAGTAGCCAACGTGGTGGTGTGTATGTCGGTACCTATACCAGCGGATTAATGTATTTTGACGGCCAACGTCTGACAACAGTGATTAACCGGGATACGGGTCTGCCGAGCAACGAAGTAAGAGCCCTGCATGAGCAAGCTGACGGCACCTTATGGATTGGCACTGCGGGTGGCCTTGTGCGTATGAAAAGCGCCGAAGAAGTAACAACCTTGACCGATAAACAAGGTCTGCCCGGTAACTTTATTATGGCGCTAGCGCAAGATAACCAACAGCGACTGTGGATAGGCACCGGGGTCGGTGTTGCTTTTTATCACCAAGGGCAATTTACCACCTTGCCGTTGCGCGAGCATTTTGATGCCGACTACGCATTTGGGTTTTTAGTTGAGGATGACGCGCTGTGGATGGCCACCGATCGCGGGCTGCTCCATTATGATTATCAAAGTCATCGTCTGCGCAAGCTCGGTCGAGAGCAAGGGTTACCGGTTGATAAGCTGTTTGCCGTTGTAAACGATAAGTATGATCACTTATGGCTTTCCAGTAACCGGGGGGTGATCCGCATAAGCCAGGCTCATGTGATGGCTTCCCTTGATAGTGAGGATGGACAATTAGAATTCACCTTATTTGATGAAGGTGATGGCATGCTTAGCTCACAAGCCAACGGCGGCTCACAATACCCAGCAGTGCGCCATCATGATGACAGCGTTTGGATTGCGACCGCGCGTGGTGCAGCGGTGGTCGATCCAGCGAAGTTGGTTCGTATGGCCAGTGTCTCACTGCCAGTGAGCATCGAGAGTATTGGCTTTGACGATGAGCAAGGTTTTCTACCTAATCTTGATAAAACGTCGTTAACGGTGCCTCCAGAAACAGACCGTTTATCCATTGCCTATGCCGGTTTAGGCTTTATTATGCCGGAGCGCATTGAGTATCAAACTAAGCTCAAAGGCTTTGATGATAACTGGATAAATCGCGGTAACCTCACACTGACCGAATACACTAATTTACCGCCCGGTAACTACGAGTTCCATGTGCGGGCGCGCTATCCTTATAGCGAATGGCCTGCATCTGCGGCAAGCTTTCATTTCACCATTACCCCTAAAATTTGGCAAACACTTAGCTTTAAAGTCGCAATGATTGTGGTGTTGGCATTGGCACTATTTACCCTATATCGTTTGCGCTTTTTACACCTTAAGCGCAGCGAAGCTCAGTTAAAGCTAAGGGTGCAGGCGCAAACTCGCAGCCTAGCGGAGCAGGCTAAAGCCTTTGAACATCAAGCGACGCATGACCAACTCACCGGGGTGGCGAATCGTCGTGCCTTTGACAAATGGTTGATAGCGCACTTTGAGCAAGCTAAACAGCAACAACAACCCCTAAGCTTAGCTATTATTGATATTGATCACTTCAAAAACATCAATGATAAATACTCGCACATGGTCGGTGATAAAGTGATCACCGAAGTGGCTAACCTCATTCATCATTGTGCGCCGCAAGAAGCGATGTTTGCTCGCTGGGGTGGGGAGGAGTTCACATTGCTACTGCCAGGGTTCAGTGTACATGAGGCGCAAGTCTGCGCCGAGCGTATCCGAGTGTTGATATCCGGCCATGATTACTCGGCGCTTGCCGACGGTGTGCATATTACCGTGAGTATCGGTGTTGCCGACAGTCAGGGTGCACAGGACTATGATCGAATGCTTGCCCAAGCGGATAACGCCCTATATCAAGCGAAGCAGGGCGGCAGAAACCAAGTCGTGGTGTACCAAAAGCCAATGCCCTAGCGGATATCCACAAGCTTACTGGCTTTTTTATATTGAATTTTAAGGCCACTCCACGCCGGTAACTCCCAGCGCTTAGGTGGGTCTTTGCGCTCGCCGCTGTGATAATGGGCGATTAACCGCTTAGCGCGAAAGTGATATTCGATGTTCAGTACCATACTCGGGAGTGTGACTTGCAAGGGAAAGCGCTCGTTAAAGTCTTTCGCATGCCAAGGGTCAATGCCCTGATAGTGCAGATCCTCGGCCTCGATTAACTGCAGATCTTGTTGGCTTTGTACACCCAAAGAATGTAAACGCTCAGCGATAAAGGTATCGACATCCATATCAATGGCTGGTTGTTGATGGTAAGCCTGATACAAATTATGCTGAGCAATAGCCTGCGTTATCTGCTCATAGCTGCCGGCGAATAACTGGTTGTCACGTATTAGGGCGACTACGCTGGCGCTTAGGTGTTGGCCATCGACGCGCTGATGCCTTGACCCTAATTCGACTCCCGCATAGCTGTGGATAATATCAGCACGAATTTCTCCCTCTGGGCACTGCTCGTCAACATACCAATAACACTGGCCTAAGGTGGTGTCGTAAGGGACAGCTTGGCGCACCTGGGATAATTGCATTGGCGCACACATAGTCGCTAAGGTGTCGGCGTGCTTTTTACCGCGCCCGGCTAAGGAAAATGTTGCCAGTACCAGCGCCGCATTGCTGTTGTGTTGAAGCAGGGAGCTTTTTGCAGGACGCACTTCATCTTCGCCATTGGCGAAGCTGCCACGGCGATTATCGCGTTTTACATAGACATAGTGTGGGTTTAGCTCGGCGATGGCCTCGACTAGGGTGGCATGTTGGTATCGCGCTGCTTTATCGAGCTCTGGCAATTGATAGGCATGGCGTAAATAGTTGGCATAGGTGCGCGCTTCGCTCAGCGCCTCGCTATTGATAGTGAGTATGTGCTGTGCAGCACCGCCACGGACCACTGCGATATGCAGCGCGAGGTCGCACAGGGCATACTGCTCACCGAGTTGCGCTTGCAGTTGTTCACGCTCACTGCTGCTTGGCGGCGAAAATAGCGCCGCTGGGGTGGCGATGGCGGCGGCCAAGTCAATCATTGCTTGGCGCAATACATTGCTGGGCATATTGTGGATCAGCATACCTAAATCAGCATCCACAGGAAGTGGGTAAATGGTTTTACCCAACGCCGTGGCCAAGCCGTCTGCGGTTACGGCCCCTAAGCGTTGTAATTTTGTCATCGCTCGTTGCAAAGACGAGCCCGGCGGAGCGGTTAGCAGCGGTAAATCATCCACGGCAATACCGGCGCAAGCACTGGCTAGCACGAGTTCGTCTAATGCTTCACGTTCCACCTCTACCGGCGTGGTGCTGAGCAAGGGAGCATGCTCACCAAATAAGCGAATATACAGCCCAGGCGCGATGCGTCCACAGCGGCCCATACGTTGGCGCATGGAGTCTTGAGCTATGGCGTCAAGGCCGAGTACGGTTTTCCCCTTGCGAAGATGCGTGCGGCGCTCAAGCCCAGAATCGATAACACATTCGACCCCAGGCACGGTGAGCGAGGTTTCGGCCACGTTAGTGGCAAAAATAATGCGTCGCTGTGGCCCTTGGCGCAGCGCGCGCTGTTGCTCTTGTAACGGGCTGGAACCGTGTAGTGAAATACATTCAGCGGGTAAGTCCTGGCAGGCGCTGACGCACGCGGCTATCTCGGCGCGACCAGGTAAAAACACCAAAATATCAGCGCCACTGTTATCCAGCGCATAGACACAGGCTTGGCGCACACGCGCCGCTAAATCTTGGGAGCTGGGCATCGCTCTGGCGTCGCTGGCGAAGGTGTAGCTGCTGATAGGATAGGTACGGCCGTGGCTTGTGAGCGCTTTGGTGGTGAGATAAGCGCCTAAGGTAGGGTCATCTAAGGTCGCTGAGGTGAGTATCAAGCGGTGCTTGCCATGGTGTTTCAACAGCGCCAATAGTAAATCGGTATCCCAGCGGCGCTCGTGAAACTCATCCAGCATGACCACGTCAAAATCAGCAAGCTGTTGCTCGAAAAACCACCTTAGTGCGACCCCAGGGGTAGCAAACACAACCTGGGTTTGGGCCGCCATTTTAGCCTCAAAGCGAATCGCGTAGCCGATGCTTTGTCCTGGTTTTTGCTGGCATTGTTCAGCCAAGTAGTTTGCCAACGAGGTGGCAGCGATTCGACGCGGTTGCACAACCAAAACACGCCCTTGTGTGCTTGCCCACAGCGGTAAGCTGGTGGACTTACCGCTGCCGGTTGGCGCATGCACAATTACATTTTGCTGCCTAAGTGTTGATAAAAACTGATCTTTTATTGCCTCGATTGGTAATGTCATAGGATAAAAATAATGTTGTTTAAGCTTGTAGGGGAATTGAAAATTAGCGCCGACGGTCATATTAACATGTAATAGCGCCAAGGAATTACCGATGTTAAACCTGATACTGTTGATTTTGTTAATTGTGTTTGTGGTAGCGTATTGGCAATGGGACCATGTCCGCCTCAAGCGCTGGCAGCGGCAATACCATGATGCCGGGCTCAGCCAGGAGCAACAGCGTTTTTTGCAGCGGGCCATGCCCATTTATAACGCCATGACCGATGCCGATAGAGCCAAGCTTGAGCGTCATATCTGTTGGTTTTTGGGTGAAAAACGGTTTCTCGGTCGCGATGGTTTAGAGGTTAATGAGGCTATGAAGCTGGTTGTGGCCGCCGATGCCTGCCTGTTGGTGCTCAATAAACCTTGGCCTTTGTACCCTAATGTTAAAGAAATCTTGCTCTATCCCAGTGCTTACTATGCCAATGTTACGCAGCGTGATGTCGCTGGTTTGGTGAGTTATCATCAAGTGGTGCGTGAAGGCGAGTCATGGCCCGGTGGTACCTTGGTGCTCAGCTGGCACGATGTGCTCGAGGGCAATCGCCTCCCGGAAGATGGCCATAACTTGGTGTTTCACGAATTTGCACACCAGTTGGATCAGGTAACAGGCAGCACTAATGGTACACCGCAGCTAGCAAATAAGGCTGCGTATCAACGCTGGGGCGAGGTGTTCTCGCGCGCTTTTACCAAGTTAAAAAGCCATGTTGCTTACAATATGCCCCATGTAATGCACAGCTACGGGGCCACGAATGAGGCTGAGTTCTTTGCCGTGGCCACCGAAACCTTTATCGAAAAACCTATGGCGATGCGGCAGTTTGATGCTGAGCTATTTAATATCCTCAAAGATTATTACCAATTCGACCCCAGTGACTGGCAAAGACACTAAAAGTGTAAGCGCTCCAAGGCAACTGATTACTTAAATTGTCAGAAAAAAGATCAAGCTTAACTCTAGGTAGCTAATGTTGTTTTTTGTTAACATCCGCATCGAAGTGACAAAGGTGTTAGTTAACTAGCTATCACTATTGGGTTACTTCTAGGGATTGAATTTGTCGTTAGGGATGCGATTAGCCTTTTCTATGGCACTGACTCTGCGCTCCCCAACAGCTGTTATGCTAGCAGCCAAAAGATGCTGGTATAGGCTGAAGATTGGTTCTCTCCCGGCAATGCTAATAATTAAATAAAGGGAAATAACATGATGAAAAAAACACTGCTAGCACTGGTTTTAGCCGGTACTTCATTCGCTTCTCAGGCTAATTGGCAAGCGGGTGTAGGCTATGTAAATCTCTCTGACAGTGAAGGTGGTGACAGCATCAGCCTTAACGCTTTAGTTGGTTCTTTAGGCTACAAATTTAAAACAGGTGACAACTTTTACCTTGTACCTGAGTTACGTTTGGGTACAGGTGTGGGTGATGACGAGTTATACGGAGCTAAAATTGAAGTAGAGAGCTTTACGGCTTTATCACTTCGCGGTCAATATGATCTTGAGAGCGGCCTGTATATCTACGGCGCTCCTTCATACGCTAACCTAGAGGTTAAAGCATCGGCTTACGGCGAGTCTGCCTCTGAAGACGAATGGGAATTTGGCTTAGGTGGCGGAGTTGGTTATAACTTTAGCAACGCTATGCTAGCTGAGCTGTCGTACGAACAGTTTGATGGTGTGGATGTGGTTAGCCTTGCTGTGAAGTTTGACTTCTAAGTTACGCTAATCACGCCAACAGCGACAGACCAGAGGGCCTGCGCTGTTGGCTTGCTACCTTTTACTTTAGCCTCAGGCTGGTCAACGACATTGCCATAGCTTCCAATCTTGCTCACTTAACGATGATACTCGCAGACTTGCTATTCCATCCCCCGTTTTTGCTTATTAAACCCATGTTACTTCCACTTTTATACGGTTTTTGTTTTAGTAGGTAATGATAATAAGTAAATAGAATAAGAGACCCACAAATGAAGACTCCACTATACAGTGCTTTAGCACTGGCGGTTTCGCTGGCTTTACCGGTCAGCGCCGAGCAAGAAGAAAAACAACAATGGCAAGTAGATAAGCCTCAGGGTGAATTTGTTGATGCCAACATCAACGTCACTCAAGGTACTTGGATGAATGTCGATGTCAGCCCCAATGGCCAGACCTTAGTATTTGATTTACTTGGTGATATTTACACCATGCCGATAAGCGGCGGAGAGGCGACACAGTTGACCTCGGATATTGGCTGGCAAATGCAGCCTCGTTTTAGCCCAGATGGCAAGCATATTGCGTTTACCTCAGATCAAGGCGGCGGTGACAATATATGGGTTATGAACATTGATGGCTCGGAGCAAACGCAGGTGACCAAGGAGTCATTTCGCTTGCTTAATAGCCCAGCATGGAGCCCCGATGGCGATTTTATAGTTGCTCGTAAGCACTTTACTGCAAGCCGCTCATTGGGTGCCGGGGAAGTATGGATGTATCACAAAGCTGGTGGCTCGGGCGTGCAGCTAACAGAGCGCCCCAATGATCAGAAAGACTTGGGCGAGCCGGCATTCTCACCGGATGGCCGCTATGTATATTTCTCACAGGACGCCACCCCAGGTAAAACCTTCCACTACTCCAAAGACTCGGTACAGGGCATCTACAAAATTAAGCGCTATGACCGCGAAACAGGTGACATAGAAACCATTTTAAGTGGCCCCGGTGGTGCAATCCGGCCCACGCCTTCTCCCGATGGCAAAACGTTGGCCTACATTAAGCGTGACGATTTCCAAAGCACTCTGTATTTATACGATTTAGAGTCGGGTAAAGAAACCAAGCTGTACGATAAGCTTGAGCGTGATATGCAAGAGACTTGGGCAATTCACGGGGTGTATCCTAGCATGGCTTGGACACCTGACAACGAGTCGTTGGTGTTTTGGGCTGGGGGTAAAATCCACAAGCTTGACGTGCAAAGTGGCGAGAGTTCAGAAATCGCTTTTGCAGTAAACACCAGTAAATCCATCCAAAAAGCGGTGCGTGTAACCCAGCAGTTAGACGCCACAGAATTTGACGTAAAAATGCTGCGCAATGTGCAAGTCTCACCCGATGGTGAAACCGCCATTTTTGAGGCCATGGGTCATATTTACAAGCGCGACCTCGAATCAGGTAAAGTGCAGCGCCTAACACGTCAAGACGATCATTTTGAATTCTTCCCGATCTTTTCTCGCGACGGTAAAAAGATTGCCTATGTCACCTGGGATGACGAAAAACAAGGCAGTGTTCGCGTGGTTTCGGCGCGTTCAGGTCGCGGTGATACGCTGACCTCTCAGCCGGGTAAATACGTAGAGCCAGCGTTCAGTCCCGACGGAGAAACCGTGGTATTTAGAAAATCTTCGGGTAGCAGTTTACTTGCCCCGGAGTGGTCGTTGAAAGCAGGTATCTACGCAGTGGATAGTGATGGTGATGAGCAGCCAGAGCTTATTACTGAACATGGCTATCAGCCACAGTTTGGTAAAGCCAACGACCGTATCTATGTGATGAGTCCGTGGCCAAAACCAACTTTGAGTGTGGTTGAGCTGGAAAGTAAAAAAATCCGCAAACTGTACGAGTCTGAGCATGCCACTGAGTTTCGTATTTCACCAAACGGGGAATACTTGGCGTTTGCTGAGCGTTTTAAAGTGTTCGTGACGCCTTTTGTTGAACGTGGCAAAACCATTAATATCGGCCCTAAAGACAGCCAGTTCCCAATAGAGCAGTTATCTGTGCGTGCTGGTGAAAATATCAGTTGGAGTGGTGCAAGTGATAGGCTTTACTGGAGTTTAGGGCCCGAGCTTTATCATGCCTCACTGGCGGGTATTTTTAATATTCAAAGCGATGAGAACGCCGACTTTAAAGTAGACAGTGGCGATAATATTGGTTTTAAACAAACCATGGCAGAGCCACAGGGCATGATAGCGTTGGTGGGAGCAAAAGTGATCACCATGCAGGGCGATAAAGTCATTGATAATGGCGTGGTGCTGACCGATGGTAAGCACATCAAAGCGGTTGGCAGTCAAAACCAGGTAGAGATTCCACAAAATGCCGAAGTGATTGATGTCAGCGGTAAAACCATTATGCCGGGGATTATCGATGCGCACGCGCATGGCGCTCAAGGCAGTGACGAAATTATTCCTGAGCAAAACTGGAAAAACCTAGCCGGTTTATCCCTGGGAGTCACCACGATTCACGACCCCAGCAACGATACCACGGAAATTTTCGCTGCCAGTGAGATGCAAAAGGCCGGTAAAATCGTTGCACCACGTATTTTCTCCACTGGGACCATTCTATACGGAGCAAACATGCCGGGGTATACCTCCCATGTTGACTCCCTTGATGATGCGAAATTCCACCTTCAGCGCCTGCAGAAAGTCGGTGCGTTTAGTGTGAAGTCGTACAACCAACCGCGTCGCGATCAGCGCCAACAAGTGATTGCAGCCGGTCGAGAGCTAGGCATGATGGTTGTCCCGGAAGGAGGCTCTCTGCTGCAGCATAACCTGACCATGGTGGTTGATGGCCATACCACGATTGAGCACTCCATTCCGGTTGCCAATATTTATGATGATATTCGTCAATTATGGTCGCAAAGCGATGTTGCTTACACCCCGACATTAGGCGTGGCTTATGGCGGTATCTGGGGAGAAAACTACTGGTACGATAAAACCGATGTGTGGAATCATCCACGGTTAAGTAAATTTGTGCCAAAGAATCAGTTGCTCCCGAGAGCGATGCGCCGTACCAAGGCGCCTGATCATCACTACAATCACTTTAACAATGCGCGTGTTGCAGCACAGTTGCAAGACCAAGGTGTGCTGGTGAATGTTGGCGCGCATGGTCAACGTGAAGGCTTAGCGGCGCATTGGGAAATGTGGATGTTTGCACAAGGCGGCATGAGTCCGTTAGAAGTGATCCGCACAGCCACCATAGATCCGGCGAAAACCTTAGGTCTAGAAAATAACCTGGGCTCGCTAGAAGCAGGCAAGTTAGCGGATCTCATCGTCATTGATGGCGATATTCTAAGTGATATTCGTCAAAGCGATAAGGTACGTTACACCATGATCAATGGACGTTTGTTTGATGCTGCAACCATGAACGAAGTCGGCGAGCCGGCACGCGCTCCGCTGCACTTCGAATAAGCCCTGTCGCAGTAATGCTACTTGAGCCCGTCATCGACGGGCTTTTTTGTGGGTGTCGCTTCGCTGCAGATAAACAAACAGTGCTGTGGGGTACAAAGTGACTGGAGAGTTGTCTCTGTATTAACTACACTGCAAACAGAACCCACAGGGAAGGACAAGCCAAGATGAAACGCTTCACTATCACAGCTATCTTGCTGCTCATTGGTGGCTGCGCGCAACAGCCCCGCTCAGATGATGTTAATGTACTCACCAAGGCGTGTGTTGGTAGCACTGCACTGCCAGCGCAGTGGCAAGGCCAGTTTCGCGCGGTCGACAACCCCGAACTGCTGCAATCGGCGCTGGGTGAGCCACAACAAGGAAAGCTCTGCCAAGGTCAGGTGTATGAAAGCACACAGCCTGCGACAGTGATTTTGTATCGCGCGTATAACAGCACGAACCCAAATAGCCGCTTCGGGAGCTGGTGGGCTTGGGCAAAGCCCAGTGGCACGGTCAGCGAATACCGCGCCAACTATGAAATTTGCTACCAATGGTCGCCGCTAGATAAGTTAGTACGCTGTGAGCTTAAACCCGGCGTACAAGTGGTGGTGGGCAATGGTCAAAGTGCACAATGCTCTGAGTATTTACGCTATGACGTATCGGCGGTGCAGCAAGTTTTTATAGCCGATGCCGATGACGCTGTGCACAATTGCAGTGATTTCAATGCTGTAATGCAGTGGCAGCCGATACAAAGGTAAGCGGTCATAATAAAGGGAAAAGGATAACATCAGCCTAGAGTATAGGTCTTGTTTGTTATCCTTTTGCTAACAAAAGACATGTATTATTTATTTAAAATGAGAGTTTATTTTTAAATTAACAACACTGAGGCCTTTAATTATTTAATCCACAATACAACCCAAGTAATAGCTATTATAAATGGGTCGAAGTTGAGGTTTTTTGGTGCTGTTATGATGCAAAGCCTCTTTCAATATCACGGAATGTCCAATGTCCTTTAGCATCGGCAATATCAATAAGCTCACAGGCTTTTTTGTTCCATGCGGCGAGACAAGCAATGTAGTTGGTTAGTTGATAGTAGGCGCGATCTGGGGCATCGGGGCGAATTCGTGATACCGAGTAGGCAGAGTAGGTCGCACCGCTGCCAAGCCAAGTGACGATGGATGAAGCAACGCCTCCACCTGGCACAACAAAGCCAGCTGTGGTGGTCACTAGACCCAAAATAGTCGCCGCTTTTTCAACACCGTGTCCTGCTTTGGTAATGTCGTCACTGAGAATAGGGTGTAATAACGCGAGCAGGTTAGTGGCTTGCGGTTGGTGGCTCGCCACGGCAACATCGTCGGAGGTTTTTGGAGCATTGCCAGGTGCCGAGCTGCCGCCGCGCATAGCTGGCAATAAAGTGTTAAAAGCTTTCTGACTGTTATTACTGGCGGAGAAGGTCACTGATTGCGTACTTAAGCCTCCGGCTTTTACGCGCTTTTGATCTTTAGGTGTAATAGTGGATTTGTAAGTGCGTTGCAAGCGACGATAAACAGCAGCGCTGCACTGTGTCATCTGTATCGCTAATGTGGCTTGGTCTTTAAATTCACGGCCTATGGCACGTTCGGCCAGCTTAGTTAACTGGGCTTTTTTCTTTTGCACCAGTTGTCCCACGATAATATCCATAAAATATATCCTTATAAAAATATAAACCGCGATGAATATTATCATGAGTTTATGAGGGTGGATATTTAAATTGTCAGCTATTTTATTCTCGTTTTATGAAGCCGGCCTTGTCTCTATATTTGACCGTTGCGTTGCGACAGCCTAAGCAAGTTGGGGTCATTGCGTATCGAGTTTTATTCAACAGTACCTGAGGAGTATCACCAGTGCGCTCAGTTTGCTGGCGATACATGCTTAGTTCACGTTTTGACTATTACATTGGGCGTTTAGTAGCAAGGAGAGAGCAGTATGTTCAGAAGTGTCATTGCCGTGGTGTTATTAGTTGTTTTATCAGGCTGCGCCAATCACTTGCCTGCTGAAAAAGGAGCTGTGCAGCAGGGTCTCGCGTCTTATTATCATGATAAGTACCATGGGCGCACTACCGCTAGCGGCGAGCGTTTTGAGCAAACAGCTCTGAGTGCAGCCCACCGTAACCTTCCTTTCGGTAGCAAAGTAAAAGTCACCAATACCGAAAATGGGCGCTCAGTTGTCGTACGGATAAATGACAGAGGCCCCTTTGTTTCAGGACGCATCATAGACTTGAGCCGTCGCGCATTTAAACACATCAGCAATTTGTCTGCCGGCGTTATTGCCGTAGAGGTAGAAGTGCTCAGTGGGCCCTAAGCGGTGGTAAACTCACTATAACCCTGTACATCAACCTCCTTGTGGTTGAGCTGCTCAACGTGAGCCGTTTGCGGGCCCTGCTCTAACCAAGTAAGTAAGGAAGTTAATGCTGCCTTATCCCCCTCTGCGTGGACTTCAACGCGACCATCATCAAGATTTTTGGCGTAACCAGCAATATTGAGAGCCTGTGCTTGGCGGGCAGTGTTAGCACGGAAATACACGCCCTGAACTTTGCCACTTACCCAAGCTCGAAATGCGTATGTCATCATCTCTCCTCAAAAAAGGCGGCTACGCCGCCTAACGAATCATTAATGAACTTTCTTAAGGTAGTCTAGAATTTGTCCCTCATTAGCGCCAATCACATCTTTAGCGAGGGTCTTATCTATCAGTTCGGTGGTGTGTTTATTGAGCTCACCGCGTAGCTTGCCTAAAAAGCCCGACTCAGCAATCAGTTCGATACGATATACTTTGTCGTTTTTACGTTTGTCGTCAAGCCACTTGGCAATATCTGCGGCGAAGCGTTGCGCTTCTATATCAACCGCATCTTTTCGGCTCATGGCATCGACACCTTGCACTTGCTTTGCCGGGGCGCTTTGACGGCCCGCACGGTCAGTATAAATATCTTGCTCGTCTGAGCGAGCGAAGGGGTTTGACCAATGGGCTTGCAGCTCCAGCTCGGTGGAATGATTACGTAAGGCAAAAATTTGTGCTTCACTGTGGTTGGCAACCACCACATAAGAACGACCAATCATATCAATCTCCTTTTTTGCGAGCCAAAAACTTGGCCCTTACTATAGAGCTTGGAATGGATAGGGAGTTTTTCAACCCTAAGAAGTAAAGATTGTTGTTTTTCTCCGGCTGTGTTCAACTTAAACTGATTTATGAATAACATAGCCCTTTAATGAGATATGGGTGCCGATACATGGCATACACTTAGGAGAGAGAATGACAGGGAAGCGAGGTACAGTGGGTTGGCTTTTAGGGGCCGCGCTCTTCATTGCTATGCCGACTGCGGCAGAGCTAAGCTTTAGTGAGCAATTAGTCAGTGCCGCTAACGAGCGGACTCAAGCGGACGTGATCTATGATGGTCGCTATATCGCTATCGATTACCCAGGGGGGGATGTTCCTGCTGGGATGGGTGTATGTACGGATGTAGTCATACGCAGCTATCGAGCTTTAGGCATCGATCTGCAGCAGTTGGTGCATGAGGATATGGAGCGTAACTTTAATGCCTATCCATCCCACAGAGTTTGGGGGTTAACTCGCCCGGACAGCAATATTGACCATCGTCGCGTGCCAAATTTACGTGCTTTTTTTACTCGTCACGGACAGAGTCTGAGAGTGAGTGATGACGGCAACAATTATAAACCCGGTGATATTGTTTCATGGATGCTACCAGGAAATTTGCCGCATATTGGTATTGTCAGCGAGCAACGCAATGAGCAAGGACAGCCTTTAATTATCCATAATATCGGCGCTGGCCCGCAAGTGACAGATATTCTTTTTCAGTATCCTATTACCGGTCATTATCGCTATGGTGGTGACGGCCTAGGCGAATAACGAGCACAAAAAAAGCCGCTTTTAAGCGGCTTTTCTTTATTATTGAAAGCTTACACTACGCCGCGAGGTAGGCGACAGTCGTGATCTTTCTCTGCCAGTTGCTTAATCCAAAGCTCTTCTGCGGTGTAACCTTCTTCATTAGGTTTAGCCACAGTGAATACTGCTTTCTTCTCAGCTGGTTTTGCCTTAGGAGCGGCTTTCTTAGTCGTTGTTTTCTTGCTCGCTTTGGCCGGTGCTTTGGTCTCTGCTTTGGCGACTTCTTCTGTTTTACCAGAAGTGAGTTCTTCAGTTAGCGCAGCTACATCGGCAAGGCGCATGTTCTTTCCGCCGTCAATGCTATACCAGCCAGGCTTAGTGGTGATTTCTGGCTTTTTGCCATGGGCTGCTTCATAGGCAGCTTCAAAAGCAGCTAACACTTCTGTTTTGTCTAGTTTACTCATCAAAAGGTCCTAGTCGTTAACGCAGGTTAATTTTATTACAAGTTTATAGTTATACCCATTTGCGCCGAGTTTTTCAATTTTTTGTGCCTAAACACCGAATTTTCTTTATTTTTACCGGTGTTCACGGGACAATTTGGGGATATTTGTGGTTAACAGGGGGTAATATGCACCGTAAAGAGCTCGCACAGATCCTTGAACAAACATTAATGGCACAGCCAATCAAAGATTTTTGCCCCAATGGGCTGCAGGTTGAAGGGCGTGCGCACATCAAAAAGGTGGTCACGGGTGTGACTGCGAGTCAGGCACTGGTTGATCAAGCCGTGGCTCTCGAAGCTGATGCATTAATTGTTCATCATGGCTATTTTTGGAAAGGTGAATCACAAGCCATTACCGGTATGAAAAAGCGCCGCATTGAGGCGCTGCTCAGCGCCGGTATCAATCTGTTTGCGTATCATTTGCCTTTGGATATCCACCCCCAGCTAGGCAACAATGCGCAGCTAGCACAGTTGTTGGATATTGAAATTCAAGGGCCGATGGAAAGTGGCCCAAGTAGCGTACCGGTGTGGGGGCGTTTGCGCACGCCGCTGTCTGGGCAGGCTTTTGCCGATAAAATTGCCAAGGTTTTATCCCGAACGCCGCTGGCTTCTCTGGTACGCGATGAGGTCATTGAAACTGTTGGATTATGCACCGGCGGCGGGCAAGGCTATATAGATTTGGCGGCGAGCCTGGGGCTGGATGCGTATTTAACCGGAGAAGCTTCGGAGCAAACTATTCACAGCTCTCGTGAGCAGGGAGTGGATTTCTTCGCCGCCGGGCACCATGCCACTGAGCGCTTCGGCGCTAAAGCTCTAGGTGAATTTTTAGCGCGTGAGCATCATCTGGATGTCACCTTTATCGATATTGATAATCCAGTATAGCGACGGTTATTGCTGCGCCAGCATGTTGTGCAACAATTGCTGCAAGAGATAGCGGCGGTCGGTGGCGCTGTAGCGTGCCTGCAGATATAAAAACATGGTTTGGGTGTCTGTGTGCTCTCCTAATGTTTGCCAGATACTATCAAGGTAATGAGTTGTTAAGGTCTCGGGAATGGGCAGCGGCTGCTTAGCAAACCCCAAGGCAAGCAGTTGTGCGAGTTTATCGTTGGCTTCACTAAAGTGTTGCTCAATGCGTTGCAGCTCTTCATTGAGTTGCTGTTCTGCTTTACTCAAGGTGGCGGCAACAAACGCCCGTTTGCCTTTACGTTTACTGCGACTATGGCTTTGTACGGATGGGTCTTGGTAGCCATCGTCGCAGGCTTCAATCAGCCCGCGCAATGAACTCAGTGCACTGACTAAAGGGCTGCGCAAAGGTGCTAGCTTGACTTCCGTATCTTTCAGCCATTGCGCAGCATCAACAACATAGCTGGACTCCTGCGCCAGGTATTTGTCACTGAGTGCGGGTAACAACATTAATTGTGTGATAATGGTTTCTTTGAGAACGGATTGCATGGCCGTTACTCCGGCATCAGCTTGTTCTTGGTCTGGCCGTTCTCAATGCCTGTGGCCCATTCTAAGCCTTCTTCACGAATAGTGATATTAAGACGGATGCTGTTCTGAGGTGTGGCGGTTTCTTTTACTTCGGAGCTGACCACGTTGGTTTTTATCGCCGGTGGTGTGGAGCGCGATTTTAAGGCGATAGCGGAAACATTGTGACGCACCTGCTTATTCACCGCGCTGAGACGCTCAAATGGTACTTCTTTATCGGAGCCGCTTTTCTTTAGGGCTTTTTGAAAGGCTTCGTCAACGGCTCTGACCATACTCTCTTTGCTGATCCGCACATCTCCGTTACGTTGGCGCTCTGTCACTTTATCCAATGCGGCACGGGCTTCTCTGTCGAAATTGTGTTGAAAGCTTTTCGTACGACTGAGAATATCCTCGTCATCGAGTGCTTGGTTAAAGTGGCTCATCAAGGCTTTGTGAACATTGGCGGGGCTGTCTAATTCGGCATTTTTAGCCGGAATGTGCTGATTTATGGTCAATGGCATATCTATGGTCAGCTCAGGGACGCGCACCCGAGGTAGACTCATGCCCTCAAGTAAGGGGTGATCTTTGTAATATTCGGCTACGGCGGCTGTTTCTTCGTCGGCAAGGCGGCGTGCGTGCACTAAGCTTATCATCAGCGATCCTAGCACCTCACTTAATTCACTCATGGCATTTCCCTCATAGTGAGTTAGATAAGGGGGCGCAGCCTAAGGCTTTGCCCCCTATGTTAGTTACTGTGGCGTTATGCCGCCGATTCCACTTCAGTGATGGAGTTTTCTAAAATGCCTAGCAGTTTCTCCGTTCCTGCTGGAAGCTCGTCTTGAACAGCACGAACATTGACAGACAGGCTGTAAGTACGCTCAATTTTCGATGAGCTTGAGCTCGACTTCTTGTAGGAATAGCTGGCGCTGAGTTTAGCCGATACTGGCCCCCAGCCTGCTTTCACCGAGAGCTTACTATTGAGCTCATGAGAGGAGGAAGTACTGGACTCCTGTACTGAGTTTATCTTTGCGTTAAAGGCAATAGTGGTTTCTTCAACGCGAATAAATGGAATAGGTAACATGGTTAAGATGGGTACGGTAAGGTCGAATTTCTTCGGCTCAGTGCCGGTCACATTACCATCCCCATCTCGGGTTTCTACGGCCTTCATATAACTGAAGGTGATCATGGTGGGTTCATTGCTGTCAGCGTCAAAGCCGACAGATTTTATAAAATCTACCGAGGTCTGAGCCGATTGCGCTTGAGCGCGCACCACAGCATCAAGGGGACCGCCAATCATAGATTTAAAATCAATACTCGATAGTTCGTCGCCAATAGCCATACAAATTCTCCTTTTTTTTACGGCGCGGTTGAGGCTCGAGTTACACTTCCTACTCGAGATAGGTGTGTATAAAAAACACACAAGGTTTATAGTGTATAAAAGGCAAGAGTGATAGTTGTTTTGTTAACTTTATTTTTACCTTTGTCCCTATTAATTTCTAAGTTGTTCTTTTTAAGGGACTAAAGTGAAGGGGCTGTTGAAATGGTCAGAGCAGTGCGTCTGTGTGCATTGGGGCCAATTGACCAATCAGCCCCAGCCTTTGCTATTTACGCGTGTTATTTTGTTTACAGGTATTCAAGAAGTGGCGATAGACAGGGTTATCTTTCATTTCTTTTTTCATGGCCAAGTACATGGGGCGATTAAGACCCAATGCACCAAGGGGAATAGATTTTATTAACCCTTGCGCTTCATAGGGGGTAACAAGCCAATCAGGTAGCGCAGCAACACCCATGCCGGCGCTCACTAATTGGAAAATAAGCAAGCCTTGATCAACGCTTTTCAAGGTGCCATCAAAACGCGCATTTTGGATAAAGTGTTTGAAAATATCTTGGCGCTCGCGAGGAATAGGGTAGGAGATAATGGTTTCGTCTTTTAAATCCAGCGCCGTGACATAGGCTTTATTAGCCAGCTCATGGTCGGGGGCAACGATCAGCTTGAGCTTAAAATCGAATAAATGCACGTACTCTAGGCGCTCTGGGTCACGTATATCCGAGGTTAATACCAGATCTAAATCGCCCTCAAGCAGCTCAGGAATAGCGTCGTAACTAAAACCACGTTCGTAGTCCACGTGAATGTCGGGCCAAAAGTTATTAAATTCTTTAATTGTCGGTAATAACCAGTGAAAACAGGCGTGGCACTCGACGCTCAAGCGTAATTGCGAAATTGGCTGATTTAAGCTCTCTTTCAAACGGCATTTCGCCGCTTCAACTTTTGGTAGTACATCATGCGCAAGCTCTAATAGCAGCATGCCTTGTGGTGTAAATCGTACCGGGTGGGTTTTACGCTCAAACAGTTGGCAATCGAGTTTGTTTTCTAAGTCTTTGATTTGATGAGAAAGTGCAGATTGAGTTAAAAACAGCTCACGTGCGGTATTCACTAAAGAGCCGGTCTCTTTCAAGGTGGAAATAGTCTTGAGGTGTTTTATATCTATCATCTTTAGTAAATCTCATAAAAATTGTGAGCGGTGCTCAACGTGAATACAGTTTACTGGATCGTAATAGACATTTCAAAGTCTAGACGTCCAAAATTGGTGTGTAAAATGTAAACGTAAAGCTAACCATAGATAAATTCCACTATAGCAATAAAAATGACAGCGGTGTCATCTAATTTGGCATTTACTTATAATTTTTAGCTATGAATAAAATTCACATTAATGGTGAGAAAGCTGCGGTTGCACAATGAGGGAGAGGAACCTAGTGTTTAGCCATCTATATAGCTAAATGGAGTTTTTTTATGGCCTTAATACATAACCTTGGTTTCCCTCGAATCGGCAAACAGCGGGCGCTTAAATTTGCCCTTGAGGCATACTGGGCGGGCACCATTGAACAGTCCACATTGCGAGCAAAGGGGGCTGAGATACGCAAGCAAAATTGGGCTTTGCAAGCACAGGCCGGTATTGAGTTGCTCCCCGTTGGTGATTTTGCATGGTATGACCATGTGCTCGCTACCACGGTGATGGTCGGAGCCGTGCCAGCGCGTCATCACAGCTCAGATAGCAACCCCCTCGATACCTTATTTCGTATTGCTCGTGGGCGAGCGCCCTCGGGATGTGCCTGTGCGGCCAGTGAAATGACCAAATGGTTCGATACCAACTACCATTATATTGTGCCCGAGCTCAGCGCTGAGCAGCGCTTTTCGCTGACTGATTCAGAGTTATTTACCCAGGTCAATGAAGCACAGCAATTAGGCTACACACCAAAGCCCGTGCTTATCGGCCCGGTGACCTATTTATATTTAGCTAAATGCGCCGATGAACCTTTTGACAAACTTGCGCTATTACCTCAGTTACTTGAGGTGTATCAGCAGATATTGGACAAACTTGCAGCGCAACAGGTTCAGTGGGTGCAAATTGATGAGCCCATTCTCGCCCTAGAATTGGATGATGCTTATCGCCAAGCCTTGAAAGACAGTTTTACGAGTTTATCTGGCCACGGGGTGAAGCTGCTATTGGCCACTTACTTTGATGATGTCAGCCATCACCTTGATGATATTCAAGATTACGCCATCGACGGAGTACATTTTGATTGGCTGGCGAGCACGGTGGATATACAGGCTTTAGATAAGGCCGTAGGCAATGAGCGAGTGTTGTCCTTAGGGGTGGTCAATGGACGTAATGTTTGGCGCGCGGATTTATCCTCGTTGCATGCACAATTACACCCTATTGCTGAGCAGCGGGGCGAGAGGTTGTGGATAGCCCCTTCGTGTTCATTGCTTCACACTCCGGTAGATTTAGAGCAGGAGCAGCAGCTCGACAGTGAACTAAAAAGCTGGTTGGCTTTTGCAACACAAAAGTGTCAAGAGCTGCAACTGTTACGTCATGCACTGCATAGCAGCGACACCACTGCCATTGATCGCTACAGTGCTGCGGTTAAGGCTCGGCAGAGCTCAACGCGAGTCAATAACAAGAGGGTACAACAACGCGTTGCGGCGCTCAGTGCGCAAGACGCACAGCGACAAAGTGCGTTTTCTAAGCGGATGAAAACCCAGCGCCAAGCCTTGCAACTGCCACTATTACCGACCACCACTATCGGCTCTTTTCCGCAGACCCAAGCTATTCGCCAAGCGCGGCGGGATTTTAAAAAGGGTACTTTAGACTCCCAGGCGTATCACACGCAAATGGAAGCTGAAATTCGCTACGTCATCGAAGAGCAACAAGCGCTTGGTTTGGACGTGCTGGTGCATGGCGAAGCTGAGCGTAACGATATGGTCGAGTATTTTGGTGAACTGCTCGAGGGCGTATCCTTTACTCAGTTTGGCTGGGTGCAAAGCTACGGCTCGCGCTGTGTGAAGCCACCGATCATTTGGGGTGATGTGGCCCGTCCACAACCAATGACTGTGCATTGGAGCCGCTATGCGCAGTCACTTACACAAAAACCGATGAAGGGTATGTTAACAGGGCCGGTGACGATTCTATCTTGGTCTTTTGTGCGTGATGACTTGGACAATCCCACTATCGCCAAGCAAATCGCGGTAGCGCTGCGTGACGAGGTTGTGGATTTGCAAAATGCAGGCATTGGCATTATTCAAATTGATGAGCCTGCTTTTCGTGAGCGCATGCCGTTAAAAACAAGTCATTGGCAAGATTACTTGGATTGGGCGACTTATGCATTTCGCGTGGCTGCCAGCGGCGCCGAGGATAAAACTCAGATTCATACCCACATGTGTTACAGCGAATTCAATGACATTATTGGCGCTATTGCTGATATGGATGCCGATGTCATCACCATTGAAACGTCCCGTTCTCATATGGAGTTACTGAACGCCTTTGAACACTTTGATTACCCCAATGAAATAGGGCCGGGTGTGTATGATATTCACACTCCTAATGTGCCTGATGTTGCGTCGATAAAGACCTTAGTTCACAAAGCTGCACAGAAAATACCAGTTGAGCGATTATGGGTTAACCCTGACTGTGGTTTGAAAACGCGACAATGGCAAGAAACCCGAGCTGCGCTTTATAACATGGTAGAGGCCGCAAAGGCGTTACGACAAGAGCTGAACTAAATCAAGCTCACTGTAGCGGGGCAGGCTGCGGCCAACCCCGCTCAGCCTAGGTATTACCCCGCAGATTGCTTTACTTTCCCTTGTATCCCCCCTAAGATCACACAAATTTTTCAGTGGATAAGAGCAATGACAAGTACCCCGCAACGTATTACCCTCACTCGTCCTGACGATTGGCACATTCACCTACGCGATGGTGAACAGCTAAAAGATACCGTGCGTGATGCGAGCCGCTATATTGGCCGCGCGATTATTATGCCTAACTTAGTGCCACCTGCGACCTGTACCGAGACGGCATTAGCTTATCGTGAACGGATTATGGCGGCAGGTCCTCGCGCGCAATTTGAACCATTAATGGTACTTTATCTCACTGATAACACCACGCCTGAAGAAATTCGTAAAGCGAAAGCCAGCGGTAAAATTGTCGCGGCTAAATTGTATCCTGCTGGCGCGACGACTAACTCGGCTTCAGGGGTGACGGATGTTGAAAACATTTATCCTGTGCTTGAGGCAATGCAAGAAGTAGGCATGCTGCTTTTGGTCCATGGTGAGGTGACCGACTCTAGCATCGATATTTTTGACCGTGAAAAAGTGTTTATCGAAACCAAACTGAAAAAAGTGGTCTCTGATTTTCCTGAGTTGAAAGTAGTGCTCGAGCACATTACCACTCGCGATGCCGTGGAGTTTGTGCGCTCAGCATCAACCAATGTGGCAGCAACTATTACGGCTCACCACCTACTATATAACCGCAATCATATGTTGGCTGGTGGAATTCGCCCGCATTATTACTGTTTACCGATTCTTAAGCGTAATACCCATCAACAAGCCTTGATTGAAGCGGCCACCAGTGGCAGCGCAAAATTCTTTATGGGCACCGATTCGGCCCCGCATTTAAAAGATAAAAAAGAAGCATCCTGTGGCTGCGCCGGCGCCTATACCGCCCATGCTTCATTGGAGCTGTATGCAGAAGCGTTTGAGCAAGCCGATGCGATGGATAAACTAGAAGGCTTTGCCAGTCATTTTGGTCCTGACTTTTACGGCCTCGCACGCAACAGCGATACTGTTACGTTGGTACGTGAACCCTGGCAAGTGCCCGAAAGTTACCCACTTGCCGATGACAAAGTGATCCCTATCTGCGCCGGTGAAACACTTAACTGGCAGGTTAAGGACTAAGAGTTTAGAGCCCGGTTTGATACCGGGCTTTTTATTGTCAGTCTTAAACCACCTCCTATGGAGGTGGTGATCG
>CEVA01082592.1_pt1 | contig 39382 bp, 34 predicted proteins | sample 361521 | NCBI WGS metagenome assembly CEVA01 (sample SAMEA2622823, study PRJEB7988) | marine metagenome | isolation source: saline water (ENVO:00002010), including | reverse complement strand
GTAGGAGCGGTGGGACTCGAACCCACAACCAACGGCTTAAAAGGCCGGTGCGCTACCATTGCGCCACACTCCCGCCAATGGGGCGCGCATACTGGCGCAGCGGATTGGCGCGCGCAAGCCATTTTGGGGTTCAGCGCGGACGATACTGGAGTTTGGCCCGGGGCAGCCAACGCTTGAGGTTTTCGATGCGCTGCGCGTCCATGGGATGGGTGCTCAGGAAGGCGGGGGGCTTGGCGCCGCCCTGCTGTTTTTTATACTCGGCAAAGCGTTCCCAGAAGGCAACGGCCTCCGCTGGATCATAGCCGGCACGCGCCATGTAAATGAGGCCTATGCGGTCTGCCTCGGTTTCCTGCAGACGACTGTGGGGCAGCACGCGGCCGAGGGTGGTGCCAATACCGTAGGCGGCAAAAAGGATTATGCGCGTCTCGTTGTCCAAGTCGGCCAAGCCGGTGAACAGGGCCACAGCGATGCCTTCCAAAAGAATCTGTTCGCTCATGCGTTCCGCGCCATGATGGGCCACGGCATGGGCCACCTCATGGGCGATGACCGTCGCCAATCCCGCGTCGTCCTGTGTGATGGGCAACATGCCGGTATGCACGCCTACCTTGCCGCCAGGGAGGCAGAAAGCATTGGGCTCAGGATTCTGGAACAGGACAAATTCCCACTCGGCCTTGGGAAGATCGGCGACGTCGGCAATACGCTGGCCGACACGCTGAACCATGGCGGTGGCGTTCTCGTCCTGGCTAACCGGCATTTGCTGGCGAATGGCCGCAAAGCCCTGCCGACCGAGGCGTTGTTCCTCGGCGGGGGAAATGATGTTGAGTTGCATGCGACCCGTGCCAGGGACAACGGCGCATGCGGACGCCATGGCCAAGACGGCCAGGATCAATGCCTGACGCAACCTCCCTGCGACGGAACGCATGGTGTGAATAAAACACAATTCCTCCAGCGCGGCAAGTGGATCACGCTGGGTGGCGGTGGTTTTGGGTGATGGCAACGGGCTTGCCACTAATCCCCATAGACCGGCCTGTGTGTGAATAATTTTGGATTCCCATCAGGCCGAATCCCTTTAATAAATGGCCACGGTCGTTCACGACCTTTTAAGGAGGATTGTACATGATAAAGAAGTTGCGTTTCGCATGTTCCTTGGCGTTTGCGTTTTTGGTTTCGCAAAATCTCTCGGCCCAAGGCCCTGTCTTGCCCAAGGCCAACAAGGGCCAACAAGGGCCCACCCGACCAAACATCATCATGATCGTTGCCGACGATCTGGGATATGGTGACTTGGGCAGTTATGGTCAAAAGTACATCAAGACGCCCTATCTCGACCGGCTGGCGGCCGAAGGCATGCGTTTCACCCATGCCTACGCGGGAGCGCCCATTGGTGGCGCGGCCCGGGCTTCACTGATGACCGGCCTACACACGGGGCACACATATATTCGCGGCAACAAGAACATTCCGTTGCGCGCGAAGGACATCACCATTGCCGAGGTGCTGCGGCAGGCGCGTTACAAGACAATCGCCTTGGGCAAGTGGGGTTTGGGACTAGAAAACACCACGGGCGAACCCTTCAAGAAGGGCTTTGAGCATTGGGCCGGATTCACCACACAGGAGCATGCGGATAATTATTATCCGCAATTTCTGTGGCGGTTTGAGCCTGGCTTCAAGGGCGTCAACGCCTTTCATGGTATGGTGCCGATTTATCGCAATCGCGAGGGCCGGCGCGTGGAGTATTCGCAGGATCTCATCACCAAGGCCGCGCTGAATTCCATCCGCATTTATCGACCGGCGTTTGACAACAAATACCAACCCTTTTTCCTCTACATCTCCTACACTACGCCGCACGCCAACAATGATCTCTTCAGCAAGACTGGCAACGGCATGGAAGTGCCCCACAACCGGCCATACAGCCAATACCGCTGGCCACTGCCGGAGCGGAACAAAGCGGCCATGATCACCCGGCTGGATGCTGACGTGGGCAAGATCGTGGACAAAATCGCACAGTACAAGATGGAGAAAGACACCATCATCATTTTCACCAGCGACAATGGCCCGCATGCGGAAGGTGGAGTGAACCCCACATATCTTGGTAGCGCCGGCCCGTTGCGCGGGATCAAGCGCAGCCTGTACGAGGGCGGCATTCGGGTTCCCCTGATCATCCGCTGGACCGGAAAGACCAAGGCGAACACCATCAGCGAACTGCCGGTGGGTGCATGGGATTTCATGCCCACTCTTGCCCAAATTGCCCGTTCACGCGCGCCGCGCGATCTGGATGGCGTCTCTTTCCTCGCGACACTGCAAGGACTGCCACAAACCCAAAAACATGAGTTCCTCTACTGGGAATTTCACGAGGGAGGCAGCAAGCAGGCGGCGCGGATGGGCGATTGGAAAGTTGTGCGACCCGCGTTGGGCGACCGGCTGGAGCTGTACAACCTGAAAACAGACATTGGGGAAACCAAAAATGTCGCCGCGCAACATCCGGATGTGATTATCAAGTTCGAGAACTTCCTCCGGACCGCGCGCACCCGCTCCACCCACTGGCCGTTGACCAAGGCGACCCCGCCGGGAGGCCGCTAGGGATTTTTCGGGGGGGGCGGAAAGCCTGAGGCCACACAGCGAAAGCCGGCGTGGGACAGGCCGGTATCCGGTGAGGTTTTCATCCGATGGCTGGGACGGAAAGCTCCGCAATAGAGGTCTGTACACATGAAGGAGCCCCCCCGTTGCACACGCTTCCACACACCGGGCTCATTGGGGTCGTGACTCGTCTTGGGGCCTGGCGGATTCTTGGCTGGGCTGTTTTTGTAATAGTCAGGCGTGTACCAGTCCGCACACCATTCCCAGACATTGCCGGACATGTCGAAAATTCCATAGCCGTTGGCGGGAAATGACCCCACCGGGGCCGTTAGCCGAAAACCATCATTGGCCGTGTTCTCGACAGGAAAGCGTCCCTGCCATGTATTGGCCATTTGCTTGCCCTTCGGCGTCAACTCGTTGCCCCAACAAAACTCATTGCCCGCCAAGCCACCCCGGGCGGCATATTCCCATTCCGCCTCAGTAGGCAGTCTTTTGCCCGCCCACTTGGCGTAGGCAAAGGCATCGTACCACGCCACATGGACAACGGGGTGCTTCTCGCGGCCGCGCAAAGTGGAACCCGGCCCTTCCGGATGCCGCCAACTGGCCCCCGGCACATAACGCCACCATTGAAGAAAGGCATTGTGCGCGCGCAATTGCTGAACGGGGATTGGTCGCGGCGGCGGTGTGAAAACGATCGCCCCCGCCTTCAGCTCGGAGGCCGGCACGCCGGGAAAATCCTTGGGATCCGGCTTGCGCTCAGCGATGGTCACGTATCCCGTGGCCTTGATAAAGCGGCCGAACTCCTCGTTTGTCACCTCGTGCGCGTCCATCCAGAACCCGTCCAAGGCCACCTTGTGAATCGGCTTCGCGTCTTCCTCCCCCTTGTTCGTACCCATCTGGAATTCCCCGGCGGGAATCCACACCATGCCCTTGGTGTCGAACGGCCGCTTGGCTTCCTGAGCCACAGCCATCCACAAACAGACTAATCCAAACAAGGCAATAAAAGTCCTTCGAGTTTGCATATCAGGAACCCCTCAAGGCTACGCCACCAACACGCATGCGCCAAGTCATTGTTTGCCAGTAGCGTTGCCGGAAGCCGTTGCGTTGTTGCCCTGCTGCGCCTTCATCTTGTCTGTCGCCTCCCGAATGCGCTTCACTTCCGCCACCGCGCCGAGCATCCACACATACATGAGTACCATCCCCAACAGGACAAATCCCGCCAACCACCAAGGCCAGCGGTAACTGCGTATCCGCGGTTGCTCTCCTTCTTCCGGCACCGGCCTTGCCTAGCAGAACCGCCCGTCGTTGGCAAAACCATTGGCGCATGGCACACTCCACGCCCATGCCGGAAACGCCACCACTCCAGCCGGGCACGCTGTATCTTGTTGCCACCCCCATCGGCAACTTGGAGGACATCACCCTGCGCGCCCTGCGCGTGCTGCGTGAATGCGATATCGTAGCCGCAGAGGACACTCGCCGTGCCCGGCAACTGCTGAAACTCTTTGAAATCAGCAAACCCACCCTCAGTTGCCATCAGTTCAACGAAGTCCGACGCAGCGCTGGAATACTTCGCCGCCTGGAAAATGGCGAAATCATTGCCTTAATCAGTGACGCTGGCACGCCCGGCATCAGTGATCCCGGCGAGCGCCTTGTCCGCGCCGTGCTAGCCGCAGGCCATCGAGTAGAGCCCGTTCCCGGTCCCTGCGCCGCCGTTGCCGCACTGGCCGCCGCGGGCCTGCCCACGGATCAGTTCTTTTTCGCCGGCTTCCCGCCCCACAAATCCGGCCAACGCCGCAACCGCCTCGTGGCCTTGGCGGCCGTGCCCGGGACTCTGGTGTTCTATGAATCCCCGCATCGTATCCTCAAATTTCTCAGCGAATTAAACGAGATTTGGCCCGCATGCCCGGTTGTGGTTGGCCGGGAAATCACCAAGAAATTTGAGGAATTTCTGCGCGGCACAGCAGGAGAAATTTTGGCACAAATGGAAAAAACCAAGACGCGTGGTGAATTCGTCGTTTTGGCCGGCGAACCCCGCGCCTGACCAATTTGCTTGTCATCCCCTGCCCGGCCCGGTCAAATCCCGCGCGTTCGATGAGTAAACGACTTTACGTGGGCAACATTTCCTACTCGGCGACGGCCGATGAACTTCGCACGCATTTTGCCAACGCCGGCGGCGTGGACGCTGTCGACCGCCTGACCGAAAGACGCACCGGCCGCAACCGCGGTTTTTGTTTCATCGAGATGGAATCGCCTCAAGCTGCGCAGAACGCTGTCGACCGGTTGAATGGAGTCGCATTTCAGGAGCGCAACCTACGCGTGACCCTGGCCCGACCCAACGACGAATAACCCGGGGCAATCCATCCTAGACAAATTTCCCCGGGTTCAAGATTCCCTTCGGATCCAGCGCCTTCTTCACCGCACGATGCACCGCGCGGGATTCTTGAGATACGGCCAAGGGCCACCACGGCTTCTTGGCAATGCCGACCCCGTGTTCCCCTGTGATCGAGCCCCCCAAATCCAGTACGCCCTTGAACAATTCATCCAGTGCCGCGTTGCACCGCTTCTGGAATCCCGGTTTGGATTCATCCAGCATCAGGTTGACATGAATATTTCCATCCCCAGCGTGACCGAAACACGCCACCGCCATTCCATGCCGCCGCTGCAGGCGCGACGCCAGCTGAAAAAGGGCCTCTACTTGGCCCCGGGGCACAACCACATCCTGATTAATTTTGGTCAGGCCCGTGTCCCGCAGCGAATACGAAAATTCCCGCCGAACCGCCCATACCTTTTCACACGCAACAGCACCCAAGGCGCGGCGCAAAAAAACCGGCTTGTTTCCCTTGGCCAACCGCTCCAGCCCGCGCAATTCCGAGCGCACGGATGACTCCTGCCCATCCATCTCCACAATCAAATGCGCTTTGCAGCCGCCAAACATTCGTGTCCCTGTTCGATCACGCGCCGCCGCCAGTGTAAATTCATCCGCCAATTCCACGGCACTCGGCAGAAACCCTTCCGCGAACAAGGCCCGGACCGTGCGCGCCGCGGCCTTCATGGTTTTAAATCCTACCGAGAGGCCAGCCCTGTAAGGCGGCAACGGCAACAACTTCAGGGTTGCCTCCGTCACCACCCCGAGCAATCCCTCTGATCCTGTGAATAGCCTCGCGAAATCGAAGCCCGTTGCATCCTTGTGTGTTCGTCCGCCAAATCGAACCATATCCCCCGAGGCAAGAACCACCTGCAGACCCAGGACATAGTCCCGCGTCACCCCATACTTCACACTTCGTGGTCCGCCTGCGTTGGTGGCAATGTTGCCACCGATGCTGCAATTGGAACGGCTCGCGGGATCGGGTGGATAGTAAAGCCCCACCGACTCCACCCGTTCCTGCAGCGTGGCGGTGATGACGCCCGGCTGCACCACGGCCACAAAATCGCGCCCACTGATTTCCTTGATGCGCCTCAATCTCGTCAAAGAAAGCGCAATACCACCCCGCAGGGGCACACATCCCCCCACATAGCCAAACCCCGCGCCACGTGCCGTCACGGGAATTTGATTTCGCGAAGCATGTTTTAATATTCGGGAAACAGCCGCCACACTTCGCGGCAACGCCACGGCCTCAGGCATTCCCGTCGCAAACCATTTGTCCCCCGCGTGCTCTTTGCGGGTGCGTTCGTCCAAGCGCAATTCCCCGGGGCCAAGCAACTGTTGCAGGCGTTTCAGTGCGCGGCTCATGCCTCTTCCTCCAAGAGAACACGCGCTTCGCCAGCCTGAGAGAATGGCACTTCAACGCGAACACCCGCGGGTTCCAGCGACAGACCTCCGCCCATCACAGTGCTAATTTCATTCTGAACAATAGCTGCGATTCCCGCCGCACGAAGACGGGAGCAAACCAACTGCGCCTCGGCCGCGTTGGCGGTTTTGAAGACGGCTACCGGCTCCATCATTTCTCAAGCCGGGACTTGGGTCGAAAGATGCGCGGGGGGGTGCGTTCGGATCGTTCGCCCTTCCAGAGAATACCGTACTCGTTGAGATTACTCACTAGGGTGGACATCCGCAGCGAGGTGTGGCTGAAATTCGTGACCATCTGCGCAAAGTCCGCCTTCATTTTTTTATCCTGAAACAGTCCCCCGGCAAGGCCTTCGCCTCTTTCAAACAAGGCGATCACCTTGCCGATGTTGCCGGTTGCCTGCTTCAAATTCATGCTAACCTCGCGCGCGTTGGTCACAATGTCTTTGATGCTCTCACTGTTGTCCACGACTGACTTCTCAACCTGTTCAGCAGTTTTGTCCAGCCGCGCCGTAAGTTGCTGTACATTACGAATCGTTTGCTCCACCACCACACGGTTTGTCGCCACCGTCTGTTCCACACTTGTGGCGGCCCGCTGCACGGAACCGGATGCCTTGGCCGCGTTTTCCATGACCTTGGCCAGTTGCGGCTGGGCGTCGGCAACGACTTTTTCCAACTGCCCAACGGTCTTGTCCATCGACTCGGTGGTCTTCTTTAAATCCGAAAACAAGGCGGCCACGTTCGGCGCATTGGTTGCCACCAGTGACTGGATTTGGCCGGCTGTAGCTTCCACACGCTCTGCCACAGAGATTCCACGCTGGGCAATGTTGGTCATTTGCTCGGTCACCAAAACCATTCGCTCGGAAAACATCTTCACTTCGCCGGACACGTCATGCACATTGGCAATCGTGGCGTTCAAGTTGGACAACGTGTTTCCGCTCAATAGATCCTGATCCACCCGATGCACCATGTTGGAAAAAGTGCCCACCAGCCCATCAAGCTTCATGACCATCCCATCCACGCGCTCCACCAGCCCTTCCGCTTTCTCCCCAATACGCTCCAAGCTCATGGATTCCCGTGCGACCACATGGCCGTCCATTTCCAGCTTTGACCCACGATTGTTCGTGGGTGACACCGAGACATACTGATCCCCCATCAAGCCCACCGAGGCCACCGCAAATTCGTCATTTTCGTGGACGCGATAACGGTCGAAAATTCTGAGGAAAATCCACACGTTGCCGTCATCCTGTAGTTCCACCTTATTGACATAGCCAATGCGAACCCCAGACATGACAACATTCGCATGATCCACCAAGTTGCCCGCCGACTGGGTTTCCATGACCACCGTGTAGGTTTCGGCCAAGCCCATGCGGGTCTCACTGAAACGAATGGCGAGTGCCGCCGCCAACGCCAGACAAACCACCATGAACAAGCCCACTTTCAATTCCAGCCGGCTGCTGCTCATGCGAATTCCACCTCCTTCAAGTCGGCCTCTCCCTTGATAAACCGGCTCACCACCGGGTCTCTCGACATGAAAACATTTTCCGCCGTGTCGTCGAGATAAATCCTTCCACCATGCAGATAGAGCACCCTTTCACCCAGACGTCGGGCCGTGCGCATGTCATGCGTCACCACCAGTGTCGTGGCGTGCAGTCGCTCATTCACACGCATCATCAACTGGTCAATGCTATCCGACACCATCGGGTCCAACCCGGTGGTCGGCTCGTCATAAAGGATAATCTCAGGCCGGTGCACAATGGCGCGGGCAAGGCCCACGCGCTTTTTCATGCCGCCTGAAAGTTCAGCTGGAAGCTTGGCTTCAATCCCCGGCAACTCCACCAGCTCCAGCACCTCGGCCACACGATCGCCAATGTCTCTGGCGGTCAAATCCTCGCGTCCCAGTGAAAAGGCAATGTTTTCGGCCACGGTCAGGGAATCAAACAATGCTGCTCCTTGGAACAGCATGCCAAACCGGCTGCGAATGGGCAAAAGCTCCCTTTCTGACAACGGCACCAAGTCCTGGTCATCCAAGCGCACCTCGCCGGCATCCGGTTTCATCAATGCAGCCAGATGCTTGACCAGCACACTTTTACCCACACCGCTGCGGCCAATGACCGCGACGGATTCCCCGGACTCCAGTGCAAAACTGATCCCATCCAGCACGGTTTGCGTGCCGAAGCGCTTGGTTAAATTGCGAACCTCAATCATCCCCACATTCCCAGTGACATAAAAAATTTTCGGAGGAACAGCGTCAGGAAAAAATTGGAGATAAGGATTGTGATGCAAGAGTGTACCACCGCCTGATTGGTGGCGCGTCCCACGCCTTCAGCGCCTTGACCGCAATTGAGTCCCCGATAACAGCCAATGACGGAAATAACCGCACCAAAAAAGACGGACTTGATCAATCCCGCCCATAGGTCAATGGGGTCGGTGAAGAACGCCATATGCTTGATTGAGTAGGCCCCATCCATACCCAGAAGTGTCGTACCCACCACATAAGCACACACAATGCCCACAGACACGGCGATCACCGTGAGCAGCGGCATGGCAATGACCGTCGCCAACACGCGCGGCACAACCAAATGATCCACCGGGTGTGTAGCCATGGTGCGCAGCGCGTCAATCTGCTCGGTCACGCGCATGGTGCCCAGTTCCGCGGTGATGGCCGCCCCGATGCGCCCGGCCACCATCAACCCCGCCAGCACGGGGCCCATCTCACCCGTCATGGCCACGCTGACCACCGCCAATGCGGAAGAACCCATGTCCACTTTTTCAAACTGAAAAAAAGTCTGCGCGCAAAGCACCATGCCCGCGAAGCCGCCCGTGATGAGAACCACCGACTGGGACTTGACCCCAATGAAATGAAGTTGCCGAACCACCTCGCGAAGATTCGGACGCACCGTGGCCAAGCTGCGCAGCACCTCTCCCCCCATCAAGGTGATGCGCCCCAAGCCCAGCACGAATTGTGTCAACACACCCGTGGCTTCGTTCATGATTTGAACAATCTACCTCCCCTTCCCGAAAATGCACGCCACACGGCGCTCTTTATTGACCAGAGACCGCTTTCTCGGCAGGCGTCTTTTGAGAGAAAGTCAATTTCTCCTCGTCCGCCGAGATATTGATGGGCTCACCATCATGCACGGTGCCGCGCAGAATTTCCTCGGCCAACGGATCCTCGAGATAACGCTCCACCGCACGACGCATCGGACGCGCGCCGTACTGCGGATCAAATCCCTTCTCCACGAGGAAATCACGTGCCTTGTCATCCAATTTCAGGTCGATCTCCTTCGCCTTGAGGCGATCAATGACCTTGCTCATCTCCAAGTCAAGGATCACCAGCAGATCATCACGCGACAGGGACCGGAACACAATCACGTCGTCCAACCGGTTCAGGAATTCAGGCCTGAACGCGCGCTTGGCTTCATCCATGATTTGCTCGCGCATCTTGCCGTAGTCGATCTCATCGGTCGATGTGGTGAAACCGATGGTGGCGCCGGGCTTGACTTTGTCCGCGCCAATGTTGGAGGTCATTAGGATGATCGTGTTGCGGAAATCCACCGTGCGCCCTTGGCTGTCCGTCAACTTACCCTCCTCCAAAATCTGCAGGAGCATGTTCATCACGTCCGGATGAGCCTTCTCCATCTCGTCAAACAGAACCACGGAGTAAGGCTTGCGACGAACCTGCTCGGTAAGCTGCCCCCCATCCTCAAAGCCAACATAACCCGGCGGTGAACCGACCAGCCGCGAACTGGCGAACTTCTCCATGTATTCGCTCATGTCGATTTGAATCAACGCCTTGGTGTCGCCAAACAATTCCGAGGCAATCGTCTTGGCCAAGAGCGTCTTGCCCACGCCCGTCGGTCCGAGCAGCGCAAAAGTGCCGATTGGCCGCGCTGGATCCTTCAGATCCGCCCGGCTGCGTCGGAGCGCCTTGCACAACGCCGTCACCGCCTCGTCCTGGCCAATGATCACCCGGGACAACTCGCTCTCCATGTCGAGCAGTTTCTTGATCTCGTCCTTTTCCATCCGCTTCAGCGGAATGCCGGTCCATTTCGCGACGACCTGTAAAATATCCTCTTCATCAATGACCACCGACTTCTCCTCGCTGGCGGCTTTCCATTCATTGATGCGCGTCTCCAAGGCCTCCTTCGCGTGCTTTTCTTCATCGCGCATGGATGCCGCACCCTCGAAATCCTGCTCCTTGATCGCCTCTTCCTTCTTCTTCTTGATCTCCTCGATCTTTTCCTCCAAGCCCTTGATGTCGGGCGGCCGCGTCATAGCCTTGATACGCCCGCGGCTGCCCGCTTCGTCCATCACGTCAATGGCCTTGTCCGGCAGGAAACGCTCGGTGATGTAACGCGAGGAAAGGCTCACTGCCGCCTCAAGGGCATCATCCGTAATCGTTGCCTTATGGTGATCCTCATATTTCGGCCGCAGCCCCTTCATGATTTCCACCGCCTCACTGGCATCTGGCTCCTCAACCTTCACCGTCTGGAATCGTCGCTCCAGTGCCGCGTCCTTCTCGATATACTTTCGGTACTCATTCAACGTGGTGGCACCAACACACTGCAACTCGCCCCGGCTCAGGGCTGGCTTGATGATGTTGCTGGCATCCATCGTGCCCTCGGCCGACCCCGCCCCCACGATCGTGTGCAACTCATCGATAAACAGGATGACGTTCTTCGCGCGTCGAATTTCATCCATCACCGCCTTGATGCGCTCTTCAAACTGGCCGCGGTATTTCGTACCCGCCACCATCAGCGCCAAGTCCAGTGTGATGACCTTTCGCTCCCTTAAAATTTCCGGCACGTTGCCCTTCGCAATTTCCTGCGCCAGACCCTCGACGATAGCCGTCTTGCCCACGCCCGCCTCACCAAGCAGCACGGGATTGTTCTTGGTGCGCCGGCACAAAATCTGAATCACCCGCTCAATCTCGTCCTGCCGACCAATCACCGGATCCATTTCGCCCTTCTTGGCAACCTCCGTCAGATCCCGTCCAAATGCCCTAAGTGCGGGTGTCTTTGTGCCCTTCTTGCCCTTGGGCGGATCCCCTTCATCGACCTCCTCCAAATCTTCCTCGCCGCCCACAAAGTTGGGGTCAAGTTCCCGCAAAATTTCCTGCCGGGTCTGCTCAATGTCGATATCCAGATTCTTCAACACCCGTGCCGCCACGCCCTCGCCCTCGCGCAGCAATCCAAGCAAAATATGCTCCGTACCAACGTAAGTGTGCGCCAATGCCTTGGCTTCCTTGGACGCGAGATTTAAAACCTTCTTGACGCGGGGCGTGTACGGAATGTTGCCCACCTGTTTTTGGTCGGGCCCCGTGCCCACTTGTTTTTCCACCTCCAGACGCACTGTTTCCAAGTCGAGCCCCATTTTCTGAAGCACGTTCACCGCCACACCCTGCCCCAGCTTGATCAAGCCCAGCAGCAAGTGCTCGGTACCCACAAAATTGTGGTTGAACCGGTCCGCCTCCTTGCGCGCCAGTGCCAGCACCTGCTGGGCCCGCGGCGTAAAGTTGCTCATCCCTTCGTCACTCATTTCCTTCCGAAATTTGCCTCCAAATCCACCATTTGTCCAGCATGCCGCATACCAACTTATGCCCAAACACAAAAAATCCCCTTATTTACTGGACGACCCATATGGGCCGTTATTCGGGCAATTGCAGCCCGCTGATGCTGCCCAGCCGTTCCCGCAGCAGGCTCGCCCGATGGACATCCCGTTCCTCCCCGGAAAGTTTTTCCCCCACCATGTGCTGCAGATGCGCCGGCTGGGTGATGAGGAACAATTCATCCAGTATCGATTTACCAACATCTGGCAACAATCCCATAACCACCCCCAAACGCATGAGCGAAAGCTGGTTCATGGCCTCCTTGCTGCTCACAATGTGCGCGTTGGCAAGGATGCCACAGGCGCGCCCAATGTGGTTGAACAATTCCGCCGGCTTGTTTTGCAAAAGCGTCTGGCGCGCATTCTCCTCGTGCTCGATGATCTGGAGAAGCACCTTGCTGATCCTTTCCACGATGTCCCCTTCCGACTCGCCCAGCGTCATTTGGTTTGAGACCTGAAAGATGTGACCCAGTGCCTCAGTTCCCTCGCCATACAAGCCACGCACGGCATGCCCCAGCTTGGTCACCGCCTGCACAATCTGGTTTACCTGTTCTTGCAAAACCAAGCCTGGCAGGTGCAGCATGGCACTCACCCGAATGCCCGTGCCCAGATTGGTTGGACACGCCGTCAGGTAGCCCAACTGGCCGTCAAAAGCATATTCAAGCTTTTTCTCCAAGCTCGTGTCCAGACGGTCGATTTTTTGCCAGACCTGCTTGAGTTGCAGTCCCGGCAACAACGCCTGCATGCGCAGGTGATCCTCCTCATTGATCATCACGCACATCGACTGGTCCTTGTTCATCACCAGCCCGCTGCCCGAATTCTTGGCCGCGTGTTCACGGCTGATGTGATGACGTTCCACTAGTACCTGTTTATCCAAAGCCTTCAGGTTGGCCATCGACTCACTGTAACATCCACGCATGGCCGAGAGCCCTGACACCGCCGGCTGAATTAAATCACAAGCCTCCACCCGTTCCGCCTTTTTCGCTCGGCCGGGAAAAGGCCGGCCCATCACGTTTCGCGCAAGGCGAACACGGCTCGACAAGACAACGTGGTCCCCCTTGGCTTCGCGCCCCGCAAATTCATCCGTGCCAACCAAAAATTCGTGCAGTTTCGTCATGCCGCCGATTCCTGTTCCAGTTCCTTGATCTCGTCCCGCAGTTGTGCCGCCAATTCGTAATTCTCCTCCTCCACGGCCCGCGCCAGTCGTTCCTGCAGTTTCTCCCGCTGCTGGGTGGCCCGTTTGGCCTGTTGCAGCACCTTGGGCACTTTGCCCACGTGCTCCGTCCCCTTGTGCATTTGCTTCACCATTCCCTCCAGCGGCCCCGCGAATGTTTGATAACATGCCGGACATCCAAGCCGGCCGCTTTTTTTAAAGTCTGCGTGCGCGAACCCGCACTCATCGCACACCAGTTCACCACCCCCGGCCGCTTCAATTTCTGAAGACGCTCCCAACCCGAGCAGCAAATCCGCCAACGCAAACCCCTGCGGATCCGTCACCCCCTTGTCCTTCGCGCAGTCCTCGCAGAGGTCAATCTTTTTCATCTGACCCTCCACAATCTCGGTCAGGTGAACCGTCGCCTCATTTTCACATCCTGTTTGGCAGCATTTCATGCAAATCCCCTCCCCTAAATTGCCTCACCTTCTGAGTTCGTCAAGTCGTGGTAGGCCTGAATCAACTTCTTGGTTACCGGCCCCGGTTTGCCACGTCCAATCTCCCGTCCATCAATCGACTTCACCGGCGCAATTTCCGCCGCGGTGCCCGTGATGAAACATTCGTCCGCACAGTAAAGGTCATACCGCGTCAAGTCTGTCTCGGCGACCTCCAACTCTTGCTCGCGTGCCAAGTCGATCACCACTCCGCGCGTAATCCCGCGCAGGGCACCGGCCGTCAATGGCGGCGTCAGCAATTTTCCTCCCGAAAGAATAAACACATTATCGCCAGTGCATTCCGCCACGTTGCCCGCGGGGTTGAGCATGATCGCCTCCGCGCAGCCGCCGATCTTCGCCTCAATTTTCGCGAGAATGTTGTTCAGGTAATTCAATGACTTGATCGCCGGGTTGATGGCATTGGCGTAGTTCCGCGTGGTGGGCACGGTGATCAACGGCATGCCCTGCTCATAAAGTGCCTTCGGATAGAGCTGAATCTTGTCCGCGATCACGATCACCGAGCCCTTCTTGCATCGGTCTGGGTCAAGCCCCAAGGTTCCCGTTCCTCGCGTCACCACCAGTCGAACGTAGCCGTCTTGAATGCCGTTCTTCCGGCAGGTCTGCACAACGGCCTTGGTGATGGCCGCACGTGACATCGGCATCTTCAGAAGGATCGCCTTGGCCGAGTAAAACAACCGATCGATGTGCTCCTTGAGCTTGAATACGCGGCCGTTGTAAGCCCGGATGCCCTCAAACACACCGTCGCCATACAACAGGCCATGATCGAACACCGAAATTTTTGCGTTCTTCTCGTCGTAAAATTTTCCGTCAATGAAGACCTTCATCGCAAGGGCCGCCGAAGCTAAGCGGAACAATCCCACCGCGCAACAAACTTCAATCCACAATCCTCCCGTCCGCCAGTCGCCGCACCCGTTCTGCAAACCCTGCCACCTTCTCGTCATGCGTCGCCGCACCCAATGCCAGCCTTATTCTCTGCCGGAAAAAGGCGGATACCTGTCAGTCATTAATGACAAGTAAGCCTGCACGCGAGCTTGCCATCGCAATGTACCCACCATGAAATGGTGCATGTTTGGTGGATACTTTCCGGTGAACATCACAATAAAGAACGCAGCAATTAGGATGAAAATCGCGGCAACATAGCGGGCAAACAAACAGATGCCATGAGGAACGCCAACATAAACGACGGCAAACAGCCGTGCGACACACAGCCAACGGTTGAATGATTCCGGACGCTCCAGACACACTTCAACCGCGTCCCCCTTGTTGCCAAGGCCCAATGCTGGATAGCCGTCCACTAGGTTCATCATGGCCGCATTGAAACGGATGCTCCATTGCAGGACACCTCGCTGAAAACGGTAAAGTATCCGTGGATGGCTTTTTGTGAACAGAATGGCGAACCATACAACGACCGTTGCCAGCAAACACCCGAATCCCAGAATGGCAAAGCAAATGACGTGTGGCACGGCAATAAACAATAAGCCCAGCAATGTCCGAAACAATAACTGGCCACGCGAATATTCGGCATGGCGGGCAATGTTCACCACGACCTTGCCCGGTGAGGATAATCGTTCGGGTTCCTGTTCCGTACGCGCCGTTCGTTCGGTGACATGCACCATGTGACCGTCACTCAGATGCACCACGACACCAGCACTCTCTGCCACGTGCTCGTCGTGTGTAGCCACAAGCAGGGTGAGGTTGCGTTCAGCTTGAAGATCGCGCAGAAGATCGATGATCTCCTTCTCGGTGCCAGTGTCCAAGTTGCCGGTTGGCTCGTCGGCCAGCACCAGCTTGGGGTTGTTAACAAGTGCACGTGCGATGGCAACGCGTTGTTGTTCGCCGCCGGAAAGTTCCGTAGGCCTGTGGTGCAGGCGATCCTTTAGTCCCACGGCTTCCAGTAATTCGCGCGCGCGCTGCTCGGCTTCGCCACTCGGCATCCGTTGCAGACGGGCGGGCAGAGTTACGTTCTCAAGTGCATCCAGCTCACTGATGAGGTGGTAGGCCTGAAAGACGAGGCCGATATGCTTGTTGCGAAATTCGGCGGCTTCGATCTCGTCCATTTGGGCAATGTTGCGGCCGCTAAACTGGATGGTGCCCTCGGTCGGCTGATCCAGTCCTGCCAGCAAATGCAGCAGGGTGGTCTTGCCGCTTCCGGAGGCACCGCAAAGCGCCACAAACCGGCCGCGTTCCAAATCAAAGTCTACCTCGCGCAAGACCGCCAGAGACTGCTGGCCCATTTGGTAGGTCTTGCACAGACCGCGGGCGGCGAGGAGGGGAGCGACGGAGTTACTCATAGCGCAGTGCCTCCACGGGCCGCAAACGGGCGGCGTTCCAGGCGGGTATCAACCCTGCCAGCACGCAAGCCAGCAGCGAACAGCCGCAGATGAACAGAATATCCTCCGGACGGGTGAGTGCTGGCAATTCATTGAAAAAGTAGATTTCCTTCTGAAAAACCTCCCCACCTTTCAGCCAGCCGATGAATTTAAGGAACTCGTTGCGGTATTTCAGGGCCAGCATTCCCAGCCCGTAGCCCAGCGTGACTCCCACGCCCCCAATCGCCAATCCTTGGCAAAGAAAAATACCAGCCACCTGTCCATTGGACGCACCCAACGCTTTTAAAAGCCCGATCTCGCGCGTCTTGTGAGTCACGAAAATGATGAGCGAACTCGTCACGCCAAAAGCCGCTACGATCATCACAAAGAACAACACGAAAAACATCATTTGCTTTTCCGTCTCCACAGCCGCCACTTGATGTCGGGTCGCGGGCTCATCCCGCCACGTCTTTACGATGTAGTTGGTTCCCAACGCCTGCCCCATCAGCCGTTGCGCCGTCAAAGCCTGGTCCGGATTTTCCAGTTTTACCTTTAATTGTGAAACGCGCCCCTCCATCTCCAGCAACTCCTGCGCCGCCTCCATCGAGCAAATCACGAACGAGTTGAACGGGTGAAACTCCACATCAAAAAAGCCGCGCACCTCAAAATCCGTCGGCAATATCCCCAAGCTCCCATTGGCGTCCCGCTCCGCCTTCATCGCCTTCAGTTGCCGCGTGGTGTAGACCGAAACCTTGTCCCCCACATCCATGGCGAAATGCCGGGGATTCGCCAAGTTCACACCCGCCACCGCAAACCATTCATCCAGAAACAAATCCCCAAACTCCATTTTCCCCGCCACCATCATGCGTGGAATCTCCGACACCTCCCCGATGGTGTTTGTATCCACCCCCACCAAGGGCACAAGATCCATGCGCAAATCCTGCAACGGCTCCCCCATCGCGCCGTTGGCGTCCACTGGCGACTGCCCCATCGCCACCGTCCGCTGCGCCATCACTCGCCCCACCACCACGGGCGAAACTCCCTTGACCTTAACCCCATCCACTTGGCGCACCCGTTTCCTCAGGCTCTCGTGATCCGCGATCATGGAGTAGCGACCTTCAACGGTGAGGTCCGAGTAAAACCCGAACAATTTTTCCTGAAGCAAATGATGAAAACCGGCCATCACACTGATGACCACAATGAGCACCGCCACCCCCAGCATCACGCCGATTACGGAGATCAGCGTGATGAAGGAAACCGACGTACGCTTGGAGATCAGGTAGCGCGCCGCCAGTCCCAGCTCAAATGGCAGCCAAGACATCGACGGGACGCTAGGCAGTCCCTGCTCCCGGCGCAAGCATTACCCATTCACGGTGTAAAACACGCCTTTCTGAAAAGCGGCAAACCTTCACCCCACACGGCCATCCACCAGAGCATCCACCACCCCGGGATCCGCCAACGTGCTCGTGTCCCCCAGATTCTCCATGTCGCCCTCCGCGATTTTTCGCAGAATGCGCCGCATGATCTTTCCACTGCGGGTCTTGGGCAGGCCCGGTGTAAACTGAATTTTCTCCGGCGACGCATGCGGCCCAATGGCCGCGCGCACCTGTTTCACAATCTCACCCTGCAATCCATCCGTAACCTCCTCGCCTGTCTTCAAGGTCACGTAGGCGTAGATGGCATTGCCCTTGATGTCATGCGGATAGCCAACCACCGCTGCCTCCGCCACCGCCGAATGTCCACCTATGGCACCCTCGATTTCCGCCGTGCCAAGGTTGTGGCCGCTAACAATGATCACGTCGTCCACCCGGCCCGTGATCCAATAGTAGCCGTCCTCATCCCGGCGACAGCCGTCACCGCTGAAATACTTTCCGGGAAACCGGGCAAAGTAAGTGTCAAAGAACCGCTGGTGATCCCCGTACACCGTCCGCATCTGCCCTGGCCAAGGCTCCAGCAAGCACAGGTTACCACTGACCTCGTTGCCCTCAATCACGCTACCCTCGTCGTCCACCAGCGCAGGTTTCACTCCGAAGAACGGCAAGGTAGCGCTTCCCGGCTTGGTTGGCGTGGCTCCCGGCAATGGCGTGATCAGGATGCCACCCGTCTCCGTCTGCCACCACGTATCCACGATCGGACATTTGCCGCGGCCAATCACCTCGTGATACCAGGTCCATTCCGGCGATTTGATCGGCTCGCCCACCGTACCCAGCAAACGCAGGCTTGAGAGATCGTGTTGCCCCGGCCAATCGTCTCCTTCCTTCATCAACGCCCGCAACGCCGTCGGTGCCGTGTAAAAAATGTTCACCTTATGTTTTGCCACGATCTGCCAAAACCTCCCAAAGTCCGGGTAATTTGGAACACCCTCATACATCATGGTGATCGCGCGGTTTGCCATCGGTCCGTACACGATGTACGAGTGTCCCGTGATCCACCCGATATCCGCCGTGCACCAATACACATCACCCGGATGATAATCGAAAATGTAGTGATGCGTCGTCGCCGCGTAAGTCAGGTAGCCTCCCGTGGTGTGCAGCACCCCCTTGGGTTTGCCCGTGCTGCCGGAGGTGTACAAAATAAACAATGGATCCTCAGCGTCCATCGCCTCCGCCTCGCACTCAGATGCCGCCGCCGACAAGGCCTCGTGCCACCACACGTCGCGCCCCTCGGCCATCGACACCTCGGCTCCCGTCCGGCGCACCACCAGAATCTTCTCAATGGACGGCGTACTGGCCACCGCCAAGTCCGCATTGGCCTTCATCGGGATATCCTGCTTTGTCCCACGCACACCCGTGTCCTGAGTAACGATTGCCTTGCACTCGGAATCATTGATCCGCGTCACTAGGCTGTCTGCGGTGAATGCGCCAAACACAATCGAATGCACCGCGCCAATGCGCGCGCACGCCAGCATCGCAATTGTCAATTCCGGGATCATCTGCATGTAAATGCAAACCCGGTCCCCTTTCCCAATGCCCAACCCCTTGAGCGCGTTCGCCGCCCGTTGCACTTCGGCCTGCAACTCTGCATAGGTAAACGACCGGCTTTCGCCCGGGTCATTCCCCTCCCAGATCAAGGCCGTGTCCTCCCCATGCCCATCATCCACATGCCGATCCACACAATTGTAACACGCGTTCAGCTTGCCCCCGATAAACCACTTGATCTCGGCCTTGGAGTAGTCCCATTCCCGCAACTTGTCCCACTTCTCAAACCACCGAAGTCGCTCTGCGTGTTCCGTCCAAAATCCCTCCGGATCATTGATGGAGCGCTCGTATGTTTCGCGGTACTGCTCCAGCGAACCAATATGCGCTTGCTCCGAGGCCGCCGCCGAGGGGGGAAACAATTTGTCATTCATGGTCAATTGGGTTGCCCATCCTGCAAAAGCCGCCGCCGAAGTCAAGACGCCCCGATGGGCAGACTCCAAGTCATTCCCCTGAACTCCGTGACGCTTCCCGGTTGTTGCCGCCCCCACCTTTGCCTATAGTTCGCCCGTGCCGGGACATCCCCAGCCCATCACCGCCAGCACGCGCTACTGCGCCGTGTATGGCCATCCTGTGCGCCACTCCGCATCGCCCGCCATGCAAAATGCCGGCATTGCCGCCCTCGGGCTCGACTGGCGCTACACCGCCGCCGAGGTCCGTCCGGAACAACTGGCCGAGTCAATCCAAGGTGCCCGTGCCATGCATTACATCGGCCTAAACCTCACGGTGCCCCACAAGCTCTTGGCCGTGGACATGATGGATGTCCTCGACGAGACCGCTCGTGAATGGGGCGCCGTCAACACCGTCCGCTTTGAGGGCCGGGAAGCCGGAGGCGAATGGCAGCCCCTCCATGCCTTTGAAATGGCGCCTGCCGAACTGCGCAGCCACGGTTTCAATACCGACGCCGACGCCATCACCCAAAGTCTTCGCGAGGATCTGGCCATGGAAGTCCGCGGCGAAAGCATATTGCTGCTGGGGGCGGGCGGAGCGGGGCGCGTGGCCGCCCTCAAGCTCGCCTCTGTAGGCGTACGCTCCCTCTACCTTGTCAACCGAACCACCAGCAAAGCCGAGGCCATCGCCGGGGAAATCCGCGAACGCTTCCCCGCTGTCGAGGTCGCTGTTGGCCCGCCCACCGGCAACGTGGATCTCGTCATAAACGCCACCTCGCTCGGGCTCAAGAAAGACGATCCCCTGCCCATCGAGAACTTCCCCTTTTCCAATGCCCGTGCCGCCTTTGACATGGTGTATCAGCCTGCTGAGACCCCTTTTCTCGCCGCCTGCCGCGAAGCCGGCTGCCGCACCGCCAACGGGCTCGGCATGCTGCTTCATCAAGGCGCCACCGCCCTCGAGATTTGGTCCGGCCAAACCGCGCCCCTCGAGGCCATGCGCGAGGCGTTAAAGGAGGCCATTTATGCCTGACCCACTCTTCCTCGATCTTGTGGAGTTATTCCTCGCGTCCGTCTATTTCATCTTCGGGGCCATGATCGGCAGTTTCCTGAACGTCTGCATTCACCGCATGCCCCTGGAACAAAGCCTTTCCCATCCGCCCTCCCATTGCCCCAAGTGTGGCTACTCCATCCCCTGGTATTTTAACATTCCCATTCTGGCTTGGATCCGCCTGCGCGGCCGCTGCGGTAACTGCGCCGAGCCCATCAGCATCCGCTACCCCGCAGTGGAACTGCTCACCGGCATCGCCTTTGCCGCAGCTTGGCTTGCCTTCCGTCCCGATGCACTTCATGCCGCCATCCTTTGCCTCCTCCTAGCCGGCTTCATCGTGGCCACCTTTATCGATTTTGACTACCAGATCATTCCCGACGAAATTACCATTGGTGGCATGGGCGCCGGCTTGGCCTGTTCCCTCATCGCTCCGCAACTCCATGCCACCGATTCCCGCCTGACTGCCCTTGGCCAGAGCCTAATCGGACTCGCCGTGGGCTTTGGACTCGTCTATATCGTCGTACGCGCCGGCAAGGCTGCCTTTGGAAAACAAACCTTCGAGGTTGAAGATGAACGACTCACGTTCACCGAGGAGGCCTTGGTCTTTTCCGATGGTGCCATGCCTTACGAGGAAATTTTTTACCGGAAATCCGACACTATTACCCTGCAGGCCCGGCAAGTGGAACTGGTGGACCGCTGCTACTTCGATACCTCCGTCGCCCTCACCATGGAACAACTGACCATCGGCGCCCAATCCTTTAACCCGGAGGACATCAGGCACCTTGAGGTTGCCACCGACGAAGTCGTCATTCCTCGTGAGGCCATGGGCTTTGGCGACGTCAAGTTCATGGGTGCCATCGGAGCCTTTCTGGGCTGGTCCGCAACCGTCTTTTCCCTCATGGCCAGCGCCATCATCGGCTCCGTGGTGGGCATCACCATGATGCTGCTGAAGAAGGAGGAATGGGCCGGACGCCTGCCTTACGGACCCTACATTGCCTTGGCTGCCGTGATCTGGATTTTTGGCGGCGACCAACTTTGGGAGGCTTGGTGGAAATCGGTCAATCCCCCGCCACCGTAAAGTGACACCGCTTTATTCGCGCTCGATGCGCTCCAGCGAAACCAATTCCCCAACCGGAATAGAAAACTCGCCGACAGTCGGATCATCCAAATGCAATTGCCCCTCGTCGGGACGGCAGCCTTCAATGTGAAAAATGGAGCCATCCTCCAGATGGGCAACAAACTGGGCCTTGGCCGGAGGCTTGGGCGCGGGCTTCTCAATCTGGACCGCCAACACGTCGAGCAACCCATAAGCCCGCCGACCCAGAAGCACGGAATCCAGCCGCAGGCTGCCGTCCGTCACCGAGTGAAACTTGCCTTCCACAAATTCCCCAGTCTTTAAAAGGGCACCCTGCCGCTTGTCCGTCAATCGGCCAATGAATTTTTCCGGAATGGGTTGGAACACGATCCGCGACACATTGATAGTGCTGATGCGCCGTGGCTGGCTGCCCTCGGCAAAACGCACGGTGGAATCGTCCGCACTGACAATGCCCCGCACAATGCGCGAGCCACCCCACGTGAACACTCCCAGCGTTCGCGACAGATCTGCCTCCTCCACATTTGCCGGGAGTGGAGGCGGCTCCATGGTCGCGTGCAAATTGTCCGCGGGCACAACCGCCCGCGGCCGTCCCGGCTCCGTCCATTCCATCTTCAAAACAGGACCCCCAGCCCGGTTGACCATTTCCAATCGAACATCGTAGCGCCGCCCCTTTTCCAGCGACATCACCGGCGAGAATTCCTGGCGAACACTGTTGCGCATCTCGTTGACAACCAGCTGACCATCCAGCCACAACCGCACGCCTTCATCGCACACGATGTGCAATCGGTGCTGGCCATCGCGATTCGCACGCAGTTGGCCCATCCAGCGAACACTGTAGTTGTCGGCAGGAAATTCATTGGCCGGCCCCTTGTCCCACTGAAAGGACATTTGCGGATCCACCCGCGCCTTGACGTCACCGTAAAAAAATCGGTTGCGGTAGTAACATCCCAACAGACCCCGCGACGCCCCAATGTTCTCCGCTCCGGGCAGTCGCGGATACAGTTGCCGCCGGGGAATCGGTGACTTGGCAATGCCCGGGCCGCTCCATTCCAGTCGGACATGCGCGATGCCATAGTTGTCGTGAAAATCCAGTGTCAAGGGATACCGTTTACCCGCCTCCAATTGCATCTTGCCCTTGGTCACAAAACCGGAGTCCTCATCAAACTGACCCAGTTTCAACTCCTCGCCCACCGTCAACTCACCGCCATCATTGGCATTCAGGTAAAACGTGTACGTGCCCGACACCGGCGCCTCCACCTCACCCAGCCAACGGATGGAAAAATAATCCCGATTCACATCAAACATCGGCCGGTCCATGCCCCAGTTGAAATCCACCGTCTCGTCAATCCGGTAAACCACGCGGCCCTTCAGCGAAGGCCTACTGTAATAGGCTCCCAGCAATCCGGTGCCCTGCCCCGGCAGCGGTGCGCCGGCCTGCAATGCGCCGAGGTTTTCCGGCGGCTCAAAGCTCGCATATCCCACTTGCGCCAGAGGTATCCTGACCTTCTCCCCCTTTGCCCCGCTGACAATCAGGTGATTCTCATCGTCAATCCGCACCAGCCCCGTGAAGCTCTTCCCGTTGATCAGCCGCACGGTTCCCGCACGCAGACCAAGGCCACCCGCAAGCAGCACGCAAATCAAAACGATGCGATAAAACCTCATACGATCGCCTCCCCCAAGAATTCGGGGTGCAGAGCCATGAAGTTACATGAAACAGGACGGAATGCCATCCCAATTGAACAGCGCTATTTCTTCAGGGCGCCCTGCACCATGGCGGTGAGCGCCTTCTCGGCCCCTTCAACGACCGCGTTGGGGCCGGTCATTTTGATGAAAATCGCGCCTCGAGGGGCCATGATAATGACCCCGCGCATGGCGTAATCCTTGCGCGGAATCTTGGCTCCACCAAATGGAGGGCCGTCCAGATAGGTGCCGCGGGCGATGAGATGAGTCACTCCAACACCCCCGATTTTCTCCGACTTCACGTCGGATTTCACCTTGGGCGCAGGCGCAAACTGGCCGAGCCAACGTTTGACGTTGGCCTCCGCGCCTCCCGCGCCACCCGGCCCGAAATAGAAAAACACACAGGACGCAGGCTTGAGATCTTTTGGGCCGGGCACCTTGAACTGAGCGGCACGCATGCGGCTGGCTGGACGTTCGGAGGCCCACTGTGCGGGTGCCGTGAATTTGACACCAGCGACTTCAACCACCACCGGCTTGTCGGCGGCCACCAACGTGGTCGTACATGCGACGAAAAGAAAAAGAGGGAAAAGGGCTGCTTTCATGCCGAAGGCATAGCGTGGACACGCGCCCGCGTCAATCACGCGCCCGCGGCGGCTTCGTCGCCTGCAGCCAGCAATTCGGAATCGCCCTTGCTGCGAATCCACTCCGCAATGACTTTCGCATTCTGCGGGCGGCCGGCGTTGTCCTTGGACAGGCACGCCATCACCAACTCCTCCACGTAAGGTAGGATGGCATTTTCAACCTCAATCTCCGCCAATCGATCCCCCATGGCATGGGGTTGTACGTTGATGACCTGATAGGTCAGGTCGCCCGTGTAAAATGGCGGGCGACTGGTGAGTAGTTCATAGAGGGATGCCCCCAGTGCGTAAATGTCATCCGTGGCGCGCGGCACATCGCCCTGCAGTTGTTGCGGGCTCATGTATGTGGCCGTGCCACTGATCACATTGCGCATTGAGGAACGGCTAAGCGAATCCACCATGGATGCGGCAATGCCAAAATCGGCGAGCTTCAACTGCCCTCCGCCAGTGATCATCATGTTCGCCGGCTTGAGGTCCCGGTGAACGATCTTTTGGCCATGGGCATAGTCTAGGGCATCGCACAGTTGCAGGAAGTATTTTTCAATCTGCCCCCACGCAAAGACTTGGTTGTTCTGTTCCAGCCGCATGGACTCCAGCATTTTGCCATCCACAAATTCCATGCTGATGAACGGCTGTTCGTTTGGCATCTGCACAAGGTCGTGCGTGCGCACAATGTTGGGGTGGGACAGGCGACGGCTCTTGGCGGTTTCCCGCTTGAGCTCATTCAGTGCCACGAGATCGGCGGCCATTTCCTCGGGCAGAAGCTTCAAGGCGACATCCTCTTCCAAATCCGTATCTCGCGCGAGCCATACCACACCCATGCCGCCACGGCCCAATTGGCGAAGGAGGATAAAGCGCCCATTGCCCACCGACTGTCGCGGCGCGGCGGCGGCGGATGCCCCCCCGACAGGAGTTGCTGCAGGTGCCGCGGGCTGAGGGGTGCCTTCCATTGATGTTTCGTCGGTTGCCTTCCGAATGGTGTAGTAAACATCCACCTTCTTTGCCACGTCTCGATATTTAACGTCGTGCTCGTAAATCTCCTGATAACGTGCAAACGCGTCGTCGTTGCGTCCCATCTTCTCGTAGACGGCTGCCAAGTGATACAGCACCTCCTTGCGCAAGTCGTTAAAGCCATGGCGCTCATCTATGGCCGCCAGCAATGAACGTTCCGCCAAGTCGTACATCTCGCGCACGGCAAAAATCCGGCCGAGATAACACTGCGCGCGATGCTTGTAGAGAACGTTGCCTTGGGCCTTCTGGAACGCCAGCACGGCATCATCATAAAGCTCCGCCTCAAAGCAGGCTTCTCCCAACTCGAAACGGATATCCAAATCCGTCGGAAATTTTGCAGCGCGCTTACGGCAGTCCTTTAGTACGAAATCTTTTCGCTCCTTCTCCAGCGCCAATCGGCGGCCGTCATAATCCTCGGCGTTGCGGTCCAGCAATGACAATTCATGGTCAAACTTTGAAAGGTGACAATCGGTAATCAGTCGATCGATTGCCGAGTCTGCCGTCTGGCTGTTGGTGGACACATAATCGTAGTACTCCATCGCTCGATCGAAATTCTTTGCCTGAACATTCAGTTTGGCGATCTCCGTGGCCAGCCGCATGTTGGCCGTGTTCTGCTGAAACTCCTTTTCTTTCTCAATAATCATGTCCTGCAGTACATCCGCCGACTTATGGACCTGTTGCTCGCGCGCCACGCGATTGGCCTCGCCCTGATCACGCACCACTTCATTCACGCTGGCCTTGCCGGAACCAATCCTCTCATAGCTGCCTCGCTTGATGGTTGCGCGCGCGGAAAAGTCCTTGAAAATCTGCTGAAGTTTGAAGTCATCCGGATTCTTTTCCACCAAATCCTGAAGCGCCTTCTCCGCCTTCTCAAAATCGCCCAGTTGTTCCAGGACGCTGGCGAGTAGTTGGCAGATCTCCTTGTTATCGGGCGTGGCCGCCACCAAGATTTCGACACTTGGCATGGCCGTGCGCGGCATTTCCAGCGCGTTGGCCGAATCTGCCAACAAACGATGGGCCAATTGGCTTTCCGGATCATCCGTCAGCACTTCCTCCGCCTGAATCAGGGCCGTCTTGTAATCCTCCCGGCGCAGCGCCATCTGCCCCTTGGCCAACGCAGGTCCGCTCGATGCCGCCCCCACAATCTTCCCGAAGAATCCCGCGCCCGCACCTTTCTTTGCCTTCTGCGCTGCCCGCAGCATTTCCCGGCCTTCGACAAAGCCCGGCTCTGTTTTCAGGATGTCCTTGAGTAGAAGAATGGCATAGTCGAGATTGCCCTTGTCCACTGCGGCAGTTGCATGGCCATACTTGCCTTGCAGCCCCTCAGCGAGCTGGGTTTTGTCAATCTCGGTCATGGGTTTGATTAAAATGCACCGGCACGCCACCGCCAAGGCGAAAGCTCCGCGCCGCTTTCAAAATACGCTTGCCCACCCCACGCCCTTTGCGCAAGCTGATTTCTCACAGCGGTCATGGCGGAATTGGCAGACGCGCTACGTTGAGGTCGTAGTCCCGAAAGGGGTGGAGGTTCGAGTCCTCTTGACCGCACCATTCTTCAATGCAACAGCGGCAGCTCATGTGGCTGGCGGATGAGCTCCGCGTCTTTCTCCAAAAAATAGTCCAACCGCACATGCGCTTCCTCATTGTCAATGTCGCACGCCATCAGCCAAAAATCTGCGTAGTGATTACCCTCGGATTCCACCAGACCGGCATACAAGCCTGCCACCTCATCATCCACTCCCCGGAGAGCCTCCGCCAGCAACTGGAACTTTTCGCAACTCCGCCCCTCAATCAGCGACGCACAAATCAAGTGGTCGATCACCTGCTCCCTGCGGCCACGCCGAACCTCCTGCATCAATCCATGAATCCAAGGACTTGAGCAAGGTTGCCCCAGCGCCACCCCCCGTCGTTCCAACAGGCCCAGCAGCATCTCGAAATGCGAAAGCTCCTCCATCGCAATCCCGTTCAACTCTCGCGCCCGCGTCTGCAACTCCCGGTATTTCATCAGGCTCAATGCCGTCGTCGCCGCCTTTCGTTCCAAATGACAATGATCCACCAGCACCAGCTCCAGATGGTTCAACACCTTTGGCAGCCAGCTATCCGGGATTTTCTCGCGCCATAGCAGCACCCGAGGAAATTGGGAAGACCACCGTGAAAAGTCAAAGCCTCAACTCTCCAAGGCCCTTTGACTACCCCCTGTTCTTGCAGTAGTTTGCCCCAGCGAGAGCCAGCACCGGCCCATGAATTCCACTCGACGCACTTTCATCCATGGCATGGCCGGCAGCGCGGTCGCCACCCCTCTTCTGGCCCAGAACAAGCGCCGCGGCTACGACAAGCCCAACGTCGTCATCGTCCGCTTCGGCGGCGGATGCCGACGAATGGAAAGCATCGACCCACAGAAAACCTACGCCCCTTACCTGCGCAAAACGCTTGCTCCCCGCGGGGTCCTCTTTGAGAACATGCTCATCGACTCCCTCAAACCCCACCAGAAGGTCGACACCTCACATGGGCAGGGCACGATCTATATCCTGACCGGCAGCTACAACAAGCTAGGCAACGCCGGCGGCCAAGGGCTCGACCTTCGCTTTGTGCCCAATGCCCCGACCGTCTTTGAATACCTCCGCAAGGAATACGACATTGCCGACCACGAAACCCTCATTATCAACAGCGAAGACCGCAAACAGGAAGAATTTCTCACCTACAGCAACCACCTGAAGTATGGCATCAATTACCGCTGCCAAATCCTCAGCCTCTATCGCTTCAAGCGCTTTCTCTACCCACAGTTGCTCGACAGCAAAAAGCGCGATGGCAAACCACTGCCTCCCCAGCAGCTCAGAAAAATACGTAATGAATACAATAAGCTCGTCGCCATCGATCAACGCCAACCCCTGCCCGCCAACCCCAAGCTGGAGGGATTCTGGTCCCGCTGGCGCGATCACTATGGAGAAAGCGGCTTTAAAAACCCGCGCGGCGACCGGCTCCTCACCGAGCTCGCCGTCCGCGCCATTCGCGATCCCCAGTTGCGTCCGCGCCTGATGATGGTCAACTACACCGACTGCGACTATGTCCACTGGGGCATCCGCAGCCACTACTACAACGCCATCTCCATCATGGACCAAGGATTGCGCCGCCTTGTCTCCACCGCCGACACCACCGAAGGCTATCGCGACAACACCATTTTCGTCATCGTCCCCGATTGCGGACGCGACAACAATCCGCTTGCGGACGTCCCCTTCCAGCACCACTTCAACAGCCGGTCCTCGCACGAAATCTTCTGCCTCATATTCGGCAAGGGCGTTCCCAAGGGAAAAAGGATCTCCACCCCGGTGGACCAAGCGCAGATCGCCGCCACCATCGGCGGCCACATGGGCTTCACCACCAACCGAGCCGCCGACCCCCTTCAGCAGGCCTTTGCGTGAGCATTTCCCCTCAAGACCCCGCCGCCCTGCCCCGCTGGAAGCGCCTCATCATGGCACCCATCAAGCTCCTCTTGGGCATGGCCTTCACCAAGTCCATCCTTGGCGCCATGATTGCCATTGGCTGGACCCAGCGCCTCATGCAACGTAACGCTTTAGCGGTCTGGTGGAAGCGAAGTCTGATAAAGGAAAAAGGCACAACTTTCCCGGGCTTCCTCGACACACATCTGGAAACCCGCCCTCACCTCCACTGGCCCAACTGGTTCCTTCGCCAAAATTTTTTGGCCAACCTGCGCCGCGAAGGCCCCAGCCCCTGGCGTGTCTTCACCGGCCTCACCGAATCCCTCCGCCGCAATTTTTGGCTTGGCCTCCAAGGTATTTTTAACACCTCCGCCCTCATTCTTCCCTCGGGCACTCTCATGTGGTTTGGCTGGGACTACGGCTGGAATATGTCCTTTCACAAAGGCTACGAGCAATTCTATGTCGGCGTCACCATCTCCTCCGTCGGCTTTCTTGCCTTTGTAACAGCCATGTTTTACGTCCCTCTCGCCCAAGCCCGTCAAGCGGTCACCGGCCAATGGCGAACTTTTTATGATTTCCGCCTCGTCTGGCGCGTCGCCCGCGAGCAATGGGCAGCCTGCCTCGGTCTGGCCATTGCCTATGTGCTACTAGCCGTACCCTTGAACGTCCTCAAGACCGCCCCCATGTTTCTCTATGGCCATGGATTTACCGCTTTGGAAGAACTGGTCGCCAAGGATCCCAAGGGATTCATGAACTCATACTTCTTCTGGACTGCCGTTGTGGGGCTGCCCGCCTACATCCTAGTCCGGTGCCTGGCAGCCCGCATTTATGCTGCCGGCCTTTTGAGGGCCTTGCGCGAAAAGCAAGTAGACCCCGAAAAACTTTCCCCCGCCGAGCAATCCGCGTTGGACAGGCTGGAACTTCTCACCGACACCCCTCCCATCCTCCAATCTCGCTGGCGCCGGCTGGCCAAGTGGTTTGGCACCAAACTTGGCCGCGCCTTGGGCGGCTTTGCCATTTTTTGGCTTTGGGCCGCATTCCAGCTTCAGGTCTACTTTGCTGAATTCCTGAATTACCACGAAGCCGGCCGTGCCTGGCTCAACCATCCCCTCGTCCAGCTCCCTTGGTTCCAATATCTCCCCACGGGACTTCAACCCAGTGGCCAGGAACTCCCGGGCGCCATTGGATTCATTCTCTTATGCGCGGGAATTCGCGCCCTGATACACCTCTCCCGAAAATTGAAAAACGGTTGATCCCCCCAGAGTGCTACTATCAGCCTTGCGGCTGGTCACTCTTGGGTTTGGAAGAATGACGGGCTTTCAGAGAAGCGGGGCGCAAACCGCGACGATTCAACGCCGTGATCGGCCTGGCCGGTTTTGCTGAAGGCAGGAAAGGCTTGCGGAAAGCTTCCAGAAAATCATAACCGTCCTTGAAATCATCACGGCTGTCCTCATCCGTGCGGGCCAAGAGCTCATGTTCCACCATGTTGAAAACCATCTCGCCAAAATCCTCGCACCGCCACACGCCCCACTCCGTCAGCACCGTCAGGGTCATCGGCCCAAACTGATCCAAGGCATAAGCTCGCAGACCTCCCAGAAGCTCCTGCCCGCTCACATGGCGGAGCTTGCCTTCCGTCTCCTGCTTGAGGATTTGTTGCTGCGTGTAGTCGAGGCCCTCGCGCACAAAATGATACGCGTCGCGATCATAGCGCGGATCTTCCGCGAGGATCGCGTCGAGCACCTCGTCAAAACTCTGGCCTTGCATGTTATTCCTGTGCCACTTCCGGCTTCTGCCCAGCCGGCTGGTCTGGTGACGGCAACCGCGCCGTCCTCCAAGCCTTGATTCCCATCCCCAACAGGAGCAGGCACATAACAAGAGCCAGCGCAGCCTGTTCCTGCGTGGTGAGGGACTTCACGGGCCAACCTAGCAGAAAAGCTATTTGGCCGCAATATTTACCAATCTATTCGGCACAATAATGACTTTCTTTAGCTCTTTTCCCTCGAGAAACTGCTGAATTTTTCCGTTGGCCAAGGCAAGTTTTTCGATCTCCTCCCGGGAGGCATCCGGTGAAATTGTGATATGTCCACGCAATTTGCCGTTCACCTGCACGGGAAACTCAATGCTCTCCTCAACTAAAAACGCCTCGTCGTACTCCGGCCACTCCGCGTAGGCCAGCGTGCCACCGGGAACGTCGCCCAGCCGGCTTGCCAATTCCTCCGCCAAGTGCGGCGCGAAGGGATTCAGCAGCAGCAGAAAGGTCCGCAGTGTCTCGCGCGGCTTCGTCTCCCAGCCGGAGGCTTCGTTCACGAAAATCATCAGCGCGGAGATTGCCGTGTTGTAGCGCATTCCCTCTAGGTCTTCCGTCACTTTCTTGATGCACGCGTGCAGCGCCTTCTGCTGTTGGGCTGTCGGTTCCTCGTCATTGATGGACGCATCGATCTTGATCGAATCCAGCAGCGCCGCCCCTTTGCCTCCATCCGTCACCTGCGCCTGCTCCAGTTCCGTGAAACTCGCCTCGTCCACGAACAGCCGCCACACGCGCCCGAGGAACCGGTATACTCCCGCCACGCCTTCCATGTTCCACGGCTTCATCATCTCCAGCGGTCCCATGAACATCTCGTACAGCCGGAACGCGTCCGCGCCGTAATCCGCCAGCACCACGTCCGGGTTGATTACGTTGCCACGGCTCTTGCTCATCTTTTGTCCGTCCTCGCCCAGGATGATCCCCTGGTTCACCAGTTTGTAAAACGGCTCTGCCGTCGACACGTGCCCGAGGTCAAACAACACCTTGTGCCAAAATCGCGCGTACAACAAATGCAACACCGCATGCTCCGTCCCGCCCACGTAAAGGTCCACGCCATCGTCGTCCATCCAATAGCGCTCCGCATCCTTGCCCACAAACCGCTCCTCGTTCCGCGCGTCCAGGTACCGCAGGTAATACCAGCAACTCCCCGCCCATTGCGGCATGGTGTTCGTCTCGCGCGTGGCGCCGTTGGGCAGGTTCACCCAGTCCTGCGCGCGGGCCAGCGGTGGGTCGCCCTCCGTCGTGGGCTTGTAGTCATCCAGCTCCGGCGGCAGCACGGGCAGCTCGTTTTCCGGCAGCGCCTCATGATGCCCGTCGCGCCACACGATCGGGAACGGCTCCCCCCAGTACCGCTGCCGGCTGAACAACCAGTCGCGCAACTTGAAGTTGATCATCCGCTCTCCGCACCCCTTCTCCTCCAGCCAGTCGATGATCCGCGCCTTCGCCTCCGCCGTCGGCAGCCCACTCAGGAAACCCGAGTTCATGCTCTCCCCTTCCCCGACAAACCCCACCGACTCCACTCCCTCCGGCGCCTTCACCACCGCCCGCACCTCCAAGTCGAACTTCCGCGCAAACTCCAAGTCCCGCTCATCGTGCCCCGGCACCGCCATGATCGCCCCCGTCCCGTAACTCGCCAACACATAGTCCGCGATCCAGATCGGAATCTCCTCATCATTTACCGGGTTCACCGCGTGCGCCCCGATGAACACCCCCGCCTTCTCCTTCGCCAGTTCCGTCCGCTCCAAGTCACTCTTCCGCGCCGCCGCCGCCCGATACTCCTCCACCGCCGCGCGCTGTTCCTGGGTGGTGAGTTGGTCCACCAATTCATGCTCCGGCGACAACACCATGTACGTCGCCCCAAACAACGTATCCGGACGCGTCGTAAAAACCGTGATTCCACATTCCGCATTCCGCACCCCGAACTCCACCTCCGCCCCCTCGCTTCGCCCGATCCAGTTCCGCTGCATCTCCTTGAGCGAATCACTCCAGTCGATCGTCTCCAGGTCATCCAGCAACCGCTGCGCGTACGCCGTGATCCGCAGCATCCACTGCCGCATCGGCCGCCGCACCACCGGGTGCCCCCCCACCTCGCTCTTCCCGTCCACCACCTCCTCATTCGCCAGCACCGTCCCCAGCTCCGGACACCAGTTCACCGGCGCATCCGACACAAACGCCAGCCGCTTCCCGTCCCGAAACTCACGCCGCGCCGCCTCCGACTCCATCCCCTCCGGATACTTTAAAGTGTCAATCGACTCCGCCTTGTTTGACACCGGGTTGAACCACGAATTATACAACTGCAAGAAAATCCACTGGCTCCATTTAAAGTACCCCGGGTCCGTCGTGTCCACCTCCCGCCCCCAGTCATAACTAAACCCCAAGCTCTGGATCTGCCGCCGGAAATTGGCCACATTCTCCTCCGTCGTGACCCGCGGATGCTGCCCCGTCTTGATTGCATACTGCTCCGCCGGCAACCCGAACGCATCCCACCCCATCGGGTGCAGCACATGCCGCCCCCGCATCCGCATGAACCGCGCCGTGATATCTGTCGCCGTGTAACCCTCCGGGTGCCCCACATGCAGCCCTGCCCCCGATGGATACGGAAACATATCCAAAATATAATACTTCGCCAGCGCCTCCGGCCGCACCCCCGCATGCCGCACCCCGAACGGATGCCCCTCCGGCACCGCCTCCCCCGGGTTGAACGCCCGAAACGTCTCCCCCGAGACCCAGTGCTCCTGCCACTTCGCCTCGATCAAATGAAAAGGATATTGCCGCCTCAAATTTGCCATAAAGCGCGCGAGTGTGCGCAAATCAACAACTCAGGGCAATGTTGAACCAACAGCTACCCCCGGCATTTTCCCCAACGAACCTCCCCAGATGGTGCCAACTTCATCAAATGTGTTATTGCGATTGAACGCCATCTCCCAAGGGTAACCGTCGGGATCGGCAAAATATCCGCTATACCCGCCCCATTCGGCGGGCTGAGCAACTTTCAGGAGAGTGGCGCCGGCGGCAACGGCAAATTCCAACGCCTCGGCAACCTCTGCCTCGCTGCGGACATTGTGCGCCAAGGTAATGCCACCAAAACCCGTGCCGGTCTTGGGATGATCAGCAGCTATGTCCTCGGCCAACAGGTCCTTGGGTAAATGGCAAAGCGCGTGCCGACGGTGCGGAAGATGGCCCATTCGGCAGTGGCATCGGTGATGTTGGTGGGAAATCCGAGGCCATCGCGGTAAAAGGCGATCGCCCGCGCCATGTCTGCCACACCCAGCGTGATGATGCTGATGCGCGCCTCAAATGGGCCGCCGGAGCTCACAGTTTTGGAAAGGCCGCTTTCAAATCCACCTTGTCGCCCATCTCCTTTTGCTGCCTAAGCAGGCGGGCAAAGAGTTGCTTCACGCGCGCCGATTGCTTGGCGTCCACGGCGAGGTCCTTGTTTTCGAATGGATCCGCTTCGATGTTGTAGAGGCGCGCCTTGGAAATTTGCGGGTACACGATCAGTTTCCAGCCATCAACCGTGACACTGCGCTGCAGGCCAAGGTAAGCGCCGTGGATGGCGTCATAGGCGTGCCGATCAGTCTTGCCCTTCAGAACAGGCAACAGGCTTTTGAACTCCACCTTGTCCGCGGGCTTCACCCCGGCCAGCTCAAGCGTGGTGGGGTGCACGTCCTGAAGATACATCGGAGCATCATTTTTGGCTCCGGCCTTGATGCCCGGCCCCATGACAATGAACGGTACGCGCGTGCTGTGCTCGTACATGTTTTGTTTACCAAAGAGGCCGTGACGGCCCACTGCCAAGCCGTGGTCAGCACTAAAGAATATGTAGGTATTCTTGGACTGACCGCTCTTCTCCAGTGCATCAAGGATGCGCCCAATCTGCGTGTCCATGTGCTCAATGATCGCGTAGTACTCCTGCCGATGCACCTTCACGGCATGCTCCGTGCGCGGCATGGGCGCCAGATTCTCGTCGCGCAGGCGGTGTGGATTGCCGATCTGATCCTTGTAAGGATACATCGGCAGATAATTTTCCGGCAGATTGATGCGCTTGAGTGGATACTTGTCGATGTATTCCTTGGGCGCCTGCCGCGGATCATGCGGGGCGTTGAACGCCACGTACATGAAGAAGGGGCGCTTGTCCTTTTTGGCCATGCTCAGGTAATCGATGGCGTCGTCCGCCACGATATTGCTCCAGTGACGGCCGCCTTTCCAGAAGCCCTCGAACTTCGGATCAAACGGGCTCCACGGATCGGGCTTACCCGGCAGCGGACGATTGTAACCGGCCGGCGTTTGGTTCGGCATGCCCGGGCGGATATTGCGCGCCACCTCGAAAGCCTCGTCGGCCTTGGCGCGGATGTGCCATTTGCCGGTCATGAAAGTCTGGTACCCCTGCCGCTTCAACACTTGCGGCCAAAGCCCGTCGAATTCCTTTTTCCGCGCGGCGAGTTTTTCCCCGTTAGCCCGGCCACTAAACAGATTTGAAGCTTCCTGCGCCCGCCAAATGAACCGCCCAGTGATCAGCATGTGCCGACTGGCCACACACACCGCGCCGCTCCATGAGCCCATGTTGTAAGCGCGTGTGAACGAGGTGCCGCCCTTCACCAGGCGATCGAGATTGGGCGTATCAATGTCCGTGTAACCCAGTGCGCCGATGGTCTCGTAGCATTGGTCATCAGCAAAAATAAACAGGATGTTGGGCTTATCTTCCGCGCGGGAAAGGAACGGTACCGCCAGCACCAACGCCAGCCACAGCCGGCCCAAGGAGGAAAACGCAAATCGTTTCATGGATGCGCGATGCTCGCGCAAGAGCGCCCGCCGGGCAATGCTAATTGCGGGTGTCTTGCTTGAAAACCGCCTTGGGATCGTAGTCCGGATTCTTCTCCGTCGGCACCGGCGCCCGGGTTTCCTTGCGCCACTGGAGCATGGCCGCATGCAGTTCCTTCACCTTGGCAGGCTGCTTGGCGGCGAGGTTGGTTTTTTCGCCTATATCCTTTTTCAGGTTGTACAACTCAAGCGTGCCGTCCTCGAAATACTCGATCAATTTCCAGTCGCCCATGCGGATCGCCGCAGCCGGCGTGGTGCGGAACGCCCCGTGCCGCGCCGTGTAACCCTGCAGGTACGCCGGGAAATGCCAGAACAATGCCGGCCGATCCAATGAGGCGCTGGCGTCCTTAAGCACCGGCAGTAGGCTCACGCCATCCAGTTGCGCACCCTTGCTGCGCTTCACGCCGGCGGCCTCCATCAAAGTCGGATAAAAATCCACGCCAATCACCGGCTCACGACAGGTGCTGCTGGCTTGGGTCACGCCCGGCCACTTGATGACCAGCGGCTCGCGAATGCCGCCCTCGTACAGCATCCCTTTGCTGCCGCGCAACGGCGCGTTCGAGGTCACCCCGCCGTGCCCGCCGTTATCGGAAAAGAAAATCACGATCGTGTTGTCATCCAGTTTCAACCGCTTGAGGGTGGCCTGCACCGCGCCAATGCTGTCGTCCATGCTCTCAATCATCGCGGCGTACTTCGCATTCTTGTGGCCGCCGACGGTCTTTTTCTTTTCGTACTTCGCGGTCAAATCCGCCTTCGCCTGAATCGGCGTGTGCACGGTGTAGTGCGTGAGATACAGAAAGAACGGCTTGTCTTTGTTCGCCTCAATGAATTTGCATGCCTCCGCACCCAATCGGTCCGTGAGGTATTCGCCTTTCTTCGGGTTCACGAGATTTGGATATTTGTACGGGCTATGATAGCCGCCGCCGCTCGGACTGCCCCATTCACGCCCGGCGATATTCACGTCAAATCCTTGGGTGGTTGGGTCCTTACCCAAGTGCCATTTGCCCATCGTGGCCGTCACGTACCCGGCCTTTTGCAGCACCTCGGCAATCGTCTCAAACCGGCCGGCCAACTCGCGTGTGTTTTTGATGGGCACCAGCTTGCGATATTTAGACTGCCCACGATCGGAGTTTCCAACCGTAAACACCCCATGACGCGGCCCGTACAACCCGCTCATCAAACACGCCCGGCTCGGCGCACAATTCGGCGCGCAGGCATACGCGTCCATAAACACCATCCCCTCTTTCGCCAACCGATCCACATGCGGCGTCTCGTAATATTTCGACCCCATGAACGACACATCCGTCCACCCCAGATCATCGATGAAATAAAACACAATATTCGGCTTCGCCGCTTGTGCATTCAGAACGGCCGCCAGACAAACCATCAATGTAACAATCCGCATGCCTTGTTTTGCGGCGACCAAGAGCCGGGGTCAAGGTTCGGGCTTGATTTTATTCCACGTATTGCCCAGGCAAAATCAACTTGTCCCGGTGGGAATACCGTCAAGTAAGTCTTCGCCTAACTTAGCACCTCAGTGATATCGGCGGTGCTGTCAGCAAACTTCTTCGTCGGACGCGATAGTTGATTGGCGATGGTCACGAAGAGATTCGAAAGCGGAACATCGTCGCTGTAGTTTAGGTGGGCGCCATGCTGGAAGCCGAGGTTTTTGCCGCCGCTCAATATGATCGGGTAATTAATGGCCCGGTGGGTCTTGCTGGTGGCGCATCCGTAAAAGCACAGTGTATTGTCCAGCAGCGTACCGTTGCCATTCAGCAAATCCGCGTCCAATGTATCAAGCCGCAGTTTGGCCTTTTGCTTTTCCGGACCGTGACAACCCACGCAGTATTGGGTCAGAAACGGACGGATCTTTTTTTCAAACAGATTGACCTCCTGCCCGAATGCTTGAGGCAGAAATCCAACCAACATCAACCCAATATACACGTACCCGTTCATGGAACCAAACAAACGCGACTTCTACCGGAATGCTGTCATTCGATCAAGCCAGCGCCCTTCACACCGCCTCCAAGGTATTCACCTGACAATGCCTGAATTTTCCGTACACTGACGTGAAACGTGAATTGCAGGTCACTCACAACCAATCGACGCCAATTTCTGTTGCAGGCGGGTGGAGGCATGGGGGCGTTGGCTTTTTCGGCGATGGGCGCCAAACAAGGGATCGCTCCCGGCGCGCATTTTGCGCCGCGGGCGAAGCGGGTGCTTTGGCTTTTCATGCATGGCGGGCCAAGTCACATGGATTTGTGGGATCCCAAACCCGACCTCGCCAAGTATGCCGGCCAACCGTTGCCGGGGGGGTTTGGAGAGGTCATGACGCGCCGCAAAGTGGCAAAGAATCCGCTGCTCGGGCCGGTGAAACCGTTCCGCAACCATGGCCAGTCCGGCCTGCCGATCAGTGAGTTTCTCCCGCACATGGCACGCCATGCGGACAGCCTGTGCGTGCTGCGCAGTTGTCACGGCGACAGCGTAAATCATCCGCAGTCGGTTTATCAGATGAACACCGGCTCCATCCTGATGGGCAAACCATCCGTCGGCAGTTGGGTGGCATACGGGCTCGGCTCGGAAAATCAAAACATGCCCGCCTTCATCGTGCTACCCGATCCGCGCGGCGGTCTCAAGGGCGGCCCACCCGCTTGGGGCAGCGGATTTCTGCCGGCGACGTATCAAGGCACGACGTTCCGTCCCGGCGACAAACCCATTCTTAATCTCAATCCACCCGCCGACCGCCCACCCGATCGACAGGCTGCGTTGGCAAAGTTCATTCAACAAACCAATCGCGACCACGCCGCCCAGCGAGATCAGGATGACACCCTCGAAGCCCGCATTCGCGCCTACGAGCTGGCCTTTCGCATGCAGACGGCTGCGCCGGAGATTGTCGATCTCTCCGCCGAAACCACTGCCACTCGAAAGCTGTACGCACTCGATCAAAAGGACTGCGCGGAATTCGGCACCCGCTGCCTGCTCGCCCGCCGAATGCTCGAACGCGATGTGCGGTTTGTGCAGCTTTATTCCGGCGACACGCTCGGCTGGGATGCTCACAAAGGCGTGCTGCAAAACCACACCATCTGGTGCCGCCGCACCGATGCCCCCATCGCCGGCCTGTTTGATGACCTTAAGGCGCGCGGTTTGTGGGATGACACGCTCATCATTTGGGGTGGCGAATTCGGCCGCATGCCCATGAGTGAACAAGGCACCGGCCGCGACCACAATCCGTGGGGCTACAGTGTCGTGCTCGCGGGCGGCGCCGTGCGCGGCGGCCTCGCCTACGGTGCCACCGACCCCATCGGCCTGCGCGCCGAGCAAAACAAGATTCACGTCCACGACCTTCATGCCACCCTGCTCCACATCCTCGGCATCGATCACGAACGGTTGACCGTAAAACACCACGGCAAGGACGAGCGATTGACGGATGTGAGCGGGAATGTGGTGAAAGAGATTCTCGCATGAAGGTTATCCAAACACTGATTTTGCTGATGACCGCGTACTGGGCCACGGCCGATGATCATTGGTCCTGGCAGCCCCTCAAGCGCCCGGCCGAGCCGGATGATTCGCGCTACACCAATCCCATCGATGCTTTTATCACCGCAAAACTTCGACCCCACAATCTCTCCCTCGCACCGGAAGCCGACCGCCGCACGTTGATTCGCCGGCTCACTTTCAACCTCACCGGCCTGCCGCCCACGCCAGCGGAAGTGAAGGCGTTCCTCAAGGACACCGATCCGCGCGCCTACGAAAAACTCGTCGACCGTTTGCTCGCCTCGCCCGCGTACGGCGAGCACTGGGCGCAGCATTGGCTCGACCTCGCGCGCTTTGCGGAGACGGATGGCTTCGAGCACGACAAGATTCGCCCCAACGCCTGGCGCTACCGCGACTGGGTCATCAACGCCCTGAATGCCGACCTCCCGTACAACGCATTTGTGCAGCAGCAAATCGCCGGCGACCTCCTGCATCCCAAGGATCCGCAGGCCGCCATCGCCACCGGCTTTCTGCTCGCCGGGCAGGACATGCCGGACATCAATCTGCTCGCCGAGCGACGCCACATGATCCTTAACGAAATGACCGGCACCGTCGGCAGCGCCCTGCTCGGCGTCACGGTTGGTTGTGCGCGGTGCCACGATCACAAGTTCGACCCCGTCAGCCAGCGCGAGTTTTACCAGATGCGCGCGTTTTTCGAGAGCGACCTGCAACTCAAGGAAATCAAATCCGGCGCCCTCACCATCCGCGCCATGCGCACCGGTAAATCCACAGCCACTCATATGATGGTGCGCGGCGATTTCCGCCGACCCGGCGACGCGGTCCAAGCCGACTTTCCGAAGACCTTGAACACGGCCCAAGGCCAGTCCACCGAGGGTTCGCGCACTGAACTTGCCCGTTGGCTCACCCACCCGAAAAACGCCACCGCGATGCGCCTGGCCGCCAATCGCCTGTGGCAGCAGCATTTTGGCCGCCCGCTCGCCACGCCCGAGGATTTCGGCACCCAAGGCCAGCCACCCACGCACCCCGCCCTGCTCGACTGGCTCCCCCCC
>CEVA01064296.1_pt1 | contig 40205 bp, 37 predicted proteins | sample 361521 | NCBI WGS metagenome assembly CEVA01 (sample SAMEA2622823, study PRJEB7988) | marine metagenome | isolation source: saline water (ENVO:00002010), including | reverse complement strand
AGAAAACGGCTTGTCATTAGCAACTAAAATTGAACTAAAAAAGTGTTGTCTGTATGATAACCACTCTACATCTTCAACCGTTTCTTCATCATCTCCCATTTGAGATAACTTTTCTACACGATCTTCTTCGTGCATGTATGTTAAACGCGTATAGCGGTTTTCATAGCTAATACTCTTAGCATGTCTAATTCCCTTTTGTTTCCAATCTAAAGTAATTGGCTGAGAAGTATTAAATACTCCACTTAAACCTTGAGACTTGATTGAAAAGTCAATCATGTAATCATCTGGTTTTAACTCATATCTATACTCTAAATATTCCGTTTCAGAAAATTTAAGCTTCATAGATACAACCGTATTATCACCACTTTTAGTTACACTTGGTTGAAACGGATGATCTTTAGTGTTGTGCGTACGGCTATCTGTAGTACTAAATGTGATGTTAAAATCACTATTATTGTCTTTAACAAGGTAAACAGGTACTGAATCGTAGTCTACAAACTTTTTAAGCTTTACCTCAGCTAAATGACCACCTTTTCTTTTAAATTTTAAGCTAAAAACATCAGTTTCTACAGTTGTAAACTCAGAACCTGGTAAGGTAGAAGCATAAGATATTGCTCCTAATTTATTTTGAAGTGCAGCACGTTGTGTCGAATCTACAACTTGGGTGCTACTGTAATCTTCTGAAGTAGTTACAACCGCTTCGTTTTGCTTACTATTCTTTTTCTCTGCTTCAACTTGCTCTTGCTCAGCTTTCTTTTGTGCTTCAACCTCCTCTGGTGTTGGTGCATTTTGATACATCATATACACCAGGATTCCAAAAATAAGAACGAATCCTATTATTGATTTAACATCGAGTTTCTTTTCTTCCATAATTTAGTTCGTACGCTACGATTGATTGATTAATGCTTTGGGTATCCCAAAAAGCAATCCAAATTTCGTTTTACGCCAAAGTGGCATATTACTTTTTCTTCTTGTATTTTAATGCTGCTTTTACAAATGCCACAAATAAAGGGTGTGGATTAGCAACTGTACTTTTATATTCTGGGTGATATTGTACGCCAACAAACCAATTGTGTTCTGGTATTTCTACAATTTCTACAAGTCCAGTTTCTGGGTTTAATCCTGTAGCTTTCATACCAGCAGCCTCAATCTGTTCTTTATAGTTATCATTAAATTCAAAACGATGTCTGTGACGTTCTTTTATATTTGTTGTACCATAAACTTTATGTGCAATACTTCCTTCAGCAATATCGCAATCCCAGGCACCTAAACGCATAGTACCACCTTTATTAACAACATCTTTCTGAGATTCCATAAGGTTAATAACAGGATGTGGTGTATGCTCATCCATTTCTAAAGAATTAGCATTGTTTAGATTAAGAACGTTTCTGGCATATTCTATAACAGCCATTTGCATTCCTAGACAGATGCCTAAAAATGGAATATTGTTTTCTCTTACAAACCTAACCGCATCAATTTTACCTTCGATACCACGCTCACCAAATCCTGGTGCTACCAAAACACCATCTAAATGACCAAGCTTAAAATCTATATTATCTTCATTCAAAAATTCTGAATGAATTGGCTCTACATTAACTTTTACTTCGTTCTCTGCGCCTGCATGAATAAAAGCTTCTAATATAGATTTATAGGAATCCTGAAGTTCTACATATTTTCCAATTAAACCGATAGTAACTTCACTTTTTGGGTTTTTATGGCGTTTTAAAAACTCATTCCAACGGTCTAAGTTTGGCACATCACTTTTAAGATCTAGCTTTTGAAGCACAACTTTATCCAAACCTTCGTCCAGCATTAAATTTGGCACATCATAAATTGTTGAAGCGTCAATAGATTGGATAACGGCTTCTTTTTTTACATTACAAAAACGTGCTAGTTTCTCTTTTAAGCCTTCTTGTAATTCATGCTCCGTTCTACATACCAAAATATCAGCATGTACACCACTTTCCATTAGCGTCTTAACACTGTGCTGAGTTGGTTTTGTTTTTAATTCGCCAGCAGCTGATAAATAAGGAATTAACGTTAAATGAATAACCAAAGCATTATGCTCTCCTAAATCCCACTGTAATTGACGTACTGCTTCGATATATGGTAAGGACTCAATATCTCCTACTGTACCACCAATCTCTGTAATTACAATATCATAATCTCCAGAATTACCAAGAATTTGAATTCTATGTTTAATTTCATCTGTGATATGAGGAATAACCTGAACTGTTTTTCCTAAGAATTCACCACGACGTTCCTTATCAATAACACTCTGGTAAATTCTACCAGTTGTAACGTTATTAGCTTGTGATGTTGGTACATTAAGAAAACGCTCGTAATGCCCCAAATCTAAATCGGTTTCTGCACCATCATCTGTGACATAGCACTCTCCATGCTCATATGGATTTAATGTACCTGGATCTATATTAATATATGGATCTAATTTTTGAATGGTAGTTCTGTAACCTTGGGCTTGTAATAATTTGGCGAGAGATGCAGCGATAATGCCCTTTCCTAGTGAAGAAGACACTCCGCCTGTTACAAAAATATACTTAGGGTTTGTGGTCATGTTACGTTGTTAAACGCAGGCAAATTTACAATAAAAATTTGCTTATGTGCAATTAAAACTCTGCGAATATCAACAGACTTTTCTTAACCTTATTTGTTTGGGAATTTTTGTTTGGAAAAATCGCGTCTAATGGTATAAATCAATTCTTCTAGGCCATTGATTTTTATGTCGTGCATTTGAATCATCATTCTGCCCAGTTTTCCTTCAGGGAATCCTTTCTGTTTAAACCAAGTGTAGTAATACTCTGGGATATCTACTAAATATTCGCCTTTATATTTCCCAAAAGGCATTTTATAATGGGCAAGTTCTATAAGTGCTTCTTTATTTCCTTCCAACTTATTGCGACTTATATTTTTCTAACTTCTTAAGCTCTTCTTTAATGTAGTTTTCCCAGTAGTTTTGGGCATCAATATTTATAGAATGGTTGGTTTGCTCGTCATAAACTTTCTGAGTATTATCTAAAGCCTCATTAATTGCTACATGAATCTGATTCATCTGAATCTTTATATTTTGGTTAACAACCAAACGCTCTAACTGCTCTCTAAACTTTCTTACATAAAGTTCCGTAATATCAAAATGCAATTGCTCATGCGCCAGGATGTGATCGTCTGCTTTTTCAGAAAGATACCAAGACTTGTTTGGATAAAAATGAGCTTCTACTGAGGTTGAATAATCAATGATACGTTTTCCGGATGTTTTTACTGAATATCCGAAAGTAATACCAGAGGCTTTTAATGCTACTGCATCAGAATGAGGATTTGGATTACCTTTAAAATCTTCCCACGTTAGCTTTTTGGTATCACTCCATTTAATAGTTTCATCATTAGAAGAGTTTCCAACAAAGCATAAAAAAACTAAAAATATAAGATGCTTTATCTGCATTTATTGCCAGTTAAAAGTAATATCTCTTTCGATATCTGGATGTAAACTGTAATGTACAGGACAAGTATTTGCAGTATGCTCTAAAACTTTTTGAGTCTTGTTATCTGCCTTAAACGGAAAATTGAGAATCACCTTAATTTTAGAGATACGTCTTGGATTACTAGCCATAGTTTTAGTAACCTCTGCGGTTGCACCAGACATATCAACATCCAAATCTCTGGCCTTTATACCCATAACCGTTAACATACAACTTGCTAATCCTGTAGCAACAGTATCTGTAGGAGAAAACGCTTTTCCTTTACCATTATTGTCTGTTGGTGCGTCTGTTATAAATGTATTACCAGACTTTATATGTGTACTTTCTGTTCTAAGATTACCGAGATAAGTTACTTTAGAAGTCATAGATTAGTTAGCTTCAATGATTCTTAGGTTATCATACTTTACTATATATACGGCTTCATTAGCATAACCACCGTACAATGATTTTGTATACCTAAATTTGTTTTCTATATATTCAGTTTCAAAAACCTCATTAGAAGCTTCATATAAATTATCATCAGTAGCAAGACGCAACAATATGTCTAAAGTTACATCAAAACCACGAGCTGCATACTTACTAGGTGAAACACCAAATTTCTCTTTGTAAGCGCTTACAAAACCTTTTGATTTAGACTCATCAAATTCCTTTCTAATTGATGGGTAATGAAATTTAAGGTTAGATAAATTATTATTATCAATGTCCTTTCCTTCAAAAGCTTTATTTCTATCTAGAGTTACTAAAACTATTTCCGTTTTATCAACAACTAATGCATTAAGCATACTTATAACACTTGATGCGAAAGCACCATTGTTAGTCTCCAAAAACACTATAGTCTTTCCTGGTTTAAAAACATTTTCTAATTGAACAGGGTAAATAAAATGTGCATCCTTACCTGTCTTTTTACTCTTTTGTGAGTAAATCTGAGTTGCTGTAGGGAATTCTCTTTTAAGCATTTCGCTAACAGCTTTGTGAGACTGATCTGCAATAACAACCACTTTAGATTTTAAACTATCTGCCTTAATAAAGTCTACCATGGCTTTTTGCAATAATTTATCCTCTGGAATGGTCTGAAACACATTAGCATAAACTTCTTTTGGCTTGTTTAATGCTGCTATAACAGGAACTCTATCACTTCTTAAACTATTTGCAACTCTATCGAAATTCTTTTCTTGTAAAGGTCCAATAACAGCATCATAATCTGAGAAATCATTTTCTGAAAGTATCTTACTTACTGTTGATGGTTGATATTCGGTATCAAAAACTTTTAAGTCCGTAGAAATTCCTAGTTGCTTCGCAGAATCTAAGGCCATTCTTACACCGACATGAAAATCTAAAATAGTAGATAACAATTTATTGTTTTTTATCTGCTCTTTTGCTTCTTCAACAGAATCTACATCAATTCTATGCAGACGATAAGGCAGCATTAATGCTATTTTTTTAACCTCATAGTTTTTGATTTTAGACGCTAGCTTAGTAGTTTCTACATCTGTTAATCCTGAAGTCACTTCTGCAGTAGCCGGTATTTTTAAAACCATACCTGCTTTTAAACCACTTTCTTTTAACTCTGGATTTAGGTTTTCTAATTCTTCTTGTGTAAGCCCTGTTTTTATTTTTAGCCTATAAAAACCTTCTTTTGGTAGTACTTCATAATAATCGTACTCTGCTTCAATAGGTTTTTCATCGTTGTCTTCAATATTAGGCACATTAAGTTCATCTCCTGGCTGTAGAATAGGTTTCATATTTGGATTTAAAGCTTCAAGTTCTTCAACAGTAATTCCAAATTTATATGCGACACGCCATTTTCCTTCTTTAGGTTGAACTTTATACTTTTTAACTGTGTTTTTAAGACTTACTTTAGACACAAACGTTTTATATCTAGGTATTCTAATTTTATCTCCTTTCTTGAGATTCTCGGAATACAGAAAGCGATTAGCCTTTTTTATGTCGTCTTCTGAAACTCCATACTTTTTTGATAAGCCGTATAGTGTCTCTTTGCGCTTTACTTTATGTGTTTTATAACCTATTAATTCTTTTGACTCCTCATTAATAGGCTCATTTTTAATTTTTGAATTTGGGATAATTAAAACCGTGTTAGTCTGAAATTTAGTTTTTGCATCAGGATTTAAAGCATAAATATCATAAGGTGTTACCAAGTACTTTTTTGAAATACTCTCAATGGTTTCGCCTTCTTTTATCTTATGCTCAATATAGTTTTGAGCACTTAGATTAAGACCTAAAATGATTACTATAACGGTTATTAATTTCTTCATTTATTTTTATTTAGCTTTTCCTGTTTTTTTTTAGAAACAAAATCAACTATAACGTCACTATTTTATTCCCATTCTATTGTTGCAGGTGGTTTAGAACTAATATCGTATACCACTCTGTTAACACCTTTTACTTTATTTATAATTTCATTTGAGGTTTTTTGCAAAAACTCATATGGTAAATTTACCCAATCTGCCGTCATACCGTCCGTACTCTCAACAGCTCTTAATGCCACACATTTTTCATAGGTACGTTCATCTCCCATTACACCTACACTATTAACTGGTAATAACATTGCACCTGCTTGCCATACTTTGTCGTACAAATTCCAAGAACGTAGGTTATTAATAAAAATAGCATCTACTTCTTGTAATATACGAACTTTCTCACGAGTTAGATCTCCAAGAATACGAATTGCTAATCCTGGACCTGGAAATGGATGACGACCTAATAAGTGCGAATCCATATTCATCGAAGCACCAACACGCCTTACTTCATCTTTAAATAATGCCTTTAAAGGCTCAACAACCTTTAGTTTCATAAAGTCTGGCAAACCACCAACATTATGATGACTTTTTATTGTTGCACTTGGTCCTCCTGTTGCAGAAACACTTTCTATAACATCTGGATATATGGTTCCTTGTGCCAGCCATTTTACATCTTGTATAAGATGAGCTTCATCATCAAAAACCTCAATAAAAACACGACCAATGGTTTTACGTTTTTCCTCTGGATCGCTCTTTCCTGCTAAGGCATCCAAAAAGCGTGCCGAAGCATCTACTCCTTTAACGTTTAATCCCATGCCTTCGTATTGATGCAATACATCTTCGAATTCATTTTTACGAAGTAAACCGTTATTTACAAAGATGCAATACAGATTTTCACCTATAGCTTTATGCAACAGCATAGCAGCTACTGAAGAATCCACACCACCAGATAAACCTAATACTACTTTATCGTTACCAAGTTTTTCTTTAAGCTCTTCAACAGTCTCTTCTACAAATGCGTTTGGTGTCCAATCTTGATTGACCTTAGCTATTTTAACTAAGAAATTTTGAAGTAATTGATGGCCATCTGTTGAGTGGTACACTTCTGGGTGAAACTGAATCGCATAAGTATCCTCACCTTCAATTTTGTATGCAGCATTTGCTACATCTTCGGTACTTGCTAGTAAAACGCCACCTTCTGGTAATTTTTTAATAGTATCACTATGGCTCATCCATACTTGACTACCTTCATGAATATTTTCGAAAAAATCTTCATCACTTTTTATGAATGCCAGATTTGCTCTACCATACTCTCTAGTACTAGATTCAGCCACTTCTCCTCCTGAGAAATGTGCCAAATACTGCGCACCATAGCAAACGGCAAGCATAGGCTTTTTACCTCTAATATTTGAAAGGTCTGGATGAAGTACATCTTCGCCTCTAACGGAATTTGGACTACCAGATAAAATTACAGCCTTAAAGCTGTCTGAATCTGAAGGAATTTTATTGAATGGATGAATTTCACAATAGATATTCAACTCTCTAACGCGGCGCGCAATAAGCTGTGTGTACTGCGATCCGAAATCTAAAATAAGGACTTTGTTGTGTAGCATGTGCAAAAATAACAAATGCGCTCACATTGAAGATTTGAGTTGTCAACTTTTTTAGATATTTTTTTAACGACTTATTTACAAAGTAATTATCGTGAATTCATTTTTAAGTGGTTGCATGGCTTTCTTCAATTCAGATATTAAATCATCACCAAATTCTAAGTACAACTCAGAGAAATTTGTATTTCGTTCTTGTAGACTTTGTCCTGGAAATAATTGCTCTTGTAAGTCTGTACAGCGTTCTATTTCATCTTTTAACTTTCGCTTTTGTGCTTTAAGCAAACGTTTTTCAAGATGTTTCAAACCTTTTATTTGCTTTACTTCTTGAGCTTTTACCGCACCTAAAAACGATTTATCTGTTTGTTCTGCCAATTTGAATAAACCCTCAAACTGCTGTTCTAAATGTTTTATCTGATCCGAAAAATCAATATCAATATTAGAAATCTGTCTTACCTTTTTATTTATAAAGGTGCTTCTTTTCAAAAATAAATCAGCATCAGAAATATTGAGTTTCTCTAATTTTTCAGCTTGTTTTTTTGTTTTTACTAAAGCAGAATTTCTTAGTAACAACATAGGAAACGTAACATCTTGCGCTTCAAAATTAGATTTTATCTGTAACCAATAAATCATTTCTCCTCCGCCACCTATGTAACATAAATTTGGTAAAATCACTTCCTGATATAAAGGTCGCATTATTACATTTGGCGAAAAACGTTCTGGATATTCATTCAGATGCGCTATCAATTCTTCTTTAGTCCACTGAAATTGTGAATCCAAAACCGAAAACATACCATCTATCTCAACAATACGTTCACGCAAACCATCATGAATATAAAATAAGTTAATCTCCCTAGGATTTACTTGAATTTTCAACCCTAAATCTTCCAAGGTTTTATTGGTTTCTGAAACTGTTTTAAAAGCTGGTTGCTCAACCAATTCTTTTTGCATTTGTGGTATAAACAAACGCTTCAACTCTCTGTCGTCTGCATCAATAATTACCAATCCATAGTCACCAAAAATCTCATTTGTCAAGTATCGTGTGGCATCTGCTAAATTATTGTGATTGAGATAAGCATTTTTGAACCAAACTTTTAGTTGTTCAGCAAATTTCCCTGACCCAAATTCTGCCGCAACAACCTCATATACATCCTCTAATCCTTTTGTATTAAAATGACCAACAGCACCTGTTTGATTCGAATTCCACTGAATCTTTTTGCCTTTGTAATTGAAGTAATTGATTTCATCAAAATCATGATCTTCAGATGCCATCCAATATACTGGTACAAAATTGTAATCAGGATATTCTGATTTTAATTCTTCAGTAAGATTTATAGTTGAAATAATCTTATACAGAAAATATAAAGGTCCTGTAAACAAATTTAACTGATGGCCTGTTGTAATGGTAAATGTATTCTCCGATTTTAAGCTTTCAATATTATTTAGGGTTAATTCTGAAGCTTCAATATTAGCATATTGATTTACCAAAGTTTCAGAAAGCACCTTTCGACTAGATTCTGAAACATGTTCTGAATGGCGCTTTTCTTCAATCTGTGCTTTAAAGTTTTCTAAAGTTGGGAAACGATTATATAATGGTTTAAGCTCAGGTTTTTGATCTAAATAATCGCAAATAAAATCAGAGAAATATCCGGTTGCTCTAAACGGAATACAGTCAGTTGGCATAAAAATCATAATTATGGCATAAAGATAAGCTACTTCTATTTTTTAACTGCTAATTTTTAGTTAATTCAATTTCACGAACTATCTTTACTAGCTTTCAAACAAAAAACATCGTATTTAATGCAAAAAATTCTTTTAGTCGTATTGGTCGTTCTTGGTTGCTTTACCTTAACAACGGCTCAAAATCTTCAATCACCTAGCGCATTTTTAGGGTATAAAATTGGCACACAATTTAGTCGTCACCATCAAGTTGTTGATTATTTTAAAACGGTTGCTGAGGCTGTTCCAAATAATGTAAAAGTTGAACAATACGGAACTACAAATGAGCGCAGAGCACTTGTATTAGCTTACATTTCTTCTGAAGAAAACATAGAAAACCTCGAAACAATCCGTGAGAACAACTTAAAAAATACTGGACTTTTAGAAGGCAACCCAACCAACACTGATGTTGCTATTGTTTGGCTAAGCTACAACGTACATGGTAACGAAGCGTCGAGTTCTGAAGCTGCTATGCTAACACTATACAAACTACTCACAGAACGAAAAGAATTGTTAGAAAACACTGTAGTTATTATAGATCCTGGTATTAATCCAGATGGTCGCGATCGTTATGTAAACTGGTATAACGAAACCAAAAGCACGCCTTATGACATTGACCAGCAAGCGAGTGAGCACAAAGAACCTTGGCCAGGAGGACGACCAAACCATTACTTATTTGATTTAAATAGAGATTGGGCTTGGGCAACACAAATTGAAACTCAAGAACGTTTAAAAGTTTATAATAAATGGATGCCTCATATTCATGTCGATTTTCATGAGCAAGGTCCTAATGAGCCCTATTATTTTGCACCAGCTGCAGAACCATTCCATGAAATTATTAGCGATTGGCAACGTGATTTTCAGACTCAAATTGGTAAAAACCACGCTAAGTATTTTGATGCTGAAGGTTGGTTATTCTTTACCAGAGAACGTTTCGATTTGTTTTATCCAAGTTATGGTGACACCTACCCTACATATATGGGAGCCATTGGAATGACCTACGAACAAGGTGGTCATGGTATGTCTGGCTTAGGTATTTTAAACGATGAAGGTCATGTACTCACTTTGGTAGAGCGTTTGACGCACCATACAGTTACAGGACTTTCAACGGTTGAAATTGCTTCAAAAAATGCAAAACAACTAAATACTGAGTTTGCAAAATTCTTTGACAATAGTGATTTAAAATATAAAAGCTATGTAGTGAAAGGCAACCAAGACAAACTGAACAACCTTAAAAGCTTGTTAAGCAAACATGACATTAAATACGAAAATACCAATAATGGGAAAGTTTCAGGTTATGATTATGCCACTGGCAAACAAGGCACTATGTCGGTTGATGCCAATTCTCTAGTAATTCACACCAATCAACCAAAAGGCAAAATGGTTAAAGTTTTGTTTGAGCCTAACGCCAAATTAAACGACTCACTAACTTATGATATTACGGCTTGGTCTGTACCATATGCTTACGGTTTAGATGCCATTGCCAGCACGTCTAAAGTCAGCAGTACTAAGACTTACGAAGGCAAAATGCAGACTGTATTATCCAAAGCTTATGGCTACGTAAGCAAATGGAACTCATTAAAAGACGCTCAGTTTTTAGCAGATTTACTAAAGCATGATTTTAAAGTAAGATTTACTGAAAAACCATTTGCTTCTAATGGTGAAAAATTTGATAGAGGTTCTCTAATAATCACAAAAGGAGATAATAAACACCTTGAAGATTTTCTTGGGACTCTAAATCAAATCAAGCAGAAACATAAACAGCACTTAACTCAAATCAACTCAGGATTTTCTCAAACTACTCCAGATATTGGCTCTCCAGACATTAAACTTGTAAACAAACAAAAAGTCGCCGTACTATCTGGAGAAGGCACATCGTCTTTGAGTTATGGTGAAATCTGGCATTTCTTTGAACAGCAATTACATTATCCTTTAACGTCTATCAATACAGACAATTTAAGCAGAACCAACCTCAACAAATACAATGTTCTTATCATTCCAAACGGCTATTATGGAAGTGTACTTAATGAGAATAATATGAAGAAAATTAATGATTGGGTACAAGCTGGAGGAAAAGTCATTGCCATCGACGGAGCTCTTAGAAGTTTTGCTGGCAAAGATGGTTTTAGTTTAAAATATAAATCGTCAGACAACAATAGCAGTAATGACAATCTAACACCTTATGCTGAGCGCGAGCGCGAGTACACCAATAACCTTATTACTGGTGCTATTTTTAAAACTAAAATAGACAACACACACCCAATGGCTTTTGGTTATAACAACGACTACTTTACTTTAAAACTAGGAAGTTCTGCTTATGATTTATTGAGTAGCGGCTACAACGTTGGACATTTATCTGACACTAAAGTCTATTCTGGTTTTGCTGGTAAAGATGCTTTAGCCAATTTAGATAACACTTTAGTTTTTGGTGAAGAACGCAAAGGTAATGGTAGTTTCATCTACTTTGTGGATAATACCTTATTTAGAAGTTTTTGGGAAAACGGAAAATTATTCTTGGTGAACTCCGTTTTCTTTGTGAACAATAATGCTTACGAATTATAATTATCATCAATCAAAATACATTATGAAACAAATTAAATCCTTATTTCTAAATTTATTCGTTTTAATAGCTATATCAGCTTGTAAACAAAACCAAACCAAAGAAACCACACCAGAATTTAAAGTTGATTTTGAAAAATTCACTTTAGACAACGGCTTACAAGTCATACTTCATGTAGACCGATCAGATCCTGTTGCAGCAGTAGCGTTAACAGCACATGTAGGTTCTGCAAGAGAAAAGGAAGGCAGAACAGGTTTTGCTCACCTTTTTGAACACTTATTATTTTTAGAATCCGAAAACTTAGGCAAAGGAGGACTCGACCAAATGAGTGCTCGTATTGGAGGTTCTGGAGCTAATGGTTCAACAAACAGAGATAGAACCAATTATTTTCAAACCGTACCAAAAGATGCTTTAGAAAAAATGATCTGGGCAGAAGCCGATAAACTCGGTTTCTTTATCAACACCGTTACAGAACCTGTTTTAGCAAAAGAAAAACAAGTCGTTAAGAACGAAAAACGTCAACGTGTAGACAATCAACCTTATGGTCATAATTTTGCTGTTATCAATAGTAATTTGTATCCTGAAGGTCACCCTTACAGTTGGGAAGTTATAGGTTCTCTTGAAGATTTACAAAACGCAACCTTAGAAGACGTTAAAGAATTTTTTAGACGCTGGTATGTACCAAACAATGTAACATTAACAATTGCTGGAGATATTGATGTGGAACAGACAAAAGCCTGGGTTAAAAAATATTTTGATGAAATTCCAAGAGGTGAAGCTATTCCTAAATTAGAAAAACAACCTGTAACTTTAAAGTCTTCAAAACGTTTATTCTACGAAGACAATTTTGCTAGAGCACCAAGACTCACCATGACTTGGCCAGGTGTACCAGAATATGATAAGGATTCCTATGCATTAAGTGTACTTACCAACTATTTATCAAATGGAAAAAAAGCACCATTAAACAAAGTGCTGATTAATGATGAAAAACTTACTGATAATGTATCATTTTATCAATACAACTCAGAATTAGCAGGACAACTAATGCTTACTGTAACTGCATTTAACCAAACCGACTTAAACGCTGTTGCTTCTGCAATAAAAGATGGATTAAAAGATTTTGAACTAAATGGTATTTCTGAAGAAGACCTGAATAGAATTAAAGCCGGACAAGAAACAGATTTCTATCGAGGCTTATCTAGTGTTTTAGGCAAAGGGTTTCAGTTAGCACAATACGAGATTTTCACAGGAGACCCAGGTTTTATTAATCAGGATGTTAAAAACATACTTGCCGTAACACCAGAAGACGTAATGAGAGTTTACAATACATATATAAAAGACAAGAATTTTGTAGCAACTAGCTTCGTCCCTAAAGGTCAAAAGAATTTAGTTTTAGATAACTCTCAACTGGCTACAATTAAAGAAGAAAAAATCATTGAAGGCGCTGAAGAAACCTTTGATGCTAGCATAGCTGCTACTTATGAAAAAACACCTAGTAGTTTCGACAGAAGTATAGAACCACCTTATGGCCCAAGTCCTGAGTTAAATATACCAACAGTTTGGAAAAAAGATCTAGACTCTGGTATTAAAGTATACGGAATTGAAAACAATGAGGTTCCCCTTGTTCAATTTGAAATTCAGATTGCTGGAGGTTTACTATTAGAAAACAAAAACAAAGTTGGTGTTTCTAACCTTTTGGCTGAACTAATGACAAAAGGCACAAAAAACAAAACCACAGAAGAGTTAGAGAATGCAATAGAAAGTATTGGAGCGAGTATTTATAGCTATGCGACAGAAGAAAATATTATCATTTCGGGCACTACACTTTCTAAACATTTTGACAAAACACTAGAATTAGTAACTGAAATATTATTAGAACCTCGCTGGGACGAAACAGAATTTGAACTTTTAAAACAGAGTACAATTAGCAGTATTCAGCGTAGTAAAGCGAATCCTAACTCAATAGCTTCTGATGAGTTTTCAAAATTACTTTATGGTAATAATAATATTTTAGCTTACAATAACAATGGCACTGAAGCTTCAGTAAATAGTATAGATATAATGGATTTAAAAGATTATTACAATAAAAACTTATCTCCGCAACTTGCCAATTTTCATATTGTAGGTGCTATTTCAGAAGCTGATGTTGTTAATGCTTTAAGCAAAATTGATGCAAATTGGCAACCAAAGGACATTACTATTCCTGAATTGGCCCTACCATTATATCCTGAAAAATCAACTGTATACTTTTATGATGTGCCTGGAGCAAAACAATCTGTAATCCGTTTTGGGTATCCTGCACTAAAAGCTACACACAAAGATTATTATCCTGCTTCCGTAATGAATTACCGTTTGGGAGGTGGTAGTTTTGCGTCACAATTAACACAAGAGTTAAGAGAAGGAAAAGGCTATACATATGGAATAAGATCTCGATTTAATGGTACTGCAAATAAAGGAGAGTTTGTTATTAGTAGTGGTGTACGAAGTAATGTAACTTATGAATCTGCTGCATTAGTAAAAGAAATTCTAGAGAATTATGGTAAAAACTATAACGAAAAAGATTTAGAAGTTACTAAAGGTTTCACTATAAAAAGTACTGCAAGAGCCTTTGAGACACTTAGTGCTAAATTAGATATGCTGAGTAGTATTAGTAATTATGGTCTATCTGATGACTATGCTAAACAACGTGAAGCTATAGTAAAAAACATGACCGTTGAAGACGTTAAAGCATTAATTGAAAGCTATATTAAGCCTAACCAAATGATTTACCTCATTGTTGGTGATGCAGAAACACAATTAGATAAATTAGAAGCTTTAGGTTTTGGGAAGCCTGTGTTATTAAATGAAAGTAAAGAAAATTTAGAATAAAAGTATTAAAACATGAAACTAGGCGCGTTCTCTGTTAGTCTTTCAGTAAAAGATATCAAAGTCTCAAAAGAATTTTATGAAACTTTAGGATTTAAAGTATTTGCAGGAGATTTAGAGAAAAACTACCTCATCATGAAAAATGAATCTACGCTGATAGGTTTGTTTCAAGGTATGTTTGAAAATAATATTTTAACCTTTAATCCTGGTTGGGATCAAGATGCCAGCACGTTAGAAGAATATAATGATGTTCGTGATATTCAAAAACATTTAAAATCTAAAGGAATTTCTTTTACCAACGAAGCCGACGAATCTACAACAGGACCTGCAAGTTTTGTAGTTTTAGACCCTGATGGCAATGCTATTTTAGTAGATCAACATATATAAATTGTATATTCAATATAATTTCAGACGTCAGTTCGAGTGGATTTTTCGATTAGAATGAGAAAAATTTGTATCGAGAACAACTTAACTAAATGCTTCTCGATACAATTCCTTAAGCTTTGCTTAAGTATCTTCAATCAAAATATATTTTGATTTCGATAATCTCAGAATCACTCGAAGTGACGAATTCAATAAAATGAACAATAAGAAATTAAAAATGACTTGGGAAGACTCATTAAAGATTTACGATACTATTGTAGAATCATGTAACGGTTTTGAGCGAAAGGGTAAAAAAATGATTTACACATCATCTAATGGTTATATGTTTACCTTATTGAATAAGGCTGGTGAAATTGGTATTCGGCTACCAAAAGAAGAAGCTACTAAATTTATGGAACAATACGACACAGGTCATTACTATTCTTATGGTGCAAAAATGAAGGATTACGTCTTAGCACCAGAATCACTATGGAACAACAAACCTATAATGGTCAAATATTTTGAGCAGAGTTTTGCTTACGTTAATAGTTTACCAACTAAATAGTTAATTGGTTATTAATTATAGAACAACCTCGCCATATAAGTCAAAATCTTCAGCTTCTGTTACTTTTATTGTAGTAAATTCTCCTGTTTTTAGATAGGTTTTTGAAGCATCTACTAAGACCTCATTGTCTACATCTGGCGAATCAAATTCTGTACGGCCCACAAAGTAATTGCCTTCTTTTCTGTCAATAACCACTTTAAACTCTTTACCTATTTTTGCCTGATTAAGTTCCCAAGAAATCTGAGATTGAATTTCCATAATCTCATTAGCACGTTGAAGTTTTACATCTTCTGGCACATCGTCTTCAAGGTTATAGGCATGTGTATTTTCCTCATGAGAGTATGTGAAGCAACCCAAACGCTCAAAGCGCATATCTTTTACCCACTGTTTTAAAGTTTGAAAATCCTCTTCTGTTTCTCCAGGATAACCAACAATTAAGGTTGTTCTTATAGTCATTTCAGGCACTTTAGCTCTAAAATCTTTCAAAAGTTTTGTGGTTTTGGCCTGTGTAGTACCACGACGCATACTTTTTAAAATAGAATCTGAAATGTGTTGCAACGGAATGTCTAAATAATTACAAATCTTAGACTCACGCTTCATTATATCTAACACATCCATCGGAAAACCCGTTGGGAATGCATAATGCAAGCGTATCCATTCTATGCCTTCAACTTTTACAAGATTTTCAAGTAATTCTGCAAGGTTTCTTTTTTTATATAAATCGAGTCCGTAATAAGTTAAATCTTGTGCAATAATAATCAATTCCTTTACACCAGAAGCCGCTAATTTTTCTGCTTCAATAACCAAATCTTCAATTGGTGTACTTTTATGTTTTCCTCTCATTAAAGGAATAGCACAAAAACTACATGGTCTATCACAACCTTCAGCAATTTTTAAATAGGCATAGTTTTTTGGTGTTGTGGTTAAGCGCTCACCTATTAATTCGTGCTTATAATCTGCACCCAAAGCTTTAAGTAAACCTGGTAATTCTGTTGTACCAAAATACTGATCTACGTTTGGAATTTCCTTCTCCAAATCTGGCTTGTAACGCTCACTCAAACAACCAGTGACAAACACTTTATCTACATTGCCTTCTTCTTTTTCTTGCATGTAATGCAAAATAGTATTCACACTTTCTTCTTTGGCATTGTTTATAAAACCACAGGTATTTATAACAACAACATTTCCTTCTTGCTCGTGCACTACATCTTTACCGCTAGCTTTAAGCTGTCCCATTAAGACTTCGCTGTCGTAAACATTCTTACTACAACCAAGTGTTACAACATTAATTCTATTCTTCTTCAGTGTTTTAGTTCTCATGCCTTATCGTAAATTCAGTTTGCAAAGATACAACGGAAATTAAACCTTTTGTATATTTATGTGTCTTATATAAAAACTTAACCATGAAATTACCAAAAATAGTACTTGTATTTTTTGGTTTATTAACTATAGTATCTTGCTCTAGCGACGATGACTCACCCAAAGATTCTGATCCTCAAAATGAGGCTATTTACTTTCCACCTTTAAATTCTGATACTTGGGAAACAAAATCCATATCAGAACTAGATTGGAATGAGACAGAATTACAGCCACTTCTAGATTATCTAGAAAACAAGAATACTAAAAGCTTTATGGTATTACACGAAGGTAAAATAGTGATTGAAGCTTATTTCGATGGACACTCCAGTACATCGCCATGGTATTGGGCAAGTGCAGGAAAAACATTAACTACAGCTATGACTGGTATTGCTGAAAATGAAGGTTTATTAGATCTAAATGATAAAGTCTCTGATTATTTAGGCACAGGATGGACAAGTGCTCCTTTAGAAAAAGAAAATCTGATTACCTGCAAGCATTTATTATCAATGTCTTCTGGTTTAGATGACAGTGAAGGTGATAGTGTAGAACCTGAAAATTTGCAATACATAGCTGATGCTGGCACACGTTGGGCTTATCATAATGTTTATGTAAAACTTCAAGATATTGTTGCAACAGCTAGCGGACAGGATTGGTCAAGTTATTTTGATAATAAATTGAAGAACAAAATTGGTATGTCTGGCGCATGGATTCAAACAGGTGATTTTAGTGTCTATTGGAGTACAACACGAAGTATGGCTAGATTTGGATTGTTAGTCTATGCAGATGGAAAATGGGAAAGTGAACAAATAATACCCGAAAGCTTTTTAAATGATGCCGTTAACACATCTCAAAATCTTAATCTATCTTATGGTTATATGTGGTGGTTAAACGGAAAATCTTCTTACAGATTACCACAATCTCAAATTCAATTTCCTGATGAACTTATTCCCAATGCACCTGAAGATATGTACGCTGCACTTGGAAAAAATGATCAAAAAATTTATGTAGTACCAAGTAAAAAATTGGTAATTATAAGAATGGGAGATGCTGCAGATGATGAAAACTTTGCACTCTCAAATTTTGATAATGAATTGTGGGAAAAGATTAATGCCTTAACCAATTAATTATACTTTTTTGGTGCAACTCGCGCTTTAGATGCTTGCTCATAGACATAAGCCCATTCTAACAATTGTTTTTCCTGAAGTCGTTTAGCTATAAACGTTAAACCTTTTGGCACACCTTTATCCGTATAACCCATTGGAACTGTAATAGCAGGATATTCTGCCACAGCAGCAAATGCCGCATGATAATTATTTATAGATAAAAAGCCATCTAGATTGTGTTTTTGCATTGGTAAGTTAAAATATTGTTTACCATTTCGACTTAAAGTGTCTTTAATTCTTACTAAGTATTCAGCATTGCCTTTATCCGCAACAATACCTTGAAATAAACTTTGTCCATAAGGCATGGTTTTAATAGAATCTTTTAGATTGAATTCTATGACATCTGCAATTGTTTTAATCGGAACATTTTTATTAGCATGAGCATCCACATAAGCCGGCAAATCCTTTTTCATATCAAGATTAAGAAGGTTTATAAAGTTTGGCAAACCCAATTGTTCTTCATCTATCTCAACAATTTCAGCACCTTGTTCCTTTAAAACATCTATAGCTTTCACATATAAAGAATCTTCCAGCAAGCGTTTTGGAGCACCAAAGCGTTTACCTCTTATACTTGCAGTCTTTAAATCTTTGGTATAAAATCCTGGTTCCCATAATGCATAGATTGACTTAGAATCAGACTTATCTTCTCCATAAATGGCATCTAAAACTATGGCGTTGTCTGTAACTGTTTTGGTGATTGGGCCTGCTGTATCTAAAGTTGAAGAAATTGGCACAATGCCACTACGACTTACCAAACCAATCGTTGGTTTTAAACCTACTACGGAATTCTGACTTGCTGGTGACAATATAGAACCTGCGGTTTCACTACCAATGGTTGCAGCTGCAAAATTAGCTGAAGCCGCTACTCCACTACCAGAACTTGAGCCACCAGTGTCTATTGTGCGTCTTCCATAAGGATTTAAAGTCTGGCCACCAATCGCAGAATAACCACTAGGACACTCACCACAAAAGAAATAAGCCCACTCGCTAAGATTAGCTTTACCTAAGATTAAAGCACCTTTAGATTTTAGCTGTTTAACAATAAACGCATCATCAGTAACATTATCTTTTAGTGCAACTGCTCCAGCTGTAGTTGCTAATCCTTTGGCATTTATATTATCTTTTAAAAGTATTGGCATGCCAAAAATAGGATGCGGATCTTGAATAAATTTAGTTTTGTCTGCTATCTTAGCTTGTTCAATAACTTCTGGATTAATAGAAATTACTGAGTTTAACGATAAAGGATTCTCTCTATCAAATTTTCTTATTCGGTATAAATAGAATTTTACTAATTTTTCATAATTAAGATCTCCAATTGCAATATTTTTTTGAAGGGTTGGTATATCTCTTTCTAAGATATAAGGCTTTAAGCGATTATAGTCAGCCTCAGTAAAACCTTCCATCTGTGGATTGATTTCTGCCCAAATTTCAGATTTGGTTAAATTTTTAGAATCCAAAACCTTAAATTCTCTAAAGTCTTTAGTTGAAATGGCACTTAACCCTGAATCATCATCAGTTGCTTTTGTAGTTTCTACTGTTTCTGATTTTGAAATTGGCTCTCTTGCTTCGCGAGCCTTTTCATCTTTACAAGAAAAAAATGATAATAAAACTAATAGTGATAGGATGTAGCGCATAGTCTGTATTTTTTATAAAAATACGAAAACAATTATGACCCAAAAGGATTGATATACATCAAAAATTCAAAGATATTACTTGCAAAAATTGTGTAAAGAACTATAAACCCAAGTAAAAAAGTGGCTTTTTGTATGGTAGATGTTTTATTTCGCAATATGCGAATTGAACATAAAAGTATTATTGTAAAAAATATAGTGCTTATAAATGGTACAAACGAGGAATAGAAGAATAAGTAGTTAGGAATTAGCTCATGATTATATGCATTTAAAGCATTTGTCAAAATATTCCAGAGTCCACCTAATACAATTATCGAAGAAACAATTAAGTTTATTATGATGATGATTCTAGAAACTTTATTGGAATCTGTTTGAGTTTTATTTTTCATTTAATTGTTTCCTTACTTCAAGCGAACTTAATTAAATACTGAATTGGCTTTAGTTAATTTTTAAAAATTTGACTGCCAAAATCAGTAAACTCTTTTAAAAACATTGTTTTCATTCTTTTTGAATCATCTATATTTCCTAGTTCATTATATAGATAGGCTAAAACATATTTAAGATTTGGATCTTGAATTGTATAATGAAACTTACCACTATTCAACTGTCTTTCAACTAAACCAATATTAGACTCCAAGGTTTCAAGATTATTTAAAAAAGTTAATATGCTCGGTGAATTTTTATCTAAATATTTCTTTAAGCTTTTTCTAAAAAATGTTTCATTCCACAAGGATATAGGCATATCATCAAAATAGGAACTACTTTCTAACGCATGAAGTTTATGGTTATAAAAAGCCAACTTCTTGTTCTGAGTAATGAAAGGAATAAATCTAAAATTGGTTCCAACAAAAAAATTTCCTGTTGTACCTCTATAAGTAAATTGAATTATTTTTTTAACTCCTACAGGATTGTATTCCGTTTGCCAGATGTACTTCTTTGACTTATTACTATAACCCAATTGGTTTAGTCGTGGATTTAGAATGTCATTTAGAATAAGCTCAATTTTTTCAGCACTTGGTATATTAAGATTTGAAGTATGCTCTATATTTAAAAGTGAGTACAAGTTCATTTTTATGAAAATACCACTTTTTTGCAGAAAATCTACTTAAAAAACGAATCTACAAACTCGTATTTATTAAATACTTGCAAGTCCTCAATACCTTCTCCTACTCCAATATACTTTACAGGAATTTTAAATTGATCGCTAATACCAATAACAACACCACCTTTTGCAGTTCCGTCTAACTTAGTAACTGCCAAAGACGTTACTTCTGTAGCTGCAGTAAACTGTTTTGCTTGTTCAAACGCATTTTGTCCTGTAGAACCATCTAAAACTAAAAGTACATCATGAGGAGCATCACCAACTACCTTTTGCATCACACGCTTTACTTTAGAAAGCTCATTCATTAAGTTGACTTTGTTATGTAAACGACCAGCAGTATCTATAATAATAACATCTGCATCTTGGTTAACACCAGATTGTAAAGCATCAAAAGCAACAGAAGCAGGATCGCTTCCCATTTCTTGCTTTATCATTGGCACTTCTACTCTGTCTGCCCAAACTTGTAATTGGTCTATTGCCGCAGCCCTAAATGTATCGGCAGCACCAAGAACTACCTTTAAGCCTTTCTTTTTAAATTGGTATGCCAACTTACCGATAGTTGTAGTTTTACCAACACCGTTAACACCTACTACCATTAAAACATAAGGTGTTTTTTTACCATTATCTTGTGTTGGTAGATTAGGAATTGTATAATCGGTTTCTTCACCTGAATTGGTTTCTGACAATAAGGCTGCAATCTCTTCTCTTAGAATTTTATTAAGCTCTGATGTTCCTAAGTACTTATCTCTTGCCACGCGCTCTTCAATTCGCTCAATAACTTTTAGAGTGGTATTTACACCTACATCACTAGTTACCAAAACTTCTTCAAGATTATCTAAAACATCATCATCGACTTTAGACTTTCCTGCAACAGCTTTATTTAATTTGGTAAAAAAAGAGGATTTAGATTTTTCTAAACCTTTATCTAAGGTTTCCTTCTTTTCTGAAGAAAATATTTTTTTAAAAAAACTCATTTAATTTCTATTTGCTTAGCTAATAGCAACAACCCTGCCTTTAATACGTTTCTGCTAAGTTGTCATAATCGGTCAAATATAGACATAAAAAAACTGCTTTCAAATATGAAAGCAGTTCTATAAATCTATTATCTAAATAAAGATTATTTCTTATCTAAAAATTCATTGACAAATTCTGGTGCCATTACTGATTCTACAAACATGTATGCTCCAGTTTTAGGTGATTTCACCATCTTAATAGCTTTTGTCAATCTTTTTGATCCTGTCTGTAAAGACGCTACTGATTTCTTTGCCATGATTTATTATTTTATCTCTTTATGAACTGTCATACGCTTAAGTATAGGATTAAATTTTTTAATCTCCATACGATCTGGCGTGTTTTTCTTATTCTTTGTTGTAATATATCTTGAAGTTCCTGGCATACCAGAAGCTTTGTGCTCTGTGCACTCTAAGATAACTTGTATTCTATTTCCTTTCTTTGCCATTGTAAATTGACTTTAGCGTATGCTTTTATTTGTAAAATCCTTTTGCTCTAGCTTCTTTTAATGCTGCAGTAATACCAATTTTATTGATAGTCTTTAATGCAGATGTAGAAACTTTTAATGTTACCCACTTATCTTCTTCAGGAATGTAAAAACGCTTCTTAATCAAGTTTGCGTTAAACTTGCGTTTTGTTTTATTCATCGCGTGAGAAACATTGTTTCCAACCATCGCTTTTTTCCCAGTAAGTTCACAAACTCTTGACATTGTATTCTTTCTTTAGGTATGTTATTTCTTTCTGTTAACTCTTATTTTCATTTGTCAGAAACAATATCCTAACAAACATATTCGATAAAAGTTTAATATCCTTAATAGGGATATTTTAAAACAGGGTGCAAATTTAGTAAAACTTTACGTTTCAACAAACATAAAACTCTACTTTTTTAAAATTTCTTTTTGAAGCATTTCAAAGGCCTTGTTTGTTGCCTTCATTATTACCTTATCGCGATGATTACCAAAATTAAAAACTTCTGCCTTAACACCTTCCTTAGAAGCAATAGCAATCCATACTGTACCAACTTCTGCATCAGAATCTCCTTTTGTAGGACCTGCATTTCCTGTGGTACTTATTCCGTAATCAGAATTAAATAATTGACGTACATTAATGGCCATAGATTCCGCAACCTCCTTACTTACTACAGATTTTGAAGAAATATCCTCTTCTGAAACATTTAGAATATTTACTTTAGAATCTGTGGCATAGCTTACAATACTACCTTTAAAATATTTTGAAGCACCTGCATTTGCTGTAATGGCTTTTGCTATCTGACCACCTGTACAACTTTCTGCTATGGCCAAAGTCTTTTTTTGATCCGTAAGTTGCTTTCCTATTATTGCTTCTATTGACAAATCTTCTTCATACCCAACAAAGACATCTTCAATTTGTGGAATTAATAATTGTATTTGCTTTTGCAATTCAGCTTCAACAACATCCTTATCCATAGCTTTACCAGACAAACGCAAACGAACTTTACCTAAATTAGGCAAATAAGCCAGTTTAATAAAATCTGGTAGATTATCTTCCCAAGTTTCAATTCTTTCTGCTATGGCACTCTCACCCAAACCATAAGTTAATAAGGTTTTATGCTTTATATATGGAAACTTGAATTTTGCTCGTAAAGCGGGAAGTACTTCTGTCTTTATTAATGCCTTCATCTCATAAGGCACACCTGGAAGTGAAACAAAAACTTTCCCATTTTTTTCTAACCACATTCCTGGTGCTGTGCCAAATTCGTTTTTAAGGACTTTTGCTTTTGAAGGTACTAATGCTTGTTGGCGATTTAAATCTGAAATTGGTGTACTGATATACTTAGAAAACAAATACTCTACGTGTTTTAGCACATCTTCATTTTCAACCAAAGTATCATCAAAGTATTCGCAAATGGTATGCTTGGTAATATCATCTTTAGTAGGTCCTAAGCCACCTGTAATAATTATGATATCAGCATTTTCTTCCGCTTCTTTTAGGGCTTTAAGAATATGTTCTTTATCGTCTTGTACAGAAGTAATTTGATAGACCGAAACGCCTATCTTGTTAAATTCCTTACCTAAAAATGCTGAGTTTGTATCTACAATCTGACCTATGAGAATTTCATCGCCAATTGTTATTATTTCTGCTTGCATTTATAATCCGAAATCAGCTTTTATCTCATTTGTAGCATTCTCTACAGCAGTGAGAACCTTTTGTAGTTGGGCATCAATATTTTTATCTGCTTGTTCAAATTTTCCCCAATCCTGTACCTCAATCAATTCATCATAAACACCTAACTCAAACAATTCGATAGTTGGTTTCATTTTGTGAGCAGCCTGATATGTTTCGTAATAATCTCCTTCTGGAACAGCTTTTCGTAAGCGCTCCGCGTCTTCTGGAACTTCTTCTATAAAGGCTGCTGCCAAAGCCATAACGAAATCTTCGTCGTTATCTGCCATATCGCGTACGCGATCTAATTTATAATGTTCTGCCATTTATTTTATTTTGATTGAAAACATTTCTTGGTCTTCAATATATCCTTTTAATTCATCGTTTGCAAAAACCTTACCAACTCCGGAAGGTGTTCCCGTAAATATAATATCTCCAATTTTTAAAGTAAAATATTTTGATACATATTCTATAAGCTCATCAATCTTCCAAAGCATAAGTTCTGTATTACCAGATTGTACAACTTCATTATTTTTCTCTAAACTAAAATTTATATTATCTACATTTTTGAAGTTTGATTTTGGCAACCACTTTCCTATCACAGCAGCACCATCAAAGGCTTTTGCTTTTTCCCAAGGTAAGCCTTTAGCTTTTAATTGGGCTTGAAGATCTCTTGCTGTAAAGTCTATACCAAGTCCTATTTCATCATAATATTTATGAGCAAATTTCTTATCGATGTACTTCCCTACTTTTTTAATTTTTACCAATACTTCAACCTCGTGATGGACTTCATCAGAAAAATCTGGAATAAAAAACGGTTGTTTTTTTAGCAAAATCGACGTATCTGGTTTTAAAAACACCACAGGATCTGTTGGTTTTTCATTTTCTAATTCTTTGATGTGGTCTGTGTAATTACGACCGATGCAGATGAGTTTCATGAAACAGGAATTAGGTGTTAGGTGTTTGGTGTTAGTTAGATAAGGTTAAGGATATGGCTGGAACCCATTGTTTATTATCCTTATGATGAGGAACAGCATATTTCCACCATTTTCCGTTACCGTAATGAACAACTAAAAACTTGTTATAATTTGCCAAAAAAGCTCTAAAGCTAGGAACATAACCAATGTCATCTTTAACTTTTTTCTTTTTCCCTTTACTATCTGTCATTGTATAATTCCATTTATATTCATTAAATGGAATAGCTAAACCTTCTAATACAACAAATAAACCGTTATTAGGAAACACTATATTATAAGTGCTTAAATCTACTTCAACTTCTTTTTGCTTTTTTGTTGTGGTTACAATTATGCTTTCACTTATTAAATCTTGGCCTGGTAAAGAATCTTGAGAAATAGAGTAAAGTCTAACTCTAAATTTTGAAGCCTTTCTTCTTGAACTAAATCCTTTGCTAATTCTTACTTTTACAGTATTAATGTATTTAGTATCATCATACAATGAGTCGTAAGGAAAATAAAGTCCAATCTGCCACGGTCTTTTTCCATTACCAAAACCACCATATAAATCTTTTTTTTGAAATGGTTTGATCACCATAAACTCTTCCTCAAACTTTTCAGTAATTACTACCTCGTCAAGTTCTTCAGCTAATGGCTGCAAATAAATGGTTTTTAACTTTGTAAATGATGTCACTGTTAGCGTAGTATCTTTATAACCAAGTGACGATAAATGTACATTTTTATCTACGTCTTCTTTATTAATATTGAGTGAATAGCTTCCGTCATCATTACTAGAAGTTCCAACTCTAGACTCTAGAATAGAAATATTGACATATGGTACTGGTGAATTCGTGTCTTTGTCTTTAACAACACCTTTTGCAACTTGTTGTTGTGAGAATACCAGAAATGGAAATAATAAAAAGAATATTTTCATGTGTTAATATTTATCTTTTTCAAGGGTCACATGGAACACCCAATTAACATTCCGCTGTGAGTCTAAAAATTAGTCATAGGTGTTTCATATGAACTAGGAAAAAGATTCCTGCATTCGCAGGAATTTAGCTCAATTTATTATTAAACTGTCGTAACTTAATTGCGGTTAACACTTTTTTAGTATACAAAGGAAAATCTGCATTTAACAACCAACCAAAGTAACCTGGCTCTTGCTCCATAACATCTACAACGCGTTTACCTTTATGCTTACCAAAAGAAAAACATTCTTCACCTTCTTTGTTGAAAATTAAAAATCCTGCAAAATCTGCAAACTTTTTACGCGAGCTGAATTCTGCTAAAAATTTAGTATCATTTTCTAGCTCTTCGTAGCGCTCTAATTGCGCTTTTAGCACTTCGTATGTTGCCTTAGTATCAGCTTCTGCACTATGAGCATCGTCTAAATTTTTATCACAATAAAACTTATAGGCTGCGCTTAATGTACGTTGTTCCATTTTATGAAAAATGGTTTGCACATCAACAGCTAAACGATTTTTCATATCAAAATCTACCTCAGCACGTAACATTTCCTCTGCTAAAAGCGGAATATCAAATCGGTTAGAATTAAATCCACCTAAATCTGAATCTTTGATTAAGTTATGTACTTCTTTAGAAATTTCTTTAAAGGTTGGTGCGTCTGCTACATCAGCATCTGAAATACCGTGAACTTTGGTTACTTCTGCAGGAATAGGAATTGTTGGATTTACCAATTTGGTATAGGTTTCTTCCTTTCCGTTGGGATGCACTTTTAAAATTGAAATTTCTACGATTCTGTCTTTTGAAATATTGATTCCTGTAGTTTCTAAATCAAAAAAACAGATAGGCTTTTTAAGGTTGAGTTGCATATTCATTTCCTGCGCAGGCAGGAATCTTTTAAATTAGACTTTTAAGATTTTTGTGGATTAGCTTACGCTGAATCTTCGATTTCCTGTCTTCACAGGAATGACAATGACAAAGGTAATGAGATTTAGCATAAAAGACTTTAAATGATTAAAAAAGCTGGCTTGACTTTGTAAATTTAAAAGACTAACTTCGTTTAATGTTGGATATAAGTCTGTTACTGAGCCTGTCGGAATATTGAAACGACGCATATCCACGAACTATTAGGCATAAGCTAAAACCAACTTTAAAAAGAACATAAATGGCAGAAAAAAAGAAAAAAGCTGATTTTGAAAAGGTAATTCAGCACCTAAATGAAAAATGGGGAAATAGACCCTGTCCTATGTGTCAAACAAACAGTTGGACTGTTAGCGATACGGTATATGAATTAAGAGAATTCCACGGAGGTAATGTCGTGCTTGGAAGTGGTCCAATTTATCCAATAGTTCCAGTGAGCTGTAACAATTGTGGAAATTCAGTTCTTGTCAATGCTCTTCAGGCAGGAGCAATTGAAAGACCAAAAGTTGAACCTTCAAATGACAAGAAAGATGAGTGAAAATCAAAGCCAAAATAAATTTGAGATATCTCAACAATATGAATTGATGTCTCATCAAAAAGGAAAAGCCTATCCAATTTCAATTTCCGAATGGGAGTTTATCAAGAAAAAACTCGAAAAAATTAATATAAAAGTCAATGATTTTAATAAAATCGGATTTTTATTACTTGGTGCAAGCGTTCCTTGCTTGATTACACTAATTGCTACGGAATTCACTGATGTTAGATATAAGTATTTAGTCATAGCTTTGTTTTTTATTTTTCTGATTTGTGGTTCTTTATCACTTTATTTTTCAAAGGAAAAACACGAAACAGAAATTGCTAAACCAACTGAAATTCTTAACCATATGAAATTAATTGAATCAAGATTTGAATCGGACGATAAAAAAGCCAATGCCTAACAATGGTTACAAGTAATTGCTTGTTCTCGCCTACTTCTGAAAATCCTCGAGGATTTTCAGTTTGGTGTGTACCTGTAAAGTTAAGTGCTAACCCACACAACTACTCTTAGCCGAGAACGTTAAACGAACTTCAAAAAACATATTTAAAATAAAAACACAGTCCTAAAACTGTGCTTTAAATAAGTCATGAGATTCCTGCTTTCGCAGGAATTTAGATTTCCCTATCAGAATCCCAAGCTTCAAGATAATCTTTTACAGCTTTTACAAATTGTCCTCCTAATGCGCCATTGACTACTCTATGGTCGTATGAATGAGACATAAACATTTTGTATCTAATACCTATAAAATCACCTTGAGGAGTTTCTATAACCGCAGGTACTTTTCTTATAGCACCTAATGCTAAAATACCAACTTGTGGTTGATTGATGATTGGTGTACCCATAATGCTACCAAATGTACCAACATTAGTTACAGTATAAGTGCCACCTTGTATATCGTCTGGACTCAATTTATTTTCTCTTGCTCTATTAGCTAAGTCATTTACTTTTTTAGCCATACCTAATAAATTAAGTTGATCTGCATTTTTAATTACAGGCACTATTAAGTTACCATCTGGTAAGGCAGCTGCCATACCTAAGTTAATATTCTTTTTCTTAATAATACTATCATCTCCTTGTACTGAGATATTCATCATTGGAAAATCGCGCAATGCTTTAGCCACAGCCTCCATAAATATTGGAGTAAAGGTTAGATTTTCACCTTCGCGCTTTTTAAAATTGTTCTTGTGCTTATTTCTCCAGTTCCAAATTTCAGTTACATCTGCTTCAATAAAAGACTGAACATGAGCAGATGTTTGCACAGAATCTACCATATGCTTAGAAATGAGTTTACCCATTCTGGTCATTTCTATAATTTCGTCTTCACCTGAAGCTGCTACTGGCGCTGTTGTTGGTTTTTCTTTTGGTTGACTTGGAGCTTCTGCTTTAACCGTTGCCTTTTGCTCTGCAACTGGCTGAGATTTTACTTCCTCAACTGGTGCAGAACTACGTGATTGCAAATACGATTTAATATCGTTTTTAGTAACACGACCATCTTTACCTGTGCCTGGTATAGTATCTAATTCTGCTTGTGAAATTCCTTCTTGTTTAGCAATGTTTTTAACTAAAGGAGAATAAAAACGATCACCTGATGAAATTACTGGTTGGGTAGTTTCTTTAGCAGCCACAACGGTTTGCGCTACGTCTGCTGCAGCTTTTGGTGATTCTTCTTTTGTAGATTCAGTTGTTGGTGCTTTTACTTCAACGGTATCGCCTCCTTCTGTTTCTATTACTGCAATGGTTTGACCTACCTGTACCACATCATCAACATCAAAAAGCTTTTCTACCAACACACCATCAACCTCACTTGGTACTTCACTATCTACCTTATCTGTTGCTATTTCTAAAACAGCTTCATCAGCTTCAATAGTGTCGCCAACGTCTTTAAGCCAAGATGTTATGGTTGCTTCAGCAACACTTTCTCCCATTTTAGGTAACTTAAGTTCAAACTTTGCCATATCTATAATTTGAAGGTCTTTATTTTAAAATCGAATGCAAAATTAATAAAAAACAGTCTGTTTTACTGATTTTTATTCAACAAAAATTAAAAGCACACTACTTCACCTCTACCTGTACTGCTATCGCTTCCGAGCATAAAATTACTACTTTTTAGCCATATTCTATAGGTGTTTTGTTTAGTAATATTCTGTGTTTTTATAAATTCAATAATAGTTTTGTAACTTAAAAATTCAGAATCAAAAACAACTTTTGATTCGTTTGGTATATCCTCTAAACGCGACGTAAAGGCAATTGGACTATTAATTCTATTTTTAAGTTGTTCATCATTAGTAGATTCTGATATCACTACGACTTCTTTAGAAATTAATTCCTCTGACTTACTTATAGGGTTTCTCTTTGAAGCCAAGATCAACACTATTTTCACTATTGTAGATATAAGTATATTCCGCTTAAAGTGTTTTCGATAAAAAATTTCCATAGCACCATAAAAGCGTTTAGCATATTCTTTGTCTTTTAACGTGCTCTCACCTTTATAGTGTATAACAGAAGTTTCGCCAAAGTAATAATTGCTGTAACCTGCCTTTAAAACTTTATACGATAAATCGATATCTTCACCATACATAAAATAATCCTCATCAAAGCCACCCACTTCATTATAAACAGCACTTTTTAGTAACATAAAAGCACCCACCAATATCTCTGTTTTACCAACATCATTAGGTTTTAGATTATTAGTATAATAGTTTTTTGAAATACCTATTAATTTTTGAAGCGCTACCGTGGGAGTAGGAATATGACGTTTGCTTTCTGGTAGAAACTTTCCTCTACCATCTATAAGTTGGCATCCTACAATGCCTAAATTAGTCTGTTGATCCGCAAAAGCAATTACTTTTGTAAATGTATCTTCAGCGACTACTGTATCTGGATTTAGAATACACAAATACTCGCCTTTTGCACTAGCAACACCTATATTATTCCCTTTAGAAAAACCGTAATTCTCTTTATTTTCAATGAGATTTACATTTGGAAATAATTCCTTTACCATAGTACAACTATCATCGGACGAATCATTATCTACTACAATAATTTCTGCATCAATATCTTTTATTGCTGCTTCTACACTTCTTAGACAGAGCTCTAAAAAGTAACGCACATTATAATTGAGTATGACTATAGAAAGCTTCAAAATACAATTATGATTTTAGAGAAGCCTCAAACGGAATACGATCTAGAATACTTCTGCCTAAGGTAATCTCGTCTGTATATTCTAATTCATTTCCTGCCGCAACACCTCTTGCTATTGTAGAGGTCTTAACATTATAGTCTTGTATTTGTTTAAAAATATAAAAGTTCGTAGTGTCTCCTTCCATTGTAGGACTCATCGCAAAGATGAGTTCTTTCACTTTTCCTGATTTCACTTTTTCTACAAGTGAAGTAATATTTAAATCCTGAGGTCCTACTCCATCCATTGGTGAAATTTTTCCTCCTAAGACATGATACAGCCCTCTAAATGAACTTGTGTTTTCTATTGCCATAACGTCTCTGATATCTTCTACAACACAAATTAATTCTTCATTACGATTTGGGTTTTCGCAGATTTCACAAAGTTCTTTATCGCTAATATTATGACAAGATTTACAAAATTTAATTTCGGCTCTAACTTTTGAAAGTGCTTCTGCGAGCAAAACAGTTTGTTGCTCTGGCTGTCTCAATAAATGCAAAACCAAGCGTAATGCAGTGCGCTTACCAACACCTGGTAGTTGCGACATTTCGTTTACCGCATTTTCCAAAAGTTTAGAAGAAAATTCCATGATTGCGAAGGTACTGATTTTTGCATACACAAAAGCCCAACCACATTAAGATTTATGGTTGGGCTTTTGTTATGATTTTAAATTTACTTTAAAATAAGTTTTTTGGTAATTTCACCCTTGTCGCTATTTAACTTCACAAAATAAACACCATTACCAAATGATGACACATCTACCTTAAAACCGTTATATAGGTTTACTTTTTTTCCATAAAACATAATTTTACCTTGAGTGTCAAAAATTCTTATACTGACGTCTTCAGATGTATTCCATTTTAAGTTTAACTCATCCTTAGCTGGATTTGGATACATTGTTAAATCATTAAATTGAAAATCTTTGATACTTAGAGCAGCATCATAAATGTTAGATCTCCAAAGTCCTCTACCATAAGTTGCTGCATAAATTTTATTATCAGCCGTATTTATTTCTAATTCGTTGATTCTAACATTAGGTAAGCCATTATTGAACGGTTCCCATTCGGTTAATGTATTATCTGTGTAGAATACACCATAATTCATCCCAACATATAATCCATCTTCGCCATTATCTTGCCAAGCTAAAGCCTGAGCTACAAAATTAGGCAAGTTCATTAGTTTTGACGTCCACGTTAAACCTCCATCTAAACTAACATAAACCTTCTGATTATTGGTAGTTGCAACAGCAACTTTATTAGGATCTGATGGATGCACAGCAATTTCGTTTATAATTGATGAACCACCTAAACTTAAAGGAGAAACTGTCCAAGAAGCACCTCCGTTAACCGTAAATCTCAACGTACCATTAATGGCACAATACATAACTTGATTATTACTTGGCGCAATCTTAAAATGGTCTATACTTGCACCAAAATTTGGAGATATGGAAACCCAATTAGAACCGCTGTCATCTGATTTGTATACTTCATCAAAAGCTACATATATTGTGTTTTGAATTATTGGGTCTTGCTCAAAAGGCACAACCCAATTCCAATTATAATCGCCTCCTTTTCCATCTGGTTGTGTAAGAGAAACTACATTACTTCCAAATACGTTGTATTCGGTTCTGTAGAGAGATCCAAATTGAGTGGTTCCGTACATAATAGATGTATTATTCTTATCTACAAAACCTTCCATACCATCTGCACCTAACCAATCTGTCCAAAGTCCATCTTCTCTTAAGGTGGAAGTACCATTATCTTGTGAGCCTCCTGTAACAACAACAGGATCTGTTTGGCTAACACCAATCTTATAGAATTGTCTAATTCCTAATCCTGGTGTTAAATCCGTATAATAAGTTGAACTCACTGTTGTTGGATTATCTGCTCTGTATATTCCTCCATCTGTACCTACATATAATTTTGCATTAGCACCAGAACCTACAAAATGCATAATATCTACATCTGCATGACAATAACCAATAGCCATATTGTTAGCATTACTAGGAACCCATTGCGAAGTGATACTAAAGTTAGCACCACCATCTATGGAACGCCAAGTGTTAATACCTGCAATATGCACATCATTAACATCATTTGGATTTACCGTAATATCCATATCTCTTGGAGCTTGACCAAGTGTATCATTTCCATTTGAGTCATATCCAAAAAAGTTTTTTGTATGGGTTAGTTTTGTGAAACTATTGCCACTATCGCTAGAGGCATACAAAGCACCAAACACACCACCATTGGCTTCTAAGACATAAACAACATTAGGATTATCTGCAGAAACACCAATCATTTTTGGACCATTAGAAAATTGATTAGCACCAGAACCTGATATCTGAGAAAAGCTTGCTCCTCCATTTGTAGAAACATAAAAAGCATTCCCTGAAGCATAAATTACATTTGGATCGTTTGGTTTAAATTCAAAATCAAAACCAGTACCTGTAGGAACAAAATAAATAGAATTCCAAGTCACTCCTCCGTCTGTAGATTTATACAATCCATTACCTTGAACGCTTGCATAAATTTTCATAGCATTTGTTGGGTCTACCAATATTTTATTAACAGTGCCACCTCCAATATCTGACAATAAGAACCAAGTTGCACCTCCATCTACAGATTTAAAAATTGTTCCGCTTGTGGAACCCCAAAAATAGGTATTACTATCTGTTGGATCTATGGCTAGTGCATACACATCAATATTAGATAAGTTATCGGAAAGTACAGTCCAAGATATTCCTCCATCTATACTTTTCCAAACACCTCCTGTTTCACTTCCTACAATGATATGGTCTAAATTAGACTCATCAACAGCAAAAGAAGTTATTCTACCAACACCAGGATTCCATCCAGAAGTTGCATCCCAATAGGTTGGCCCCATTTCTTCCCATGTACCAACTGTAGTTCTCGCTGCTAAACCTTCACTATTAATGTTTGCATTGTAATCTTCCAACGCTTCATAATAAAACTCAGGAGAATTTAGTTTTCCGGTTTCATCCATAGCTCGCTCAGCAAAGTATTGCCAGCGTTTAAAGATCTTAAAACCTGTTCCTCTTCCTCTTCCGACAGAATCAAAATGTTGCTCTGCAGCTTCTGTAATGAAATTTATGGTATGATTGCCTTCTTCAATTAGCTTACGGTAGTCTTGGCCAAAAGCATTGAAAACAAAAAGCCCTGATACTGCCACCAGTAAAATTATCTTTTTCATAAAAAATTGAATTTAAATAGCTATTTTTTTCAAAAATACTATTTTTCATAAATTTTTGAGCAAAGATTTTCTTTTATGAGCCCAACTTCAATTTTAATTTTAATAGTCAGTTACTTCGCAGTTTTAGTATTGATTTCTTATTTAACAGGAAAAGAAGATTCTAATGCTGCCTTCTTTAAGGCCAACAAGTCAGCACCTTGGTATTTGGTGGCTTTTGGTATGATTGGCGCTTCATTATCTGGCGTTACTTTTATCTCTGTTCCTGGTGCTGTTGCGGCTAATCAGTTTGGATATTTACAGGTTGTATTTGGTTATTTGTTTGGTTATTTAATCATCGCTTTTGTTTTGCTTCCACTGTATTACAGATTAAACTTAACATCTATATACACCTACTTAAAAGATCGATTCGGGAAAACGAGTTATAAAACTGGCTCTGTAGCTTTTCTTATTTCCAGAACTGTTGGTGCTGCTTTTAGGTTATTTTTAGTGGCTAAGGTTCTTCAGCTTTTAGTGTTTGATCTTTTTGACATTCCGTTTGTGGTTACAGTGATCATTACCATTGCTTTGATTTGGCTTTACACCTTTAAAGGCGGCATTAAGACAATCATTTTCACAGACACATTACAAACTTTATTTATGCTAATATCTGTGGTTGTAACCATAGTATTTTTGGCTTCAGCTTTAGATTTAAATAGTGTAAAAGACATCGTTGATTATACCAAAGAAAGTGACTTAAGTAAGGTTTTCTTTTTTAATGACAGTAATGACCCTCAATACTTTTGGAAAAGCTTTCTTTCCGGAATATTCATTACCATTACCATGACAGGTCTGGACCAAGATATGATGCAAAAAAACCTAACGTGTAGAAGCCTAAAAGACGCTCAAAAAAATATGCTTTCTTTTAGTGTGGTACTGATATTTGTGAACATTCTATTTCTTGTTCTTGGGTTAATGCTTACAGATTATGCGGCTAAAAACGGAATTACTGCAACCAAAGATGACTTGTTCCCAACTATTGCTATGCTACCAGAAATTGGTATTGTTACCTCTGCATTTTTCTTACTAGGATTGATTGCTGCGGCATATTCTAGTGCAGATTCTGCATTAACATCTTTAACCACGTCTTTTTGCTTTGATATTTTAGATATAGAAAACAAACCTGAAGCTTCTAAAAAAGGCATCCGCAAAAGAACTCACATTGGTTTTAGCATTGTGTTAGTTATAGTTATCATTCTTTTTGATTTAATTTTTAATGATGTCTCTGTAATCTGGAAACTTTTTAAAGCAGCTGGCTATACTTACGGACCATTACTAGGACTGTTTGCCTTTGGACTCTTTACCAAATACAAAATAAAAGACAAGTTGGTTTGGATTATAGCTATCATTGCACCTGTTATTTCCTATGTATTAAACCTTTACTCTAAAGAACTTTTTAATGGCTATGAAATTGGTTTTGAAATTCTAATTATTAACGGAATTCTGATGTTTATCGGAATGCTATTAATCAAAAGAAAAAATTAATACTGGTCTATAGACAGTAATACAAGTGTACAGGCCGCTTCAAACTCAATAGTGTTTTCTTTAAGAATTTCATAAAACTCAGGATTTTCTGTACCTGGATTAAAAATGACACGCTTAGGTTTTAATCCTAATATATAATCGTAGTAGGCTTCTTGATGCTTCGGACTAAGATACAATGTTACAGTATCTACATCTTTATAATCTAACAACTCTGTATCTATTGCTACATCATTGACTTCTCCTTGCTTTAAGCCAAAAGCCACAACTTCATGATTGTTTTGTCTTAATCTATTAATAGCAATATTAGAATAGCGATCTGTTTTTAGAGATGCTCCAAGAACCAATGTTTTTTTACTCATATGTTAAAAGAATGTTAAGTAGTGTTAATTAAAGTAACATGATGCAAAAATAGTCGTCTAGAGATAAAGAAACTTTCAATCAATCAAATTTCAATCAAAAAATGAAGCAGTTCTTATTAATGCTTATTTTGGTTTCAAGCACCATTTTAAGCGCCCAACCCAATTCCAACAAAGACATTAAAAATGGTTCTATCTCTGGTAGAGTACTAGATGCTAGCCTTAACGAGCCATTACCTTATGTAAATATTGTTGTAAAAGATGCCACAAGCAAAGTTCTTACTGGTGGTATTACAGATAATGAAGGAAATTTTACTATCGAGAAAATTCCTGAAGGTAACATACAGGTAGAAATTACATTTATTGGTTACAAAACCATTTTAAAAAACGAAACTATCGGAAAAGGCAACTACAACATTAAGATGGGAGATATTCTCTTAGAGGAATCTTCTGAAGGTCTTGATGAAGTTACCGTTGTTGCAGAAACCTCAACTATTCAACAAAAGGTAGATAGAAAAGTAATTAACATAGGTAAAGACTTGCAAACAGCTGGAGCAACAGCTAGCGAGATAATGAACAATTTACCATCGGTAAGTGTAGACCAGCAAAGTGGAGCTATTAGCTTACGTGGCAACCAAAATGTACGTGTAATGGTAGATGGTAAATTATCTAACATTCCGGCAGACCAGTTATTAAAACAAATACCTTCTACATCTATTAAAAGTATAGAGTTAATTACCAATCCATCTGCAAAATACAATCCAGAAGGTATGAGTGGTATTATAAATATTGTCCTACACAAAAACACTCAAATTGGTTTTAACGGTAATATTAATGTTAGCCTTGCGCATGATATAGAACCAAAATTCAACAGTTCTATTGATGCTAATTATAGAAACGGAAAATTCAATTTATACGGTTCTTATAGTAATGGTTCAATAAAGAATTTTAACCGAGGAAGAATTAATAGAGTTGAACAACAAATATTTCAGAGTTTCAACATTCTTGATGACAACAATCTCACTTATTTAAGTTAGGTTTAGACTTTTATCTAGATGATAAAAACACAATATCTGTATTTACAAATCAAAACTCATTTGATAACAACGTAAATGTAAATACTTACATAGATTATGTTACAGATCCTTCTTTAGATGAATCGCAAGCTATTTATGGAGAAAATGAAAACGATTCTGAGCAATACAACTTTAATTATAAGCACGATTTTGCTGATGGACACAATATTGAATTAGAAGTAGATCATAATATTTTTGGCGATAATGGTAACACAAACAATAGTTTTTTTAGCTCTCAGCGACCAAACTTTACCGAAGATACTGAAACCGACAGAACACGTACTACTATTAACTTAGACTACGTAAACCCACTTTCTGATGCTGCAAAATTAGAACTTGGTTTGCAAGCACGTTTGTTTGAAAATAGTATTTTCTATGAGTCTAATGGTAGAGAGCAAAACGAGTCTGGACAGTACATCCCTACAACCACACTTTTTGACTACTCTAGAGACATCTACTCTGCTTATGCAACATATGGCAAAAAGTTAGAAAAATGGTCTTACCAAGTAGGATTAAGAGCAGAAACTGTAAGCGTAGATTCTGACGCATTTAGAAGAGATTTAGCAGCAAATACAGAGTTAAATATTCCTTTTAAAAATGACTATTTTGAACTGTACCCTTCTGCATTCTTCACATATACTCCATCTGAGAAAAACTCGTATCAGTTAAGCTACAGCAGACGTATAGATCGTCCTGGAATTGGGCAAGTAAATCCATTACCACAGTTTAATACAGCTTTAATTTCTCAGTTTGGTAACCAAGAGTTATTACCACAGTTTACAAACTCTATGGAAGTGAACTATACAAGACAATTAAAGAAAGGTAGTGTTACTGCAGGTGTATTTTACAGAATTATAGAAGACGAAATACAGCAAGCTATTTTAATAGACAGAGCAGATACCAACCGTTTAATCCTTACAAACCTTAACTTTGATAACACCTCTTCTTATGGAGTAGAATTATCATCTAACTATCGTCCTACAAAATGGTGGAGTGTTAATGCTAGTTTTGATTTGTTTTCTCAAAAGCAAAAGAGTTTAGCAGAATCGTTTGACACTAATGGAGACATTGTTTTAAATACTGTTGAAGTAGATAATGTTGCCTGGAATCTTAGAGCATTCAACAACTTTAAAGTAAGCAAAAGCTTAAGTTTTTCAGCATTTGGAATGTATAGAGGTAAAAACAAAAACATTCAGTTTGAAATGCAAGACATGCTTATGGTAAACCTTGGTATGCGTTACAGCTTTATGGAAGGCAGAGCTAGCTTTAGCCTTAACTACAATGACATCTTTAACACCATGTATGCAGAGTTTGATGGAGAGCGACCATTCTTACAAAGAGGTCGTTTTGAGTGGGAAAGTCAGCAAATATCTGGTAGATTATCTTACCGTTTTGGTGGTGGCAAATACAGAGCAAAATCTCGTAAGCAAAGAGATAACGATGTAAAACAAGGTGGTGGTATTTTTTAACACCCAAAAGTGTCACAAAGCATAAAAAAAATAGTCTATACAATAGAAAGACTTAAAACATATCTAATAGTTTACATAAATAGTTGATGGTTAGTGTTAATGTTTAACTATTAGATAGAAAACCCTGACAGTTGCAAAACTGGTCAGGGTTTTTGTTAAATGCACGTTAAATATGTTAATCTTTGAAATAAAACCTAGTCCATTACGTCTAAGTAAGTGAGATAAGTTTTAAGTAATAGTTTTTATAAGATTTTTTAAATTTTATAATAGTGTTAGTTAAATTGGTTAATAGCTGAAAAGCCCAGACAACTCTATGTTGTTTGGGCTTTTTTTAGTTGTGGTTCAGAAGGCCTTAAAACTTTTTAGCAAGTCCGGTTTTTTATATTCACCAACTTTAAGAAAGTACTCACCATTGGGCTTTACAATTACAAAACCTCCATTTAGTCCATTGTGCATAAAGAATAGATTTCTAATTATTTCATTTTCATCTTTAAGCCAATGTATTTTCTTTCCATGATAATAATGTAAGTCTTTCACTCTTTTATTTATAATCCAAAAGTGATTACATTCCTCTATTTTATCTAAGCTGGCATCCATATTTCCTTTAAAAATGTCCCAAGGTACCTCAAAGCCTTTCCTATATATTAATGGATCATTATCTATAAAATTGATTACCAATTTTTTACTAAAATCTATATTTTGCTCAGATATACTGTTTAAGTGATTTTTTAGATGCTCGTACTCTGTCTCAGATAAAGTACCTTTTGTATGGCTTTTTACTTTAGTTACAGAACCATCTTCATTTTGTACACTGTACATATAAGGCTCACTCTCAACTACACTTTTTGTAGTAGAGCAAGCAACCATAGTTATTATGGCTAAAAGCTTTAATAAGTTTTTCATAACTCAACTATTTTTATTCCTTTTTTGGCTATTCGATTTTCAGAGTTTATACTCAAAACCTTTTCATATAATTTTAAAGCTTCTTCTATGTTTCCGATTTTATAATTTATAAAAGCCATATTCAATAAAGCAGCTTCCCTATAACTATAACGTGACATTTTTAATAAAAAAATAAAACCATATCTATCAAAAAAATTGTGCTTACTAAAAAACAGATGACTTTTCTCAAAATCTTTTAATGCTGTTTTATAATCCGCTTTAGCTAAATTTATTAATCCCTTAATATGCTTATTAGGAATAACTCTATAAAATATAAGATTTATAATTAGGTAGCAAAAAAGTCCTATTGCCCAATGATAATAATATGGATAAATTGAATATACAATTATAATTAGTGTATTTGCAATTGCAAAATGAAGTATAATTGTTATTGTTTTTTTAATTATCACGTAGGTTGTAGATTAGTTGAATTATTGGTTAATATTGCGAGTACACACCAAACTGAAAATCCGTGAGGATTTTCCGCAATGAACGAAAGGTAGCAAATTGCAATCAATTCCGATTAGGAGTTCAGCCGAAATGAGTCATACACGTTGTTGACTTTAGTATTTTTTATATTCTGTTATTTTATTTCCTGATTCCGAAGCTTTTGCAATAATTTTTTCCAGATTTTTTTTATCGATCAATGCAGTTACATAAGAGTCACTATCAATATAAAGATTGATTAAAGTCAAACCGTTTTTATTCAACGTCTCGTTTATAATTCCGAGTAATGCTCCAGTATCTTTTTCATTCTCGTTTTGAATTTCAGGTAATTTTGGTAACGCATATTTTTTTCGTTCAGCCATTTGGTCAAGTGACCATTTAATGTCATCCATTCTTTGTTTCCAATCAAATTCCCAAATATATTTTCCATCACTCAAGTTATCAATTAGTAAAAACCATTCAGGCTTCTTTTTTATGTCATCACTCAGCCCTCTAAAAGATTGATTTTTAATATTTTCAGTATCGTAATAGTAACTCCCATCTTTAAAAACTGATTCAGGATTTAGTTTGAATTTCTGAAGTTTGTTAGAAAAGGATTCCAATTGCTCACTGTCATTAACCTCAATTATCAATTCAGCTAAACTCTCGAATTGTGATAAGTCCTTTGTAGATTTACAACTGAAACAAAGTAGAATTAAAGTTAAATTCAGAAGGTTTCTCATTCGGATTTGGTTTTTCAATATGTCTAGTCCTGAAATATGGCTACAGGTTAAAAATTGATTTAGG
>CEVA01514521.1_pt1 | contig 40283 bp, 28 predicted proteins | sample 361521 | NCBI WGS metagenome assembly CEVA01 (sample SAMEA2622823, study PRJEB7988) | marine metagenome | isolation source: saline water (ENVO:00002010), including | reverse complement strand
CGAAAATCTTTTGCTCCGAGAGGTGGTTTTGGAGGAAGACTGTAATATAATAATTCCTCATCGGATACTGAAATACCAAAATACAGAGGTATATTATTTAATATAATCCGATTGATATTTTTAAGTTTGTTATAAAAGGTTTTTGCTGCACTAACCCTGTTTTCCATAGACAATTGTATTTCCCCTGCGCTGCTAGTTCGAATCCAATATCCATATCCAGGGTTTATAATATTTGAAGGTAAATATCCATTTTCTGAGTATCCATATAGAGTATTTGGAATAAGTATATTTTCAATATCAATTATATTATCCACAAAGGAAGGAAAAGAAATCCCCGAAATTAAATTCCACCCTTCAAATAGAGATAAAAACAACTCTTCTAAAACTGTTCCTGTCATAGAAATAATTTCTGCCTCATTGAATCTCAGCCAATAACCAGTACCTAATTGAAGTTCATACTCAGAGATATATCCTGTTTCGCCAAATGAAAACAAAGTATTTTCAATCGAATTTGAGTAAATATTTTGAACCTCTGTATCTTGATATTCAAAAGGAAGACCAACCATATTCCATTCGCTAATTATGTTTACAGATATTTCATTTTGATATTCTCCAACTGTAAAATTTATTTCGATTTCAGACTCTGAATTAAATGGATCATTAGAATTAATATTAATGGTACCAAAATACTCACCTTCATTCAAGTCAGAAGCATTACAATAAACGTTAATATTCTGATTCTCACCGGAGCCAATAATACCAGAATATGTATCAACTGTAAGCCAGTTATTTTCTGGATTTGCAGATTCAATCGACATAGTGATATTAGATGCCTGATGTCCACCATCTCCGTAAGAGTCCTCAATCCATAATGTCCAAATTCCAGGTAGCTGTTCTCCCATAAAATCACTCAACGTAATTGAATAAGCTCCTGATTCTAATCCATTTGCGATTTCTACAGTCGTTCCGCTTGGAGAGGAGACAAAATATGTACCCTCAGTTGGCCACCAATCAGTCTGCCAAATAAATGATATTGTCCAATTATTAATAGAAATATTAGGTCCTTCAACTTCAAATTCAATCCAGCTCTGATCTTCGAGAGTGTTAAAATCCCAATCATATTGATCTGGGCTATCGGGAATATCATATTCATATTCATCGCGAGGGCCTGAGGCACTATGGATTATTGAATAGTATAGCTGTGCTTCACCTACGTTATAAATATTAAAATTAGTTGAATCACTTTCTGAAGGCAGCGCAGACAGATTTAAAGACTCTTGACTCACATATAGTACAGGTAATTGAGGTGGTACTACCGTAGGAAAAATAATATAATCTATCCATGCAGCATCATCTCCCTGTGAGTCCCATCCATCTTTCACATAGGTCCATTTGAAAGTATGTTGTCCCTCAGAGACAGGATAGGCAACTGCACTCCAGTCAACATTTCCAGACCACTCTCCCATTTGTGATGTATCAATTTCAAATTTTAAATAGTCATTATTTGGTGCAGATGACACTTTACGGTAGAAAATAATTTCACCTTCTTGAAGAACATCTAAAGTGACAGAGAGTGTTGAATTTTGGTTATCGAATATTTCTCCTGATTTTACGGAAAAGGACCCATTATACGACTGATCAGATATTTCCCATGGAGATTCACCACTAAAATCCCAGGGGTAAAGGAAAAGATTACCGGTTTCAAAATTCTCTAAAACAAGTCCCACACTTAAAACAAAATAATCATTATAGTTGAATCCAATGTCACTTATTCCGGTTAAAATAAATTCAGAGTTATAGCCTAGCGGAGTATCTTCACTCGCATAAACACTAAAAATGAACACTTCTTGCTCTCCTACAGCCACTCCGTTAACAGTATTTATACTGTTCAATATTTCAATATAAGGATTTGCTGATTCAAGAGATAAATTAAATTGATCCAGATCAGAATGACCAATATTCTCTACTATTAATTGAACATCTGCACTTTCATCTGCATCCAACACACCATTGGCATTTTCATCATTTAGAATTGTAACAGAGTTAATAGATAGCACTGGTGAAAACACTTGTATTGTGAAATCTGCTTCCCATGAATATTCAGCACTAGTTATTTCCAATAAGAAATCAATGTCATAACTGTTTGGTACATTAGGAGAAACTTCAATGGCAAACCCATTTTCAAGCAATATGGTTTCACTTACATCTAGAACATTTAAAGACTCCGCGTTATCAGTTATATTAATATATGGATTGTCAGAATTTAGATTAAAGATAATTTCTTCAGCAGGAGTAACTCCTACATTCTGAATTGCAATTGATAAAGAGGCGGTCTCTCCATACTCAACAATTGAATCATCATCTGTGAATGTTTCAACGCTATTTATTACTAAATATGGTCCCTCAGGTAAAATAATATTCACTGATTGAATATTTGTGATTCTGTCGTATGCTGTCACTGTCAATGTCATCTCTCCCGGCTCTCCAGGAGGATCTGATAAATTTAGCACCACACTTCCGGAAGCATCAGTATAACCAGAAGATAATAATTCACCATCATATGATAGCGCGACCAATGCGTCTGAAAAACCCGTTGAAACTGAGTATGAATTATTTCCAATTAAAAATGTACCGGTGTGAGCTACATTTATAGGCTCGGGAATATTAGTACGAATAAGAAGGGATGGATCACCAAAAATTATCCATGTTAGAAACATATCAATTCCAGACTGACCATATACATCCATCATATTACATGAACCATTGTACCATAACCCTCCTATGGTGTGTTTTTGATCAATAGGTTGGTTGGATGAATAATCATAGCCTACTAATAGATCCATTGTATGATCCTGGGCTCTCATTGGCTGGTTCCAGTATTGATTTACTGTTGATCCATAAAATGCTACTGACCCCGTAGGATTACCATTATTATTGTTGGTAGCTCTCATCCATGCCTCAGCGAAACAGGTAGTATTTTCAAATGCACCATTGACACAACCAACTGATATTACATGTGGTAACTTCCAATCATTTACCAAATTATTAACTTGATTTATATTTAATGATGCACCATTGCCCCACGCTGTCGTTGACCCATGTCCTGTATAATTAATAATACTTCGCCCGTCGTTTATAGCATCAATTCCCTGTTGATCGTTTCCGCTAGGATCATAAACTGCATCGATATTTGTAAAGGTATAATTAAGCAATTTTTCTCGAATTACATCAAGATGTTCATCGTCATACTCTCCATCATCGCCAGGGCCTTGATTGGAGCCAATTCCAATACCATTATGCAGCCATGTTCCATCTGTAATATCACGCTCATAATATATTGAACGTTCTACCTGAGTTTCAATATGGCTTAGGCTGGACCCTGAAAAGCGTCCAACAAAAATTTCTGGATATTTATCATTTCCTTCTAACAATGAAAAACTCGCATCAGAGCCGCCACCACCAGCATTTGGAACCAAAATCGTAGGGACCTGCGCATGATCTCCCACCAACTGAACAAAACACAAATCTTGGCTTGAATCATATTCCTCTTGAATAAAATTTATAATACTATTTGCGTTAGCTCCGATCTCATAAACATCATATAAATCACACTTAATACCTTTTTGATTTTTCCAATCAACGAAAGGCTGTACTGCGGCCATAAAATCACCGTATGATATAACAATCATTCTACCCTCTTCTTCGACTGTTTCATACAACAATGGGTCATAATTAAGGAAATGTGAACTATATAAGGATTCAAACATTTTAGTATAACCACCAACTGTTCTATCCTTCACATTTTTTTCTCCTATCCCATTGGAAACTGCTTCTATCTTTAAATAATGATATATCCTGAGCGATCGCGTAACAGGGTTATACTGAAATGGGTAAACTGAAATAGTTATTCCACGAAAATCACGCAATATATATGGATCTCCCAATTGTACGAGATTTCCTGGGTAATACTCATCTTTAAGATATATATCTGAGAAGGTGTACGGAATATCATCAGGTGTTTTAGGCCTAACTATGATTCCCTTACCAGGAGTAATATTCATAACAAAGTCGGTATATTTAGATTCAAGAACATTGACCAACATTTTTTTATCATCAGGAATAATGATACTCCTAGCTATTTTAGGTAACGATGGTGCTCCCTCCTCTTGAATATTAACCTCATTCTCAAGGTTTAATGAATAATATATCTCCCCATTTATTTCTATTTCTGATGACTGATATTTGCCAAAAGTATATTCAATGATTGTCCTACTCTTGTCAATTTTATTTGTCTTGACTGAGAAGCTATTATCATTTATAGTGATATTTGAGCCAAAGACAAACGAAAGAAAAATAACAAATGTAAAATAGTGACTGCTATTCATAGTTATCTATAAATAATTAAATATTTCAATACTACTTTAATAATAAAAGTTTTTCAGTTAATATTTCATTAGAGGTTGTATACTTAATCAAATAGACACCACTGCCAACTCCTTGGTTCAGTATATTTTTACCATCCCAGGCTAGTGTATACATCCCCTTAAGTTTAAATTTATTTTCTAATTGATATACAAGCTCACCTTTTAGAGAAAAAATATCTAATTGAATGTATGAATCCTCAGGTAGTATATAAGTGATATTTGTCACAGCATTAAATGGATTAGGAAAGCTTTTTAAAAAATTATAGGATTCAGGTAGTGAAGAGAGTTTATTTAAATTTATTTTATCTATATTTCCATCTAGAACTAAACTTCCAATTTCTGATAAAATATAATAATCGCCATTTTCCATCAATATATTCCATTTTTCATTTGTGATAGTTAAGTCATATTCTATCAAAATGTATTGGCTTGGGCTTTGAATGTGAATTTCACCCCCTTCCTTTGAATATTTCATATTGCCACTAAAACGAACATCAAATGCACCTTCAGGTGGTAGAGGAGGAAGCGAATAATTTACTAGTTTATTCTCAGGTATATCATTGCCAAAGTATAAGGTGTTATTATTTATTGATATCATATTACAAGATAAATGATCTATTATTTCATCTTTTCTTGATGATCTAAAGCTTGAAGTCAATACAATCTCTCCCTCACCAGATGAACGAAGCCAGTATCCCTTTCCCGGTTGGAGATAGCTGCTTCCATAGTAACCTGAAGAGCCATAAGCATAAACGGTATTTGGGATAATTAGATTTTGAGGGTCATTGATGTTATTAATATCTATTTCACTAGAAATCCCCGTAATAAGGTTCCAATCATTATTTAGTGTAATTGATAAATCATTTATCAACTGTCCCTGAATATCAGCTGTGTTTTCGTTGACAAATCTTAGCCAGTAGCCAACTCCTTGTGTAAGTTCATCAGAAGGAACATATCCAGTAGCGCTAAAATAGTAAAGGGTATTTTCAATAGCACCAGGAAAAACTGAGGTATAAAATAAGTCATCAGTTATTAAAGGCAATCCCACCATATTCCAATCTTCCATAAGTTCAACTGATACATTTCCAACTATATTTTCCATCGAAGGAAAATAAATATCATCGATCCACACACAATCTTCATCCATATCAGTTGAGCCTCCACCTCCATCTTTAACATATGCCCATGTAAAGGTATGTTCACCCTGTGGAACTGGAAAAGTAGCAAATCCCCAAGGTGTATCACCTGTTCCGGTTGGTTGATAATATCCCATTATTTCATCATCTATGAAAAACATTAATCCATCATAAAAACTATTTCCTGAAGGACTATATTCTGAAGCTACCCGATATTGAAAACCGATATAATCATCTATTAATGTATTCACTGTAATTGACATTGTAGAAGCTTGGTTATGGTCAATGGCCGCAGATTTTGCAGAATAGAGACCTCCGTAACTATCTTCGCTGGTGACAATCCAATTAATATTATCTAACTCACCTGTGATACTATATTCTTCTATAGGCTCTTCTCCTGGCCATTCAATATTGTAGCCCTCGAATTGCCATGGAAATTGCGAGAAATCACCCGACTCATAAGACTCATCGGGTGGTCCTGTTGTAGTAAAACTCCAAACATCACCGTTTGTCTCTCCATATTGATTAATGGAGGTTATTTCCCAAAAATATTGTGTATTATACTCCAGCGGTAAAGGAATAAATATTGGCGAATCTACCCAATCACCATAAACTAAATTTGTAGGGGGATTGTCAGTTCCTAAAAAGACTAAATATGAAGTAGCACCACCTCCATTTGACCATCTCAAATCTGTTTCAAGAGTAATACTTGTCTGATTATTAAATGGAATAGGCTCTTCAGCTGGAAATGGAGGTATTGGCTCTCCAAATACTTCCTCAACTGCATCAAAAGCATCTACCCTACCTGCTCCATATGTATTATTTTTTCCAGTACTTCCTAGATGCAATGAGGTCGTTTCAAGGATTTCACTCATTTGTGCTGGAGATAAGTTTGGATCTTTGGATAACATAAGGGCCATTACACCTGCAACACAAGGGGTTGCCATAGATGTCCCACTCCAGCCAGACTCATAGCCTGTATTGCTGTAGTGTGCCAGTGATTTGATATTTTCTCCTGGAGCAGACACATCTGGCCTTATTAATCCAATTTCAGGGTTATAAGGATAATCATTAAACGGAGATATATTTTCCCAACTTACCGGACCCCGCGCAGAAAATCCTGCAATATTATCATTGATATTTGTTGCGCCAACACTGACAACTGCTGAAAGCCCACCTACTAAAGTTTGATCAGGATTTAGCCAAGGTGGAGGGATGTCACCGGGAGTACGAACATTATCTGGTGCTCCATAATCATTAGCCTCATTTCCTGCAGCAACTGAAGCTATAACACCAGCAAAGAGCGCAGTATTCATAGAGTTCCTCCAAGAATCTCTATCTGGGCCCCAGGCATGTAGCCAGCCCAGCGACAGACTCATTACATCTGCGTCATTTTCGATAGAAAATTCAATGGCCTCCCAGCAAGATGATTCATAGCCACCACCGCTACTATCCAAAACTTTTAGAGCCATAATTTCTGAGTCAGGTGCAACCCCAGTCTGTGAACCTGCAGTCCCATCTCCTGCTACCGTTCCAGCGCAATGGGTACCGTGGCCCTGATCATCCATAGGGTTATTATCATTATTAGCAAAATCATATCCGTGAAGCGGATAAAATATTCCACCATTCCACATATGATCACTTAAGTCCTGGTGGTTATAATTAACACCGGTATCAATAACAGATACAATAATACCCTGCCCCGTATATCCCTCTGTCCAGACATCATCTGCATTCACCAAAGTTACATTCCAAGTAATTTCACGTGAGTTAGGAACTCCTGGTTCGTAATTATTTTCATTCTGTTCAGGAATAAGAATACGATACTCATCATAGTCAATTCGTCTAATATCATTTCTTAACGATAATTTATAAATTGCATCTCCCGTTGCTTCGCAGAGGATGACATTTGTTATCCATAATGATTTTATATTTCTAAGTAAACTCTTTTGTTCTAGTATCCCCATCTGTACGATGATATTACTTTGAGATTCATCATAAAATGTTTTAAGTGATGATTTTACTAATTCCCTTCTTTCATCTTTTTTCAAATTTATCAATTCTGCACTTATATCATTAAAATCAAATATTTGTTCAAGGGATATATAAATTTTAATGAATTCTTGGGGTGGAGTGTTTTGCAGCTTTTCCTCCAAATGATTAGTTATCGGAGCACTAAACAATGAGCCTACCCCGAATATGAAAATTAAAAGTGATTTGATTTGTGTATTCATTGGATCCTCTATTTAAGAAACACTATTTTTGTTACTTTACTAAATTCGCCTGCTGTTACTAACAGAAAATAAGTACCACTCGATACCAGACTCTGGGCTTCATCCAATCCATTCCAAGATAAAGAATAGGTCCCTGCTGATTTTTTACCATCCATTACTTTTAAAACATGCTTACCATTTATATCATAAATATTAACAGAAATAATTTCTTCCCGTGGTAATAAAACAGTAAAACTTGTTTTATTATTAAATGGATTCGGAAAATTTGAACTGACTGAAACAATTTCAGGAGTTGTTACTACTTTCTCTAGAGAAAATTTTGAAATATTCTCCAGTATGTTCAAAGATCCACTATCATATATATTTTTAATAAAATTTGTATTATTATTTATTAACTGCCAAGTTTCTCCCTCTTTGATATTATATACAATTGTATTATTAATATCAGAGTTTTTAATAAATATCTCACCACCATTTTCAGAAACATAGCTATCGTTTTTAAATCGAATGTCATTTGTGAGCGCTTCAAAATAAGGTGGCAGACTATACCAAAGGTTTTGACCTTTAGGAATATTTTCTCCAAAATATAACATTTGTCCATTTATTTGGATGGAATTGAAATCATTTAAATATTGTGATATATTTGGAGTAGTTCTCTCTGAGCTTAACGGAGAATTAGATATGACGATTTCTCCATCTGCAATACTACGTATCCAATATCCATATCCGGCATTTATATAGTCTGAAAACTGATAACTTCCCCCATTATATCCATAAAGTGTAGGGAGTAGAATAATTTCTTCGGGATCATAAAGACTCTCACTAAAGTTTATATCAAAAGAAAGGCTACCTATCAAATTCCAACCCTCCGTAATATTGATCTGTAATTCATTGGATTCATATCCTGTAAATGTGATCGCTTCATCATTTAAAAGTCGTATCCAATATCCTTCCCCATTTTCTAGGGATTCTTCCTGAATATACTCATTATTGAACGAGTATAGAGTATTGCCTACCATATTTGGAAAAAGAATATCTGCCTGATTGTCATCAGTTGATATGGGCAAACTTACTAGATTCCAATCAACTGAATATCCCGGTGAAACAGTTACAACTTGCGGGTTATTCGATTGGGTAGGTGGAAATTCGACCAAATCAACCCATACACAATCCTCCTCCATGTCAGTTGAACCACCTCCACCATCTTTTACATAGCTCCAAGTGAAAGTATATTGTCCGGTTGCAACAGGGAAGGAAGCATAATTCCAAGGTGTTTCTCCTTCAGTTGTAGGTTGATACTGTCCTATCAATTCATCGTTAATATAAAATTCTAATCCATCATAAAAGTAATTTCCTGACTGACTATACTCTGAAGCAACCCTAAAATAAAACCCTACAGAGCCATGAGCCGTTACATTTAAATCAAGAGTTAAATCTGAACTTTGATTATGATCAATTTCTCCAGATCGTACAGAGTACATACCCCCATAAACAGATTCTGTATCAAAAAACCACTCAGCACTCCCTCCTGTGGTCCAATCTTCACTGAATTCAACAGATTCAAATGATTCTGTATAATAAGTAAACAATTCAATTGATATAAATGAATCATTTATAGAGATTTCCACGTCTATTTCAACAGATGAATAGTTTTCGGACTCTACATGCATACTGTAAACACCACTGTAAACATCGGGAAGTGTAAAATATCCTTCTGTATCAGTATTCACGGTTTCTCCTTCATTAAAATTGACTGATGCATTTTCAATAGGCAGCCCGGTTATCCCATCTGTTATCTGTCCATTTACGGAAATCAGAGTTAAAGGGTTGAGAGAGACATTAAGTATAGTTTGTTGAAACGATGAAATATTTACGGTTTCAGTTACAGATTCATATCCTGCTGCAGAAAAAGTGACCTCATATTCTCCGGCTTGCAAAAGACGATAGTAGCGGCCAAAGCTACTATCACTTATACTAGGGAATTTATAATTACCTGTATTATCAATTTCCTCAACATAAACCTCAGCCATAATTGGATCACCAGATTCTGAATCTGATATATGTCCAGTTAAGGATTTTCGATTGACACGATTTAATAGGATCATTGCAGCTTCAAGGTTTTCTTCCACTATTTGATCTATTTGTCCTGCAGGAGGTATAAACTGAGTACCAAGCTCAATGGTAAAAGAAAATATGGAATGTACACCATAGGCGTAGTCATCAGTGGTTCCCATGCATGGATACAACTCTAAACTTTGTTGCGGAGTATAGTGGCCACCACCTTGGGCAGGAATAGTAACCGCCATTTCGACAGCTAACTCCTCTAAGGCATCATGATCAGGAGCAGATACTCCCATTTCATATCCAAAAGGAAATAGTACCAACTCGCTATAGCTATGATATGTTATACCTGTAACAAAATGATTTGACTCGAGCAAATTTTTCATTGCCACATTTTCAGGCTCTGACCAAGCATTTGGTCCATGGTAGACAGGAGAGTTAAAACTATTTGATGTACCAACCTCTCCATATTGGAATCCATAATTTCGGTTTGGGTCAACCCCATCTGTTCCGTAGCCGTAGTCATTAGATGTATCAAATTGTCCATTTTCATTATTATCTCTAATATTTTTTCTCCACCATAGATCAATTTCCTCAGTGACTATTTGGTGACCGTTGGGATTTACAATAGGGACAAACCAAATTTGTGTGTTATTTATAATACCGGTTATATTTGGGTCAGTACCATAATTATTTAATAGATGGTATAATATCCCCATAACAACTTCCACACTAATTGGTTCACGAGAGTGGTGCATTCCCATGAAGAAAGTTCCCGGTTCGTCCTCATCAATACCGACATTATCTGAAACTTTCAAACCCCAAACTTCATGATAAAAATCGGAGTAATAATTTTCACCATCATCAGCATATTCCTTGCCCCATGTATCTCCAAGGTCAACCAGCTGACATATATCCGGATATTGCTCAGCTATATCCTGAAGTTCAGTCAACACATCTTCATAATTTCTGTAGCCATACAAATCTCTGACACCTCTAAGATTTTGTCTTAACTCTGCCTCTGTCTGCATAATTAAAACTGAATGACCTTCTTCCACTATTTCTTCATACAAATTAGTATTTACGACTAAATCTAAATATTCGCCTGGTTTATAAGCAGGCATATCGTATTCAGGAGATCTATATTTGAAAAATAATCCTTCATCAGGATTTTGTATACGGATCACAAATTTCTCTTGATTTCCGAATGAAGAAATATTGATAAGAATTAAAATAAAAAATATTTTCTGAATTTTATATTTTATCATAAAGTTTCCTATTTATGCTTGAGAATAATATAGTAATCTATTTAAAAATAAAATTAAAGAAGAATAAATATTTATTTGAATATCTGATAAACATGAGAATCTTGTTATATAACTTAATTAAGTACCTTCACCGATAAATATTCGACAATAGTATTGGTTATATTATTCCAATATTCAACCTTAATAATCTGTTTATTAAAACTTTAAATTAATCATTTAGTGGACATTTCCACCAATGCTCTGTTGTACCCTTTATTTTCGGATCTTCTAATTTACAGTTTTCAATTGCAACTTCGCACCTAGGATGAAATCTACATCCCTCTGAAAAATTTTCTGGTAAGGGTGGCTGACCTTTGATATATTCAAGTCTACCTTCTTGGTTTTTATATTGCTGAGACAGTTTAATTAGATTCTTTGTGTAGGGATGTTTTGGATTATGATAAATTGATTCGGCCCTTCCCCATTCAACTATTTTTCCTGCATACATTATAGTTATATAATCTGCAAAACCCTTAACAGAGTCTAAATCATGTGTAATATAAATAATGGCTTTATCGGACTCTAAACATATTTTTTTTAACATTTCAATTATCTGATATTTTATTCTTACATCAAGAGAGGTAGCAGGCTCATCTGCAATTAAAATATCAGGATCTCTTGCCAACGCCATAGCGATCAATATTCTTTGTCTCATCCCTCCCGAAAGTTCGTAGGGATATTGTTTATATCTTTTTGTAGAATCAGATATTTCTAATTTATCCAACAAATCCAAAACTAGCTGTTTTTTATTAATTGAATTAGATTTAGTTTTGATTGCTTCCTTAATCTGAGAACCTATTTTCATAAGAGGATTTAAGGCATTCAGAGGATCCTGAAAAATAAATGATATAATAAAGTTTTTTAGGGAAGGGTTAGATTCTAATTTGAATCTTGCAGTTTTTGGTAAAAGTCCAGCTATTGCCAACCCTGTCTGAGTTTTACCACCTCCTGACTCACCAATAATTGCTGTTACTTTTCCCTTATAAATAGAAAAGTTAAGATTATCTACAACTGGGAAATAATCCGTTCCCTTTTTATAAGATACAGAAAGGTTTTCAATTTGTAATAAAATAGGTAAAATTATTTATTATAAAATAACTCTTAAGGTAAAATAAATTACATAATTGGAATAATAAAAATATTCCCAATGATTATACTATTTTTATCTTAAGAAAAATTTTGATTGTCATTAGATAATTGTTCTTTTTCATTTTTATTCTTAAAAGCAGCAAATCCTAAGATTCCAACAACAACAATCAAAATTATAAATGTAGCATAATTATATTCACTACCAGAAAACTTAATTAAATCGCTAAACCTTCCAATTAGAAGAGATATACGACCCATTACTGCAAAACCAAAAGATGCTCCAAAGCTAATCATTAAAAAATTAATACCTATTTTCGTGGCCTTCCCCAAAGCACCTTTTTGTTCTTTTGAAAAATAAAAATATAAGAGACCACATATAGTACCGATAAAAATAATTATATTATTAAAAACAGATGGTGATGATAAACTAAAAATAGGAAGGCTAAAATCAAATATGTTAACAGCTGTACCCTTGACTTGTCCGATCACATTTGAACTTAGATATCCATAAGCCCTTAAACCAGCTGCCATACCAACTATATAGGCAATACCCCAACGTGCCATCCAACTAATACTAGGAAATAAACTTAGAAGCATCATAATTCCAAGAATCAAAGGTAATAAATATATAAGATGTTGATCATGACCTTTATCAATCCCGCCAGCAGGAAATATGGAACTAAAGAAAAAACTCAAGACATTATATATTGAATATGTAATAGTATCCGGATCATAATGTTTCGCTGGAAATAACCTACCAAATAAATTAGGCTGGAGCTGAGTCCAAAACCCAAGCGAAAATAAATAGCCAGCAGAAATTCCAACAAATAAATGTTCTGCTATTTTATAAAATGGATTATCCTTATAGAGATAGGAAAAGATACCTATTGTTAAAAAAGTTGCTGTCCATCCACCTAATATAATTGAAAAATTCATATTAGTATTTTTTCGACCTTTTTCGTTCAATAAAATATGCGGTATTTCCAAGCACAATAAATAGCACTATAACAAGATGTGCAACAGACTGAGCATCCATTCCGCTGGTTGCAGAACCTTTTTTACCAATCAGAGACTCATACTCAGCAGCGCCTGGCATACCAGCTAAAACCCCCACCATTTGACCTGACTGTACATAGGGCATTACCTCATTAACCTGAATAGATGTAACACCAGAACTCATAGGAACTCCAGTAGGATCAGCTGCATATTGTACCCATTCGATTGTTCCCGGATAGCCAGCTGAAACACTAAATAAAAAAGCAAAATCTTTAAAGTTAGTTATACCATTCATTATTGGTATCTCATCAATCTTAGTCTGTTTTGCGTCTACCGAATATAATTTCCTTATGTTGCTTACTATACCCTTAACGACAGCCTCTCCGCCTGGTCTATATCCAAGCAGAACATAGTCTTTTCCATACTTTTTCCCATATTCGCCTTCAGCTACTTGATTAAGAGCGTCTTGAGCCATAAACTGACCATCTGGCCATAAGCAAGTAACATAGACAATATGATCATTTCGAAACAAGTGTCTGAGGATACTGATGGCCATTGGATGATTCTCTGGCTTCGTGCTAGGACTGTATTCAATCGATAATAAAACTTTTGAGCCTTTTGGCAATGATTCAATCGCTTCAAACACATCCCTTGAAGTATCTGTTGCCCTTATAGGCAAACCAATTGGAACTAAAAGTGGAATAACAACCACAATAGCAATAATGATAAATATCCATCTTCTATCAATGTTACCAATTTGTAAAAATAAATCTTCTAACTTTTTCACTTTATTCTCCTATATACGATCGCTCAATACCGAGTATATAGCGGATAGATGTTGCAAATATTCCGAGACCTATACCTATCATAATTGCTCGTGCTCCAGCAACATTAGGATAATAATATATCCACTCTTGTAAAGAAGGAAGATAAAATATACCAGGCTGATCTATTGGCCAACCTGTGACTATTCCACCAATAGTTACTAGAGAGATACCTATAGAAACAAAAATAAAAGTTATTTTTATATCCTTTTTCCAGGAATTCACATAAATACCAGCGCAAAGAATAATAAGATACATTACAAACCAGGATGATATGACACCACCTATTGGGACCCTACCAACCATAATTATTATTCCAGATACAAGTAGAAGTGTTGCCTCAAAGTTTCTAATCCTGAATGCTCTATAAGAGGCTGAGGCAACAAAAAAAGCCAACAGTGAAAACATTGTCGCCGACATTGGTGAAAATACATAGTCAAACATCCATTTAAATAAGGTGCCATCAGAGGTGACATGTGCTCCCCACTCTGCGACAGAGTCATCAACTCCCTTAATAAAAAATCCAGCGGTAATTGAAAAAATGAAACCAAATACAGCTATTAAACTATAGCCCCACCCTGGCTTCTTATATAAAACCTTTTGTATTTGAAGCTTGATCAGATTCAGTGCTCCTAATATTATCGCAAAACTTGCTAATATATCATACCATTGCGTGGCATCATCGCCTACAAATTCTTTAATGTGGGGTTCATTTATAAACCATCCAAATAATGTAATCAAGCCAATAACTGCGACTATTAATATTGGTATCTGTCTTTTCCAAAGCATAATTATTAAATACTATCTGATTGTTAAAAAGTTAGAAATATTAAACCCGATACCAGTTGATTCAAACAAGATCATCATCAGAGTAGAAAATATTATTGTGGCTATAACAAATACCTTGATCATATCTTGACCTCTTACTCCACCGACAAGCTCGGGCTTTTGACTTAAATATGCGCTTGCCGCGAAAAATTCTTCACCGATTAATGTATAGTCACATGCTGTAACAAAAAATGGTATTTGAGCTTGTGATGCAGTTCCAGCAATTTGTATTGCACCAATTGAGTTTCCTGTTTCAGCTAGGATAAGAGACTCTGCATAGAATTTACCCATATATAGACATGCAGCTGGTTTTTCTCGAACCATTATACCATTGACCCCTGCAGCATATGCAAACTGATCATCTGTCAGATAATGTACCATATCCTCGTTAAACATATCAGGTCGCCCCTCAACCGTGTAGGACTCTCTACATGCTTCCCGTGCAGCTTTCATAACAATTGACCTTGCTACTGGAACATTTAAACTTGTTTCATATCTAGCTGTCATCTTTGCTACATGGCCTAGCACGACAACTCCTGCAACAGTCTCAACCTGGTCCATATCTTGAATACCAGGGATGTATAAGATTGGTCTTCCCATCTCAGTTGATCTCCCTACTGCCTCTTCTACTGCTTTTAAGCCTGGGATTGGCCTGAGGTAAGTCTCACCACCTCTTTCAGCGTACCTAATGTTATATATAAGCGTACCACCTAGAATAAGGATAGCAAGAAACATGACAATTCTATCAGTTATAAAAAATGGATGTCCGACAAGCCAATATATAATCAATAGCAGCGTGATCAATGCGCTCGCTAGCCAGAACTGCTTATCTTTCAATTATTTTTCTCCATTCCATCGTCAGAATATAATGACTCAAGACGCTCAACTTCATCTAATAAAATTACTAGTGTATTTTTATTATTTAAAAGCTCAGCAGCTCTGTAATAACCGTCGGACTGAATAAATCCGGTAATTAGCGGCCCCATAAAAACTAACGCGTGACTCCCCAGCGATGAAAACGGCCTAATCATTTCTAAAAAAAACATACAAGGCGTGACAAGACCTGATGTATGTATTTTTTTTGCTATTCTGTGAATAAAGTCAATATCATTATCTGATAATACTTCATTAGAATCGATGTTTGTAAAAGCTCCCAAATCAGTCCGTTTCTACAACTTCTAAGTTAGACCTTGGAATTTCAAAAGTATCTCCATCTATTTCAACACTCGCTGTCCTGACTAAAGTTTCAGATTCCATTTTTCTTAGCTCACTTGGCAAAAGCTTTACAGTTCCTATCTTACCAAAATTAGGAGAGCGAATCACTCTGACTAAACTACCAACCATCATTCCAAGTGTTTCTTTGCTTTGCTCACCAGAAACTGCAGATTTATTAATAGGAATAATAATCTCAGGTCTTATAACACCTGCTCGTATCTGTGTCGCACCATTAACTGAAGCGAATTTACCATCATGACTCTTTAAGAGGTCAAATGTTTGTTGGCTCATCTGAATTTTTCCGTATCCCTCCGTAACTATTAATGACGTAATAATTTCTTCAGATCCTGTTATTGCTACACCGAGCGTATAGCCCAATATCTCATCTAAATCATAGTAATTGAATCCACCCACAACAATACCTGCAACCTCGCAATTAATAGCTTTTTTAAATCCTTCAAGACCTATAAAGTTACCACCGATAATTATATTTCCTTTTTCATCATCAGTGATCATTTCTGCTGTTATTTCCGTATTTCTGTCATCAACTATTGTTTTTATCCTTCCTCTGCTCTCACCGCCTATTCCAAAAATACCTTGAATGAAAACGCCATTCGTTTTTATAACAACCCCTTCATCCGGAATAATATCATGTATCTCACCTTTAACATAGGCATCCACCTCAACTGGAATAGGCGACTCTCTTAGTACAACCTGACCTGTCACATTAGATATAGATTCAATAGTTCCATCCACAGGTGAAAAAACACTAGACTTGAAAAAACCAAAAAGACCTTTTGTTTCTGCCATTAGATCATCTTTATTAATTGACTCACCTGCAGCTTTTATCATATAATTTTCTATATCACTTGCATCAATATTCAATTGATTTGCAACATTAATCATTTGAACATTACCCGGAAGATCTGTTTTTGCAACAATATCATCTGGCTTAACACTGTCGCCAGTTTTGCATTCAAGCTGTCCCTTTAAAGGAAGTCTACGCTCTTTTAAAATTTCAGTACTTTTTAATACTTTTAATCCGGGGGTATAGGAATGTGCCATATTAAACCTCTAAGATTGGATATTCTTCTAGTGCGCTTGACCAATTTTCTAATTTGGAAATTCTTTCGTTTGTATTAGAACTAAATTTTAATGGTCTACCCCTACAATCAAAGATTACTCCTACTTTACCACCATATATTTTTGTTTGTACTTCCTCATTTACACCCGCTCCCACATCTACCCCACTAGAGGGTGTTAATAAAATATCTATTTCTTGATAATCTGCATTGATCATTAATAACTGTCCGCTGTCTAAGCTGATTTCCTTTTTTTCTCCACTACTGAATTCAAGGATTGCCTTTAAAATATTTTTCTTGCCTTCAAAGTTACCTACAGGCGCTATACAGGTACCTAGTCTAATTAAACAATCTTTTTCAAATACTTCTAGAGCTGCGATACGCGCCTGTTTAGCAATTTCCTTTTTCTCAATGTTGGCCATCACTCCCAACTGAGGCATCATAAATATTGAGTCTACTGCCAAAGCAGTTATACCTTCGGGCAGAAAACTATCAATCAGCATTTTTGCTGACTGCTCACGCCTAGGGGCATGTGATAATACTCCCCCAGATCCAACAATAAGATCTAACTCCATCATATTGACAAGAGATTGACCTGAGGTAGACTGCTCAAAAGTATCAGAGATTGTTCTCTCTTTTTGCACACCCTTAAGATTAACCGCAAATTCCTTATGCTGAATAAATGAGAGTCTTAGTGCTTCTCTAGCTATTGCCTGCTCAATTACCAATTCTTCAATACTCTGGGGTACCGTAGTCGGTCTAATCATCTTATTCCCAATTCGATTTATTAGCTCTTTCTCATTAATATCAAATGGTACCCATCTCAGCACATTAGATAACCCTGCTTCAGCTAGGACATTACAGATTGAATAGCTCATTCCTAAATTTGCGCTTACTGTTCTATTAAATTGTTTTTGAAATACAGAAAATATATCGGTAGTTGCGCCTCCGATATCAACACCTACTACGGATATATTTTCTTTTTCAGCAACCATTTCGATTAGAGCTCCAACAGCGCCAGGAGTTGGCATAATTGGGGCGTCTGTCCAGCTCATAAGTTTTTTATATCCAGGAGCTTGCTGCATAACATGCTCCATAAATAAATCATGTATTTTATCTCTGGAAGGTTTTAGGTTCTCTTGCTCTAGAATAGGCCTTATATTTTCAGTAACATCCAAATCAGTTAAATCACCAAGTGTATTTTTTATGTCTGATGTTGCATTTTTATTGCCAGCATAAATAACAGGTAATTTATAATTTTGCCCGAGCCTTGGCTGAGGATTGGCAGCAGCTAAAATCTCAGCTAACTCTACAACATGCTTGGTTGTACCACCATCAATGCCACCAGAAAGAAGAATCATATCTGGCCTTAGCTGACGAATTCTTGTAATCTTTTCATGTGGTTTTCTACCATCATTAGAAGCTAGAACATCCATTACTATAGACCCGGCACCTAAAGCTGCCCTCTCCGCACTTTCACCCGTCATAGACTTTACAACACCTGCAACCATCATCTGCAGTCCTCCACCAGCGGAGCTAGTTGAGATGTAAATATCAACACCAGAATTATCTTTTTGGGGAGAAATTATATTATCACCCTCAATTAGTTTACGTCCTGATAATTCTTCCACCTCCATCGTTGCATTAAGAACTCCCCTTGTAACATCTTCAAAAGGGGCCTCAACAGTAGTTGGAGCTTCACCTCTATATGTTAATCTATACTCGCCATCGATAAACTCGATAAGGATTGCTTTTGTTGTTGTACTACCACAATCGGTAGCTAGAATCACACTTATAGTATCTAAATTTGTATTATTCACTGAATTTTATCTATGGAACAATTATTTTAATTTTTTAAAAGTAATTGAAAATGTTAATTATATAAATGATCATAATATTTGTGGTATTTATAATATAAAATGAACATAATAAAAAGTTAATGGACTTGCAAAAATAAGTGAGTCGAACCTATCTAATACTCCTCCATGACCTAACAATAAAGTTCCAGAGTCCTTCACATCTGCATTTCGTTTAAGTAATGATTCAGCAAAATCTCCAGCTTGACCAAAAACGCCAGAAATTATTGATAAAATACAAACATCAATTAATTTGAGATCAAGAATTGAGAAATGCTTTGCAAAATAAAAGATAATCACAGAGCTAGCTAAACCTGCTACACAGCCGACCCAAGATTTATTTGGGCTTATTGTAGGTAATATTTTTTTTCTTCCCCATTTTGTGCCAAAATAAAATGCCGCTGAATCACAGGACCAGATAGACAAAACCATGGTAATTGTAAAATATGAACCATTAGTGGAATCATAATTTCTAAGTGCGATTAGAGAACTTAACAATGCACCAACATAAAAAATACTTAAGAATGTTAACCCTAAATTTTTTCCGACCTTTTTAGATTGTTGAATCATTTCAATAAAAAATCCAGTTATAATTAAAATCACTAATAAGAGCGATATATGATATAAATGAACAGATGGTAAAAAATAATAGAAATAACAAAACCCCAGTCCACCCAAATAACCTATCCATTTTACATTGCTCTGTAAATCCACCTTTGTAAGTATTAGAAATTCCCTAGTCGCAAGAATTATAACCAGAGTAATAAAAATTGCAAATGGTTCTTCGCCATACCACAAGAGCGCAAGTATTCCAGGAATACCCAAGCTATTTACTATAGTTCGATTAGTTGATTTGATTGACATTATTTAAAATATAGGGAGAAAAGATAAAGAAATATTAATGTCAAATAAAAAAGGTGATTCATTTAATTTCATTCTGATTGAAATAGTAATAAACTCACATCAATATCTCAACTTCATTTGGCATGACATTTATTTTAGCAGGTGTAGTTCCAACAATTTCTCCATCAATATTTAAGAAATCATTCTCTTCAGTAATTATAGAAAATGTTCGCACTTGTTTATAGTCAACCATAGGATCAGCAATATGTTTACCTGAGAATACTCTGGGAAACATGCGCAATAATTTTATTCTACCCGCTTTACGAACAATTAGTAGATCCAACAGACCATCATCCAACTTTGCCAAAGGAGCCATTTTCATTCCTTTGCCGGTGTGAATGGTATTACATCCCATAACAAAACCAAAATCTGAAACAATAATTCTACCATCTACTTCAATTTTTGCGATTCGAGTTTTAAATTTTAAAACCTCTAAAATAGAAGCAATATTATATCTTTGTCCACCAAACCATCTCATTTTTTCTGCAACCAGATTTATATCTGTGGGCATTCCCCACCCAATAATATTAAATCCATAAATTAAAATATCATCTGTTATTACTTTAAATATATCAATTTTTCTAACGCGATTAGCAAGTATTCTTTTTACTGCCTCTAAAGGATCTAAACAATTTAAATCATGCATAAATGAATTTCCAGTTCCACCGGTTATGAGTCCTATTGGTATTCGCTCACCATCCTCTCGAAACATCAAGCCGTTTATCATCTCATGCATTGTACCATCTCCACCAATGGCACATACGCCTGAAAAGCCGTCAAACTCAATTTCTCTGACAATATCCCTGGCATGCCCTGCATATTCAGTTTCTATAATATTTAACTCAGCTTCATTATCTAAAAAACAGTATTTGACCTTCTCAAGTATTTGCATTCCAGTTTTAATTCCACCATGAGGATTTACTAATAGATGATATTTCATTTATGCTTCATATATTTATTATCTCCCCATTCAATAACTTCAATTTTTACTTCTGTAGTTCCCGATTGTATAAAGTCTAATTTTAAAGCTGCACCATATGAACAATCAAGAATTCTATTCCCAATATAAGGTCCACGGTCATTGACCCTTAATATTAATGATTTACCATTGGACTGGTTTGTAACTCTTATAATAGTATTTAGTGGAAGTGTTTTGTGGGCTGCAGTCAAGCCATACATGTCATAGACTTCCCCATTTGCAGTTAATTTACCATGAAAGTCCTTACCATAATAAGAACTTGTGCCGTAAATAACTTTTTGTTTTTTATTATACTTTGGTTTAGTCTTTGCAATATGTGGTTTTATTTTATTCCTGTTATATCTTGGAGAGTTAGAGCAGGACAAGAAAACTATCACCACAACGCTACTTATCAATATAGTTACTGCAAAATATATTATTTTGTATTTGATGACACAACTCCCACAATGTCTGAAATGGAACTTATAATATACTTCTCACCATATAATTTTATTTCTTCTATCATTGATAGGGCGATTCCGGGATCTCTATAATTTGAGGTGCCCACTTGTACAGCTGACGCTCCAGCGAGGATATATTCCAAAACATCATTACCGCATGTTATACCCCCAATACCAATTATTGGGATATCTATCGCTTGAAATATTTTATGTACAGAGGCTATTCCAATCGGTCGGATTGCAGGACCGGATAATCCAGATAGTTTAGTATAAACTTTTGATTTCTGTTTGTGAATATCAATACTCATACCAACGACCGTATTAATTGCTGATACAGCATCTGCACCGGCTTTCTCAGCAGACTGCGCAATAGAAGCTATATTTGTAACGTTTGGGCTTAACTTTACAATTAAAAGTCTCTCAGTAATTTTCCGAAGGCTTTCAGTTAGCTTTTCTGTCAAATCACAATCTATGCCAAACTCCATGCCTCCTCTCTTTACATTTGGACATGAAATGTTTATTTCATACCCAACAATATTAGAAGATACTGACTCTACCTTTTTTATTATTTCTATATATTCATTAACAGTAGTACCAGCGATATTCATGATAATATTTGTACCAATTGTAGAATATAGAGGGATTTTTTTTGAAATATATTGATCAACTCCGATATTTGCTAATCCTATAGAATTCAACATTCCTGAAGGTGTTTCAACAATCCTTGGGGGAGGGTTTCCTTCTCTAGGATTGAGTGTTATAGATTTTGTGACTATGCCTCCAAATTTTGAAACGTTTACCAAGGAACTAACTTCCGTTCCATATCCAAAAGTCCCTGATGCTGTTATAATTGGATTTTTAAATAAAACCTTCCCAATTTTTATAGACATATCAATCAAAGATAACATCTCCTGCTGAATAAATAGGTCCATCTACACAAACTAGGGAATATTTTTTATGATAGCTGTGATTTTTATTTTTGTAATTTCTCCTTGATATTATACAACCTTGGCATATACCCACACCACAACCCATATAGCTTTCAACGGATAGTTGAGCGGGTATATTATTTTTTATAACGAATGATTGTATCTGCTTTAACATAGGCTCAGGTCCACAAGCAAATACTTCAGAAGATTTTACATTTTCATACACTACCTTTAAAGCTTCCATCACTGTACCAGGTAATCCCATACTACCATCGTCTGTGGTTAAATAAATATGTTCATCTGGGTTATGTGAATGAATATGCTCATTTTTTGTCTTTGCACCAATGATGAGATAGCTATTATCTCTTAATTCATCCAACTCTTTCCAGAGGTTAATAATTGGTGCCAGTCCAACGCCTCCACCCACCAAAATATTTAAATTATTTTTTTTATATTGAAATGAATTTCCTAAAGGTCCTAATACATTAAGAACATCACCAGATATTTTTTGGGATAATATTTTAGTCCCTTGTCCAAATATTTTATATATAATAGATATTTTTGAATCCCTACAACTTGCAATACTCATGGGACGTCTAAGAGGGTTCCCCCATCCTGGATCAAGTTGAATTTGAATAAATTGCCCTGCTCCCTTATAATTAGATGAGATTTTTGGAGCAAGAAACTCCATTTCCCAAATTTCTGAGGCTATTTCATTATTATTGATAATGATCACATCTTCAGTTTTCATTTGGATCTTTCGGTATTTTAAATTTTAATGAATCATTTTTTGGTTCAGTAAATTTGGGAGAGATTATATTTGTGGTATCATTTAATTCAGCTTCTAATTTTAGCGTATCTCCTACTTTTGTGAATGAAGAATCAATATCTAATTTATTCGTGTCTGGGGGTGTTAACATTAATTTGATCTGATTCATTCGTATTTTTGACTGAGAAGCTTGTTCGCTATCAGGAAAATATGAGCTTACCCAGGTATAATATTTTAAAGCGCTGTCAGGATTTAAAACCGTATAATCATATTGATATCCCAAAAAATAACCCGAAATTAAAGCGTGATCACTGCTGGTATCTGAGTATACAATAGAGCGAAGTGAATCCAGTGCGCTCTCGCGTTTGTTCAAATACCATAAGGTTTCTGCTTTTCGAAAATTTTCTTGCTGCTTTGATAGCTCTTTATCTAATCCAAGATTTTTCCTTACCGCATCAGCATATTCAGTATCTGGAAATTTAGTAGTTAAAATTTTAGCAATTGAATCCGCAATAATTGAATCACCTTTTTCATATTGCAAGAAATAATCCATATAAATCACTTTTGGATAGAGTTCATGTGTAGGAAAATATTTTAAAAACATATCTACTTTTCTAAGTGCTGAATCAGGCTTATTAAACTGAAATGCTTCTAACTCAGCTAATCGAAGTAATTTTATTGCTGACTCATCGCTTCTATTAATTAGATTATCTTTAGTTAATTTTTTATTTGATATTCTTGTTTTCAGTGAATCATTATCCTGAGAAATTGAATCATTATTAGTAAACACTACTTTTACCGCAGATAAATATTGATCTATATATTTTATCATTTCCTGGGATTCTTTTAATACAGGAGACTTACGATTCTCTTTGTTTGATTTTTCAAAATATTCTTTAGCGGATTCTAGGTTCCAAAAGATGGAAATTGACTTTAGACCTAACATAAAGTATGCTTCTGCTGCTACTTCAGTTGATGAATAATCTTTAATAATTGACTGCAGCCGTTCAACCGCTGTTTCAGATTCATTTTTCAAATCATAAATTCTAACAAGCTCTAATTCAAGTGCTCCAAATAATTCTCTAAATTCCTCATCCACCAAAAGACTTTTTATTTTTTTTACAGCTGTTTCATAATTACCCGTTAGTCTATAAATTTTTGCTGTTTGAAGATGGGCATCTAATTTCAACTTTTTTACAAGTGAGTTTTTGATAACCTGATTATACGCATTTAAAGCCCTATCGTATTCTTTTCTTTTAAATGCCAATTCAGACAATCGTTGATAAATTCTTCCTTTTTCCTGACTGTCAAAAGAATTTTCTGCTGCCGTCTCTAAATGTTCTAATGCCTTCTCTACATTTTTTAATTCAATATAAATATCTGCTAAATACAAGTGGATAAGAGTAGGTGTGACAGAGATTAGATCCTCGTTAAGTAATAAATTTAATTTATCAATCGCTGACTGAGTTTTTCCCTTTTTCCATTTTATAAGCGCTAACCAAAACTCTGATTGTTGTTTATAATTGACTTCCTGAGAAAGAGCTAATTGATTCATTTTTAATTCTGCTGAATTATATTCTTCTCTGTGATAGTGAGACTGTCCTGATAAATGTAGTGCAGAAAATACATACTCACTTTCTGGATACTTTTCCAATACTAATTCACATTTATCTATAACTTTTGCATAGGAAGTTTGTGCGTTTGCAGGAAGTGAACGATCTTCATTTGCCAGTCTAACTTTTTCTGCATCTCTAAAATATTTTTTTGCATTGTAAAATGTGTTATAATAGACACATGATATATTTAAAAACAAAATTCCTAGAAGCAGAACATTTATTATAGATTTTGTTTGAATATTTTTTTTCATATGGAAGAGAATTTAACGGAATATAGTTTGTATGTTTATTGGATTTTCTATCTAAATTTATTTATGAATGATCACCAAAATTTAGACAATCCTATAAAATTTAAACCGGATTACACGTGGCCTGAAGAAGGCACAGAAAGAGACTGCCCACGCTGTGAAATCCCTTTGCAGTTAAATGAAAATCGAAAAGATTATTATGGAAAGCCCTGGTGGTGTGGTCCATGTCAATGGCAGTTTTCTGAAGACGATTTTTCCTAATTCACACACTTTAATTTAGGATACTACTTTTTTTTGAAGTACACCTTGTAGACTTTCCACAATCCATTTGATTATTGCTGCATCATCTATGAATCCGAAATCTGGAATTGAATCTGGAATTTCATCATCCTCATCAGAAAAATAATCTAGAGCAAAGCATATCTTTTTTTGAATTGATTCATCCATTTTTGGATTTTCTTTCAACAATTCATAGAGTTGAACTAAATCATTAATTAACTGTATCTCAATTGAATTAAATGAATCATGTTTTAAAAATGTATTGAGTTTATCAGGTACTATAGATAGCAATTCAGTTTTTTTTGATAGATCAAAATTTTGAATCTGATTCAGATATCTAAGCTTATCTTCTTCAGTAAGAAAAAAATTATCGTTTTTATCGTGCATTTATTTGATAAACATCAATTTTTGGATTCTGGAAAATTTGCTAGACTCTATATGTAAAAAATATACTCCACTGGAAACCTCAGATGCATTCCACTGAACCATATGGTCTCCGGGGGATAATCTATTATCAATAAGTGTTTCTATTAATCGCCCCTGCACATCATAAATGACTATATTCACGTCAGACATCTCTGGGACGGTAAATTGAATATTAGTCACTGGATTAAATGGATTAGGATGCGCTGGTGAGAGAGTGAGCTCTGTTAGAGATTCTGATGAAGAAACACCTTTTCTCAAAATGATAGTTTCAGTTTGTTTTTTAGGTTCATACTTCTCAAGATTTGTACACTCATAAGAGTTTCCCCTCTCATCAATAATATTCCAAATATGACCATCTCTAATCTCGCAATCAATAGAAATATAATCAAAAGTGGAATTCATTATCTCCATCATACACTCATCTTTTATACAAAGTTTTGTATCATCAGAAAAACGAATATCTCTGGAACCTGTTGGAGGCTTTGGAGGTAGACCAAAACTTAACAATTCTTTTTCTGATAAATAAGAATTACCAAAATATAGTATTTTATCATTAACAGAAATTGTATTCATATTGCCTTGTACTTTTTCAATAACTGGAAGCTCTGAAATAAATTCACTCTCTCCAATTGTTAGAGTAATGTCTCCATCTCCAAATGAGCGTACCCAGTATCCATAGCCCGGAACAAGAAAATCTGTATCTAAGTATCCAGATATATCATACCCAAATAGTGTATTTGGAACAATCAAAGAGTCTGGATCCAAAGCCGAACTTATTGAAATTGATTCAGAAGGTCCTGCGATAATATTCCACCCTTCTGTGAGAGAAACGTTCAGCTCACTTACGTTAGTACCTGATATAGTCACTGAATTATCATCATCAAAACGGAGCCAATATCCAACCCCAGATAAAAATGAATCCGTTAGAAAATAGCTATCAGAGAAACTAAATAGAGTTCCTTCAATACTAGTTGGAAACACCGACTGCTGAGAAGGATCATCAACTTGAACAGATAATCCAACTAGATTCCAGCCTGAAATTAAAGAAACCTCATACTCTGTCTCTCCACCACCTAAATCAATAGAAACTATAGATTCATCAACGTCCATACCATCACTAAAGGATGCGTGAATATCATAGCTACCCGGTCCTAGAGGAAGTTCAATCTCAAACAGTGCACCATCGCTATATAAATGGTCATAAGATATCATTTCCCCAGAAAATATTTCACTACCCGATTGATAAATTGTATATCCAGCAGATAGGGGAAAGTGATTATCTTCATCTGTATAATTTGTCTGTATTTTAACTATTGGCATATTTGATGAGTCAGCTAAAATATCAACAGATAATTGAGATATCTGAGGTGCATTATTGACACCAATTTGGTAAGATTGGAATCCCGGATTTAAAAACGCAGGATCTGTCTGATCTCCAAAGGTTAAGTCAGTGAAGCTTGCTGCAACTGTAAGACCTGTTACAACTACTGATTCAAATTCATTAGGCCATTCACCAAAATCTGGATCATTGAATATATCAGACATACTCGCTGCCATATAAAGATTGTTACCAGTAATTGAATAATCTATATCACCTACAAATGTAGGTAAATCCTCTCCAAGCTGAAATTTCCATACACCTGGATAGAGTAGTCCAAATCCTCCATCACCGTACGCGATACCATACAAGCTTGAATCCGGATCTTCTGGGTTTAAAAAACCAACAACGTATAGGTACCACGGACCAAAAAAGTCACCAGTTGGAAAGCCACCACCTGCATTTTTCAAGTGCACATGAAATCTATCATCGCTCACAGCAACATTTATATCAAGGATATCTAGACTTTGCCCTCCTGTTTCTTCATCTCCCTCTTCGTCATCACAAACATTTATATACCATGATGCAGGCACATTATCATTTGCATTATAAGGACACTGTGATGCTATAACTTCAATACCTCCAAACGTTAAGTTTGATTGAACACCAATATGAAATTCTCCGGATGTTGGTGTCTGTGCCTCTGCCTCAAATGTATTTTCATATCCCGGAGTTCCAAGATAATATGCATCCTCCTCAATCCAATTTCCGTCTTGTCCATTGCCATAAAATATAAATGCATCTACTGGCCCTGCTTCTAAAATGCTATCGGGAATATCCGCATGAAAATACATTGAACTACTAGAAGCCGGCGCAGTGGTTGAAATTCCAAGGAGTTCAGTAAAATCACGATTCTGTTGAAATATATTCAAAGGTGGAAGCGTTAAGTGGCTAGCATCTAAAGGAAGTTTAAGTGTTGGAGTGTTTTTGCCTTCCTCTGCTATTATGAAAGAAGAATTTAATATTATAAGAAAAAGTATTTTTTTCATTTTTCAGGCCTTTTAATTTGGATATATAAAAAATATTTAATAAACCATAAGCGTTCTTTGCAACGCGGAATCTAATATGTATATAGCTATTTTAAAAAGATACATTTTCCAGTTAGGCTTTGCCCACTTCTTGTATTGAGTTTATAAATATAAATTCCTGAGGAAACTATATTATTGTTTCTCCCATGCCCATTCCAATTAACTTTGTGATGTCCAGCTAGTTGATTATTATTTATCAGCGTTTTAACGATTGCACCATTTAAATTATATATCTGAATAATTACATGGGTATTTATAGGTATATAGTAATGGATTGATGTCTTATTGTTAAATGGATTCGGGAAATTCTGCTTTAATTTATTTTTTTTCGGCAATTGAGATATTCGGTCAAGAGTGAACCTCTCTACTGATAGAACAGTAAATTTTCCTGTGCCTTCAAGAATAAATGGAATACCGTCCTCAGTTATAAGCACCCAATTCATTTTCTCTCCAGCAATAATTTTTATATCGTAATCTACTGTAAGCGTTTCTAATTGGCTTAAGACCTCAATTGAACCCGACTCTAGCACAACCTTCGTGTCACCAGAGAAACGGGCATCAAAAGGCATTTGCGGGAATATAGGAGGCAAGCTGTAATTAAGTTTCTTTCCTTTTGGTACATTCTTACCAAAGAATAGTGTGGTTGAGTAATCTCCGTTTGAAATTTTCAAGGTATTTACTCTTGAGAGGTGATCTACCTGTTCTATCATTTTTACGGCAAGACTTGCTGAAGACAATATTATCTCACCATCATGCATGGCTCTCACCCAGTAGCCCCGTCCTGGTACGATATAATCTGCATTCACATAGGTTCCCTCAAAACCATATATAGTACCCGGGTAAATTATACTGGAGCTGTAGACTTCATCCACTGAGGTTAAGGTAGAGAGACCTGAAATGAGATTCCATCCTCCCTCAACGGGAATAATAATATCTAACATATGAGTACCTTCAAAATTTACTTGGGTGTTTTCGGTAAATCTTAATAAATATCCAAATCCTTCATCTAAATATTCTTCGACAATGTACATTCCATCAAAATTGTAAAGGGAACCTGAATATATAGAATTGAATAAGGATTGATAGTGTCCATCTTCAACTAACAATGGAAGCCCTACCATATTCCACCCTTCATTGTAACTAACTGAGATTGGAAAATTACCGGCACTGTGGTGATGATAAAATGCACCCATATCCATTCGTGTTTCATCAGGGTCTCTATCATCGGGGTCTATATCCCAGCTGTATCCATCTCCGTCCAAATCCGGATGTCCGGAATCTATACAGGATGAAGGAATTTCTAAGTTATAATTATAAAAATAAGGATCACTAAAATTTGGATCCTCAGATATATTCCCAACTTCCCAGTTAATTTCTAAATCATAGTCGTTGTTGATATCTTCTTCAGTAAAATCTAGATTATTATATAAAAAAGTTAATTGACTAGATGAATGTAAATCATAAAATGTCAGCTCTTCACCTGGATAATGATTTCTTACAATAGAATTAATAATTTTTGTATTAGTATATCCTCTAAGGTGTAAAAATGTTTCTTCATTACTAACCATAGTTGTATTGGTCATATCCATACTTGAATCCCATAAATAAACAATTCCGAACCCAGATAAATTATTATAAATCAGACAATTTTGGATTGTAAAATCACTTCCCTGAAGTGCTCTAATTGCACCTCCCCCATACTCAGCTTGATTGAAACAAATTATTGAATTATTAATAATAGGATTAGAACCATTTCTTAAACTTATTCCTCCACCATCACCCTCAGCGTAATTATATTTAATATTTACATTACTAATTAAAGGATTGGCTTCCCTACAATAAATTCCACCACCAAGGTCCGAAGTATTGTCTTTTATCTTTAAGAATTCTAGATTTGGCGATGATTGATAAATTGTAATCGCACCTCCTGTAAAGTTGTTTCCACCGCCGAAGCCGAGTGTTCCACTCCCATTCTGTAATGTAAAACCAGATAATTTCGCATTTAAATTTTCACCATTCTTAAAAATGACTACACTTCCACTATCAGGAAATAAAGGATTACTCCCATCTATTATAGTCTGAGATACATATGAGGTATCTTGAGTTGTTAAAAATTGAGATCCAATAATTATATTTTTTCCATTAAAATCAATATTTTCAAAATAGATACCAGGACTGACCAATACTGTATCACCACTTGTTGCAGCATCAATACCCTCCTGGATTGTGGGGTAATCATGAGGAACAGCAATGAGATTATGTTGTGTAGTATCTCTCAGTTCCAGAATCAGATTTTTTATATAGGCAAAATCTTCAGGGCTGTTGGGATCATATGGTGTAATATTAAAAGATGTATCAATTTCTCCCATAGTATTTAAAAAGAAAACAGTACGCTGAAGAGCTTCCCAAGTCGTCCACACAGGATATCCTTGTGTCTCCTGATCCTGGGTCCAGGGTAAAATTCTATCATTAATCATCAAATCTAAATATTCAGAATATTGATCTTTTCCTACACCAATGATATGGACATCATCAACCCCATCATCTAGAAGAGACAGAAATATTTCGTTTAGGAAACCGAACCGGCTTCTGCATGTCCCTCAGGACTCGTGACCAAAAAATATAACACACACTTCTCCAATGTAAAAGGACGGTCCGATTATCGTACTATACGTATCCGAATTAGGATTTATATCTTCGAGATAAAATGAATTCTGTGAAAAGGATATACTTAACAAAAATAGTGAAATCGAGATGATATATTTTTTCATAGCTATATTAAGTTTATTTCTAAAAAGATTGATAAGTCAATATGAGTGTGATATTCATCACACTTGTTATACACGTTATACAAATCAATCATTTGATTTAATCCGTTTTTTACTTAATTCAACTACACCAAATTTTTTAACAATGTAATTTCCAAATTCCGGTGCAAATACATTCAAAGCAAGGAGTGGTTTTATTGGTCCATTATTTACAATAATTTCTCCCTTTCCGGTTTTAATAGCTTTTAAGACTGCCCCTGCAACTTTTTGAGGTGGTGAAGTTCCCAATAACTTAGGTGCAGGAAATCCACCATCATAAAACATTCCAGCTTCATCTATGTATCCCGGCATTATTGTGGATACTGAAACACCTGTGTCGTGTAATTCCTGTCGTAATCCATCACCCCACTTAATCAAACCAGCTTTTGAAGCTGAATAGATAGAATTGTATGCGACACCTTTCCTACCAGCCAATGAGGCAATATTCACAATATTTCCTGAACCTTTTTCAAGCATTTTTGGTAAAATCATTCTGGTAAGTTCCATAGGAGCTAAAAGATTCACATTGATAATTGACTGGATAGAATCATAATTGTTATCTACATAGTCACTATATTTTTCAATCCCGGCATTATTAACCAAAATATCAACATCATCCGCGTTATACTCACTTAGTTTTTGAACCAATATTTTTATTCTATGCGATTTATTCAAATCAAATGGAATCATCTGGGCATTCCCACCGTCATCAATTATTTGTTTTTCTATGTCCTTTAGCTTTTCTTCATTTCGAGAAATTCCAATGACAGATGCGCCTTCATCTGAAAGTATTCTGGCAATATATGGTCCTATGCCTCTTGATACTCCAGTAACCAAGGCAATTTTACCTTCTAATAATTTCATAATTTACTCCTGATATATTTCATCAACGAACCAAAGGAAAATTAAGCCTTAAATAATAATTCCACTTATCATTTTGGCTATATACGATACCAGCCGATGGACTAAATTTTAAAGACCCCATTGCTAAACTAGTTTCTAAAAATGCTTCAGTCCCAATGGCTGAAAGGTATTCCCCATGGTCCACTGTTAAATAATCTATATATACACGACCATTTATATCCTCAAAAAAGAAATTAATATCCCAAAGACCTTTTCTAAGCTTGAGAATTTGAAAGGTAAAGCTTGGTGAGATACTAAACCCATAGTGAGATGAAATAGCTCCAGAACCCCGTGTAACAAAATTAATTTTATTATTGCTCTGCCATTGAAACTTGGTGTCCAGCCTAAAATAACCTATCATATTCTTTTGATTAGTGACTATTCGCAAATATAAACCTATATTTGTTTCCTCTTTTTTATTTAAATGAAAAAGAGGTGTTCCGATTATAATTAAATTTGATTTTAGTGGATAATCATAAAATATTGAAATACTTGGTGTGATAGTTTGGTCACTAAAATTTGAGCCACCTAAATAAGCATTACCGTTTATTGATACGGAAGGTTCTCCCGATTTTGATGTAACAGACAAAGGGTAGCTTCCGGATAGAGATAAAATATTTTCATAATCTGTATATCCTTGAATAACTAGAGGAGACCATTTATAAATGCCAAAACCACTGGTCATCGATAAAGACTTATTCAATGATGAATAATTTAAAAAGGAAGAATATCTAAAGTGGGTTAATATATCAGACCCCTTAAATAAAATTCCTGGTTTACCTGTAGTTTGATTGAAATAGGGAGTTCGTAAATATGGAACAAATAATTTACTATATATGGAATTGTCTACCTTATCTTTTGTAAAGGATATTTCATCTACAGATTCTTCCTCTAAACTATTTTCAGAGATTGTATTTATTTTAGGATTAAAATCCTCTTTATAAATATCCTCTCCTCTTTCTGTTAAAGTTATAAAATATAGTGTACTGTCAATGACAGCACCTCTTCTTGAAAACCCATTTAAAGATAATTGATAAAACGTCTCTCCATCTGTATCATACCCATACAAACCAATAGATTTATTATAATTTGCTGTATATAATAACATAGAATCATTGTTAACTCTTAGCTCTGCCTCTGTCCAGTTGTTATTTGTTAGCTGCCTAACCGATGCATTATTTAAATTTAATTCAAAAATATTAAAGTGTTTATTTAGATATTTTCCTGATAAGAATATTTTGTAACCATGTGAAACCATTTCGCTAACCTGTATGTTAATTCTTCCTACAAAAGAAATTTTATTTTCAACTAATTTCCATAAATCAGAGCCAAACTTATTTCTTAAATCACTAGAATAAATTATATCATCATTAGGGAGCACAGAAAATGAACGGAAATTAGTTGTTATCAGTTCTCTTCTTTTTCCAGAGTCTATATCTAATGAATATAGTACCGATTCATAACCAAATGTATTATTTGTACTATTGTCATATCCTTTTTTTAATTCATACATACTGAAATATATTTTTCCATTATTTATTTGCAGAGGTGCATTGATCCATTGCTTTAATTCACACAGTACTCTCTCAGTTTTTGAAATAGTATCAAACTCTACTAATCTATAATATGGAATATCTTTTTTTGAATAAAACATTTTGAAAAAATAAATCTTATCATCCCACACAGTTAAATATTTTTTATACCAACCATCAAATGTGATTTGTTTTCCATCTTGTAAATAATCACTATATTTTTCGTTCACTTTTTTATACCAATCTTGATATAATTTCTTCAAATCTTTTCCGTATACAACTTTCATCGCTCTATCGATGCCAAGTTTTGGAATAATATTTCCAAAGATCGGTGACCACCAGTATGAACCAAATTCTGAAATATATTTCTTCTTTTTTTCTAATCCATTAGATTTTGTTAAATCTTCCAAAAATCTTCCGCCAATATAGTACTCATCATTATGAGAATAATAGGATAATGGTGAGTGAGTTAACTCATTAATATAAGGTAAAATGTTATATCTAACCTGAGCTGCTAACATTGCTTCTGACCAACCGCTGTTTAACATTCCAAAATTTTTAAATAACTCACCTTCACCCGATATGGCTATACCCTCTATAATCCAGTCCGGCGAATAATTATGTGGTTGCAAAAAAGGACCGAAGAGTTTTACAGTATTTTCAGCAATTCCGGATGAAGTATTTATATGGGTGGCATGAATAAACTCATGCAAACCGGTTGCTCCTATATAATTGGATGTGAAGTTTCCAAAATAATCTGATGGGAATGGCGAAACGTACTGATTTATTACTGACTCTGAAGAGTTAAACCATGCACTTGACTTTAATCCACCTTCTTCTAAAATAAAAACAGTTTTTGATGGATTCACCCCAATGGAGTATTCAACACTAAGTTTATAATTTTCTAAGCTACTAAGGAGCTGGTTGGCTTCCCACTCCAATTTGCTTGGAAAATATATTATAAAATTGTCAGTTTCAGTTTTCCACCAATCTGTATTGAATTGGGTAAATATAACTGATGAAAAAATAATAATCAGTAAAACAGGTCGTACTTTATTAATCAATGATTTTCCCATGAATCATGTTTTTCAGAATTTTGGTATGTTTAGGAGTAGAACCACAACATGCGCCAATTACGGATGGCTTTCCTATTAAAACTTTTTCGATAAAGTTTTGCCACTCTTCTGTAGTTATAAATTTATTCATACTTCCATCAATTTCAGGATTTGAAAGCCCTAGATTAGGATACACTCCCCACGGTCTATTCCAGTAGAGCTCTAGTAGTTCGATTGCTTTTAATGAAAGCTGAATAGTGTTGCAGTTTAACAAAAGTAATTCGACTGTGCTCACATTTAATATATCTAAAACAATATCTAGAGGAGTGCCATCTAATAATTGATTTCCATCCTTTAGAATTAAACTAAACCAAACTGGTATAGTATATTGCTTTATAAAATTTATCGTGTATAATATTTCCTGATAGTTGCCCATTGTTTCAAAAAGTATAACATCTACACCCTCTTCCTGCAGCCATTTAAATACATATTTGGTAGACTCATTAAATTCACCTTCACTAAAAAAGGAATCTTCTGAATAACAATCCTCCAAAGGAGCAATACTTCCAGCAATGATCTGTTCTTTTGAACATGAAGCTTTAGCCAACTCTACTGCTTTTTTTAAATTAATCTCAGCATAAATAATAGAATCTACTCTAGACAGTCCTGTTTTTAAATAAGTATAGGGTGTCGATCTAAATGTATTTGTGGTAATTATATTTGCACCAGCCTCTACGTAACTGAGATGTATTTTATAAACAAAATCTGGATCTGTTTCATTTGCAACTGCTGACCAAAGTGGTAGAGGAAGGTTGATATCTCTTTTTAAAAGTTCAGTCCCCATCGCACCATCCAATATTAAAGGATAACTCTTTAAGAGTTTAACTGGCATTTTTCCAAAAATATACTTTTTCTAAAGGAATATATTTATTTATCATCTCTTCAATTTTGTCATACATTACTGATTTTACACTTTCAGATGATTCAATTATATTATCTGATTGACCCCAGTTTTGATAATATAATTCTGAGTTAGGTTTCTGAGCACGGATACGATTAAAATAATTTTTATTCATCCTAAAAACACCTATGACCATATCTGATATTTGCTCATGTTTTATTCGTGAAAATAATTTATCAAACAAATTATTATAAATTGATTCCCAATCATTCACGTATAAGACAGGATCAACACAGATTCGAACTTTCCACCCTTTAGAAATTATAATTTCTAAAGCATCCAAGCGTTTTTCTAAGCTAGGTGTGAACTGTTCATATTTTCTCCTTATTTCATTAGGAGTTAGAGTCCAAGCAAATAATATATTTGGATTTGAAGTAATTTCCTTGATTGAGTTAACGTTTGCACATTTTGTTCTTATTTCAATCAGCAAATTATTTTTATTCTTAGCGTATTCAATCCAATTTTTACAGTACGAAACCTTATTTTCAAATGCAAGCAAGTCGTTGTTATATGCAATTGATAAAAGCAAAGGTTCACTTTTAAAGTTTCGCCCCATGATACCTTCATCAACTGCATTATAAAAATCAGAATCATTTACAAATGCCACTAGATTGGCAGAAGGATACATCCCATGTAAAAAACAATAATCGCAATGATAAACACAATTAATCAGAGGGGTTGTATAATAAATATTTTGGTATTGTGTATCCTGGAGGATATCAGATCCTCTGTAAAGAAATGGATCCTTCTTAACCGCTAAAATCAGCTTTTTTGAATTATGTTGACTGAATATATTTTGATTTGGTCTGTTAAAAATCTGTTTGTAATCGGTAATCGGAATCCTCTCAGCATTTGGAAATGATGAAAGAGCTTCCTCCGTTCTATCCCATTTGAGTGCTTCCTCCTCGATATAGATGTGAGAAAATTCAGGTTGAAAGTAGTTCACAGATTTGTTTAAATGTTTTGTTTCTGTGGTGTTTGTCATTAGCCTTTATATTAGAATATTCAAATACTAGTTTATGAATATTTTTATTAAAATATTTATTATTTTCACTGAGCTGTAACAATTTGATCTTTTGCGATTCCGTAAGACGAAGATTTAATATAATCTTGTTTAATAATAGATTTTCATGTTTTTGAATAAGTGGAACATCATTTAGAGAGATTGTTTTTAAAGTATCAAGAAAGTTAGTTATTTTAAGTAACTTATTTTCGATGAGTTTAGTTACTAGCTTTTCAAAGCCTAATCTATCAAAATATTGAATATCTAAGTGATCAGAAATAATTTTAAGAAATATCATTTTATGAGCTGAGATCTTTGTTTTAAATGACTGCCATATAGCTGACGCTTCCATATCAAACAGACCACTACAATTAGATTTACCTTCAATGGCATGTTCTTGAACTGTAGTCAATGAGCTTTCTTTCATATTATGTTTATATAAAATATCAGGGAAGAAGTATTTTCCACTTTTATCATCTGTTATCTTATTTATATAAAACAGCTCTCCTATTTCTCCAGAATCTGGAGTTGCTCCTGCGGAGCCTATATTTATTATAAAATTTTGATAAGATATTTTATTATCAGATAAATATTTATTAATTGATAATTGAGTATTTTTAAATCCAACTCCAGTAACAAGAAGTTTTACATTGTAACCACCATTACAATATAAACTTTTAAATTTTTTATCTTGTCTTAGCTTATAAAACTTAATAATCGGGCTAGCTTCTGCTAGTAATGCCGTGAGTATTAATAATGTATTTTTCATAGTATTACAATATTCAATCGAAGAATATCACACTTCACTACCTATTTAGAGATAATGCATATATTTCGGCCTCTAAAAGCATTTTGGGTAAATAATGCATCTGAGCTTTTTTAACTATCCATCTTGGAATATTACCATTTGGATCCGTCAAAACTGTATAGGTAAGAATGTTTTTACCATTTAATTCGGATATTTTCCAACTCCCAACATTAAAAAGTGGGATTATATTTTCGTTTTTAAAATTTTTATCAACACTTATTTTGTACCAATCTACACTACTAGAGGTACGGATATGACGAAACCAATATAATCTAGGAGCCAAAAGTGGAATATCTATTATGTGCCATGCAGTTTGAATGGAATCCATTTTTGATTCGATATTTGCACTAGTTACAAATGCACTGGGAAGAACACTGGTATATTTAGAGACATCCCAAGCTACATCCAAAATAGACTGAGGATCTGCTTCCAGTAACATATCAATCTTAATAGCTGGGATGGGGTATTCTTTTATTTGATATTGAGACAACTCATATTTTTCTGTTTTATAAACAGTTTCCCATTGTGAAATATTCCTAAGAGTATCCCAAATTGCTGGATAATTATTTTGTGCAAATCTAATATCACAGCAGAGTATAAACAGAAATAGATTAAACAACATTTTCATAAAATATAAATTACAATAATAAATAGAGAACGAAAATTTAAATTATTTTAACTATTCTATTATTTGGTTTGCAATCTCATCACCTATTTCCTCTTTAACTTTTTCAGCTAGTTTTTTTATAGCCTCCTGAGATGCTTTCTTGTAATTAGTGTGTGTACCCTTAACATCATAAAAATTATTCGCAAAGATAATATTATTATCTTCATAAAAATATATACTCATTTGTGCGAAAGCAGTGTAAAGTGAAAAGACTTCTCCTCTTTTTTGTGTGTCTATGTTTAATTCAAGAATAAAATCATAATCATATTGCTCAGATGTAAATATAGCACCTATTTTTTCCTCTAAAATTTTAATAAGGGCAGGTGTTACAAGAGGATTTGACATTACATGTCCTAAACTTTTTTCATTACTTTTAAGGAAAATTACTAAGGGCTCCACATCAATATTAAAAAAAGTATGGGGAATATATGTACCACTTAGTTCTTTAAATAGGTAGTTCCCTATTTCATCATTTCCCGTAAATAATTCTAAATCTAACTTAGCTTTTATTTGATAATTTTGATTCCTTCCATTTAGCTTTTGAATAGGGCAATATATATATCCATTTTTATCAGATATCATTTTTTCTGTAAGAATCCCATCTCCTAGAGTAAAATTGAATAAGACAGGGAGATCTTTTACATATAATTTCTCACCATCGGATGAGTAAATAGTTGAAATTAATTCAATTTGCTTTTGCTGTCTGGTCACTATATTTGTTGTTTGTATTTTTTTTATAGGTATCAGTTGAATGGACAAAATACAACGATTTATTATTTTTCTTAATTCTAAATCAATATGAATAACCTTTTCAGGATTTTCAAAATTTTTAATTATCAATAATTGATCTTGATATGGAATTAGGGCTTTGAGCCCAGTTATAAAATAACGGAGAGAACTTGCAGGATTAAAGTTTAACAGTTTTATTCCTTCCTTATAATTATTTTCTGCAAGTTCTATCGCTTTTGATATTTTTCTATTCAACAATTTATTATAAACTGATTTTGAAAGTCGGTTATATACATAATAATATTTTTTATCTTCCCATTCTCCAATATGTTCAATTCCTTCTATACTTAAATTTGATCGAACAGTCGAAATCATTTCATAACTTTTTTCCAATTGAAAATTATTTACAAGTCCTTGATATTCAACCTCCTTTATTTTATTGATACTTTTAACATCTATATCTGATTTAATTGCTTGTGATATTGACACCATAGATTGAATTCTTGCCTTGTTTATGTATTCAACTGATGAGGTAGTTTTATTTACTTTAGAAAATCCATGGAAAAATTCACGTTCTGAACGAGTTTCTGGATTTAGCCAATATGGGGAGGAGTTAAAAGTACTACAGGAAATAAATAAAAAAACACCGGCAACAAGAGATCCTGCAACCGGTGTAATTTGATATAAATTATATTTTATTTTCAATGGATACTCAATCACATGCCTTTTCTTTTTCTATATTCCTCTACTTTTTGTTCCATTTCTTCATATAACTCTGAAGCTCGAATTGCATCATATATTTCTTTGTCTGCCTTTATTCTATCTAGCAAGCGTTTCTGAGCAGCACCTTCATCCCACTCTACAAGAATATACGCTCTAAAAATATCACGATTATTTGATTTTTCTTCCATAATTTCTTGTTTAATGACACTGTAATCTTTAAGTGCAGTTGATATAATCTGTTCTTGGGTTTGAGAAAATCTATCTAATATATCAGATTCTGTACTAATTCCTGTCTCCTCTCTCGCTCTTTTAACTAGAGCATTCATTTCGGAGTCCATCGCACCTGCAAGTTGATTAGCCGCATCTAGGGTTGCTTTGTTTACAGCTAATTGCAAGTCTCTGCTTGTAGCAGTTGCACCAGCATATCTGTATCCATTTTTTTTCGGTTTATTTTTGTACCAATCTGGTATATTTTTCATCACCTTTCTCGTTGGTTCTGGGGAAAGGTCTGTACCCTTGCTAGAACTGCATCCGACTAATAATAATACAAACAATATGAAAAATAATATTTTGTTAATCTGCATCTTAAATCTCCTGATTATTAAAAGTTTTAATCTTTAATTTTAACTATGTTCCCGAAATTACGTTTTTATAAATCCATACTCATAGTATTATAAATAAAAAAGGGCTGATATTCAGCCCTTTTTTCATATCTAAATTGAGGGAGTAATTATCCAACCTTGCCTTTCTTTTGTCCTTTGCTCGTTTTACCTTTACTCTGATATCCTTTTTTAGTATTGTTCTTTGGCGGCTCTGGAATCATTTTATCTGTTGATAAGCAAGACGTAACCTGAGATAGAAGTCTATTTTCATCGCTTTTGGATAATTTTGAACCTTTTTTATATTTACTAAATGTACTTTTTGTTACCCAATTCATTTTACTTTTTTCACCTTCTAAGCACGAAATTACTTCTTCTTTTGTTTCTAACCCTGATTTTTCAAGGATCGGATCAATAGCTATCTGATAAGTATTTTTCTTCTCACCTTC
>CEVA01027575.1_pt1 | contig 40455 bp, 38 predicted proteins | sample 361521 | NCBI WGS metagenome assembly CEVA01 (sample SAMEA2622823, study PRJEB7988) | marine metagenome | isolation source: saline water (ENVO:00002010), including | reverse complement strand
CTCAGTGGATAGAGCACTGGCCTCCGGAGCCAGGTGCGTGGGTTCGAATCCCGCCGGGGGTACCACTGTTAAATAATCTGAGTGGGAATTTACCTTGTTCGGGGATTCAAAACGTCATTAAGAGCATCCCCAAGCAAATTCCAACACAGTACCAATATCCATGCTACTGAACCCGGAGCTAATAACAACCAAGGCCATTGTCTCAATGTGCTTATACTCCCACCTTCCAAAAGCATCCTACCAAGACTAGGTCTAGGAGGTTGTATTCCAAGTCCTAACCAGCTAAGTAAAATCTCAGCTCCAACCATACTTCCCATTCCCATAGTAACCAATACCACAACTGGACTAATAGCATTGGGCAAAATATGACGTACTAAAATTCGAGGAGTTGAAGCCCCCATCGCTATCGAAGCTTCAACAAATTGTCTCGACTTTAAAGTTAATGTTTGCCCTCTAACAACTCTAGACATACCAAACCAGCTGAAAGAAACTAAAGAAAGTGATATTACGAAATAATCAACTACTCCGGAACTTGCCACCCCTTCTAGAAAAGTATGATCATCTAACCAATACGCCCAAGTGGTAAAACGCGGACGAAGACTAGCTGCAATTAAAACTAAAAGGAAAAATGTGGGAAATGACGCAAAAATTTCCCCTGTACGATTTATTATCGTATCAATTTTTCCCCCAAAGTAACCAGAAATTAAGCCGAAAGTGATCCCTATTACCAGGCTACCTGTAAGCATTGAAATAAATGTCAAAATCACTGTATTTTGAACACCCCACAATACTCTAGTGAATACATCTCTGCCCGTTAAATCAGTTCCTGCAAAATGACTTAAACTAGGACCCATCTTGGCATTTAATAAATCTGTCTGATTGTAATCATATGGAGAAATCCATGGAGCCATTATCCCCGCAAGGTAAATTACTAGTATTATTACAAAACTCAAAAGCGCGATTTTTTTTCTTACCAAACGTGAAATTGCACGACGAAAATGCCCTCGTCGTTTTTGAGGCTGATTAAGAACTTCTACCTGTTTTAATTGCCGAGAAATCAAACTTTTCCCTTCAAAAATCAATCATATCTTATACGTGGATCAATCAATCCATAAGCAAGGTCTGCTATTAAATTTGCTACAACGAATGCAGTAGCTCCTATAATTGTAGTAGCCATTATTACTGGATAATCCCTATTGAAAACTGCTTGAATAGCAAAATCTCCCATTCCTGGAATCCCCAAAATACGTTCTGCAACAAAACTAGTAGTTAAAATCCCGTCTAAAGATAGGCTTAAAACTGTGATCACAGGGATAAGCGCATTTTTTAACACATGCCTCCTATCAATTTGAAAAGTTGATAGGCCTTTAGCTTTAGCAGTCCTAATATAATCCTGACCCAATACATCTAAAGTACTAGATCGCATAAGCCTCATAATCCCAGCAAAGCCAAAAATTCCTAAAGTAATAATGGGCACAATAATCCTCAAATCAAAGACCCCACCCCACCCAGAGCAAGGCAATAAATCAAGCTTTAAGCACCCAATCCATAATACGGCCGGAATAGTTACCATTATTGGAATAGCACCTAAAATAAATCCAATAGAAACAACTAAAGGATCTTGCCAACTTCCTTGTCTATGAGCAATAAAAAATCCCAAAGGTAATCCAATCAAAACACTTGCTGTCAATGCTGCAAGATTAACCTGAAGAGATACCCACATTTTTGAGATTAATAGAGAACTTACACTTTGTCCTCTAAATCGAAAACTTTCTCCAAAGTCTCCCCGCATTGCATCCCAAATATAATCTAAATACTGAACTAGAAATGGGCGATGAAGCCCTAATTGATCTCTTATGTTTTGAGCTATCTCTGGATCATATCTGGATCCTAGCATGACCACTATTGGATCCCCAGGAACAATTCTGACCATAACAAAAGTAATGAAAGTTACCACCAATAAAAGAAATGGTAACCAAATGAGTCTTCTCAGAATATAAAACCACATTTAAATCATCTTAATTATTACTAAAATAAACTTCCTTGAGCTTTGGAATAATCATTGGAGTTAATTTGTAACCATTTACGTTCGGTTTAATTAGAACGTATCTCTCTCCTGTGTACCACATCGGCACCCAAGCTGCATCCTCAACTATCAACTTTTCAGCCTGACGGTACAATTGAAATCTTTCTATAGGATCTTTCAAAGTACGTGCTTTTTCAAGTATCTCATCAGCATCAGGATTTGAATAAGCGCCATGGTTTATATCACTATCAGAGTGAAACAATACATCTAAAAAGTCTTGTGGGTCTGGATAATCCGCTTCCCAACCTAAACCCGCAAAACTCTGAAATGTTTGTTTATCCAAATCTTTCAAAAAAGTTGCCCATTCAACCTGTTGAAAATCTACAATCACTCCCAATTCCCTCTCCCACATATCTACAACCACTTCCAAATCCAGTCCAACACTCCCGCCAGTTCCTGGAACAGAAATAATGATTCGTGGCAGTTGATCTCCTGAAGAAATTTGAGAAGCAGACAACAATTCTTGAGCTAATTCATAGTGAGGTTCATCCGAGGGGATATTAGACAAAAATCCAGAATATTTTGATTCTGATAATAATTTTCGAGCTTTCTGTGGATCAAATTTCAACCCTTCCAATTCTTCATTATATCCAGGAAATCCCGGAGGCAAAATCCCATAAGCTGGAACCACTAAGTTAGACAACACCTGACTAGCAATTAACTCTTTATTTATAGAATGATTTAATGCTTGTCTAAATTTTTGATCATCGAATGGAGGAACATTGGTATTAAATCCTATATAAGAAACGCTAAAACTAGGAGGCGCCACTACCAAATCACGATTAAGAGGGTTATTAGGATCTAATATTCTGTCCAAATCACTCACCCCTACACCAGTGATATGAATTTCATCTTTTTCATACATCTGCATTGATTGACCACCTGCTAAATTATTTTCAATGAATTCAATATTAGCTGGACCTCTATAAAACAAATCGTTGCGCTCTAGCACAAGACGTTCTCCAATCCTATATTCTTTAAGCTTAAATGGACCGGTCCCATTTGGATTATCTAAAAACCAACCTCTACCTCCAGTTTCGACAGTCTCCTGATGAACAAAGTAAGCCGTAGGATAAGTTAACTTAGCCAAAAAATATGCCTTTGGGGCATCAATTTTTATTTCTAATGTATGATCATCAATTACTGTAACTCCAGAAATTTCAACGCTGTTTCCATCCAAAACCTCTGATGCACCTATGATATCTTTCAGGTATGTACCTGCCACTGGTGAAGCTGTTTTGGGATTTGCGGCTCTTTCAATAGACCATTTAAAATCATGAGCGGTGACTTGGGATCCATCATGAAATTTTGCATTCTCACGAAGATGAAAAATATAGACTGTTCCATCTTCATTTATCTCCCAGCTTTCTGCCAGATCGGGAATTAACTGCAAATCTGCATTCATTGTTACCAAACCGGAAAAAATCTCTACAACTATGCCTGAAGAAGTAGTATCACTTGTGAGATGTGGATCTAAAGTTGGAGGATCTGACCAAAGACGTTTTAATATTCCTCCTTGAGGTATGTTATCGGATTCCGAATCGTTTATTTTATTAGAAGGAAGATTAGTTCTCTTTGAATCTTCTCCTGTTAATGATGAAGATTGCTGTTTCGGCAAATCTAACTCAGATTTAGACAAGTCACTTGAATTAGGAATGGTAGCAGTGGAAGATTCAGATGCAGGAAGTGTTAAACCATCCTGCTGCGAATCATCTTCGTTAGAACAAGCAACCATCAAGACAAGAATTAATGTAGTGAAAGCTGTAAAGACTAATGATTTTCTCATTTCGTAAATCCTATACTCCAAAATTATAATTTTCCTCTAATTTGATTCGCCGACTGAAGAAGTTAAATATGCTTTGATGAATGGTTCTAACTGACCATCTAATACAGCATCAGCATCAGACGTCTCCCACCCAGTTCTATGATCCTTTACAGATCTATAGGGATGTAAAACGTAACTTCTAATCTGATTCCCCCATTCAGCGGATGTGTGTTCACCTTTTAATCGACTGATTTCTTCATCTCTAGCTTTAATCTCTAACTCAGCCAAACGAGATGTTAAGATACGCATTGCAATTTCCTTATTCTGATGTTGAGAACGCTCATTCTGGCAACTCACCTTTATTCCGCTTGGAACATGAGTAATTCTAACAGCAGTAGAATTCTTTTGGACACTTTGCCCTCCAGCACCACCTGCTCTAAATACCTCGATTTTCAAATCATCGGTATCAATTTCAACATCTACGTTCTCATCAACTTCGGGTAAAATCTCTATTAATGCAAATGAAGTGTGCCTCGCATGATCAGCATCGAAAGGTGAAATTCTCACAAGCCTATGAACTCCACGTTCAGATTTAAGATACCCATAAGCATATAAACCAGAAACATGTAATGTGGCACTTTTAATGCCAGCTTCCTCACTGTATGACACATCTAGCAAATTAGTTTTGAATCCTTGTTCTTCCGCCCACCTTAAATACATTCGCAACAACATCTGAGCCCAATCTTGAGAATCTACTCCACCGGCACCTGCATGTATAGCAATCAAGGAATTGTGATCATCATATTCATCACTCAACATCAATTGGAATTCCATTTGTTCAAATCTTTGAATGACCTCATTTGAATCCACCAACAAAGATTGGATTAACGAATCATCACTCTCTTCGATTGCCAATTGCAATAAATCACCAGTTGATTCAACATCATTAAGTAATTTTTCCCAACCAAAAACTTCATTATTTAATTTCGAAAGATCCTTCATTTTAGCTTGTGCAACAGTAGATGAATCCCAGAATCCCGGCTTCGCGGCTTCGGATTCTAACACTTCAATTTGTCTGCGTTTTTCAGGCAAGTCAAAGACGCACCATTATCTGAGAAATCCTAGATCGGGCTTCTGCCAATTTTCCTTTAATTTCTTGCATCATCGACTCCGAAATATAATAGTTTACTTGGTCAAATTATATCAGAATAATCAAATCAAAATTCAAGGATTAAGTATTTGAGTAGTTTCAGCAGACTGCATAATCGAATCCCAGTTGTATAGCATAGGAACCAATCCAACTTCACCCCAAACCTCAGATTGATCTGAATAATGTTTACTCCCTGGGTGACCGGAGGATCCAAGAGGTACAATCCATTTAGAATTATCCCAATTTGATGTATCAAAAACATATCTAGCAACCGACATCCCTGTCACGGAATAGGATTCAAAAGAATAACCAGCTGCCTGAGGGGTATCAGCATCTCCTCCTATTGAAATTGAAGGAGGATTTAATATTTCTGCATAACCAGGGAAAGATTCGGAAAGAGTGTGTCTGGGATTGGTTTGATGAATTTCACCCCAAATCCAATTATCTAAGTTCTCTCCCAATGACTTTCTTAACTCAAAAACAGATTCATTAAATGCATCCAATATAATTGAGTCCCAAGTTAGTCCTTCTGGCAAAAAAGACTCATCACCTTTTTCAATCATTGAAACAAATAAAGAACCTAGATGAGATAAATGCCTTGGAGCACCTCTACCTCCACCAAAAAACATTTTACTTGCCAACTTTTCTCCCATTAAAGAAAAAATTATTTTTTTATGCAATATTTTCCTAAACTCACTATAAACAGTTGGTTCATACATAGTTGGTTCCATTGAACAATTCCACCTAATCAATGATTCAGCAACAGCAACAGTAAATGGATCTTTAATACGAGATTTAATCTTTTTGATTTCCTTAATAAAAGTTTGTGCAGGTATAGATATTCTTTCAGAATGTATAGAACTCATTTCATCAACCGATACATTAGAGATACTACTGATTCTTTCAAATATCCGTTTAGCTCTATACTCCGTGGAATAATCTAAATTAAGATAATAAGGATATTCATCATCCACAATTTTGTTATTTGCAGTAACAATAATTCCACCTTTCGGAGAACGAATTCTGGGCAATTCATCAAACGGGATTTCACTAATCCATTCATGTTTGGGATCTGCTCCGGAAACTGGAATCCAAGCATTTCCAGGTGCCCTAATCGGAACTTTCCCTCTATGTAAATAAGCAATTTCCCCATGAATATCTACAAAAACAAAATTGTTGCACGGATCTACCCATTGGCGCATCGATTCATCCATCTGCCCAATATTTTGAACCTTAAGCATATCCCTGATGCATTGAAATCCTAAGTTGGCAGAATCTGTTGCAGTATATTTAAAAGAAATAGCATTCCCAGTTTCTGGATTCCCAAAAATTACAGGCCCATGATGTGTTTTTGTAAGTTTAATTTCTTGGTCATCAAAGTCCCGTATTTTAATAGTTTGATAATTTATTTCTGAAGATCGAAGTTCACCATCAAATTCATATTTTGCCCCATCAGATGAAAATCTTTCTACATAAAGATCCTGGTAATCAGAATTTGCATGTGTAACACTCCAAGCAACTTTTCCATTATGTCCAAAATGTGGGAAACCTGGAACACCGGGGAAAGATAGTCCAATAACATCAAATTCTTTAGACATAACGTGGTTCTGATAATAAACATTTGGAACGTCTAAACCCCTATGAGGATCTCCAGCTAATAGGGGCTTTCCTGAACAAGAACGATCTCCACTAATCGCCCAACTATTGCTTCCGGAGTCAAAATATTCTGAAACAATCTGGGCTTCAAGTTGATTATTCGAAAATATTTCCAAACCATTTAGATCCTGCCCTTCGAAATTCCCACCAGGGGGAACTATTAATAAATGATTCTGTTGATATCCTGTGAATAATTGTGCTGCACGTCTTGGCCCAAGAGAGTTCACCACCTCTGCTCTCCAAAGTTTTGCTTCAAAAACACCCATTAAAATATGTCTCACTTTAAAAACGGCTAAAGAATCTAAAGGATCCCACTCTTCTGGAACTGAATCGACAAGTTGATATTCTGCAGGAAATCGATCTGTAGAGTTAATAAAAGCATTAACACCTTCAGAGTAACAATTTAGCATAGATTTAGTATCCGAATTCAAAGAATTAAAATCATTTATAACACTCTCTTTTATAGCAAATCTGCGCATTAAAATATCTTGCTCAAGCGCTATTTTCCCTGCAAATTCAGCCCACCTTCCATATGCCCTCCTACGATCAAAATCCATTTGCCATAACCTATCTTGAGCTGTAGCAAATCCCTGTCCAAAAAATGCATCTTCGATTGAATTCGCCTTTATATGTGGAATGCCATATTCGTCTCGATGTATCAACACTTGATCCACCAAGGCACTCATTTTGAGAGTGGATTCCAAATCTGGGATAGACGCTTTTAACATTTGCGATAAGTTGGAATTACTCATAATCTTCTCCAAAGTAAAGTATGGGCTTATATTATTACAATTCACTACATATAAAATAAAACCTTAATGAATTTATAGAAAACTTTCTTGTTTTATTACTGCAATATATTCCACCGAACGAAACTTGACTGTATAATATATTCAGGGGAAGTGTCGGAATTGGCAGACGAGCATGATTTAGGATCATGTGCCGTAAGGCGTGGGAGTTCGAGTCTCCCCTTCCCCACCAAAAACTATCGATTAAAAATAGCCAATGATAAAAACATAACACTTTACTTATACCCTCGCCCTGGAAAATATATGCCATCAAACCAAATACGAAATTTTTGCATAATTGCTCACATAGACCATGGTAAATCTACTTTGGCAGACAGACTAATTTCTGCAACGAACACCATCGAATCCAGAAATATGAAAGAGCAAGTTCTAGATTCTATGGATCTTGAAAGAGAACGTGGGATTACAATCAAATCTCAAGCTGTAAGAATGATTTACTCAGCATCAGATGGAAATGAATACCAGCTAAATCTAATCGATACACCAGGTCACGTAGATTTTACCTATGAAGTATCTCGTAGTTTGGCTGCTTGCGAAGGCGCAATATTAATAGTAGATGCAACTCAAGGAATTCAAGCACAAACTCTAGCTAACGCATATTTGGCAATAGAAAATGATTTAGAAATTATCCCTGTAATAAATAAAATCGACCTAGATGCAGCAGACCCAAAGTCAGTATCAGAAGAAATACAAAACGGATTCGGATTTCTTCAAGAAGAAATCCTTGAAGTCTCAGCAAAAGATGGTACAGGAATAGAAAAATTACTCGAGACAATAGTGGAAAAAGTCCCAGCTCCAACCGGTAACGAAAATAACCCTCTACAAGCATTAATATTTGATTCAAAATATGACGCCTACAAAGGGGTCGTAAGTTATGTGAGGATTTTCGACGGAACCCTAAAAACAAACACTAAATTACAAATGATGGCCGCAGGCACAAAAAGTGATGTCTTAGAATTAGGAATATTCGTTCCGGATCCGCATCCAACAAATTCACTATCCATAGGCGAGGTAGGTTATATAGCTACTGGTCTTAAGAATGTTGGGGATGCCCCTGTTGGAGATACAATCACTAATGCAACTTCAGGAGCCCTCGAGCCATTAAAAGGATATCAACAAATGAAGCCAATGGTGTTCGCTGGTCTATATCCTTCCAATGGTGAAGAATATATGAACTTAAGGGATGCATTAGAAAAATTACGGCTCAATGATGCTGCCCTCGTTTTTCAACCTGAAAATTCGTTGGCATTAGGATCTGGATTCCGATGCGGTTTCCTCGGTTTACTACACATGGACATAGTACAAGAACGACTAGAAAGAGAATTTGACCTAACACTTCTCGCAACTGCTCCAAGCGTAGGTTATAAAATTATCACCACTGATGGAAAAATGATTGAGATCGAAGGGCCATCTGAGTTGCCAGATATTCAAAAAATCAGCGAAATACAAGAACCGTGGCTTGATCTTAGCATTATTACTCCTTCCACATTCATAGGAGCCGTAATGGATCTAGTTACAAATAATCGCGGAACTTATAAAACTATGGAATATCTCCAGCAAGAAGTAAATGCAAAATCGGTTCCTAGGGTAGTATTACAATATTCAATACCTTTATCAGAAGTTCTAATTGACTTCTATGACCAACTAAAGGCACGAACGCAAGGTTATGCATCAATGGACTATTCATTATCTGACTACCATTCCAGCAATGTTGTGAAATTAGACATTCTAATTAATGGAAATCCTGTAGATGCACTTTCGCAAATAGTAGAAAGAAGCCAAGCATATCATCATGGAAAAGATCTTGTTACACGATTAAAAGATTTAATACCGCGTCAATTATTTGAAGTCCCAATCCAAGCAGCAGTTGGGGGGAAAATTATTGCACGTGAAACTATTCGAGCACTACGCAAAGATGTAATAGCAAAATGTTATGGAGGAGATGTAACTAGAAAAAGAAAGCTTCTCCAGAAACAAAGCGAAGGTAAAAAACGAATGAAACATGTTGGCAACGTTGAAATTCCTCAAGAAGCATTTTTGACTGTACTAAAAACAAAGAGGTAATTGCTCTGAAATCGAAAATAGAATCCTAATCAAGCCTACGTTGCAGCATTTATGAAATTTTACTAACATGATATTAGCTCGTGCTAGGCGGGGAGTTAGCGGTGCCTTGAACTCGCAATCCGCTCAGCGAGGCTGAATTCCTGCTAAAAGGTTATATCTTGAGACCTCTATTATTTGAATTTGGTGTTGAGATCTGGGTCCTACGCGGCGGAAACCTGCGAACCCCGTCAGATCTGAAAAGAAGCAGCGGTAAGTAGTCATTTCCGGGTGCCGTAGGATAGCCCCGATCGAGTCAAATCCATCTAATAAGTTTAAGGTGAGATCGATTAGCAGGTGCACGAGCAAAATCTATACCAAAGAAAAATGAATGAGAACCTCAGAATCATCAAGTGAAAAATTTCATAGATTCGCAAAAAAATCCCTTGGGCAAAATTTCCTAATCGATCAACGAGTCCTAAGTTCAATTATACGATCAGCAGAAATTTCTAAGGACGACTTAGTTTTAGAAATTGGAACCGGAAAAGGATTCCTTACCAAAGAGCTATTGAAACAAGGCGCGCGAGTTATTGGAGTGGAAATGGATGAAAATCTAGCTTCTGATCTATCTAAAGAATTACAACACGAACCAAAACTTGAACTAATTACGGGTGATGCACGTCATTTGCCACTTGAACAAGTTTTTCAACTCAAAAACCCGGAATATAAAGTTGTTGCAAATCTGCCATATTATGCTGCAATGCCAATTATCATGAGGTTCCTTGAATCAGACCAAAAACCTACCAATATGATTGTTATGATTCAAAGAGAAGTTGCTCAAAACATGGTAGCCAAACCTGGGAAAATGACCACTCTTTCAGTAATGTCACAACTTTATGGATATCCAAAAATAATCAGATATGTATCCCCTGGATGCTTTAGGCCTATGCCAACAGTCACATCTGCTATTGTTCACATTGAAGTATACAAATCGCCTTATTTTAATCTCAGAAACGACAGAAATTTTACTCGTCTAGTAAAAGCCGGTTTCAGTTCATCGAGAAAGCAAATCCATAACTCTCTTCGGAATGGAATCAACCTAGATACGGAGCAAGTTAATGCGCTACTCAATTCAGCTCAAATTGACAAAAAGCGAAGAGCTGAAACCTTAACTATGGATGAATGGGCACAATTGTACGAATCTTATGAAGATTTACTTTAAATTCAGAGATAGATATGAAAGCTTTGTCCCCATCAAAAATTAATTTAACGCTTGAGATTTTAGGTATTAAGGAGAATCAATACCACGAAATTTCCTCTATCATGCAAACCTTAGACCTTTCTGATGAAATGTCATTTAATTTATCTTCAGACATTTCTGTTACCACTGATAATGAAATGCTTTCAAATGAAGAAAATAATCTTTCCTACAAAGCAGCAAAAATCCTGAAGCAATCATTGCAACTAGACAAAGGCGTACAAATTTCTATCAAAAAGAAAATCCCTATCGCAGCAGGTTTAGGAGGAGGAAGCAGCAATGCTGCCACAACGTTAATTTGCTTAAACAAAATTTGGGATCTAAATTTATCTATTGACGAATTATCAAAAATTGGGTCAGAATTGGGGTCTGATATACCATTTTTCCTCACCGGAGGAACTGCTTTTGTATCTGGTCAAGGAGAAAAAATTCGTAAATTACCTATGCCAGAATACCCATGGTTCTTAATTATTTCTCCAAACTTAAATTTAAAAGATAAAACTGCTCAATTGTACAAAATGGTAGATAGTTCACATTATACTTCTGGTGCATTAACAAGAAAATTAGATGCACGTATCCGCGGAGGAGGAGATATTCCTCCACAATTTTTTTTCAATGTATTCGATGAAATTGCACCCTCCGCTTTTGCTGAAATTGCTCAAATTATTTATGAACTTCGATCTATTGGATTAAGAGAAATTCATATTTGCGGTTCAGGGCCTGCATTGTTTTGCCCAATTGAACGCAAAGAGATGGCAACTGCTATAAAACTTATGATAGAACGCAAACTGAACGTTTCAACATTTATAACAACTGCCTTGGAAAGATATCAAGGATCACAACATGACAACAATTCTTAGTGGAGCAATATGTGGTGCACTAATGGCTCTAACAACAATTACTTTGTCAGCTATTAGTCTTTTCGCCACTACAAGAAATCAAATTCCTTACGGGCAAAACCGAATTTTTGGTATTCAAATTCATAAATTGATGACATCAATTACAATTCTCGCTGTACCTGTATGGACTTTACTTGGGACTCTAATTGCATTGTTGTATAAAATTTTCTTTTGGAATAATTTTAATTCAGGATTTCAGAGTCCCCAAATAATATTTTTTGTTTTTGTTTTAAGTCTAAGTGCACTTGTTTCATCTGTAGTAATCTATTCAAATATTAAATTTTCGAAATCATTAATTACTTTAATGGTTGCAATATGTCTCATTTTCGGACTGTTAATGCCAGCAATCTTCCAGCTAGGTAGCCAATAATATTATATGAATCTAGATATGCACATACACACAACTTTCGGCAGCGGAGACAGTAGCTTAACACCAAAGCAATTAATTACCGAGTCTAAAAAAAATAATATCCAAGGATTTCTATTATCTGAACATTCTGGGGGATGGGACAATCATTCAATAAACTCGATGTTTTCAAAAACTGATTTGTTTGCCATACCTGGAATTGAAGTGAACACAACAATGGGTCATATAATTGTTATAGGACTCAGTTCTCACATTGATGGAATTAGTAATATTAGAACTTTAAGAAAAATCTTAACCCAAAAAGGAGGGCTTATGATTTCCGCTCATCCATGCAGAAGATTATTCGACAATCCTATAAACAACTCAAATTTATTATGGCCTGATGGGCATAATAAAGAATTGACGCCTGAAATTGCCGCAGAACATCCACTTTTCTCGATAGTTGATGAAATCGAAACTCAAAACGGATCAAATTCAACTAAAGAAAATGAATTTGCTTCAAAAATCGCGGAATTGATAGGTGTTGTTGGAATCGGTGGTAGTGACGCTCATTCCACTGAAGGAATCGGATCATGTTATACCAAATTCGGAAAATCCATTACTTCCTCCGAAGAATTAATCGAAGCAATTAAATCTAAATCTTTTACTGCCATTTCAAAGTAAATCTTTTGTAATTAATACAATGGAATCCAATATGAATAAAAAAAATAAACCCATTTCACCATCAACCGATATTTGGGTAGCACTAGATTTAGAAGCTACTGGACTCGATAAAAATAAAGATGACATCATTGAAGTCGGTGCGGTCAAATTCAAAGGTAATGAAACATTAGATACTTTTAACACACTAGTTAATACTGACCTACAATTATCCGATTTTATTATTCAGTTAACAGGTATCAATCAAAAAGAAGTAGACGAAGCCCCTAAATGGGAATCAATAGCTCCAAAATTATCAAAATTTGTCGGAGATTCAGGAATCATCTGTCACAACACAAAGTTTGATTTGGAATTTCTGGAAACTGCTAACCTCTCATTTGATAATCCTGTATGTGACACATGGGATATGGCCTATGTACTACTCCCATCCGAATCAAAATATTCACTACAAGCGCTAGCAGAAAGGTTCAACGCTAATCACAAATCCCCTCACAGAGCATTAAGTGACGCAATTGCAACCCAACATGTTTTCCAAAAGCTTCTAAAAATAGCAAAACAATTGGACTATGAAACTCTAAATGAAATGCTCCGTCTATCAAATAGGTCTAACTGGGTTCTTGGAGACTTATTAAATGGGCTTTCTATCGAATCTGAATTCTCAAAGGCTAAAAATCCAGCTAACAAAAACCCCAGAAGAACAATCTCAGCATTGGGAATTGATGAAGAGGCGCTAAACAAACGTCTAACCACATTATCTCCTTTGAACCCCAAGGACGGCTACCCTCTAGAATTATCAGAAATTGAAGAAATACTTTCACTTAATGGGCCACTTTCAAAAACCCTATCTGCATTTGAAGTTAGGGATGAACAAATAGAAATGGCTACTGCAGTGGCAGAAGCCATAAATTCATCAAGTCGTTTAACTGTAGAGGCTGGAACAGGTGTAGGTAAATCTCTTGCTTATCTTATCCCAGGAGCAATTTACGCTTTATCCCACAATAAAACTGTTGTGATTTCGACAAACACAATTAATTTGCAAGAACAGCTGCTCAAAAATGATGTGCCAAAATTACATAAAGCACTTGAAAAGATGAACATCGATTCACAAGAAGATCTAAAATGCACATTGCTCAAAGGTAGATCCAATTATCTTTGCTTAGAAAGAACTGCAAGATTACATTCTGCAGAGAATTTGAATGATGATGAAGCCAGAATGTTAGCCAAAATAATGATCTGGTTAAAGAATACAAAAACAGGAGATCGTGAAGAATTAAATCTAGGATACCAAACTGCTAGAGCTCCCTGGAACAAATTATCTTCAGAAACTGCATTAAAATGCATGCATAGTGGACGACCATGTTTTTTGAAATCTGCAAGACAAAGAGCCGAGGGATCTCATTTGATTATTACTAACCATGCTTTGGTGCTTTCAGACATGGTAATGGGAGGTGGATTACTTCCAGAATATGATGTTCTAATAATGGATGAGGCTCACCACCTTGAAGAAGAAGCGACCAAACATCTGGGATTCGAAATTAGTAATCGAATGATTCGAGATCACCTAGAATCAATTAGTGGAAATGAAACCAGTATATGTAATATTTTCCCCAGAACATTCTTGACAATACAACTGAATGAAAATATAAGAGAAAAATTATTCGAACTTACACAATTAACAACAAAATCCATCGAAATCACAAATTTACTTTTTAATGATTTGTCAGAGTTTGCACGATCAAACTCTCAACAATCTCAATATTCTTCCAAAAACTCCCCTTTTGCAAAGCAAATTCGCCTTAGAGTAATCGACACATTGAGGAAATCACAAGGCTGGATAGAAACACTTAATACTTGGGATATTTTAAACACAATTTTTATAACTATCCGTAAAAACTTAGGTGATTTGGAAGAATATATCCATACCAAAGAACAGTCAGACCTTCCTAATATTGAAACATTATCTGAGTCAATTAATAATGCATTAAATTTCCATCAAACTCTCAGTGATTCATTAAACAGCTTCCTATCAAATCCGGATACAAATGGAATTTATTGGATTAACAAACTAACTGAAGAATCCGAAATTTATTTAAATATGGCACCTTTGAATGTTTCCAAAACTTTGGAAGAAAATCTGTTCTCAAAAAAATCGTCCGTAATTATGACAGGAGCAACAATTAGTACCAACGGAAATTTCGATCATTTTAGAAACAACACAGGATTTGATCGCTCAAAGGAATTAATATTAGGATCACCATTTGATTACAAAACATCTGCAGCATTATTTTTACCAAATGATATTTCGGATCCAAACCAACCTACATATCAAAGCGAAATAGAAAACGCTATTTTCGAAGCATCTGTTACTGCAGAAGGTAAAACTATGGCTCTTTTCACTTCATATCAATCACTCCGCAATGCATACAAAAACTTACAACCCCGATTTCAAGCAGAAAATATAAATGTGATCGCGCAACGCCCAGGAGATAGCCCTGATAGCATGAGAAGGGAATTCTTGAAAGTGCCAAAATCTGTTTTGCTTGGCACATCCAGCTTCTGGGAGGGAGTAGATCTGCCTGGAGATCATTTAAAAGTACTAATTATTACTAGGTTGCCTTTCCACGTTCCAACCGACCCAATTCATTCAGCGCGAGAAGAACAATATGAAAATTCATTTATGGATTACAGTATCCCATTATCTATTATTAAACTGCGGCAAGGACTTGGCCGTTTAATACGAACAGAATCAGATAAAGGTATAGCTATAATCCTTGATAGTAGATTAACAAAAAGAAGATACGGAACTCAATTCTTAAACTCACTTCCAGAAATGACGCAAATCCAATCATCTTTATCTACCATGTCCGATCACATTTATTATTGGACAAAATAATTTAAATGTACTCATCTTTTAAATATCAAAATCCATTAAATCTGGCGCATTCTTTAAATAGTGGCCAAGCTTTTCGTTGGAGAATAGAAAAAGAATCATCTCAAAAATGGTTCAATGGAATAGTGGACAACGAATTGATAAAAATCAGAAGAATCTCAGATGAAATCCAACTAATTCATAATGATAATTTCAGCCCTATTGAATCAATTTTTTCATATCTTCGTCTTGACGATGACCTTGAGGAAATATATCAAAGTTTTGAAAATGACAATATCCTATCAAACGCGTCAAGGAATTTTTCAGGAATGAGAATTCTTCGACAAGATCCATGGGAAACAATAATTTCATTCATGTTGGCAACTGCATCCAATATTCCCAGAATTCAAAGACACATAGAAGACTTGTCTGAGAATTTTGGAAATGCTTTGTCTTTGAACGACCTCGAAAGAGGAGCATTCCCAACTCCAGTGCAACTCGCGAACGTGGGCGAAGAGAAACTTCGCCAAATGGGAATAGGTTTCAGATCAAAAAATATTAACATCGTTGCAAATCTTGTAGCTGAAAAGAAATTTGATCCCAATAAACTAAGAACTCTTACATATGAAAATTGTCTACAATCTCTTATCTCTCTTCCTGGTATTGGAGATAAGGTAGCAAATTGTATTATGCTTTTTGCTATAGATAAAATCGAAGCATTCCCGGTAGATGTATGGATCGAAAGAATCATAAAAGAAAATTATCTTCCAGACCCAAAAGTTTCAAAAACAGTGATTAGAAGTTGGGCACAAGAAAATTTTGGTTCTTATGCAGGATATGCGAACCATTATCTTTTTCATTCCACTCGTACATCTGAAACCTAAAAACCAGACGCTAAAACAAAGATGTGATATCCTAATAACACCGGGGAGTAGCGCAGTTTGGTAGCGCACCTGTATGGGGTACAGGGGGTCGCTGGTTCAAATCCAGTCTCCCCGACCAAACCCTTAATACACATCCATCGTGAATTGCTTTCCTTGCGGAGTCTGTTTGAAATCTAATGTGACTTCTTTTATCTGCTCCATCAAAAAGCTTTCTACTCTTAGTACAGTCTCTCCCTTGTAAAGAACCAATGTATCATCGTCGCTTTCTAATGTAATAACCATTCCAAAATCTCCATCACCCACCCACAAAGGCGGAGCAACTAATTTCATACATTGTCCTTCAGGAATAGTTCGCGCCTCTTTTAGCCGCTGTAATTCAATTTTCGCATTATCGGTAACTTCTAACATTCCAAAACCTAAATTATTCGAATATTTTCTTTCAGTTTAATTAAGAATAAATGATTATATTCAAGTTGACGATAACATTCAGTGCCAATAAACTGAGCAGAATTCAGTAATTTATCATACAGGAGATAGAAAATGTACCCAAGCAATATCAGAGAACGAATCAAGAATAATGATCTTTTACTAAGTACCTCAATGTTTACCAGGGAGCCACATAATGCTTTGGCTATATTTAATACCAATCCAGATTGGACTTGGATTGATCAGGAACATAGCCCGTGGGGGACCGAATCAATTGGACTAATAGCTATTTTAGCAAGACAAGCTGGAGTTGCGGGAGTTATTCGAGTTCCATGGAATAGTCCCGCCGAAATCAAAAAAGCTTACGATGTAGGAGCTGTGGGGGTAATGGTTCCACAAGTTGATTCACCAGAAGAGGTACTTGAAGCAATCAAATATGCAAAATATCCCCCGATGGGTGAAAGAGGAATAGCCCCATGGTTCGCAGAACCTATGGGAGTATCTAGGCAAGACATTATTGACAACTCGAATTCGGAAACAATGCTTATAATTCAAATGGAAAGTATGGAAGCTTATGAAAGGATCGATGAAACTCTTGCCATTAAAGATTTCGAAGTGCTTTTAGTAGGCCCAACAGATTTATCTGCTTCATTAGGTTTCCCAGGGGAAATACATCATCCAAAAGTGGAACAAATTATGTCCGATGTTGCACAAAAAATTAAAGGTACTGGAAAAGCCTTAGCTACTACATTTGCAGATCCTGAAGATGCTCGCAGATGGATTCGTGAAGGATATAGAATGATGAATGTTGGTAGTGTAATGAATCTTGGAATTAATGGCACACGTAAGTACTTTGCTGAGTTCAGAGAAGAATTTTCTTAAATGCCTTTGCTAGAAACTACTGATTATCAAAAAATATGCCCACTTTGTGAATCTGACAAAGTGGGCATGTTCTATTCAAGCAAACAAAAAAATTTACGTAGAAATTATTTTCAATGCAATATTTGCAAATTAATATTTGTACCAAAAAAATTTCATTTGTCCCTCCAATTGGAGACTGAACGATATCTAACACACAATAACAATCGCAACAATAAAGGCTATGTGGATTTTCTGTCACGTCTATGGATTGAATTAAAACCAAAATTAAATAGTGGATCTTGTGGACTAGATTTTGGGTCTGGCCCAGGTCCTGTACTTGCTGAAATCATTACGGAAGATGGATTTAACATAGAGACTTATGACCCTATTTTCCAACCCAATAAAAAATCATTGGAAACTCATTATGATTTCATAACATGTAGTGAAACAATAGAACATTTCAAAGAACCAAAAAAAAGTATTTCCCTCTTGAATGAATTGTTGATCCCTGGTGGATGGTTGGGCATAATGACGGGAATTGTTCCAAAAGATTCACGTTTTTCTGATTGGTACTATCAAAAAGACCCCACGCATATTAGCTTCTATACAAACGATACAATTTCATGGATTGGTAATTGGATGCATTGGGAAATCACTATCCCAAGAACGAATGTAATCCTTTTCAAAAAACCAAAAAACCAGACTTAGCAAAACCGTCAATTAAAGGAATTTTAGACATACAGGACTAGGAATCTTATAGTCTTGACCAGAAAAATTTAGAGTACCGTCTTCATTAATGTCGAAAACCACTATGTTATCTGTGGATTGATTTGCAACCAATAAATGATTCCCAGATGGGTGAATCACAAAATTCCTAGGTGTTGACCCCCGTATAGGTTCGTGCCCTATGACTGAAATTGATCCTGACTCAGGGTCAATTTCAAATATTGCTATACTGTCATGTCCTCTATTTGAACCATAAAGAAAACGCCCATTCGGAGCAACGTGAATATCTGCAGTAGTATTTTGACCTGAAAAACCTTTTGGCAAAGTTGAAACTGAATTAATTTCATTCAATGATCCCAAAGCCTGATCATACGAAAAAGAAGTGATAGTAGAATTAAGTTCATTAATCAAAAAAGCGAATCGCTTCGAGGGATGAAAGTCAAAATGTCTCGGTCCTGACCCAGGAATTCCTACAAAGTCTGGAATTTTATTTTTATTTAAACACCCAGAAACAGAATCTAATATATATCCGACAAGACGATCCTGCCCCAAATCAGCAACAAATACATTCCCGGTTTCGTCATCTAAAGAAACACTGTGAGCATGAGGTCCCTGCTGACGTTCAGGATTAACGCTTGATCCAGCATGTTGAATAAAGCAAGTTTGGTCTTGCAGTGTGCCTTCATCGTTGAATGGCAAAACAATAACACTTCCACTTCCATAATTTGCAACCAATACATATTTATCCGTGTTATCTACAATTATGTGACATGGATCAATTCCTTTTGATGAAACTGAATTAATGAAACTGAATTCTCCCGTATTTGCATTGATTTCAAAACTACTTACTCCTCCTCCATACTCATCATCAAATTCTGATAACTCACTAACAGCAAACAAAAATCTCTTTGATTTTGAGAGGGTCAAGAAAGAAGGATTTTTCGCATTTCCTATTGATGAAAGAGGTGAAAGTTTCCCTTCACTCGAATTAAAACCTAGAGAATAAATACCCTTACTATTTGTACTCTCATTATGCAGCATTTGCTGGGTATATGTGCCCACAAATAAAATTTGATCCTTGTCCATTTCCATTAATTCCCCCTTAAAAATATTTACTCTAATTAATCAATTAAATGACCCCTCACGGAATGGGGTTTTTCCAAATCGCTTTAACAGAATCTTGATACCTTTCTGCAATTTTACAAATAGTAGACTCCTGCATGTGTTTACCGACAATTTGTATGCTTAATGGCATTCCAGAATGACTATATCCAGCAGGAACTGAAATAGTAGGAAAGCCATTGTAATCAAATGGGACAGTAAACCTCTGAAAAGCTGTTCCTCTTCTATCATCCATTGGTCCATAACTAATTGAATCGTCAACATCATGAGGTAGTCGAATGACAGTAGGAGTAACTAATGCATCAATATCATTGAATGCATTATTAATAATCGAATTACATAGCAACCGTTTTTTAGTAGCTTCGATATATTCACTAGCTGAAACCTGTGATCCTTTTTGCAACCATTCTCTAAACCAAGGACCATATTCGTCAGCCCTAGAAGGAAAATATTCAGAATGCGCATTAAACGCTTCGGCTGTACAAAGCACATTCCATGATGGAAGCAAATGGTCAATACTATCAAAATCGATTTTTTTGATAGTGGCACCAGCATTCTCAAATATTTTCAATGAATCTTTTACTACTTTCACTATTTCTGGATCTACTCCATCTTCAGCAAATTCTTCACAATAACCCAAAGTGAAGTCCGTTAGATCTTCCAAAAAACGAATTTCAGGCGCATCCTCCATAAGACTTGTTGGATCGTTAGAATCATACCCAGAAATCGCAGATAAAATTAATGCTGCATCTTCTACATTCCTAGTCATTGGACCTACATGATCCAAAGACTCAGCTAGATCCAAAACTCCGTATCTGCTCACTCTTCCATATGTAGGCTTAATACCAACTAACCCACAAGCAGCAGAGGGAAATCTTATTGATCCTCCGGTATCGCTCCCTAAAGACCCCACACACAATCCAGCAGAAGTCGCAACCCCCGAACCACTTGATGATGACCCTGTCCATTTACCTCTATTCCATGGATTCTTCGGAACATCGCGCTTAGGATTGTATCCGCCCATTGCACCTTCTGTTAAATTCAATTTACCGAGAATTATAGCTCCAGCAGACTTTAATTTCCTCACTACCGTAGAATCAAAAACTGGCTTAACACCCTCCAGAACTGCAGTCCCTCCCATAGTCTGAATATCTTTCGTATAGCACAAATCTTTTACTGCTACAGGAATACCAAATAATTTCCCATCTAATTTTTGAGTTGAATCAAATTGCTCAGATAATGCCTCTGCTGAAGAAATTGCTTCATCAAACATTACTGTGGCATAACTCTGAAAATCCTTATCAACATTTTGGATTCTTTCAAGGAAATGATTGGTTACACTCAAAGGAGATTCAGTTTTATTAATATATGAATTTTGAATCTCTTCAATAGACTTATAGTGAATTGGTATAGAGGACATTTTTTCACTCCCAAATCGAATTTAGGTGGTGACCCGCCTCGGACTTGAACCGAGAACCTATTGATTAAGAGTCAATTGCTCTGCCAATTGAGCTAGCGGGCCTAAAACCAAATATTACAAACTGCGTAACGCACCAAAATAATTAGACAAACCGATGATTACCGATTGTAGCTTTTTAAAATGTTTTTCGTCAATCTTTTAACGCATATGTCTCCTTATGCAAAATCATTGATCTATACTTAAAATTTCCTTGTAATTCCATTGACGATTAATCTTGCTTATGTTATCTTAAGCCCCGTAGTAGGCGATATAAATTCGCTAGAAATTTCCTTCATGGCAGTAGAAAAATTTAATTCCGTTGTGGGCTTTGGGGCATCATAGGTTGAACAAATTCAAGTTTAATTTCAAGTTTGCTAAAATACTTTACTTAATTGTATCTTTGCTGATTATTTCACTATTTTCTGCGTCGTGTGTGGGGTATGGATCTTCACAATCCACTTTTGAAGTTTCGGGCCCTGTAGCCCAAAATCAATTAAATTTATTTAATATAATTCTTGCTCTCGGGGTAATTGTTTTCATTATTGTCGAAGCTGCGCTAATTTACGTAATTATAAAATTCCGAAGAAAGAAAACGGATGGCATTCCAAAACAAACCCACGGAAATCAAGCCCTTGAAATTACTTGGACAGTCATCCCGGCGTTAATCTTGGTAATAGCTGCAATACCTACAGTTTCTGGTGTATTTTTTGCAGCAAACCCACCTTTAAGTGCTGATGAAGGCGCTATTGTTGTTGAAGCCACTGGTCATCAATGGTGGTTTGAATTCGATTATCCACAATATGGGGTGCATACTGCGAATGAAATCCACATTCCTGTAGAAACACCCGTAATTATCAACTTGCGTTCAAATGATGTTATTCACAGTTTCTGGGTTCCAAAATTAGCCGGAAAAGTTGATATGGTGCCAGGTAATAAAAACCATCTATGGTTTCAAGCAGATGAAGCTGGAGAATATCTGGGGCAATGTGCTGAATTTTGTGGTGTTGCTCATGCTAACATGAGATTTAGAGTAGTCGCTGAATCAATGGAAGATTTCACTGCTTGGACCGAACACCAACTTTCTGAGCCAAAAGAACCAATAGAACCACTTGCTGCCCAAGGAAAAAATATTTTTATGGGAGCCCGAGGCGGATGTATGGCATGTCACCAAGTAAAAGGCACAAATGCCATGGGAAAAATTGGTCCTGATCTTACACATGTTGCTACTAGAACTACTTTAGCCGCTGGTATGACAAACAACACCCAACAAAATCTAAAATCTTGGATCCGCAATCCAGAAAAAGTTAAACCCGGAAATCTGATGTCCGCCAATGCACCTATTTATCAAGAAGATTCTGACGAACTCACTGAAGCTGAAATTTCAGCACTCGCTGCATATTTAGGAACTTTAAAATGAATGAATTGATTCGGAAACTTAATACTTCTTCGGGGGATATATCTAATGGCTAGCTTGGTTTTTTCTATTCCTCGTCCAGTCCATCCGACCGGTATATGGTCTTGGATCACGACTATAGATCATAAACGTATCGGTATACTTTATGGCGTCACAGCTTTTATTCTCTTTCTTTCCGGTGGAGTAGAAGCATTATTAATCAGAGCGCAACTAGCATTGCCTGACCAAAACCTTGTGACACCTGAAGTTTACAATCAACTATTTACAATGCATGGCACAACAATGATTTTCTTGGCTATAATGCCACTCGGAGCAGCCTTTTTCAATTTCGTAATCCCATTACAGATTGGTGCTAGAGACGTTGCTTTTCCCAGACTTAATGCATTTAGTTTCTGGACATTCCTGGCTGGTGCAATAATTTTGAAATCAAGTTGGTTACTTGCTGACGCACCAAATGCTGGATGGTTCGCATATTCACCGCTGACTGGAATAAAAGCAAATCCATCCCACGGTATTGATCTTTGGATTGTAAGCCTTCAGGTTTTAGGCGTTGCATCACTTGCCGCAGCTTTTAACTTCATAGTGACAATTGTAAACTTAAGAGCCCCCGGAATGTCTTTAATGAAAATGCCGATTTTTACTTGGATGTCATTGATAACTGCAATATTATTAGTTTTGGCATTCCCTGTAATTACAGTTGCCTTATTCGAATTAAGTTTAGACAGGGTATTTGGATTTAACTTTTTTGTTGTTGCCGCAGGAGCTAACCCAGTATTATGGCAGCACCTATTTTGGGTTTTCGGGCACCCCGAAGTATATATTTTAATATTGCCTGCCATGGGAATAGTTTCAGAAATCCTGCCTGCTTTCTCTAAAAAGCCATTATTTGGATATCCAGCTGTTGTCCTTGCTGGCGCAATAATAGCCTTCATGGGATGGATGGTATGGAGTCACCACATGTTCACTGTAGGACTTGGCCCAATTGCCAATTCAGTTTTCGCAATTACAACGATGGCTATAGCGGTACCAACTGGTGTCAAAGTATTAAACTGGATAGCAACTTTATGGGGGGGATCTATTAGTTTCCGAACTCCAATGTTATTCGCACTAGGATTTATCGCAATGTTTACTATAGGTGGTATCAGTGGTGTCATGCACGCCATGGCCCCATCAGATGCCCAACAACAAGATACCTATTTCATAGTAGCCCACATACATTATGTTTTATTTGGGGGTGCAATTTTCGCCATTATGGCCGGAATTTACTATTGGTTCCCCAAATTTAGTGGCAAAATGTATAACGAATTTCTTGGAAAATTACACTTCTGGATAATGACTATAGGATTTAACATTTCATTTTTCCCTATGCACTTCGCTGGTATGTACGGTATGCCTAGAAGAATATATATTTACAATGAAGGAATGGGATGGGAAATTTATAATATGCTGTCCACAATTGGCGCATTTATGATGGCGTTCTCTTTCTTGATATTTATTTACAATATGGTGTCCAACTGGAGAAATGGTGAAGATGCTCCTGATGATCCTTGGGATGCTAGAACTCTTGAATGGTCAATATCTTCTCCCCCTCCAGAATACAACTTTGTAAATATACCCGTAGTAAAGACACTTGACGATTGGTGGAATACAAAGCATGGAAATACATCAAATCACTTACCTCAGCCTGCATCAGGTGGAAGTGAAGATGATGAAAGCCACCATGATATTCACTTACCTCAGCCATCATACTGGCCAATAATACTTTCATTTGGACTGATGCTTTTAGGGTTCGGATTTATTTATAATTTCTTTGTTGGAGGACTGGGTGCAGCGATAGCAATGATAGCTGTTTACGCTTGGTCTTTCGAACCAGTAAATGACCCTGACCCAGAACAAAATAACCATCACTAATAAATTATAGGAGTGAATAATTGGCACACGACGTAGCGTCAACTCACGGCGAACATGAGCCTACCACTACCGGTTTGAACCACCGGAAAATGTTAATGTGGGCCTTCCTTGGGTCCGATTGTATGTTCTTTGGTTCCTTAATCGCTACATATCTGGTTTATAAAAACCGTAGTATTACTGGACCCATGCCTATTGATGTCTTTGATATCCCTGTCACCACTGTTAGTACTTTTGTTTTATTAATGAGCAGTATGAGTATGGTGATTGCATATTCAATGCTCACCCAAAACAAAATGAAAGCATTTCGAATTTGGCTAGGAACCACTGTTATCTTGGGAAGTACATTCGTGGGGTTTCAGGTTTTTGAATTTAGGACTTTTGCAAATCATGAGGTCAAAGTAGATTGTGCCCATATGGAGGACTTAACCGCCTTAGAACAAAAAGTTGCTGAGAAATGCACACCTGGTGTTCATCATGTTGAGGAGGTTGTACCATTAACTCCTAGAGTAAATCTGTTTGGCACTACTTTCTTTACACTGACTGGATTCCACGGAGCTCACGTTACATTAGGCGTAATTTGGCTAACATCAATTTTGCTACTATCTATCTTCCGTCCGCAATTAGTTACTCCTGAAAAAAACCTAGACCTTGATCTTGCTGCACTATACTGGCACTTTGTCGACATTGTCTGGATAGTTATTTTCACTGTTGTATACTTATTTGGAGTATTTGAGGGATACTGATGCAAGAAACTAACCAAATCAATTCGAACTTAGCACATTCTGAAGAAGAAGTGCACACAGGACATCCAACAGCTCTACAATATTTCAAAGTTGCGATGATTTTATCAATTGTCACTGCTTTAGAGTTTGTTGTTTTTTATTTCGAATGGCTTGGACATTGGATCATTCCCATTCTTACAGTTCTTTCGGTAGGAAAATTCGCACTAGTCGTGATGTATTATATGCACCTTAAGTATGACTCAAAATTATTCACTGGAATGTTTTTCGCTGGGTTTGTTGTTGCTACTGGAGTAATTTTCGCGCTCATGGCTCTTTTCAGTTGGTTCGTTTTTTAACGAATTTTAGTACCGTCTTTTAATCCGGAGATTACACTTGGACTCATCAATTTGGTTGCACTGGCATCCTCATCCAGATGCAATCATAGGACTCACATTAATATTAGCACTTTATCTGCTGCTCGTTGGTCCATACAAAAGCAAGTTTTCAACCACTGAACATGTAAATCCCAGTCAAATAATTAGATTTACTTTCGGAATATTGATCATTTTACTTTCATTGGTTTCACCGCTACACATTTTAAGTGATACATATCTTTTCAGTGCTCACATGGTGCAACATATTTTGATCACAATTGTCGCACCTCCGTTACTAATTTCTGGAATACCAAGTTGGGTCATTCAACCCATACTTTGCAAAAACAAAATAACTATCGGGCTATTTAAAATACTTCTTCACCCTTTAATCGCATTCTTAACATTTAACTTTATTTTTGCTCTGTGGCATATACCACAGCTCTACGACGCAAGCGTAAGATTTCATGGGATTCATGTTTTCGAACACATTAGTTTTATGCTTAGCGCACTGATGATGTGGTGGCCTTTGATGAGCAATATTAAAGAATTTCCTAGACTTAGCTACCCAATGCAAATTATTTACCTGGTCTCTCTTTCAATTGCACAAATAATTGTTTTTGCATTGATTACTTTCTCCTCATACCCTATTTATGAGTGGTATGTGGATGCGCCGAGAATTTGGGGGGTTTCTCCACTAACAGACCAACAAATTGGGGGAATAATCATGAAAGTAGGGACCGCCCTTATTTTCCTGGCAATGATAGTAGCAGTCTTTTTTAAGTGGTATAATGTCGAAAACAAAGAAATATAATTAATTATGACAATCCCCATCAAAGAATAATGGAGATCTACATGTTCAAGTTAGCCGTATTGATACCCCTGCTCTCAATAATCATAGTTGGTTCAATATCTATAGGATTGGGAGTTCTATTCATATTGTTAGAACTATATACTCCCTTACACCAGTGGGGTTCTGCAATAGTAGGTATGGGGTTAGTAGTCGGTCTACCGGCATTAGCATTCATCTTACAAAGAAGAACTGAAATGCCAGCAAAATAAAACTGGCACTCAACTAGACTTTAAAAATTATTATGCAGCAGTTTGGTTAGATTCCATCGTCACCTTAACCACAGAAACAATTTCAGTAAATGCTTCTGGGTTTTGTATAGCCAAATCAGAAAGAATTTTTCGATCGATTTGTATGCCGGCAATTTTCATACCATGAATCAGTGAACTATAAGTAATCCCGTGTTCTCTTGCGGCAGCATTAATTCTAATATTCCAAAGCCTTCGCATGTCTCCCTTTCTTTCCTTACGGTGTTCATATGAATACCTCAGGGCATGCATCAATGATTCCTTAGCTCTTCTGAAATGAGAGTGTCTATTACCTCTATGAGTCTTGGTTTGGCTAAGCACTTTCTTATGTCTTTTATGCTTAGTTACACCTCTTTTTATCCTAGTCAAGTGAATCTCCTATTTAGGCAATCCGTTTGGTAATGCCTGTTTAATCTGTCGAACATTCGTAGGATGTACAACAAACTTTGAACCATATTGCCTCTTAACCTTAGAATGTTTCCTGCGTCGAAAGTGGCTGCTACCAACTTTCATTCTAACTATTTTACCAGTGCCGGTAAATCGAAATCTACGTTTAGCACCCTTATGTGTTTTTAGTTTAGGCACTCTTAATCTCCTTTGAGTCACCCTTTTTCTTGTTTGAATTTTTTTCAGACATCGGAGCCAAAACCATCGACAAAAATCTTCCCTCAAAAGATGGGGGACGTTCTAAGAGAGCATCATCAACGAGATCCTCAGCAACCGTTTTCAATAATTCCATTCCTATTTGAGAGTGCTCCATCTCTCTACCTCTAAACATTACTGAGACTTTAACTTTAGATCCCTGTCCTAATAACCTTTTCGTTAAGCGTGTCTTGGATAATCTGTCATGCTCTCCAATCCTGGTTCGCATTCTAACTTCCCTCATGGATGCGGTTGGTCTAGCTTTCCGAGCTTCACGCTCCTTTCGAGTGATTTCATAACGGAACTTCCCATAATCCATCAATCTACAAACAGGAGGGTTAGCACTTGGTGCTACTTCAACCAAATCATAACCTCGGTCTTGGGCAATCTTAAAAGCCTCAGAAGTTTCTAAAACCCCTAGTTGTTCACCACTTTCACCAACCAGTAGAACACTACTTACGCGTATTCGATCATTAATCCTGTAATCCCTAGGGATACTGCACCTCATCTTTCACAATGTTCATATTTAATTAACCTAGACTTGGAATAATAGCATAAGGATCGGGTGTAGAGCAATTGTTATATTCATCTAAAATCAATTTCCTTCAAATTCCAAAATTGTCTAACCTGTCAATTGGAAGGATTTGAAATTAATTCAACAATTTCCTCTAATCCCAAAACTCCTAAATCCGTACCACCTCGCTGCCTAACTGACGCAGTTTTAGCATCCAATTCTCGATCTCCTAAAACTAAAACATAAGGGATTTTCTGCATTTGGGCCAATCGTATTTTGGCATTCATCCTTTCACCCCTATCATCCACAGACACCCTTACATTCGCTTCCTGCAAAGTTCTAGCCACCTCAAAAGCATAATCATTATGCCGGTCAGCTATCGGAATAATGGTCACTTGAGTAGGTGCAAGCCAGACAGGAAATGAACCTCCAAAATGTTCAATTAGAATTCCCAAAAATCGCTCTAATGAACCAAAAATCGCTCTATGAATCATAAAAGGCTGGTGTTCTAGACCATCTTCACCAATATATTTTAATTGGAATCTATCAGGCAAATTAAAATCGAATTGAACGGTGGTACATTGCCAAAGTCTTCCAATTGCATCTTTAATATGAACATCGATCTTAGGCCCATAGAAAGCTCCTCCCCCTTCATCTATTTGAAATTCTATACCTCTCTTCTCAATTGTATTTCTAACAGATTGTGTAGCCAAATCCCATTGTTCTTTTGAACCTACTGCTTTGTCGGGTCTTGTAGACAACATTATTTGAAATTCTTTAAATTCAAATGCTTCCATTATCTCAAAGGTTAAATCAAGAACTTTATCGATCTCAGCCTCAACTTGGTCTTGAGTACAAAAAATATGCGCATCATCCTGAGTAAACCCACGAGCCCTCATCAATCCATGTAATACGCCACCAGGCTCAAATCTATATACCGTCCCTAACTCTGCACTCCTAATAGGTAAATCTCTATAGCTACGAATTGCAGTTTGGTAATACATAATATGAAATGGACAATTCATTGGCTTAACATAATAATCCTGATTATCCATTTCCATATTGGCAAACATGTTTTCTTTGAAAAAATCTAAATGCCCGCTAGTTTCCCAAAGTTTCGAACGCCCCACGTGAGGAGTATTCACAAAATCATAGCCTGAAACAATATGTTTTTTCTTCCAAAAATCTTCAACAGTCGATCTTAATTGAGCACCTTTCGGATGCCAAACTATTAGGCCTGGACCAATTTCTTCATGCAAAGAAAATAAATCTAATTCTCTGCCGAGAACCCTATGATCTCTAAGCCTAGCTTGCTCTATTCTTTCAAGATAATCATCCAACGCTTCTTGGGATTCCCATGCCGTTCCGTATATCCGCTGAAGCATAGGACGCTTTTCATCCCCTCTCCAATAAGCTCCCGCAACTCTAAGAAGCTTAAATGCAGGTATCTTACCTGTAGATGGAACATGCGGACCAGCGCACAAATCTTCAAATTCACCATGAGAAAATGTAGAAATTATTTCATTTTCATCAATTTCGTTAATCAATTCTGACTTCAATTCAGAATCTTGGTACATAGCCAAAATATCCGATCGAGAATACTCTTGATAATTAAATTTAAGATCTTTAGAAATAACTTTGCGCATTTGTTTTTCGATTTCTATTAAATCATCAGGTACAAAACGATGCGATGTATTGAAATCATAATAAAATCCATCATCAGTTGGAGGTCCAATTCCCAATTCAGCATCAGGGAACATTCTAGAAACAATATCAGCCATTACATGCGCTGTAGAATGTCTAATCCTATACCTTAAATCATCTATATCATTTACTTTTTCAACCAATGAATCCGCCTTCAATTAATTAAATTTCAAATCCTTAAACACAAATATTTTATCATGAACAAAATGAAATCAGTACACTATCAAGACAATTTCAATCCAATGAAATTTTTTTATAATTATTGATCAATTACCGCTCCATCCCTATGAGAACGAGCATTCACTTCCCCATGAGGAATGCCAGGCACTCGATCCTGAATGTCATCTGGAACTTCAATCCCAAGACCAGGACCATCAGGGATTATCAAGAATCCATCCTCACATTTAATCGGATTCTTAACCATCAAATTCTTTGGAGGTTCAGTTTCCCCAATAGGATATTCTTGAATTGAAAAATTTGGTATTGAGGCAGCAATCTGTAAACAAGCAGCCGTACTAATTGGTCCTAATGGATTATGTGGAACGACCCCAACGTAGTTCGCCTCAGCAATCGCAGCAATTTTCTTTGTATGAGTAATCCCTCCACTCAAACATACATCAGGTCGAATATACTGGACTGCATCTCGCCTTAATAATGCTTGAAATTCATGAATATCATGTAATCTCTCACCTGTAGCTATCGGAACCCCAATTTGACTAGCAACATATGCCATTGCATCAAAATTGTCAGGACGAATTGGATCTTCATAAAACATTGGATGAAATTTCTCAATACCTCGACCCAAAACCACAGCCTCTGCAGGAGTCAATCTACGATGAATTTCTATACATAAATCCACATCATTACCTGCAGCATCTCGGTACATTTCTACAGCATTAATTGCATCAGTCATCTTATCGACATGTGTCTTAAAAAAAGGAATATCATGTGATTCGTCAAGAAATGGAGTGAGATGCCCAACTGCAGTAAAACCCTGCTTTCTAGCATCTTTAATCCCCTCAACAAGTTTATCTCTTGTATTCCCAAACACGTGATAATACACTCGTGCTTTATCTCGAACTTTTCCACCTAATAACTGATATATTGGTACATCAAAATACCTTCCTGCTATATCCCAAAGTGCAATATCTACGGCACTAATAGCACCCATAATCGCAGCACCACGATGGTGACTTGTACGATAAATACTCTGCCAATGATGCTCAATTAACAAAGGGTTTTTCCCCACTAAGTAACGTCCAATTTTCTCAATTACTGCAGCAGAAGCTTCAAGGTATCCCCATGCACCCGACTCTCCATAACCCACAATACCTTCATCTGTTTCAACCTTAACCATCAAGTAGCGATGAATAAACATCGGTGTGACTTTTGTGATTTTCATATTCCCCTCCAATTTTCTGTACTACGGAATTGCATGACCCGCAATCACACCAGTACACTTCTCATTATCTACTGCAATTTCTCCATTAACCAACACATAAGGAATACCCATAGGAAATTGTCTCGGGTCATCATAAGTCGCATTATCATTGATATGATCTTCATCAAAGATGAACAAATCAGCAAAATAATCCTTCTGAACTCTACCGCGCTTAGTTAATCCAAATCTTTTAGCTGGATTATCTGTCATCCTCTGAATCATGGTTTCAAGTGAAAGCACATCAAAGGATCTTCTAAGCCTTCCAAGTAATCTGGGGAAAGTTCCATATGCTCTAGGATGGGGGAAACTACCTAAAGGTATAGAATCACTACCAACCATATAGTCGTCTCGGGATAAAAATTCAAGGCAATCCTGACTAACTTGATCCCAAAGCTTCACACTATCTGGTGGAGCATGCCTATAGCCAACCTGTAAATCATTCTCAATCAGCAAATGAACTAATGCCTCCCCATTCGACATACTCATTGAATTCGCAATGTCTACCAAACTCATTCCCTCAAGATCCCTAGTATTAGGCATATAGGTAAAAACAGCATCTGAAATAGTACGCCTAGGCTCAGATTCAACATGTGAAATCAATTCTTTCCTTATTTTTGGATCTTTCAAATTTTGAAGAACTACTTCTGGTCCCCCTTCATGAGCACTACTAGGCAAGAAACATACCGGATAACTACTTCCTGTAGGATAAGGATAAAGCTCAAGCGTACAATCAACTCCTTCAGATTTTGCAGCATCAATTTCTTCAATTCTTTCCTTTACACGTCCCGCAGATTTAGGATCAGTTCTGTAATGAGAGAAGTGAACTTTAACTCCACTTCTGCGACCAATCTCGAGAGCTTCTGTAACTCCTCCCCCGCCAAACGCTCGATCAGTATTTACATCTCTAAGATGCGTAATATATACACCACCATATTCTGCAACTATTTCACATAAAGATATTAATTCTTCAGTCGTACTCCATGCATTTGGGAAATAAGACATGCCTGTAGACAACCCAATTGCTCCCTGTTCCATTCCCTCAGCAATAATTTGCCTCGCCTGATCAAGGTTTTTTCCTTCAAGCTTCGAATCTGTAAAACCCAACGTCTCAAGCCTAACCGCACAATGAGGGATAGGATAGGCAGTATTTATCGCAACTTTTTTATGGTAATGCGACCTGAAAGATTTTACTGAACTCATATCTAAATCGTTAGGTGGATCACCAAGTAATCCTGCAAGATAACGTTTATTCATAAGATAATTTTCTCTGGATAACGGCGCATAAGACAAACCATCTTGACCTAAAATTTCTGTTGTGATTCCTTGCCTTAATCCATTAGCATGCTGAGGATCATTTAATAAAGCCCCATCAGAATGAGCATGAGTATCAATCAATCCAGGTGAAACAATCAAACCAGATGCATCTATTTTTCTGACGGCCTCGGCATTGCTTAAATCACCAATTTCAGAAATTACATCTCCATTGATTCCCACATCAGAAGAAAAACTTTCTCCACCAGACCCGTCGATTATTTTTCCGCCTGTAATCAGAACATCAAACATCTCATTCTCCAACATCTAAATCCTAGAAATATCATTTCAAGATCTACAAATAGCTGATGAGAGGATGGTATCAGATTTTAGCCGCAGGATGTCAGCATATAGTAGATTTTAAATCCTCTTTATACCCATTATCTAGAGAATATAGCTTCGCAGAATGAGGCACTAGACTTGGAATGAAAATCATAGGTACTGATTACTTCATAAATTAATGGGTATCAATTACAATCTGACAATAACAATTTCAGAATTAATTCAATGAAAGGTAACTAAAATATGATTACACAAAGGAGACTCTTTCAAGCAAAAGTAGGACAGGCAGGACTTGTTGTTGCGAAAATAAAAGAATTCGAAAGCTCTTTTGAAAGGTTTGGTGGCTCAACTAACCGTATATATACAGACATGTTAAGTGGCAAAACTGATCGAGTCGTTTGGGAATTCGATACAGAAAGTTTGACCTCCTTAGAAAGTACCTTCCAGGAAGTTGGTCAAGATCCCGAATATCAAAAAGCATTCGGAAAATGGTTCCAGGAGCTACTACCACTTATTGAGTCAGCAACTGTGGAACTTTGGAAAAGAGAAAGTTAGCACAGAAAAATCATCTAATTTAATCAAATCTATAGATTTCTAGGAAAATAATGAAAATAATTGATATTACAAGTGAAGTTTTCGAATGGGATCGACCAGGAATATGGAATGGAAACCATTTTTATGGACCTGGGAGATTACACAAGGTTTCAGTGCTAACTGACGAAGGAATCTCTGGAATTGGGTGGAACGGTGGGACAGCTGCTGAAAGACCCCTATCACTAATGCCAGGGTTTGTTGAATACTACAAGAATTTACTTGTAGGACAAGATCCTACAAACACTTCTGAAATGACAGACAATCTTGGGGAAGGATTAATCAAAATTCTTGGACCCGGCGGATTGCACACTCAGGCATTAGCCGCAATTAACATTGCTTGCTGGGATATTAAGGGGAAAATAGAAGGCAAAAGTGTTCACCAGCTACTCGGTGGAGCACAAAAGAAAATCAAAACTTACATTGCAGGCGGATATTATGCAAAAAATAAAGGAATTCCCGAACTACAAGCTGAGTTAACCTACAATGTTGAAGTACTTAATGCTACAGCAGTAAAAATTAAAATTGGAAATAAAGAAACCGGATTTAAAGAAGATATGAAGCGTGTCGCCGCAGCTCGTGCAGCAATTGGGAATGAAATACAATTACTTGTAGATGCAAACTGCGCCTGTGATCTGGATACAGCCAAGCTCTTTGCTAAGGCTCTTCCAGAATTTGATGTCTATTGGTTTGAAGAACCACTACCAATACATGATTACGAGGGTCACAAAGAACTACGTGAATTATCAAGCATTAAAATTGCTACAGGAGAGAACGGGTATACCGAATCACATTTCAAAACGCTTATTGAGCATCAAGGAGTCGACATTTTAAACGTTGATGCAACGATCGTTCCGGGATATGATGCCGCTTCTAAAATTACACAGATGGCTGAAAAATCTGGCCTTACTATCGCTCCACATGGTTGTCAAGAAATCCAATTACCCTTAGCTGCATCGGTTGATCATGGAGAATTCTTGGAATATTACCCTCCAGAAGTTGACCCTCTCAGAGGTAACATGTTCATTCCCCAAATGAAATTAGACAAAAATGGATTTGTGCATATCTCAGATCAACCAGGACTCGGATTTGAGTTAAACATGGAGGTATTAAACCCTCTTCAAATAGCATAAAGTGACATGCAAATATCAATTTGTAAAATTAATGCTAGAATCTATGCCTCTCACAGCCTGAAAGAAAAACGTAGAGTCATTTCTTCAATAAAAGACAAGGTTTCATCTAAATACAAAGTCAGTATTGCAGAAGTAGGGTTTTTGGATTCTCCTCAATTAACTGAAATAGGCATTTCGATAGTAAGTAATCGTTCCAAACATTCTGAGTCAGTCATAGATAAAGTCCTTGAATATATCGAAGGGAACTTTCCATCAATTGAGGTCATCGAAATAGATAGAGAAACCATTGGAGGATTTTAAGCTTATCAGCATTATAGTCTATCTAACCAATCCAAAATTGTTGACATAAATCTTAATGAAGTGTAGCTTAAATATAATTCATAATGGAGGTCAATTATGGCTGAAGGAAAATTCGAAGTAGAAATCACTTATTGCGTCCCCTGAGCTCATCATGGTACGGCGGTCTGGATGGCCTCCGAGATTTTTGCCCAAGCAGGGCCAGATGTAGCTATTAGACTAACCCCAGGTGGTGCTGGAGTTCTTAAAGTCGAAGCTGATGGTGAAATAATATACGACAAGGCTGCAGAAGATGGAAATTTCCCCGATTTGCCTCGCGTGAAAGAAATTAGGGCTGCTATTCAACACCGACTTGAATCAATTACTGTATAACACAAAAATTTAATTAACATTCAACTAAAGCCCTGGCAAGCCAGGGCTTTAGTTGTTCAGACAGACAAAATGGACATCAAACAATTCGAAAAAACAGACCCTAATTTTGCAAACAAAATCGATCGTATTCATTTGTCTGAGAACCAAATTTCTGAAACGGTTAAGCGTCTAGGGAATGAGATAAAAAATGACTTCCTCAATGAAGAAATCGTCTTAGTTGGTGTTCTCAACGGTGCGATGTGTTTTCTGACTGACTTAATGAGACAAATCCCTCCACCTATTAATATCGAAATCATTCATGCTCATAGAGAATTCATTACATCAGAAAAAGTTGAAATTAAAGTAACAAAAGATGCGAACATTAATCTGGATGGAAAACATGTCATTCTTGTAGACACAATAATTGACACTGGTTTAACCTTAAAATATTTAAAATCTCATTTTGAAAATAAAGGTGCTAAAAGTGTCAAATTATGCACGTTGATAGATAAAACTGAAGCGCGTACTGTAAAAATCGAGCCAGATTATTCTGGTTATTCAGTACCAAACAAATATTATGTCGGATACGGATTAGACTTCGTACAAGGTTATAGAAATCTTCCTTATATAATTTCTATTAAAGATATATAAATTAGTGCATTACTTTTTGCACTACAGACAGAAACAACTTCTGCGGTAGAAATCTAGCCGCCAAACTAGCCCAATATGCATCCCAACCAACAGTACTTCGGAATTTGGGATTCTTCTTTGAAACTAAGTGTGAAATTGTTCTGGCAACCCTCTCTGGATTTCCTGCTTTATACGGCCAAGCCCTATCATTCTTATTTTGAATCTGCTCAAAATCATTATCCAACCCATCAGTTGCATTTACCACATTATCCCCGAAGTTGGTCTTGAACAATCCGGGTTCAACTACACATACCCTAACACCATATGGTGCCAATTCTACTCTCATCGATTCGCTAATACCTTCTAATGCAAATTTGCTGCTTACGTATGCTCCCATGTAAGGAGTTGCAATACGTCCTAAAATCGAGGTGATATTAATTATGCAACCATTTTCTCTATCTATCATACTTGGCAGGACGGCCTTCATGGTTGAAACTGCAGCAAATAAATTAGTATTAAATTGTTCTTGTAACTGCTCACTTGTAATCGAATTGATTGACCCCTTCAATCCATAACCCGCATTATTTACTAACACATCAACGCTACCAAAACGTTCAAACAATCTAGCAAAACACTGGTCTACTTCATCATTTTTATTGATGTTTAACTCCTCCGGGAAAATCGGACATCCTATGCTACTAGTTTCTTCAATCAAAGGATTGAGTTTTTCTATATGTCTACTTGTGGCAATTACTTGATGTCCTTCACGAGCCATCAAGATAGCGGTAGCTTTACCAATGCCAGAAGACGCGCCAGTAATTACAATATTTTTTTGACTGTTTTTGTCTAGCAGTTTTGACATTTGAAACTCCTAAAATCTTTTGATTAATAAACTATACGCTAACTATATGAATGTATCATTCATGAGATAGCATCAACAATCAGGAGTAATGTATAATCTTTCCATGAGTAACATTAAGTCAGTTCAAGCCAGAGAAATCCTAGATTCTAGAGGTAATCCTACTGTAGAGGTAGTTGTCCAACTAAGTGACGGCTCATTTGGAAAAGCCTCTGTACCTAGTGGAGCAAGTACATCCGATAGTGAAGCACTAGAGTTACGCGATGGAGACCCCGAGCGCTTCAATGGTAAAGGTGTTACAAAAGCAATCAACAATGTTTCAGAAATAATCGCTCCCGCAATCAAAGGTCTGTCTTCAATTAACCAAAATCAGATAGATGAAACTCTCATTTCTCTTGATGGTACTCACAACAAAAGTCGATTAGGAGCAAACTCAATCCTTGGTGTTTCTCTAGCAAATGCTCATGCTGCAGCATCAAGCAAAAAATTATCTTTATATGAATACCTCAATGAAGATTCTAATTACTCTTTACCTGTACCTTTGTTCAACATAATTAATGGGGGTGCTCATGCAGAAGATTCTACGGATTTCCAAGAATTCATGCTGGTACCAATAGGGTTCGAAAAATTCAGCGACGCCCTTAGAGCTGGAGTGGAAACATACCACTCTCTAATGGAACTTCTTAGGAATCAAGCTCTGGGAACCCACGTTGGAGACGAGGGTGGATTCGCTCCTAGATTGATTACCAATCGACAAGCAATTGAATTGGTAGTTGATGCTATTGAAGCTGCTGGATATAAACCTGGAGAAGATTGCTTTATCGCAATGGATATAGCTGCTTCAGAATTAACTCTTGAAAATGGACGATATTCATTACGTCGCGAAGAACTTACATATTCAGCTGATATGATGATCGACCTATACCAAAAATGGACTAACGACTATCCAATAATAAGTATTGAAGACGGTATTTCAGAAAATGATTGGGAAAAGTGGTCAAGCATGACAAAAAGATTGGGAAACCAAGTTCAATTAGTTGGTGATGACTTATATGCTACAAATCCTTCTCTAATCCAAAAGGGAATTAATGAAAATTCTAGTAATGCAGTTTTAATTAAACTAAATCAGATAGGTACTCTTTCTGAAACGCTTCAAGCCATTAGAATGACTCAAGAAGCAAATTGGAATCCCGTAATCAGTCACAGAAGTGGAGAAACCGAAGATACCTCGATTGCCGACTTATCTGTAACTACTGCATCTGGTCAAATCAAATCAGGAGCTCCTGCAAGAGGAGAAAGAACAGCAAAATACAACCGTCTTTTAGCTATTGAACAAGAACTCAACGGGAAGGCTGAATTCGCCGGCCCAAAAGTCTATGACATCATAAAAAATTCTAACCTTTAAAAAATCATTCTGAAATATAAGGATCTAACATGAAAACTCGTGTAGGAATAAATGGTTTTGGCAGAATCGGAAGACAAGTATTAAGAGCAATAATTTCTCGTCACTCCGATAATCTAGAAGTTGTTGCAGTCAACGATTTAACCGACACTGCAACAAACGCTCACTTATTCAAATATGACTCAAATTATGGAATTTTCCCCGGAGAGATTTCTTCTTCTTCATCTGCTATCAATATTAATGGCATGGATATACAAGTTTTATCGGAAAGAAATCCAGAACAAGTGCCTTGGCAAAATATTGGAGTTGATATTGTAATTGAAAGTACTGGCTTTTTCACAGACGCTAAAATTGCTTCAGGACACCTGAATGGAGGAGCAAAAAAAATTATTATTTCTGCTCCTGCAACTAACGAAGACTTAACTATAGTTTTAGGTGTCAACGAAGACAAATATGACCCATCAAAACACCAAATAATTTCTAATGCTTCATGTACCACAAATTGTATAGCACCGATGGCAAAAACTTTAAACGACAACTTTGGCATTGATGCTGGTCTCATGAGCACAATCCATGCATATACAAATGATCAAAAAATTCTCGACCAAGTTCATGACGACCTAAGACGTGCTCGAGCAGCCGCAGAAAATATTATCCCCACATCTACCGGCGCAGCACGTGCAGTAGGTTTGGTGTTACCCGAACTAAATGGAAAATTAAACGGAATGGCATTTCGCGTACCCACATCTACCGGATCAGTTACAGATTTGGTAGTAAATTTAAAAACGGAAGTGACAAGTGAGGAAGTTAACAATGTTTTTAAGGATGCTGCCAACAATCAACTAAAAGGCATACTAGAATATTGCGATGAACCCTTGGTAAGTAGTGACTTCATACAAAACCCCCACAGCTGTATTATTGATGCACCTTCTACAATGTCAATAAATTCGAAAATGGTTAAAGTTGTAGGATGGTATGATAATGAATGGGGATATAGTTGTAGAACCTCAGATTTGGCATCTTTTATAGCTCAAACTGGGATATAACCCTAATTGATCCGGCAAAATGATCAATTATCCAAAAAAATCTAATCAATTGCCTTGCATATAAATTAAGGCGTATAATGTGGACTCAAAATAATAGAGGGAGTAGAAATCATGGCAGTAAGTTCGAAAACTGAGACTGGTACTTGGCTCGTCAAGTCAGGGCTTGCACAAATGCTCAAAGGCGGTGTGATTATGGATGTAGTCACAGCTGAACAGGCAAAAATTGCTGAAGATGCTGGAGCGTGTGCCGTAATGGCATTAGAACGCGTCCCTTCTGATATTCGAAAGACTGGGGGAGTCGCTCGTATGTCTGACCCTAGTATGATTGCCGAAATAATTGAATCCGTCAGTATTCCTGTCATGGCTAAAGCTAGAATAGGTCACTTTGTAGAAGCTCAAATTTTAGAATCCTTAGGTGTGGACTATATTGATGAGTCTGAAGTTCTTACTCCTGCAGACGAAAACAACCACATTAACAAACATGATTTTAAAGTTCCTTTTGTTTGCGGTTGTAGAGATCTTGGTGAGGCACTTCGGAGAATCGGTGAAGGTGCCGCAATGATTCGTACCAAAGGCGAAGCTGGAACTGGAAACATAGTCGAAGCAGTTAGACATGCACGAAAAGTTCTTGGTGAGGTTAGGCGTATCCAAAACATGGATGATGACGAACTGATGGCAACAGCTAGAGATTTACGTGCACCATATGAACTGATTAAAGATATCAAAGAAACAGGGAATCTTCCTGTAGTTAATTTCGCAGCTGGTGGTATAGCTAGTCCTGCAGATGCTGCATTGATGATGCAACTAGGAGTCGATGGTGTCTTCGTTGGATCAGGAATATTTAAGTCTGATAACCCTCAACTAATGGCTAATGCAATAGTTAAGGCTACAACTCACTTCAACGATCCCAAGATTCTAGCTGATGTTTCAAGAGGTTTAGGAGCATCAATGCCAGGTTTGGATGTTCGAACAATGCCAGAAAGTGAACAACTAGCTACGAGGGGCTGGTAACAGTGACGAAAATCGGTGTCCTTGCATTGCAAGGAGATTTCCTAGAGCACAAAAAAATTCTCGTCGAAATTGGTTCGGATGTTGTGGAGGTTCGTCTTCCCGAGCACTTGAACGATCTTGAAGGACTTATAATTCCTGGTGGCGAAAGTACTACGATTGTACAATTAATTGACACATATAAACTACGTAAGCCACTCCAAGAATTAACATCACAAGGATTACCCGTATGGGGAACATGTGCAGGAATGATTGTGATGTCAAACAAGCTTACAGACAAATATCCAACACCTCTAAATCTAATGAATATCACTGTAAGTAGAAATGCATTCGGCAGACAATTAGATAGCTTCGAAACAGAACTTAGCATATCTGAACTTGATAACCCAGACTATCACGCCGTTTTTATCAGGGCTCCAAGTGTATGCAACGTGGGAAAAAACGTTGAGATTATCGCACAATTAGAAGATGGAACTCCTGTTGCTGTTAAAGAAGGTAATGCACTTGCTACATCTTTCCACCCAGAATTAACAAACGACAATAGAATGCATCAATACTTTTTAAAAATTGTCGAAAATGAAAAATTTCAACATAGATTGATATAAATATGGAAAACCAAATCATCCAAAATCAAGAAACGGAAGCGCTTCTCGGGAAAATCCCAAATCATATCTACGATCTTTTAAAAGAA